>Ga0335073_10013491_pt1 | contig 11451 bp, 14 predicted proteins | sample Lox_Sample_22_FD_207093 | JGI IMG/M metagenome (GOLD analysis project Ga0335073, IMG submission 207093) | Soil microbial communities from Loxahatchee National Wildlife Refuge, Florida, United States - Lox_Sample_2.2 | ecosystem: Environmental > Terrestrial > Soil > Wetlands | place: USA... | reverse complement strand
GTCCTAAATGATGTCTACAACGTTAAAGAGATGTGCGCAATATTAATGCGAGGTGTATTCCAAAGCGCATCTCAGAATTGCATAGGCCTAGAGGTATCTTCTCTTTCACGCTTAATCTAATAATCTAGAGAATAATATGTCTTCCAAAAGTCTGTACTCAGGAGATTGTCTCGCTAACTACTAGAATTATGACTCTATTGTCGACTACTTCTCTCAGGAAATCCCTCATCTTCAACAAGGATCAGCTATCGATCAGGGAGAGGGAGTCGATGTCGGCGCAATGATAAGTGACGCACGATTAATCCACGGCGGCCATCGCTATCAACATCCAAAATATCCAAAAGGCCACTACTTTAAACCTACTCTTCTGGTGGACGTCACTACAAACATGCAAATCGCCAACGAAGAACTATTTGCACCAGTTGCCCTCTTAATGAAAGTGGAAACAATAGACGAAGCAATCCAAGTTGCAAATTCCACCATTTACGGCTTGGGTGGAGCAGTTTTTGGAAAAAACACCAAGGAGGTGGAAAAAGTCATTAGTGGAATGGATACCGTTGGAATTGCAGTTAACGATTTTGCTACCTTTTATGTTTGTCAATTGCCTTTCGGAGGAACAAAAGGTAGTGGATATGGAAGATTTTTGAGTATTGAAGGATTAAGAGGATTGTGTAATGCAAAGGTTTGTCTATCTGGCAGTTGAAAACTAATAAGTAGAGCGTGTGTCTAGACACGTTCCCTTCAATCGCACGTACTGCTATTCCTGGCGTCGTGGACTATCCTATAGTCAGCGCCGCTAAATCATGGCGCTGGGTATCGGGATTAATGTATCTGGCGTACGGTTTGAATCTTCGAGATGTTCTAGGTGGTCTCTACGATGTTCTGACCAATCTCGGGAAAAAGCAATACAGAAAATGATGCAAACCTACTTATGTATTTGTAGTAGCCTCCTAAAATGTATCTTCAGCATTTTAATAATAATACAATGCTAATATAATACATTGATCCCTATTCTTTCTTCTTCATCTCATGACCTTGTTTCTCATATTCAACTGCAAATGCATCTATGGCCGGAAGATCCAAAAATCGTGTTTTGTTGACCCATTTGACCTGTGACGCAGGATAAGTCTCCCCGTAAACGGGAGGCGGAGGTGGATCTGAGATCTTAAACTATCAGTCAAAATCAAAGTATCTTGTACCTTAGTGATAAGAAATGCTAATGTCAGCTATATCATCTCATAACTCGCATACCAGTTGCAGCTTCAGCAATTCCATATGTCAATGGTCCGATAAGCGGTAGTCTGATGGCAAGATAGAATGCCAAACCAAAGCCAAATAACACAGCTTCTCGCTCATGGAACCACTCCCTTTTCTGAGAATCCGTAAAATGGATTCGTGCAAAATAAGGTTCTAAGAGTTCTCTTGTGAGAGCTCTAGTACTAAGCCATCCTTGCACTAGTATAACATACGTCCGTTTTGGAAGGAGGAGTAAGCCAACGACTGCAATAGCAGCAGCCACCAGCATATCCTCATCGAGAGCACGATAAAGAGAATAGAATCCAGCAGCAGGAAAGACAAATTTACCGATACCCGGTATGAGTGAGAGGACGTACAGAGCTAATCCTAGTAGTAGTCGTTTAAATGTGCGCCTCGCAAACTTTGAAAAACTCCTGGCTGACGGTGATGCGTCGGCAGAATATAAAGAGAGGGTTTTGTAGTATAAGGGTCTGAGTGTTGACTTATCGTCATTCGCGTGTTTTTTTGCGTAGATGCTATCTGACCATTCCAAGCTTTGCATAAACAGTTGGTCCAGTGGTTTAGGATAGATGTGACGGAGAACGGTCATAATCAGAAAAGGCAGCGAGAGGACATGATGTTCGATGAAATTCACTACTGTTAGCTAAACTAAAGGGCCTTTCTCAACCGCTATCGATCAGGTGGTCGTCCCATTTGGTCTTGTTGAGATCGACGAATAGAGAGCTGGTCCAAACTGTTGCGCGAATCAGGAATAAAGGGAGTAGCAGGACGAGGTATAGCACGAGTCCTGCTGCCACCGCAATTCCCGCTTGACGATAATGTGCTTGTGAGAATCTAGAGCCCGGGTCAGTAAAAGTAGAACGATAGAACTTACAAATCTGGATTTTGCAATGCACGATACGCTCCTACTATAGACAATTGAAATCCGCGACTGAACACGATCAGCTCGCTTTGAATTTGGAAACTCACAGCAATGCGTTTGGACCGACTCTGGAAGTTCCCTGCAAAATTGAGTCTACACTTCCATTCGAGGACGGAGAAGGATTCTGGGAAGCCGAAGAGCTCATTCCAAGCACACGTCTTCTGAGCAAGTCGGGAGCAAATGTCTTGGCTAAGTTTCCGCACACGGTCAAGAGGACGATCCACGCACAGCCTTAAAATCGAGAAAGATCGCCACAATAGCGAGATGAATGAAAAACGAAAGACATGAGGTGTAGACTAAATGACTACGCAACGATATCTTTACATCAGGGTTTTAATCTTTCAATAATAACAAAACACTATGAGACGTAGCAATGCCCTTTCCGTTAAACACCGTAAACAAAAAGCGACTTCCTCACCGCTCATCGTTAATGCACGCTCGCAAAACAGTCACTGTAATACCTTCTACGACTCCAAATTTGCAAAACTATTGCTGGAGGTGTATGCCGGTTGAGCCTTTGGCAGAGATCCTTCTTCACTATCACCGACACTTGAGATCTCCTCTGAACCTTCCGTTGTGCTCTGAGCCTTGTCTCCCGTCTTTTGAGCAGCAGCTCTCTTTGCAGCCTTCGAGGTTACTTCTTGCCATCCCTCTTCACTAGCTTGTCCATCGGATCGATGTCCAACAGTTGTTAAATTCTCGTCACTTAGATTCCGGACAGTGTAGACACTATCTTCCATCGCTGGTTGACTGGTTTGTTGGGGTTGTTGCCCCCAAACACTTGTTTGACCAACTTTCTTCTCTGCTGCTTTGATCTGACTGTTGAGACGAATGGTCTCGAGCTCCTTTTGATGTGCTTTTAATCTCTCCAGGCGAGCCGCTTCCTCCCTAGCACGGGCTTCTCGATGTCTCTCCTTCTTCTTTTGATTCTGGCGCTGTCGTTTTGTGAGACCGTCTTTGTCAACAGCAGGTCCCGGGCTCGGTGACTCAACGTGGGAGACAGTGATCGACTTCTTGCTGGGCTCCTCAGATGGAGATGTAATCCGCATAACCCGAGCGACCTTTGGTCTATCCTCCTCCGGGATCATGTCGTCAACTGCCGTCTTGGCAACGGTGCGTTCCAACCGTTCCTCAGCTGCACTCTTTGGCAATGAAGAAGTGGAATCGAGAGATGCACCTGCCGGTTGCTTTTTGGACGGTGCTGGTGTTGGAGTATCTATAGCATCCGATTCATCGGCCTCAGAAGATGTGAAATGAGTCTCTCGTTTCGCCAACTTCCTGGGAGGCTCCGTGTCAACTATTGACAATTAGCACGATGAATTCAGGCCGCAAACTTACTTCTCAAAGCCTTTGTTTCAGCAATCCCTCTTCTTTCATCCTGCAATTGTTGCTGAGACTTGATTCTAGCAGCCTCATCATCACTTTCATCGCCACTCACACCACTAGCTCCACTGAAAAGTCCACTTGTCTGCAGCGAAGCAACGCGTCGTTTTGGAGGTGCAGTTTTCCGTTTCCGTTTCTGTGCCGTGGGAGATCCAATTCCCTGTGCTGACAATTCTCGAGAATGTGGCCCAGATAGACCGAGCAATGAAGTGGAGAGCGGGGTTTTTCGGATATACAGCCAGTAGTAAGCTGCCCCAGCGACGACAACTGCCGTCCATGCAAAAATTGTGTAGAGAACCATTGATGGAGATTTCGATATGGGAGGAGGTTTATTTGCTGAGTCTATGGACGTAAAGCAGGTTGGTGCATTCAGGGGTGTTAATGGAGTGTAATAAACTAAACAAAGTAGTGATGAAAGTGAACAAGGTTCAAGAGTGAAATGGAGCAAATCGTGTCAGACACGTCCTCTCGCTCCCTAGGTCTAAAACGGTATTCTAAACTCAACCGCCACCAAACCTTAAAATAGCATTTACTGGAAATATTCTGAAATATTCACATTTACTGGAAATATTCTGAAATATTCACATTTACAGTGAATAATCGAACCCAGACATCTTCATCTATTTCCCGCGTACGGCCGAATTTGGGGGAGATCATGGGATCAAGGCCCCAATTAATATTGGGGTACCTCGACCCTCTTTACGGATTGTTCTCAGATTACATGCTTCATCTGTCAGTAGTCTAGGTTTTCACCGGTCAGTCGGGTCCACGAAGAAGAAAAGACTAAAGCCCTTTTACAGCCCGATCACGGCAATCCAGCAAGTCCACTGAAGGTAGTATAAGATCGATTGTAATCATGATATTGCAACATAATTCTCTTTAGCCATGCATGCACTATTACTCCCTCCCTTCAAAAAACCAATATATCAAAGCCCAACAGCCATATAAAAACTCCACGGTAAAAGAGCAAAAATTGATTCCCACACCTATTCCACATCAATCCTCCAACCTTCCTCAATCAATTTATCTAGAATTGGCACAAAAGCAGTCTCTGGAACACCATCATGCGCATAGCAAAAGAAGCCAAGAACGGTTCCTTCGTCATCGGCAGACACGTGAGATGAGTCCACGACGAGCGGTGAACCACAAATTCCATCTTTCAAACACGCAAAATTCGTATTCATCGATCTGAAGATTGACTGAGAACGGAATTCAAATTTGTGAACAGGTTCTGACTGTGCGTTTTCGTCAAGTATAGCTTTAACGCCACAATACAGAAGAGGTAAGCAGCCTGTGTATGCAGAATCTAGAAAGAACCAGGGCTTGTACGGCTCATTAGTTGGCATCCAATCTTGACCGGCAAGTTGACGAGGTACAGGAGCCTCGAAATAACTGGAGTTTGTGAATTGGATGTCGTCATGGAGTTTGACCATAGCAATATCAAGCTCCGGATACCGATCTGTGATTGTCCCGATGCGACATTCTTCGGAGGTCCTAGGGTGAAACACAGCATCTGTATCCTCGAATACATGATCAGATACAGTTAACCGTTTCTCACCAGTATTGACGTTTTTGAGTAACAATCCCGCAGTTCCTACTGATTTAATTCCACAGACATGTACGCCGGGTGTCAATCCAACATTCCTGTAATCACTATAACCCGCGCACTCGGCAGTCAGTTGAATCAGGCGATTATGGTATTGATTCTCATTTTTCCATGCGGCATAGCCAGCACAGTAGTATGGGATGAAACCTCCGAGATAGCCAGGTAATGTCGATTCGTCTATGCAGTCCTTTAATTCGACAACAAGCACATCAAGAAAAACGCTTGCGGCAACTGGTTTGAGATTCATGTCAAAAAGGCACCGAATCGCTCGCTGAAGAAATTCGAGTCGAGACTCCGACTTTTGATCATACCTTGATTCAAACAAGGGGTCCGCTACTCGAGGATCTCCGGTGACTCCAGGAATTGGACGGTACTCTTCGTTTTGCGACAGGAATATAGCTGGGAGACCAGCTACGGTGAGGGGGATGTCGGTTGGTGGAGACCGACATTCGAACAGAATCAAACAATGTTCAATGGTCATCGAACGAATGCTTGGGAATTTTAACGAAATCTCATCCCGTTCCTTAACACTAGGGTAACGGTACCCTCGAGGTGAATCGTCGAGCAGACTGAATGGCATCGGGTCTCTCGTAAAACGGCGATGCTCAATCTCATCATTCTTCTCTGATTGCTCGTGTTTAATATCCAAGTCGCTAGCCGCACGTGGCGGAGTTTCTGGACGATGCTCGAGTTGTCTAGAGTGCGGAGTGTAAGCATAAGGTGCTGCCTTGGCGCGTTCTGAGAGACGTTGGATGGTTCTCTTTGGCCTATATCTAGGCGTTGACAGAGGGATTCGACCAGCACGAGAAAATTTGGACGGGGTTTGCATAGACATAACGAAAATGCTGTGATGGGAAATAAAAATCTGACGTATTTAACAGGATTCGAAGTTTCCCTAAAATCTGCAATCGAGCGTTGAAATGATACCAAGAGTGGTAGAATGTGTCTGTTTCGCAGAACCAATGTGTTCAGATGGAAGCCTGATGAGGGATGTAATCTGGAATCCAGATGAACAAATACCGAGTCGGAGTTGAGTTCTAAAAATCTGCGTACTATCTAGGCTACCTCTAACGTAAATATTCACATTTACCAGGGAATAATCGAAATAGATGTCAAGTCGGAGTCCTCCGCCGCAGTGCGCCGTGTCCGTGTAACTCCAACTTTAAATCTCCCGAGAATTTCATTCATTATTCATGAGTCATCCGAGTCCTCGTCTACAATGACCCAACGGTGAGGAGAGCTTTTTCATCAATGTCTACATTCAATTGGAAGTGTCTAGAGAAATGGTGGTAGAGGAACGCCCGACCGATAAGGGGCCAGGTCTATCTAGAAGGTCGAGGGGCCGAAACGCGCTCCATTTCCTGACGAGATGGAGCATGTTTTTCTTGAAGTTCTTGTTATCGCAGTGGCAAATATTGGGGATTGGGTTTGCGATCTTGTTCGCATATTTGTTTCCTGATGTCGGACGGAAAGGAGGTGTTATTAAATCTCAGTATGAATCTCCATCTTTCTTGAAGAAGACTTCACTTACCCTGGATAGGTATAGCATTTCGTATGGAGCGGTTGGGATTATTTTCCTCATTAGTGGATTGGGGATATCGACTCATACACTTATTACCAATATCACTAAGATCCGATTGCATCTTGTCGTCCAAGTGACGTCGTATTTGGTACTAGACTTCTCGTCAAATTGAAACTGATTTATGTGAAGATATTTTCAGGTGTTGTATTTGGCATTGTCTCTGCCATTAGAGCGTCCGGAACGGATAAAATAGATACCGTCATATTAGTGGGACTTATCGTCATGGGCTGTATTCCCACTACAATCTCTTCAAATATCGTTATGACCCGTGCCGCAAGGGGAAACGATTCTGTACTCTCCTGCTACCCTCACTATTATCCTTTGAACAATAAACTGATTCATATCTCAAGGCTACCTTAATCCAAGTTACGCTTGGGAATTTTCTTGGTCCATTTCTGTCACCTGCTCTGACGAGGATGTATCTCACCTCTTCACCAGCATTCGACGGATATGTCCCTGGCTCAAACGGTGTTGGTCAACTCTACGCAGATGTATTCCAGTTATTAGGCTGTGCATTATTTGCCCCCTTCTTCGTTGGCCAAGCAATCCAATATTTCTTCCCCAAACAAACCAACTGGGCCATGAACAAGGTACTTTCGTTCCCTCAGAACAAATTCTAACACGGTGGTCTAGTTCTACCTCAACAAAGTAGGAAGTTTTTGTCTTCTTTTGATAGTCTGGGCAACATTTTCATCAGCATTTTATTACCAAGCTTTAGAGCACATCACCCACGAAGCCGTAATCCTAATGGTCTTACTCAACATAACACTCTACACCTTCTTTACGTTCTTCGCCCTATTCATCTCTCGTCCTCCAATTCCCTCGCATCTCCTCAATTCCAACTACCTCACATCCCACACCCTCCTCTCAAAAGCCCTCCACAAGCTTTTCTACCGATTTTCTAAAAGAGATACAATCGCAATTTGCTTTTGTGCTCCTGCAAAGAGCGTTAGTATTGGAAGTCCGTTGATAACTGTTATGTGGAGTGTGGGATTTAGTAATGAGGTTGAGAGTTTAGTTGCTGTCCCGTTGATTTTGTATTCTGCTGAACAGATTTTTTGTGGACAGATTGCTGTCATGTTGTTTAGATGGTGGGGAAGGGATGAGTGGCCTGAGAATCAACGTAGCGAAGTTGAGACGCAGAATGGGGATTTGGAGGGTAGAGCGGAAAGTTCAGAGGCTGCGGAGGTACTACAGGAGGATTGTAATAGGTCGCCAAACACGTTGGCTGTATTGGAGGTTGACGCAGGAAAGGAGATTTCAAATGAGAAGCTTGCGGAGCTTTCTGTCTCTGTCGTTCGGGATACCTTGAGTTAGATGAGATACCCAGGCATAATCTTCTTTGCATAGAGAAAGACAAACCTATAGACGTCAAATTTGAATGAGTTTCCGATGCCCAGAGACTTCAAGTGGGCCGACGCATCGGCTGAATCTGACGTCCTCTTTGTTGTCATGGGAACAGCGATCAGATTCTTTCATCGCCAGTCGTTGATTCACGCCATTTTAGAGGACCATCAACTGATCCAAGAAGATAAGAGCAGCTTGAATCCAATTGCAACCTGAACTTCAATTCCTTTTTGGACTCAATTAATCTCCCAATTCATTTACTCCATCATTATTTCGTCTTCCTAGCTATCTCTTCCCTTCTACCAAATGCTGCGCTCAATCCGGCAGCTTCCTCGGGTTGCTGCGCCATCCCCATCAGCACTTGTAAGGGCCATTCTACTTACTATTTGCTGATACTTTCACCTAGACACTAAGAGCTGCATCTACAATTTCCGCACCAACATTCCCGGCAAAGGTATAATCCCACCGCTGTCAATTGAGGATGCTTTGCTAACGAGAATAGTATGGTGGTACGACGAGTTCTCGGATTGCCATTAATATGGGTAGGCAAATACGAAGTTACACTTATTCCTGGTGATGGAATTGGTCAAGAAACCGCTCGAGCAGTCAAAGCTATATTCAAATACGAAAACGTTCCCATTGATTTCGAAGAAATTGATGTCCATGGAATTGGCGATGAACCTGGTGCCAGGGAACTGTTCAATCAATCCATGGAATCCCTTAAACGAAATAGAGTTGGCTTGAAAGGTATTTTCTCTTACCTTGGATTGTCCTTCTAATCTATTTGTGTAGGCATTCTGTATACTCCTCTAGAGAGATCGGGACATCAAAGTTGGAATGTTGCCTTGAGACAGAGTCTAGATATCTATGCCAGTGTAATCCTCATCAAGAACATCCCAGGCTTCAAAACCCGTCACGACAATGTTGATTTCGCAATTATCCGTGTACTCCTCCCTCCCCCTCCTCCCAACTTCTCACTAATCGTTCGCAGGAAAACACCGAGGGAGAATATTCTGGCTTAGAACACCAATCTGTCCCGGGCGTAGTGGAAGCCCTGAAAATCGTCACCCGCGCAAAATCCGAACGCATAGCCCGCTTCGCATTTGACTTTGCCCAAAAAAACAACCGCAAAAAAGTAACCTGTATCCACAAAGCAAACATCATGAAACTATCCGACGGTCTTTTCCGGGGAACTTGTGCTGAGATTGGTCGTACAGAGTATCCACAGATCGAATTTAATGATTTGATTGTGGATAATGCAACTATGCAGGCTGTCAGTAGACCACAACAGTTTGATGTGCTTGTTGTTCCGAATTTGTATGGGAGTATTTTGTCAAATGTGGGTGCTGGATTGGTGGGTGGACCTGGTGTGATTCCTGCTGCGAATGTAGGGAGGGAGTTTGCTGTTTTTGAGCCGGGTTGTAGACATGTTGGGTTGGACAGTAGGTTCCCTTTGTCTTTTTGCGTCTTGGTGGATGGTTGCTGATGTGTAGTTGCTGGGAAGGGACAGGCGAATCCTACGGGGTTGATTCTGTCGGCATGTATGATGCTGCGTCACTTGGGATTGGACCATTATGCCAACAGAATTTCTACTGCAACTTACAATGTCCTCTCTGAAGGGTATATTTTCTTTATATGAGCAATACATTGATGCTAGAAAACACCTCACGCGCGATCTCAAGGGAACGGCATCGACCGGTGAATTCACTAGGGCAATCTTGACTGCTCTAGAAACTGTCAAAGTGGAAGAAGTAGACTAAGTTATTGGACTGCCTTGTCAAGTCGCATTATTCACACGTATTGTATAATCAACATGACTTTACATACCGCAATTATAACTTATGAACATTGAAACTTTGAAGTTATCTGCCTCTCGTTGCCATTACCTTACCTACATATCCTAGGTTGAAATCCCGTTCAATATTTACTGTTTTGTGATAATGCGGCTCAAATAAAATCCTCATCCATGTAACCACCAAATGGATTAGGTCCACCTCCACCTCCACCTCGGCCTCGGCCAGGTCCAATAGGATCCCATCTCGCGCCAGGAGGAACACCAGGCGGTCTCTGTCCAGCTCTCCCCCGTCCTCGAATATCCATGTACATTCCACCCTGATTACCACCAGGTCCCAATCCACCTCCCATATTGAAAGGGTTTCCTAAGCCCGGAGGGTTCAAGTCATCATGTCCGATGGAAAAGGGAGGGGGCCGCGGTTGCGGAAAAAGTGGCAGGGGGCGATTCAAGTCGTAGGGGTCTTCAAAATCGGGCATAGGTTCTGGATCTATGGGGCGACGAGGAGGAATACGTAGTGGATCTAGTTCATCGGGAGGACCGAACAGTGGACGAGGGGCCTCGTAATCTGGAGGAGGGGGTCGCCTATCACAGCACAGTAAGTGCTCATTCATACAGGAGTAGAGGGTCTATACCGAGGTTGTCCTGGTACCGCTGAAGCTGAGGGTTGTTGAGAAGGTTGTTCTTCTTCTGCATATCCAGTCTTGTTCAATCCGGGAATCAACTTTTGTAGGATGTTAATCTTGAATAAACTAGCCAAATCTTTCATTCTGGATTCTCTTATGAATCCACCAACAACGTCTCTTTCAATACCCTCTTCACTGTGTCTTGTCCAAGGAAAGAAAGTGGCAGAAGTGAAATCTTCAGTTTTAATGTCGAAGGAAGTAGTTTTATCATCTCCAAGAGCAATTCCCATGATCACTGTTTTGCCACCCAAACGAGATACTTTGACGATAAACTGTAATGAAGATTGGGAATGTGCATAGCGGAATTCGAGATGGGAGGAAGATTCTGAAGTCCAGAGTTTTTGGACATTGGATTCATCGAATTCTACGTCTTTTACAACATCAGTATGACTCAAGGAGGGCAGGTACCTGATTTGTGATCTTCTCCGAAGCCGAGGAAACGGAAGCCTGTTGCCAGCATACATGCATGGGAGAAGGCAGCTATAGCTTGCAGAGTATTCGGAAGAGTCTCGGCAGACTCCTGGATGAATGAACTAATGCTTGAAGGACTTAATGGATCTTGAGCCATGGTTCACACGGACAAGACTGGATGTTATTCTGGAAGGTGGAGGATCGTCGAAATGCGTCAGCAGTTGATGCGATCTTTTGAGCCGTCAATTTTCTGGAATCATGAATGAGCGAAATTTTCTTTGGCAATTGCGAGACAGTTCCTATCTGATGCTCAACTTTAACTGCAAAATAGAAGATATCTAAGAAGTGTTCACTCAATCTGATGTACATTTTCCCATTCACCTTTCAATCCCTCGCGCCATAATGTAACCTTATTATCGCCAGAACTGACAGCTAGTATACCTCCGCTCAAACTCCAGCTCACTC
>Ga0335073_10013489_pt1 | contig 11452 bp, 9 predicted proteins | sample Lox_Sample_22_FD_207093 | JGI IMG/M metagenome (GOLD analysis project Ga0335073, IMG submission 207093) | Soil microbial communities from Loxahatchee National Wildlife Refuge, Florida, United States - Lox_Sample_2.2 | ecosystem: Environmental > Terrestrial > Soil > Wetlands | place: USA: Florida... | reverse complement strand
TGCCAGTAGCCAAGCACCGGGCCGGCCGATTCGATGAAGCCCTGGTAGAGCTGCTCAAGCCGGTCGAGGTCCCACCACTCGCGCACCTTCTCCCGGACGTCGCCGAAGGCGAGGTAATCAGCTGCGAACAGGCTCACGTAGCCGGACAGCCCGTCCGTGGTCAGCGCGTCGCCGGTTTCCCCGGCGAGCTGGCGTGGCGCGATCCAGACACCAGCCGAGACCGTGCCGAAGCCGAGCCAGGCCAGCCGGGACCGCAGCGCATGCCGCCGGGCGCGCTCCTGCTCCGGCACGCTGAAGACCGCGAGCAGCCAGCCGTCGGCGGCGCTCGGCTCGGGCCGGTGGAAGATCCGCCGGTCGCCCTGGGCAAGGATCTCGGCTCCCCGGCCGGACAGCCCATAGCCAGCTACGCCCGCCTCGCGCCGCGCCTCCAGCAGGCCGCGCAGCTTGAGACGGGAGATCGCCGAGCGCACTGCGGGCTCGTCGACACCAAGCTCGGCCATCAGCCTGATGACGGTGGCGACGCTGAGCCAGCCCGCCGACTCACGTGCGTACAGGCCATAGACAGTCACGATCAGGGCTCGCGGCTGAGCCGCCAGCACGTCGCTGCCGGAAGCGCTGCCTGTTGCGCCGGACGGGGTCACGGTCAGAACCTAACGTTGGGAACGCCGCAGCGCGCTCGCTGCCGAGTTTCATCTGTGCCGATTCATTGACTACCGTCACGATAACGCGATACTAGGTCCGTCCCGTGGTTCCCTAGGAAGGTCCGGACATGAAGCTCTCGCCGTCCGCCCACGTCGACACGTTCTGCCGGGACAGCCTGCCGCCGGATGCGCAGTGGCCCGACCTTGAGTTCACCCTCCCTGAGCTGCTCTATCCCGAGCGCCTCAATGCCGCCGACGAGCTGCTCACCCCGATCATCGCGGCGGGCGGGGCCGGCCGGCCGTGCCTGCTCTCCCCGACCGAGAGCTGGACCTACGGCGAGACCGCCGCGCGGGCCGGTCAGATAGCCAGGGTGCTCACCGAGGATCTGGGCATCGTGCCAGGTAACCGGGTACTCCTGCGCGGTCCGAACAACCCGTGGCTGGCCGCGTGCTGGCTCGGCGTGCTCAAGACCGGCGGCGTCGCGGTGGCCACCATGCCGATGCTCAGGGCTGCCGAGCTGACCACCATCGGCGACAAGGCGCAGGTACACCTGGCGCTGTGCGATCACAGGTTCACCGAGGAGCTCGCCGCCGCTGACATTCCGGGGCTGCGCATCGTCACCTTCGGCGGTCCCGCCGCCGATGACCTCGCTGTGCTCGCAGCCGGCAAGGACGCCGAGTTCGCCTCGATCCAGACGGCAGCCGACGACGTTGCGGTGATCGCTTTCACCTCCGGCACGACCGGCAAGCCGAAGGCCGCCATGCACTTCCACCGTGACCTGCTGGCAGTGGCCGACACCTTTTCCGCGCGGGTGCTGAAGCCGGAGCCAGAGGATGTGTTCTCCGGAACGCCGCCGCTCGCGTTCACGTTCGGCCTCGGTGCGCTGCTGCTGTTCCCGCTGCGGGTGGGAGCCGCCACCTTGCTGCTGGAGAAGGCAACTCCGGCTGAGCTGACCGACTACATCGCCGATCATGGCGTCACGGTGCTGTCCACCGCGCCAACCGCCTACCGCGCCATGCTGGCGACCGGGAAGGCCGAGAAGCTGCGCGGCCTGCGCAGGCCGGTGTCGGCCGGGGAGAATCTGCCCGCGGCGACGTGGCGCGCTTTCTGCGACGCGACCGGCGCGCAGATCATCGACGGCATCGGCAGCACCGAGATGCTGCACATCTTCATCGCGGCCGCAGACGACGACATCAGGCCCGGCTCGACCGGCAAGGCGGTACCTGGCTATCGCGCGGCTGTCGTCGATCAGGACGGCAAGCCCGTGCCCGACGGTCAGCCCGGACGGCTGGCCGTCAAGGGCCCCACCGGCTGCCGGTACCTGACCGACGAACGGCAGAGCACGTACGTCCGGGACGGCTGGAACCTGACTGGCGACACCTACATCAGGGACTCCGACGGCTACTTCTGGTACCAGGCCCGATCGGACGACATGATCATCTCCGGCGGCTACAACATTGCCGGCCCGGAGATCGAGGAAGTCCTGCTTACCCATCCCGATGTTGCCGAGTGCGGCGTCGTCGGCGTCCCCGACGAGGCCCGCGGCCAGATCGTGAAGGCCTACGTGATCCTGCGTGACGGCGCGGCCGGGGACGACGTCAAAGCGCGCGAGCTGCAGGACCTCGTCAAGGCGCGGATCGCGCCGTACAAGTACCCGCGGGCAGTCGAGTTCGTCACGACGCTACCGCGCACCAACACCGGGAAGCTGCAGCGCTTCCTGCTGCGCCAGCAAGCCGCCGGGCAGGGCCAGTAACGGTCAGGCCGAGCCAGGTGCCGGTGTCGTCATGACTTCTCGATCCGGCCGGAGGCTGAGAGCCGGACGGCCCCGTTCCCGGCAAAATCGTCTTGTGACAACGAGTTGATGTAGCTGACGGCCGTCCGGTCCGGATCGCGCTCCGGCTCGCCCGGCGAGACCAGCCGCAGCGGCGTGATGCTCCCGCGCACGAACTGGCCGCTGGCGTTGAGCGTGACGTGGAGCATCGCGCTTACCGAGGTGTAGGCGTCCAGGCCCAGCGTGTTGTAACCGCAGAAGTTGCCCAGGCTGTAGGCGATCAGGTGACCGTGGTACCACTGGAATCCGCGCAGTACGTGCGGGCCGGAGCCCATCACGAGGTCCGCTCCGGCGTCGATGACGCCGTGGGTGAAGGCGATCGAATTACCGCGGTCCTGGCCGAGGAAGTACTCCTCCCCCGGCTTGACGTGACGGTAGTCGTCGCCCTCGCCGCCCAGGTGCTCCATCACGATGACGACCTGAGCGTGCTGCTTGGCCTGGCGGACGAGCGCCTCGGCAGCCGGGATGTCCAGCGCGTCCGCATCATACGACCAGGGCGCGAAGCCGAGCAGCGCGATCTTGATGCCGTTCCTGGTCAGGTACGTGATCTGGCCGGGACGCCCGGCCCACTGCAGCCCGGCGGCGCGCAGTGCCTTGTCGGTACTGGCCTCGCCGGCCTGCCCTGCATCCAGGGTGTGGTTGTTGGCTACGTTGACCGCGGAGAATCCGTCGCGCCGCAGGTCCTTGGCGGTATAGGGGGGCGCCTCAAACTGATAGCAGTCCGCCTCGTGCGGCGCGCACTTGGACATCGGCAGGCCGCCGAGCGCAGTCTCCAGGTTCCCGACCGTTAGATCGCTGTGCAGGTACGGCTTGACGTCATCCAGCAGTGACCCGGTCCCGTCAGGGGGCCATTCGTCGAGCGGGCCGAAGGTCATGTCGCCGACCCAGGTGATGCTGACCGTCGCGCTCGCCGGCGCCGCGGGCGCCGCCGCGTGGTCCGCCGGATGCTGCGCCTGGCCGGCCGCCCCCGGCTGCGGGCTGGCGGGCGGCTTCGGCCTGGTGGCCATCATGGCCCAGGCACCGATCGCCGCGATGACCACGACGACGCAGACTGTCAGCAGCGCCTGGCGCTCCGGTCGCCTGCGACGATGCGCCCGGACGGTGGACCCGTGTCGCGGCCGCGAGCCCGGCCCGCGCGGTGGCCAGGCAGGCGGGCCCTGCTCACCTGCTGGCACGCACAACCCCGCCCTCATTACTCCAGGTCAGTACTCGGGCTAAGGATAGGGCCGGGCCAGCGTGATAGCGGCCGGATGGCGATATCCGCCAGCGGCGCTCAGACCTCGACGACCACCGGGATGATCATCGGCCGGCGCCGGTAGCTATCGCTGACCCACCGGCCGACGGTCCGCCGTACCAGCTGGCGAAGCTGGTGCTCCTCGGTAATGCCCTCCCTGGCGGCGCCGGCCAGTGCCTCCTCGATGAGCGGCCGCACCTCGGCCAGCCCAGCGTCGTCGATCCCGGCGCCGCGGGCGTGAATCTCCGGCCCCGCGACCAGCTTGCCGCTCGTCGAGTCGACGACGACGACGACCGAGATGAAGCCCTCCTCACCGAGGATGAGCCGGTCCTTCAGCGACGCCTCGGTGACCTCGCCGACCGAGAGCCCGTCCACGTAGATGTACCCGCACGGGACGATCCCGCTGACCGAGATGCGCCCGTCCACGAGGTCGACGACGACCCCGTCCTCGGCGATCACGATGTTCTCTGGCGGTACCCCGGTCAGGGCAGCCAGATCCGCGTGGGCCTTGAGGTGCCGCCATTCGCCGTGCACGGGGATGAAGTTGCTCGGCCGGACCAGGTTCAGCACGTACAGCAGCTCGCCAGCCGGTGCGTGACCGGAGACGTGCACTTGCGCATTCCCCTTGTGGATGACTCGCGCGCCGAGCCTGGTGAGCTCGTTGATGATCCTGGAGACCGCCGACTCGTTGCCTGGCACGAGCGACGAGGCGAGGATGACGGTGTCACCCTCGGCGATCCGGATCGGATGGTCTCGGCCGGCCATCCGGGAGAGCGCTGACATCGGCTCCCCCTGCGAGCCGGTGGAGATCAGCACGATCTGATCCGGTGGCATCTCCTCGGCCTCTTTGAGGTCCACGAGCAGGCCGCCGTGCACCGATGGCACCCGGAGGTAGCCGAGCTCGCGCGCCACGCCCATGTTCTTGACCATGGACCGGCCCACCAGCGCGACCTTGCGGCCGTGCTCGGCGGCCGCGTCCATGACCTGCTGCACGCGGTGCACGTGACTGGCGAAGCAGGACACGATGATGCGCTGGCTGGCGGCCGCGAAGACCTCCGACAGCACTGGTCCGATCAGCCGCTCCGATTCGACGATGCCCGGAACCTCGGCATTCGTGGAGTCGGCCAGCAGCAGGTCAACGCCGTCAGCGCCGAGCCTGGCGAACCCGCCGAGGTCGGTCAGCCGGTCGTCAAGCGGCAGCTGGTCCATCTTGAAGTCGCCGGTGTGCAGGATCACCCCGGCAGGCGTCTTGATCGCGACCGCGAGCGCGTCCGGAATCGAGTGGTTGACCGCGAAGAACTCCAGCTCATATGGGCCGAAAGTCTGATGCCCGCCGGCCTCGACCTCGACGTCAACCGGAGTGATCCGGTGCTCGGTGAGCTTGGCGCGGACCAGCGCCAGCGTCAGCCGCGACCCGACCAGCGGGATGTCGGGCCGCCGCCGGAGCAGGTACGGCACGGCGCCGATATGGTCCTCGTGGGCGTGGGTCAGCACCAGCGCGTCGACCAGGCCGAGCCGGTCCTCGAGCGAGGTGAAGTCCGGCAGGATCAGGTCGACGCCTGGCTGGTCCGACTCGGGGAACAGGACGCCGCAGTCCACCACGAGAAGCCGGCCCCCGTACTCGAAGACCGTCATATTGCGGCCGATCTCGCCGAGCCCGCCGAGCGCGACCAGGCGCAAGCCATGAGTGGCCAGGGGTGGCGGTACCCCCAGCTCGGGGTGCGGGTGACTCACTTGAGCTTCACACCGCCCGCAGCCAGATCAATGCGCAACCGCTCGACCTCCGCCTCAGTAGCGTTCGACAGCGGCAGCCGGACTGGTCCGCCGGGCAGGCCGAGCAGGCTCAGCGCGGCCTTCGTCATGATCACGCCCTGGTTCCTGAACAGCCCGGTGTAGACCGGCAGCAGCTCACGGTGCAGCCGCAGCGCCTCCGCTACCTGCCCGGCCTGGTAGGAGTCGATCATCTCATGCAGCCGCTCGCCGACGACGTGCCCGACCACGCTGACGAACCCGGCGGCACCGAGCGAGAGCCATGGCAGGTTGACCATGTCATCGCCGCTGTAGAACACCAGCGACGTGGTGTTCATGACGCGGGACGCGGCAGCGAAGTCAGCTTTCGCGTCCTTCACGGCCACGATCCGCGGGTGCTCGGCGAGCTGCATCAGCGTCTCGGCGGCAATTGGCGTTCCGGTCCGGCCCGGGATGTCGTACAGCATGTTCGGCAGGCCGGTGGCATCGGCGACCTGGGTGAAATGCGCTACCAGACCGCTCTGCGGAGGTTTGTTGTAGTAGGGCGTGACCACGAGGAGGGCATGGGCGCCCGCCCGCTCGGCTGCCCTCGCGAGCTCGCAGGTATGGGCAGTGTCGTTCGTGCCGACGCCGGCGACGACCGTGGCACGATCGCCTACAGCCTCGAGCACGGCGGCGAGCAGCCTGGCCTTCTCCTGGTCGGAGGTGGTCGGCGACTCTCCGGTCGTGCCGCTGATCACCAGGCCGTCGTTCCGCATCTCGGTGACCAGGTGCTCGGCGAGGGCAGCGGCGCCGTCGTAGTCGACCGCCCCGCTGGCGTCCATCGGCGTGACCATCGCTGTCAGCATGCGCCCGAATGGCGCCGCGGCCGGGTAGGCCGGATGTGCTGTGTCACTCATAGGCAAACGCTACCGGGCCGGAAGGTGACGGCACACCGCCGGCACGTCGGCACAGCCCGGGGTTATCGCACGACCCCAGCCGGAAGTTACGCGACTGACTCCTGGTGCAGACGCGGCGGCGTGAGCTCGGGGGTACCCACGCCGCCTGCGTCTGTGAGTTCATCGGCGCCGATAGCACTCGGCGTTACTTCGTAATCCGGCGGCGTGTCGCTGCCGAGGTGATCGGCCGCGCCGGTGGACAATAAGCGCAGGCCCCTCCAGGTATGAGATGGAGGGGCCATTATGAGTTCGGGGCAAGCACGGCAGCTTCTTAAGTTCGTACGCACTGCAACTTTGTAGTCGCCCGCGGTGACCCTGCAACTGCGATAAGCTGCGCTGGTCCCGGGCCTGAGTCCCGGGGCAGGTGCTGTTCCCAGCGAAGCCGGTGAGATCCCGGCGCTGTCCCGCAACGGTAATGCCTCCGGCGGAGGACGAGCCCGGACGCCTGGTCAGTGCCGACGACCTGTCCTCGGAGGAAGGGCGGCTCGTTCCGATGCCACCGGGCGTCGCAGCGAAACGCACTTCGTCCTCCAGATACATCCGGAGGATGATCATGCGGGTTATCACCCGTCAGCTGCCGGCCCTGGTGGCCGTCGCAGCTATCGCAGCCGCATCCGCGGCCTGCAGCAGTTCGTCCGCCAGCGTCTCCACGGCTGGCGATGGTTCGGCTCACGCCAGCTCGGCCGGGGCCGGCTTCCCGGTCACCGTCACGACCGCGGGCGGCAAGACTCACCTGCCTTCGCGGCCAGACGCGATCGTGTCGCTCTCGCCAACGGCCACCGAGATGCTGTATGCGATCGGCGCTGGCAAGCAGGTCACGGCCGTCGACAGCGACTCTGACTACCCGCCCGGCGTGCCGGTCACCAAGCTGTCGGGCTTCGAGCCGGACGCGGAAGCGATCGCCGCCTACAAGCCGGACCTCGTCGTCATCTCCAACAACCTGGACGGGATCACGGCGAAGCTCACCGCGCTGTCGATCCCGGTGCTCGACCTGCCGGCCGCGGCTGACCTGTCCGATGTCTACCGGGAGTTCACCGAGCTGGGCGCCGCCACCGGGCATGTGGCGCAGGCCAAGACCGAAGACACCAAGCTGGCCGCGGAGGTCGCCAGCGTCGTCGCGGCCGAGCCCAAGCGCGCCAAGCCGCTGACCTACTACTACGAGCTCTCGGCCAATCCCTACTACTCGGTGACGGACTCAACCTTCGTCGGCAGCGTGCTGTCGCTGCTGGGAATGAAGAGCATCGCCGACGCGGCAAAGGGTGCCGCCGCAGCGGGCGGCTATCCGGAGCTATCGGCCGAGTACATCCTGAAGGCCAACCCGGACTACATTCTCCTGGCGGACGCCGGCAGCGCCAATGGCGGCCAGGATGCCGCCACCGTCAGCGCGCGGGCCGGCTGGTCGGTGCTGAGCGCGGTGAAGGACAAGCACATCATCGTGCTCAACGCTGACATCGCTTCCCGCTGGGGGCCGCGGATCATCGACCTGCTCCGGACGGTGGCGGCAGGTCTCAAGTCCGGATCGCAGTGACAGCTACCCAGCGAGAAACCGCGCGCCTGCCGGCCGGGCAGACCGAGCCAGGCCAGGATCGTCGCAGCTTGCTCGGCCGGAGGCGCGACGGGGATCGCCGGACGGGCCGGGCTGTGGCCGTAGCCACCGCGGTGCTCGTCATCGCGGTACTCGCCGGCGTCGCCATCGGCCCGGCCGAGCTGCCGCTGTCCCAGGTGCTCGGGGCACTCGCGACTCACCTGCCGTGGCACCCGCACCCCGCGGTCTCGGCACTCGACACCGCGATCGTCTGGCAGATCCGGCTGCCGAGGGTCATACTCGGCGTTCTCGTCGGCTCGATGCTCGCTGGCGGCGGTGCCGCCTACCAGGGCATCTTCCGCAACCCGCTGGCCGACCCGTACCTGCTCGGAGCCGCCGCCGGCGCGGGCCTCGGCGCCACGATCGTGATCGTGTCGGGCGGGAACATGGCCCTGACCCCGCCGGCGGCGTTCGCCGGCGCGGCCGGGGCGGTCACGCTCACCTACCTGCTCGGCGCCCGCACCGGCCGTGGTTCCGGCACAGCCGCCGGGAGCAACAGCACTGCCTCGATCCTGCTCGCCGGCGTGGCGGTCGCCGCACTGCTGACGGCGTTCCAGACCTACCTGCAGCAGCAGCACACGCAGACACTGGCCTACGTCTACGCCTGGATACTCGGCGGGCTGTCCGCGGCGACCTGGTCGGACATCTGGCTGATCCTGCCCTACGTCGCGGTCGCCGCGATCACCTTGCTGGCGCACCGGCGGCTGCTCGACGTGCTGCAGGTGGGCGAGGAAGAGGCGACCAGCCTCGGCGTGAACGTCACCCGGCTGCGGCTCACCCTGGTCGTTGCTGCCACCCTCGGCGTGGCGGCGGCTGTCTCCGTCAGCGGGCTCATCGGCTTCGTGGGCATCATCGTCCCGCACGCCATCCGGCTGATGGCCGGACCGAGCTACCGGTTGCTGCTGCCGGTGTCGATGATCGGCGGCGCAGCCTTCCTGGTGCTGGCCGACGTCGTGGCACGCACCGCGCAGGCTCCGGCCGAAGTGCCGATCGGGGTGATTACCGCGCTGATCGGCGCCCCGTTCTTCCTGTTCGTGCTCTGCTCGCGGCGGGCCAGGCAGGATCTGTCGTGATCAGCTTCGAGAACCTGACCGTCCGCTACGGCGACACGGTGGCGCTGGACGGCGTGACCGGCCGGGTAGCCGACGGTGAATGGCTCGGCGTCATCGGCCCGAACGGTGCCGGGAAGACAACCCTGCTCAGCGCCATTGCCGGGCTGCTGCCATCGGCTGGCGACATCAGCATCTGCGGCGACCGTGCGGCCGTTCTCAGCCGGCGGCAGCTGGCCCGGCTGATCGCCTACGTGCCGCAGCGGCCGGTGCTGCCGCCCGGCATGACGGTCAGCGACTACGTACTGCTGGGCCGGACCGCGCACATCGGCTACCTGCGAACCGAGACCGCTACCGACCGCCGGGTCTGCCAGGAGGTGATCGGCCAGCTCGACCTCCGGGCCATGGCCCGCCGCAAGCTCGGGACCATGTCCGGCGGTGAGCTGCAGCGGGTTGTCCTGGCCCGGGCGCTGGCTCAGGAAGCGCCCGTGCTCCTGCTCGACGAGCCGACAAGCGCGCTCGACCTAGGGCGCCGGATGGAGGCACTGGAGCTGGTGGACGAGGTGCGCCGCGAGCGCGCGCTGACCGTGGTGTCGGCCATCCACGACCTGACCCTCGCGGGCCAGTTCGCGGACCGGCTGATGCTCGTCGTCGCCGCGCACATCGTGACTGCCGGGCCGGCCGCCGAGGTGCTCCGCGACGATCTGCTCACCGCGCACTTCGGACCAGGCGTCCAGGTGATGATGACCGACACCGGCGAGATCGCTGTCATTTCGCGTCGGCTGGCGCGGCTAAGAGCACCCCGCTAAGCGCGAGCAGCTCCAGCACACTGCCCACGATCATGATCGAGACGGCCGCAACGACCAGGCAGGCTCCGAGGGTCAGGCCCTGCAGGCGAACGGCCGCCCGCAGCATCCACCGCGGGCCACCGCGCAGCTTGCAGGCCATGCCGATCTCGGCTGCTCCCATCCCGGCGCCGATGCCGATGGCCAGCAGCTGCGCGCCGGCCCACAGGATCGCCCCGTTCCCGCTGGCCGGACCGAGGCCCGCCGGGAGGGCCATGATCCAGAGGGCGAACCCCGCTGCGGCAAGCACGAGCCAGGTGATTCCCTGCCCGAGCAGCAGCCCGGCGACGTACGGCCCGGGATTGACCCGACGGCGCTGGATGCCCGCAGGCCACTGCCGCCGGGGCGGCAGCCCGCCAGGCGACGGAGGATTCGGCACACTGGTCATGCCTGAAGCTAACATCGCGCCCGGCGCTAGCCAGAAGCGGGCCGTAACCGAGCGGACACGCTACGCAGCGGTCGGCTCTCTAAGATAGGCGACCCACTGGGGGTCGCCATCATTGATGGCGCCAATCAGGCGCCAATGTGGCCCGCGCGGGGCAGCCGGATCTCGCGGCAGCGTCCAGCCGAGCTCCTCGATCAGCCGGTCCGCCTTGCGGTGGTTACACCGCGTGCAGGAGGCAACACAGTTTTCCCAGGCATGCGCGCCGCCCCTGCTGCGCGGGATCACATGATCGATCGTGTCTGCCTTGATGCCACAGTAAGCGCACAGATAGTTGTCACGGCGCATGAGGGCGGCCCTGGTGAGGGGAACGCGGCTGCGGTGCGGCACCCGCACGTACCGGCGCAGCCGGATCACCGACGGGGCAGCGAGCCGGGTCGACGTGGAATGGAGCTCCATGCCGCTGACATCCGAGTGCACGACATCGGCCTTCTCGCCGAGCACGAGACAGACGGCGCGGTGCAAGCCGACCGTGGTCAGCGGCTCATACGTGATGTTGAGCAGCAGCACCCGGCGCACTTGCACCTCCCGTTCGTGACGGGGCCATACCCCTTGCCTGTGGTGCAACCGGAGTCGTGCCGCCGGGGCACCCGTGACCAGTGTGACTGCCAGCCGCCCCGATAGCCAACACCAAATAGGCAATCGCAGCGCTAAGCCGTCGCCAACGCGCCGCGAAGCCCCGGCGAACTCGGCGCGGCAACGCCAGCATCTGGACATTAGGGTGCCGGTATGACGACGCCCTCTTACCCTGCTGCCCGTCGCCTCGACCTCACCGAGACCCTGCACGGCCGCACTGTCGCCGACCCGTATCGCTGGCTCGAGGATCCGGCCAGCGCCGAGACCAGGACCTGGCTAGAAGCGGAAGACGAGCTGTACGCCCAGCACCTGGCCACGCTGCCGGGCCGCCAGAATCTCGCCGAGCGCCTCGGCGAGCTGCTCGCAGCGGGCGAGGTGGGCCCCCCGGTCTGGCGTGGTGAGCGGCAGTTCTATACCCGCCGTGAGCCCGGCCAGGAGCACGCCGTGCTCTACACCTCCAGCCCGGCCGAGGGCGAGCGTGCGCTCATCGACCCGGTCGCGATCGACCGGGCCGGCCTGACCACGCTGGATAGCTGGCGGGCGGACTGGGACGGCAGGCTG
>Ga0335073_10013488_pt1 | contig 11452 bp, 14 predicted proteins | sample Lox_Sample_22_FD_207093 | JGI IMG/M metagenome (GOLD analysis project Ga0335073, IMG submission 207093) | Soil microbial communities from Loxahatchee National Wildlife Refuge, Florida, United States - Lox_Sample_2.2 | ecosystem: Environmental > Terrestrial > Soil > Wetlands | place: USA... | reverse complement strand
GCCGCGCCCGCCGCGGCGATGACGCGCACCTTGTCGAGCAGCAGGCCGCCGATCTGATAGCTGTCATAGGCATAATCGAGCTGCACGTTGCGCGCATCGGGGCCGAAGCCCATCAGCAGGCTGGCGGTGATGATCGTGGCAAGGGCAAGCAGCAGCAGGAACTGCTCGTGATCCGGACGCGCGATGTAGCGGTTGATGAGCAGGCGCTGCAGCGCGTAGCCGAGGAGGAAGAGCAGCACGGTGACCGGCGCCAGCATCAGCAGCGGATCGAGGCCGGTGACGGTGCTGGAGAGGTAGGTCGCGTACATCGCCACCACCATCATCTCGCCATGGGCGAAATTGACCACGCGGATGACGCCGAAGATCACGGAGAGGCCGAGCGCCATCAGCCCGTAGACCAGACCGGTGAGCAACCCCGCGACGATGATGTTGAGGTAGAGCATGGGGCCGCGGGTTGCCCGCTCGCTATCGCCTCGATTGGCTCAGCTGCGCTGGGACCAGCCCGGCACGGGAAAGACCGGCTTGGCCTCGGCATTCTCCGCCGGCAGCACGACCGTCGGCTTGCCCTTCAGGATCTGCAGCACGCCCGAGGGCAGGTTGACGTTCTGTCCTTTGGCATCGAAGGTGATAGGGCCGCCGATCATGATCCGGTCCTTGATGTTGGTCGCCTTGAGCGCCTCGACGAGCGCCTGCGGCTTGGTCGAGCCGGCGCGCTTGTAAGCATCGCCGATGATGAGGAAGCCTTCGAAGGTGAAGCCGGCATCGAGCGTGCAGACATCGTCCGGATAGGCCTTGTTCCACGCCGCCTCGAAGGTGTGGGCGAAACTCTGCTTGGGATCGAGCCAGGGAATGTTGGTGATGGCGTAGTCGGCGTATTTCCCCAGCACCTTCATGAACTGCGTCTGGTACATGCCGGGGCTGCCGGGGCTGATGATGCCCATCGGCTCGTATTTCTGCTTCACCATCTCGCGCACCATGAGGATGGCGTCGTTGAGCCGCGTCACCGCCATGTGGATGTCGGCCTTGGCCGCCTTGGCCTTCGCCACCTCGATCGAGAGGTCCTTCGCCTGCGGGTCGTAGGAGATCGTCTCGACGATGTGGAAGGGCAGGTTGGCCTTCGGCATCAGCATGTTGATGCCTTTCAGCATGGTCTGGCCGAAGGTATCGTTGACGATCATCAGCACCGCGGTCTTGGGCGTAGTGCCGGTCGCCTTGAAGAGATCGTTGAAGCGGGCGAGGCCGTGCTCGCCGAGCATCACGCTGGTCGGGAAATTGCGGAAGATGAATTTGTAGCCCTGCTCGGTGATGGCGGGATCGGAGCCGATATTGATGACGAAGGGAATGCCGTTCTGCTCGGCGACCTGGGCGATGGCGAAGGTCTGGCCGCTGTCGAAGGCACCGACCAGGATCTCGACGCCTTCGCGGATCAGCTTCTCCGCCTGGGTGCGCGCCACCTCGGGCTTCGATTCGGTATCGGCGTCGACGACCTCGATGGCATAGCCCATCTCGGGCAGCATCTTCTTGGCAAGGTCGACCGAGCGCTGGCAGCCCTGGCCGATCACCGCTTCATAGCCCGAACGCGGCAACAGGCTCCCGATCTTGATCGGCTTCGTCGCGGCACGCGCAGCGCGGCTGAGGCCGGTGCCCGTGAGCAAGGCGCCCGTCGCGGCGGCGCCCAGGCCGAAATCGCGGCGCGTCATAGGGTGCTTCATCGATGACCTCCCCGCGCGGCGGCGGACGCCGCATTACAAGGTTTTTAGCTCGGATTGTCAGCCGTCCGACGCTTCGCGCCACCATAAACAAAAGCGTGGGGGGATCAAGCCGAGCCTCGCCTCCCGCGGGCGCGGCCGTATCTCCCGTTGCGTTGTCGCGGCGAGACTTTAGACTGCGGCCATCGCCGAGTCGGGACGTTGGATGAGCCGCCAGGATCTGTTTCCGCCGATCGAGCCCTATGCCACCGGCATGCTCAGGCTCGACGGGCCGCATGTGATGTATTGGGAGCAGTCCGGCAACCCGCGCGGCTTGCCCGTCGTGTTCCTTCATGGCGGCCCCGGCGCCGGCGCGACACCGACCCATCGCCGCTTCTTCGATCCCCAGGCCTACCGGATCATCGTCTTCGATCAGCGCGGCGCCGGGCGCTCGACCCCGCTTGGCTCACTCAGCGACAATACGACGCAGCATCTGATCGCCGATATGGAGCGCTTGCGCCAGCATCTCGGCATCGAGCGCTGGGCCGTGTTCGGCGGCTCCTGGGGCTCGACGCTCGGCCTCGCCTATGCCGAGGAGCATCCGACGCACTGCGCCGGCCTCGTGCTGCGCGGCATCTTTCTCTGCCGCCGGAGCGAGGTCGACTGGTTTCTCTATGGCATGCGCACGGTGTTCCCCGAAGCCTGGCGCGCCTTCGCCAATTTCTTGCCGGAGAGCGAGCGCGGCGATCTGCTGGAAAGCTATTACCTGCGGCTCACCCACCCCGATCCTGCCGTGCACATGCCGGCGGCGCGCGCCTGGAGCACCTATGAGGGCGCCTGCTCGACGCTGCTGCCGAGTCCGGACACGGTGGCGGCATTCGGCGAGGACCGCATGGCGCTCGGCCTCGCCCGCATCGAGGCGCATTACTTCCTGCACAACGTCATTCCGCCCGAGCGCGACCTGCTGAGACGCGTCGACCGGGTCCGCCGCATCCCCGCCTTCATCGTCCAGGGCCGCTACGACATGGTCTGCCCGGTGGTCAGCGCCGACGAGCTCGCCCGCGCCTGGCCCGAAGCGGAATACACGGTGGTCGCCGATGCCGGCCATTCGGCGATGGAGCCGGGCATTCGCGCCCGCCTCGTCGCCGCCACGGAGAAGCTGCGGCGCAGCTTCTGACGACGGTTCCGATGCTTGCCACCCCGCGGCGAAGCCTATAGATAAACCGCGTCGCGTGGGGGGAGAGGCCAAAATGAACAATCGGCTCGGCGGGATCAGAGCGGCTGTCGGCCTGCTCTTGCTCCTCGCGTCGGCTGCTGCGGCGCGCGCGGATGACGGCGATCTGCTCACGATCGGCGGCGGCGCCTACAATGTGCTGCACAACAAGAAGGAAGCGCAGCTGCGCACCGAATACCGCTTCGGCTATCGCTTCCTTTACATCATCCGTCCGATCGCCGGCGTGCTCGCCACCAACAAGGGCAGCTTTTACGGTTATGGCGGCTTTCGCCTCGACGCCCAGATCGGCGAGCATTTCGTCATCACGCCGGAGCTCGCGGTCGGCGGTTGGTCGCAGGGCGGCGGCAAGGATCTCGGCGGCACCCTCGAATTCAAGAGCGGCGGCGAGTTCGCTTACCGCTTCAGCGATAATTCGCGCCTCGGATTCCTCTTCGACCACATCTCCAACGCCGGCATCTACAAAAAGAATCCGGGCGTCGAATCGGCGATGCTGATGTACTCGATCCCGATCGACTGGTTCAGCGGGCCATAACGGGAATTAGCCGCGCGCGCAGGGCAATCGCATCTGTCACCACGCCTGCGACAAGATTCACCACGGAGGCACGGAGATCACGGAGAAACGAGGAATGGCGCGCTTCGCGCGCCAAATGCAATTCTCTGTGTCCTCCGTGCCTCCGTGGTGAAATCCATTTGTGCGAGCTTTACCGCGCAGAGGAGGGTGAGGTGGAGCGTTGACGACGTTGCACCTCGTCACAAGAAATCCAATTCTCAGTCTTCGCGCGAATCTCAACAACGCGCCATCTTCGGTGGTTATTAACCATATCGGCTCGACCGATCGCGGCGTGCGTTCGCGCGGCTTCTATCCCGTCGTTAACGAGGGCTCAACGGATGCGCTCTATTTTGCGCGTGTTGCGGCGGAAGCGACCGGCGCCCCGCCCCCCCAAGATCGAAGCTGGAGTAAGCGCCTTGCGAAACATCGAGAAACATGTGTTGGTGGTCGACGACTACAACACGATGCGGCGCATTCTGCGCAACCTGCTGTCCCAAATCGGCTTCAGCAATGTCGAGGAGGCCGAGGACGGCTCCACCGGCTTGCGCAAGCTGCGCGAGCGGCCGTTCGGGCTCGTCATTTCCGACTGGAACATGGCGCCGATGTCCGGCCTCGAGTTCCTGAAGGAAGTGCGCTCCGACGGCGCGCTCAAGGACATGCCCTTCATCATGATCACCGCCGAGAGCAAGACCGAGAACGTCGTTGCGGCGAAAGAGGCGGGGGTCAGCAACTACATCGTCAAGCCCTTCAACGCCGACACGCTGAAGAAGAAGATCGAGGCGGTTCTCGGGGAGCTGTGAGTCCATGTCTTCTCAGCGTCGGCTTGAGCTGACCGAGGAAGAATACCTCGACATCGAGGAAGCGCTCGCCAGCAACGCCCGCGGACGCAGCTTCCTGCGCATGCGCGACCAGCGCGCGCGCCTCGTCGCGATGAACGAGATGCGCAAGCTCGCCCGCGAGATCAAGGATACCGTCAAGACGACGAACAACGAAGGCTCCGAGGAGAAACGCCACGAGGCCCATATCCGCATCCTGCGCGAGGAGCTGCGCGAGATGTCGGCCTATATCCACCAGACCCGGCGCGAGATCGCCGCGCTGCGCCCGAGCGACGCCGGCTCCAACCGCATCATGGCCGCGACCGGCGAACTTGACGCCATCGTCTCCGCCACCGAGCGCGCCACCTCCGAGATCCTGAACGGCGTCGAGCGCATCCAGCAGCTGACGCTGAAGCTGCCCAAGACCAGCGAGGTTGCGCCGATTGTCGATGAGATCCAGGCGCAGGTCACCGAGGTGCTCACCGCCTGCTCGTTCCAGGACATCACCGGCCAGCGCACCACCAAGGTCGTCAACACGCTGCGCTACCTCGAGCAGCGCGTGAACTCGATGATCGAGATCTGGGGGGTCGAGGGCGTGACGCCGGCGGCGCCGCCGCCCGAGCTCGAGGATCGCCGCCCCGACGCGCATCTCCTCAACGGCCCCGCCACCGATGGCGGACCGAGCCAGGCCGATGTCGATGCGCTGTTCGAGAAGCTAGGCAAGGCGACCGAGACGGCACCTGCTGCGCCGGCGGCGCCGGCAGCTACGCCGCCCGCCGCGCCGGCCGAGGCGTCCGCGGGAAAAAGCAGTCAGAGCCAGATCGACGCGATGTTCAACGCGGCGCAGTGAGCGCCGCGCTCGCCGTCCAGCCCGCGACCCGCGCCACTAAACCGCAAGCGGCGCGACGTCGCGGTCGAGCAGGCGCGCCACCTCGCACCAGAACGCCTCGCGGCCGATGTCGCGCTCCTCGCGGGCAACGCTCGTCATCTGCACCAGAAACGAATCGATCCAGGAGGGCGGCGCATTGTCGCGCAGCATGCGTGCGGTGCGCGCCGCGCTGAAGCTGATGATCGTCGCCGTCACCGCAGCTCTCGCCTGGGCTGTCGGTTGAGACTCGGCTCGAACTGGCGCTCGGCGACGCGCTCGGCCCGGCGCGTGGCGAAATCGGCGGCGATCATGTCGGCCACCAGGAAGAGGCTCATGAGCCCGGCGGCCCAAGCAAAAATAAGCAGCAACGAATCCATTACGCGTCTCCGCTTGTCTGGAGAGGGCAAGGGGGGACAAAAAATGTGCTGCGATCGGCAAAAAGTTCTCTGGGACCTATTGGACGCGAATATGGTTAATCCGGGGTAAACGCGTCGATTTTTTGGCCGCGCCAGCGTGTTGCGTTAGCGTGAGAGCGGGGCGCGCAACCCCGCGGAGAAGCAACGGCGTTTGCATCGGCGCAACGGCCCTCCTACCTTCGGCGCCGATGAAGCCCGTCCCCCTCGGCCTCGCGAATCGCCGCCAACTCGTGCCCGATGCGAGCGCGACGGCGGCAGCGGTCGGCAATGCCGGCGTCGCGGTCGTCGGCACGCCCTTTCTCATCGGATATTTCGAGATGGCGGCGCATGAGGCCATCCTGCCCTTTTGCGAAACCGGCGAGGTGACCGTCGGCACGCGCATCGAGGTCGATCATCTGGCAGCCGCGCTGCCCGGCCGCCTCGTCGTCGCCGAGGCCAAGGTGGTGGCGGTCGACGGCCGCCGCATCGTCTTCGAGGTCGAGGTGCGGCAGGGCGAGCGGTTGCTGATGAAGGGACGGCACGGCCGCGCCATCGTGCGACTCGACCGGCTGCTGGCGCGCGCCGCGGCGGGCTGAGAAACAGCATCAACGGCGCGAGATCGCGCGAGGAGCCTGTCTGGGAAATAGCATGGGTCTGCGTTGCACGAGGACGGGGCGATGTTAGGAGAGAGGCCGCAGGCGATGCTGGAAGCATCGTCAAGGCCGAGCGACGCGGCAGCGCCCCGTCCTCGTGCAACCCGGAGGGACATCGTCATTTGCCGCCGGGACGTCGTCGCTCGTCGCTTACGATGCGCAAGGCATCGCGGCGCTCCTCGCTCCTAGCCCGCCGACAAATGACGATGTCGCAGACCCATGCTATTTCCCAGACAGGCTCCAAAGGAGGAGAGCGAGCAATGGCTATCGACGGGACGTGGAAGATCGCGATGGAGACGCCGCTGGGCACGCGCGAGGCGTCGCTGCAGTTGCAAGCCAGCGGCGGCGCGCTCACCGGCAAGATGTCGGGCGAAGCGGGCTCGACCGATATCTATGACGGCAGCGTCAGCGGCAATCAGGGGTCGTTCAAGGTCGACATCACGCAGCCCATGCCGCTGACGCTCGAATTCTCGGTCACCGCCGACGGCGACGCGCTTTCCGGCAGCGTCAAGCTCGGCATGTTCGGCAACGCGCCGGTGACTGGCGCGCGCGCTTAGAACACGGCTCCGCGCCCGCGCCGCCCGGGCGCGGCGAGTCTGTTGGCCGCGGGGACGTGGCTGGACTTTGTTCCTTATTTGTTCTAAAACCAAGCCGCAGAAGGGGTGAGCGGCGATGGATTACGGCCTTGCGGCAACGGTATCGCGCCTTTTCCTGCGCGCCCCGAAGCCGCCGCCCTATAGACCGGGCCCGGGCGCGCGGCGAGTCGCCGTCGAACTCGGGAGCCGGCTGCGCCAAGCTCGGGTGATGGCCGGCATGACGCGGCAGTCGCTTGCAAGCGCCATCGGCGTTACCGCCGCCACGTTACAGCGCTACGAGACCGGCGCCCGCCGCATGCCGCCGGCACGACTCGCCGCGGCGGTGGTTCTTCTCGGGCTGCCACTCTCCTGGTTCTTCCGCGAGCCCGACGCGCCGGCCGAGGAAGCGGCGCCGGACAGCGACAACTGAGCCGCAACTCAGCCGATGAAACGCGAATGGCGCCGGGGTGACCCGGCGCCATCCGTTACCGCTTTGGCACTGCTTACTGGAAGTTGACTTCCACCACGCGATTTCTCGGCTCGCGCACGCCGGCTGCGGTCGGTACCGGCGGCTCGCGCATGCCGACCCAGCGCTCCTCGATCTGATTCGCCGGCACGCCAGCCGCCACCAGCGCCGCGCGCACCGCATCGGCACGGTGATGCGACAGCGTCATGTTGTAGGCATCGGTGCCGGAGAGATCAGCCTTGCCGGTGAGGGCGACGTGGCTGTTGCTGGCCTTCACCTGGCTTGCGATCTGATCGATGATCTTGTGCGCATCGGGCGTCAGCGTCGCTTTGTTCCAGTCGAAATAGACGTTGTATTGCCGCGTCGCAACCGGCGCCGCCGCCGGCGCCGCGGCGGGCAGCGCGCCGCCTTCGAGCCGAGCCAGACCGTCGACGAAATCCTTGTGGCACTGGCCGTTGATGGCGGTGCGCCAGTCATCCTCCATCCGCTCGACCCAGCAATCGTAGCTCTCCTGCGTGTGCGCCGCGAGCGCGGGCGAGCGGTCGCGCGCGCCGCCATCGAGCACCTTCATCAGGCGCTCGCGGCCGGTCGCGAGCTCGGTGCGCGTCGCCAGCGGCACCTCGAGCGGGACCAGCCAGTTGCTATTCTGCTCGGGCAGAACGGTTTGACCGCCGGCGGCGGCGAGGCCCTTGCGCGAGAAGTAGTCGGAATCGGCCCAGTCCCCGTACTGCGAGGAAAGCTGTGTGGCAAGGCCGGCGTATTCGTGCGCCAGCGCCTGGTCGAAGGTCGCTCCGCCGGCGGGCGCGGCGGTCTGCGCGGCCGGAAGGTTCAGCGGTTGAAGCACGGGGTTGCCGCGCATCGGCGGCGATGAAGACCAGCTCGAGCAGGCGGCAAGCATCGCGCCCGCGCACAACAATGCCAAGGACGTGGCGACAAAGTTCCTCTGTTGCATCTGGCTTGTTCTCCCTGGGAAACTCGTCATCGCCCCGCCGTCAAAACGGCGAGGAAGCGATCGACGAGAGGTTGGTAAGGCTAGATCGCCGACATGGCGGAATTCGGTCAGGTGTGAGAAAAATCGGGAAGGCTATGGCATTCAAGCGCCGCAAAAGGGCGATCTCCGTCCCCCGATGGGGGACGAGATGCTTCGGCGCTACTTCGCTTGGGTCGGCACCTCCCAACTAAGGGTTGTAGGCTTAACGATTACTAGCCAAAGATTGTTCCGCGCAATGTGTCATTTCTCAGCCCTGTGGTTTTTTTGCATAGCGTGGGCAAGAGGTCACACATGACGATTCGCGTCGGCATCGGCGGTTGGGTTTATGCGCCTTGGCGCGGCAGCTTCTATCCACAGGGGCTGCCGCAAGCGCGCGAGCTCGCGCATGCGAGCCGCGCCGTCACCTCGATCGAGATCAACGGTACCTTCTACGGTGCGCAGCGGCCTGAAAGCTTTCGCCGCTGGCGGACGGAGACGCCCGAGGACTTTGTGTTCTCGCTCAAGGCGCCGCGCTTTGCGACGCATCGCCGGGTGCTGGCGGAAGCCGCGCCCACGATCGAGCGCTTCTTCGCCACCGGCGTGCTCGAGCTGGGGCCGAAGCTCGGACCGATCCTCTGGCAGTTTCCGCCGACGAAGCGCTTTGATGCGGCGGATTTCACCGCCTTTCTCGAGCTGCTGCCGCGGCGCCGCGATGGCCGCGCTCTGCGTCATGTGCTCGAGATCGGCCATGACAGCTTCGCCGACGCGGCGTTTGCAGCGCTGCTGCGCCGCTTCGAGGTCGCGGTAGCGCTGGTCGATTCCGAGCGCCACCCGCTCATCGCCGAGGTCACGGCGGATTTCATCTATGCGCGGCTGCGCCGCAGCGAAGCCGCCGAAGCGACGGGATATGCGCCCGCCGCCCTCGATGCCTGGGCGATGCGGCTCCGGGATCTGGCCGGCGCGCGCGACGGCTTCGTCTATTTCATCAACGGCGCCAAGGAGCGCGCGCCGGCCGCGGCGCACGCGCTGCTCGAGCGGCTGGGCACGGCACCGCCGCGCGCCGCTGCCGTATCGGCACAAGGAGCTAAGCCCAGCCGATCCAGTCGCAAACCGCGCGCCCCATGATCAGCGCCTTGTCGGCGTCGGGGAGCCACGGCATCGCTTCGGTGAAGGCGGTGACGCATTGCCGCCAAGCGCACGGCATGCGCGTGATGTCGGTGCCCCAGAACAGGCGGCGCGGACCGAAGGCGTCATAGAGCCGGCGGTAATAGGGGTGGAGGCTCTTGAAGGGATAGGGGTCCGTGGCATAGCTGGGGCCGCCTGTCGCCTTCACCGCGATGTTCGGATATCTGGCGAGCGCCAGCAGCTCCGGCAGATGCTGGAATGCGGTCTCGCCGGTGGTGTTGCGCACCGCCGCCATGTGATCGACGATCAGCTTGAGCCCGGGATGGCGCTCGGCGACGCCGGCCAGCAGCGGCAGAAAATCGGCGGCGAGCAACGCGACGGGCAGGCCGGCGCGCTCGGCGGCAGGCCACAGCCAATCGATGGTGCCGTCGGTGGGCCAGCTCTTCTGCTCCGGCCGCAAGAAGGTGAAGCGCAAGCCGAGCATTCCCGGGCGCTTCTTCCAGCCATCGATGAGTGCGCGGCTTTCCGGCCGGTTCAGCGGGAAATTGCCGAGGATGGCGAAGCGTTCGGGATGAGCGCGCGCCGCGTCGACGGCAAGCTCGTTGGAATCGGGATCCCAGCTCGGCGGGTGAATCAGCGCGCGGTCGACGCCGGCCGCCTCCATGTCGGCGAGCGCTTCCGCCATGCTGTAAGGAAGCGGCCGGTGCGGCGGCAAAGTCGTGCCCTTGGACCAGAGATGGATTTGCGCATCGACGATGAGCATGCGTCACCTCCCCGCGGCAATTCTCGGCCGCGGCGTCGCCCTCGGCAAGAGGCGAACCTGCGGTGGCATTGGCGGGCCGTCACCTTCGGTCTATATCGTCTTCATTGAGCCCGCGGACCGAGCGACCGCGCCGGCGAAACAGGGAGGGTCCGAATGTCACGATCCGTGGCGCGCGCGGCGCTGTTCATTGCGCTGCTCGTCGCGCTGACCTCCTGCGTGACGCCCGAAGAGCTGCGCGCGCAAGACGAGGCGGCCTGTGTCAGCTATGGTTTCCAGCGCGGCACGCCCGATTTCGCCACCTGCCTGCAGCGCGAGAGCCTGGCGCGACGCTATGCGCCCCCGCCGCCCGATTGGGGGCCGGGTTGGGGCGGACCGGGCTGGTGGGGGCCAGGCTGGCAACCCTTCCCGTGAGTCGGAGAGGAGCAACATCATGGAGAAACGCAGCTTTGGCCGCACCGGGTTGCGGCTGTCGATCCTGGGCTTCGGCTGCGGCGCAGTCGGCGGGCTCATGGTGCGCGGCGATCCCGCGGATCAGGAACGCACAATCGCGCGGGCGCTGGCGGCCGGCGTCAACTACTTCGACACCGCCGTGCAATATGGCAATGGCGCCTCCGAGACCAATCTCGGCCGCGTTCTCGCCACGTTGAAACCGGCCGACATCGTCGTCGGCACCAAGGTGCGGCTGCCCTCCGCCGAATTCGGGCGCATCGCCGCGGCGGTAACGGCATCGCTCGACGGCAGCTTGCGGCGGCTCGGCCGCGATCAAGTCGACATCCTCCATCTCCACAACGCCATCACGCCGACGGGCGGCGGCGAGGCCCTCGGCGTGCGCCAGGTGCTCGACGAGGTCGCGCCGGCCTTCGACAAGCTGCGCCACGCCGGCAAGCTGCGCTTCCTCGGCCTCACCGCGGTCGGCGACACGGCGGCGCTGCATGAGGTTCTCGCCTCGAAGCTCTTTGACAGCGCGCAAATCGTCTACAACCTGCTGAACCCTTCGGCCGGCGCGGCACTTCCCGCATCTTATCCGGCGCAGGATTACGGCAGGCTGTTCGAGCGTACGGCGGCGGCAGGGGTCGGCGTCGTCGGCATCCGCGTGCTGGCGGGCGGTGCGCTCTCAGGCTCGGCCGAGCGCCATCCGATCGCGAGCCCGCCACCGGCGCCGATCGGCTCGGCCGAGAGCTATGCCGGCGATATCGCACGCGCGCGCCGTTTCATGCCGCTGATCGAAGAGGGGTTCGCCGCGGACCTCACCGAAGCCGCAACGCGCTTTGCCATCACGCAGCCGGCGATCGGCACGATCCTCGTCGGCATGGCAACGCCGCAGCAATTCGATACGGCCCTGGCCGCGGT
>Ga0335073_10013486_pt1 | contig 11454 bp, 5 predicted proteins | sample Lox_Sample_22_FD_207093 | JGI IMG/M metagenome (GOLD analysis project Ga0335073, IMG submission 207093) | Soil microbial communities from Loxahatchee National Wildlife Refuge, Florida, United States - Lox_Sample_2.2 | ecosystem: Environmental > Terrestrial > Soil > Wetlands | place: USA: Florida... | reverse complement strand
CAAAAGAAGTCACAGCCCGATAATTGTGAAGAATTTATGAATTGTCGGGCCACGGTACTTTCACCCGGAAATTTATCCTTCAAGGAAACCCCGGAGACCGCCAGCAGCGTCTCTAAATCAACCGGCTCCAATTTGAGGCGGCGCCGGCATGCCTGAAGGCGAGGAGGGGCTAGTATGGCCGGAACCAAGAAATGCGCGCATCCAGCGTGTAACTGTCCCGCACCGGATAAGCAAAAATACTGCAGCCAGATTTGCCAGGACTCCAAGAACGTCACAGCACTTGCCTGTCATTGCGACCACGCCGAGTGTCGTGGCTGATGTGATGTAGGAAGGCAGACCCGCGAAACTGTGTCCGGTGGAGTTGCAGATGAGCACCTGTTCCGCCGCGGAGCGCGGTGGCACGGTCTTGTTGTATCGATACATGAGGCAGCATCCGCATGTAACCGTCATGCTTACAATCGAGCAGTTTTAACTGGTTTTCTGTTTTCTCCCCGCAACGCCCCGCGGCGCAATTCCAGAAATCACCAATAGTAAGTTGCCACCACACGCGGCGGACTTCCGATGGCGTCCGTGACCGTGGTTTCGACAACAATCTCCATGTTCCTTGTCTCCCAATCCTTGGGAGCATTGCGGAGTGCTTCCCGGAAATAGTCCGGGTTGTAAATTAATTCGGCGGCAGCCTGGGTGCCCCCCGCGGCGATGCCTCCCACCGTGATCGTGAATTGTCCTGTTTTCGAGTCCAGGAGCCGAGTGACCAATCCAAAATCACGCACAACCTGGCCCTGGTCATTGGAGGTCTGCCGCCAATGACGGCCACCAGGGGTCGCGTCGTAGATGTTCTGATTCGCAGGATCATCGTTCTGGAACCGGAAGCGCAGATTGGACGTGAGTTGCATCGTCCACTTGTTGTTGTAGGCGCCAATCAGCACAGAAGGAAATGTCCGCAAATCCTCAAACGTATAGTTCGGGCCAATCCTCATCCGGCTCTTCTTTTCGTGGCTGTCGAAAAAGCTTGTTAGCTGGACGGCAGCATAGACATCCCCCATGGCCAGGCCCAAATCTGTTACCTGATACATATCCTTCCATTTGAGTTTGTCATCCGGCTTAAGCAGGGGAACCTCGGTGAGCCTGTCAAGGGGGCTGCGAAACTGCCCAGGATGTTCCAAAGCATATCTATCGAAAAAATCACCAGTGGGGATATAGACGGCCGGCACTGCGACGCAGATCAGCATCGGTTGCGGAGACGAGAATCCTGGCGACCAGAAGCGGTCAAGTTCCGTATGGCGGCGAAACATGCCGGGCCAGACAACGTATGCTGCGAGAAAAAGCGCCAGCATGGTGGTCGCCGCCGCAACAATCCACGGAAGAAAGTGCCGATGGTGCGCCCGCGCATCGGTTTCAGCAACTGGTTCGGGTACAACCTGAGGCACAAGCTGGGCTTTCGGTATGAACGAGGACGTCGAGCTTTCTGATAGCCAGCGGAACTTGGGCGTGTAGGAACCGGTCGGTAACTCGATCTGAACGCGGAGCCCTTCGGGCTGAGAATGGTAGTACTGTTCCAGACGCTTGCGAACTTCGCCCGCTTGCACCCGCACCACGGGATCGTCGCCGGTTGAATAATTTCCCGGTTTTCCGAAGACCTGCGCACCGATAACGCGCTCTTTGAGCACGTCTGTCCGACCCTCCAGAAAATTGGAGACTACATAAGTAAGAAATTGTTTTCCGCGCTCAGAGTTGCAGAAAAAGCGGCTCTTCAGAACACTTTCCAGATCCTGGAGGATGACAGTTTTGTGTGCATCCTCTAAATACTCCGTTGGTTCGGAGCCTGGCCTATCGTGTCCTGCTGGAACTGCGTTCCTCGCATCTTTGGATGTCAACGGGACACTCATAAGGCCGCGGCGCAATTTTATATCAGCGCTGAAGAAGGCGTCTCCCAACGGGCGGAGAGCGAGCAGAGTCTTACAGTTGGCTTCTTGCCTATTCGTGTCTTGGGCATGCGGGTTGAGACCGGATCCTTCCGGCGCTGGAGGGCTGGACTCTAATCGAGGGCTCCTGGATTTGACGGGTCGTAAACGTGCGGTTTTACGGTAAATTACCGTCCATTACTTGAAACTTCCTCGCCCGAGGGATCTGCTCGGAGGCTGTGGAGTTTTTCCGCAGCAGCTCCAGGCCCAAAAGGAAGCAGGCACACGACCTTCGCTACAGGAGGCGTGCAAATGAGGAAGAGCGACGTTTGTAGTGAAGGGAACTTTCGGAGGGATGTGACGATGAAGCGATTGGTAAACGTTTTCGTGTTGCTGCTGCTCTCTGTAGCAGTGGCGGCTCACGCACAGTTTTTGAGCGGAATTGAAGGCACCGTGCAGGACAGCACCGGGGCGGCCATTCCCGGAGCGACCGTCACCATCACAGATACCCGCCTCGGAGTTTCCCGAACCACCACTACGAGCCAAGCCGGGTTCTTCCGCTTCGACAGCATCGCCGCTTCCAACTACACCGTGCATGTTGAGGCCAACGGCTTCACCGGCTGGGACCAGAAGGACCTGAATCTGCAACCCGGCGAGATCCGCACCATATCTCCCACGCTGACCGTGGGTGCCACGACCACCAGCGTTACAGTCTCGGCTGCGGGTGCGGCCCTCGACCTGGTGACTCCGAATACTTCCTCGGTGATTGGGTCGACCACCATCCAGAACACCCCACTCGCCGGCCAAAACGTCTACGGGCTGTCGGCCCTGACCCCGGGGATGACCGGCAACGCCGTCACCTCGGGCGACAATTACACCAATGAATATGCGATCAATATCAATGCCGCCGGCCTGAGGCAGGAACAGAACGGATATCAGATTGACGGCGCCTACACCAATACGCCGTCCCGGGGCGGCGGTACCTCGATTTCGCCCAACCCGGCGATCGTGGAGTCTATGGACATCCGGACCAACGACTTCGACGCGCAGAAGGGCCGTAATGGCGGCGCAACCGTCGACATCATCACCAAGTCAGGGACTAACGACTTCCACGGCAGCATTGACTACTATTTTTTGAATAATTCGCTGTCGGCCCGCACCGAGTTCGAGAACACCGTTCCAACATTCACCAGAAATGAGGTGGGTGCGGCCTTCGGCGGTCCCGTCATTAAAAACAAGTTCTTCTTCTTTGGCGCGATCGATGTGTTGCGCTCCAGCACGACCAGCGCCGGCCAGTACACAGTCGAAACACAGGATTTCGACAATTGGGCCAAAGCCAATCTGCCGAATAATGTAGCCACCCAGGTGCTCACCACGGCACCGCCTTTGAATTTCCCCACCAGTAATATTCTGACGGTGTCGCAGATCGCATCCTCGGGCTACTTTACTCCTCCTGCCAATCTGCCTCCCTCGCTCGATGCCGTTGGCACTGCCAACATCAGTTATTCAATACCGAAGAACGGTTATCAGTGGAGCGTCCGAGGCGACTACTATCTTGGGCAAAACGACCGAATCGCGGTCCTCGGTCTGCGGACTTACGACACATCGGAGGACGCAACGCCTCGTCCCGCCCTGAATGACAACCTGGCCAACAGCTCCGACTTCATCAACGTGGACTGGACACACACTTTTTCACCCCGGCTACTGAACGAGGCGGGTGCGAATCTGATTCGCCCCTATGGCTCGGACCTGGCCGCGCCTTCGATGGCCATACCCTATGTCAACGTCACCGGCCTCCAGGGCTTTTCGAACTGGGGACCGGGCAACTTTACGCAACAGACGCTGGGCTGGCGTGACATGCTGAACACCACGATCAGGAACCACACGCTTAAATTTGGTTTTGAGCAATTCAATATCAGGGAAAACGATCAGCAAAGCGGCGCTTTCGGGCGCCCCACGTACAACTTCAACAACCTCATTGACTTTGTTCAGGACAAAGCCCTGACCGAATCGGCCACCCCGGTCAATCTCAACAACCATCTGCAGGCGCCCTATGAAAGACGTTATCGCGGACTGTACACCGGCATTTTCATTCAGGACAGCTGGAAGGTGCTGCCCCGTTTCACCTTCAATGCCGGGCTTCGCTATGACATGATGACGAACTTTTTCTCGATCCTGAGCCCGCAGCTGACCAAATTCACGCTCGGTTCAGGCTCCACGTACGACGAACAGATCGCGAATGCCGTCACCGCGCTCTCGCCGAGCAGTCACGTTTTGAACCACAGCATCTGGGGCCTGGGCCCACGAATAGGCTTCGCCTGGGACGTTTTCGGCAACGGCAAAACGTCTTTACGGGGCGGCTTCGGCCTGTTCTCCGATCAGCCGGCTTACCTGCACATTACGGACATCACCGCCGGCAACCTGCCGAACTTCTACACGCCCTCGCTCGATGTGCGGCAGGGAACTCCGCCCGTTTTTCAGCTATGCAGCCCGCCGTCGGGATTCACTGAGACTTGTCCCATCGTCGACACGAGCAATGTCGTTTTGAATCCTGCCGGGGGCGTGGTTGGCCAGAGGGCGAGTCTGGGGGGATATTCTTCCAACTACAAACTCACCAACGTCGAAGCCTGGACCTTGAGTATTGAACAGGAACTGAAGTACAACCTGATCTTTCAGCTCAATTATTCCGCCTCCGCTGCGCGGCATCTCCCCATTTACAATCAGGACCTGAATCGTTTTGCCGGGGACCTGGTTGTCAATCGAGGCACCCTGACCCGTTTGAACCCGAACTTCAACGCGATTCAATACGCAACCTCCGATGCCAATTCGATCGGCAACTACGGGTCGGCCACGCTCGCGCGGCGGTTCATCCGCGGACTCGCGTTGCGGGGTATTTACACCTGGGGCAAAGCACTTGATATCCTCAGTACCGCGGGTTCGCTCGATGGCGGGGCTGTCACCTCCAATACAAATGGGAATCAGTCCAGCGGTCCCATTTACACCAATGGTGACTACGCTGCGCAGCGCGGCCGGGCTGATTTTGATATTCGCCAGCAATTTTCCGCAGACGGGACCTGGACTGTACCTGATTCTTACGGCGACCGCTGGAAGAGAGCAGTCTTGGGTGGCTGGCAATTCGGCGGTGTGTGGCTGCTGCAAACTGGCCTTCCTTTCACCGTCTACACCACCGCGGCATTCAACCCGGTCTTCGATGCATCAGGAAACGTGGTGGGCAACACCGGCGGGGACTATAACGCCGACGGTTCCGACTTTGATATGCCCAATGAACCGAGCTTCGGACGGCATTTGTCAGGACAGCCACGAAAAGCCTTTCTGAACGGACTCTTTCCTGCATCCGCCTTTCCCATACCGAACCCGGGCGCCGAAGGTAACCTGGGCCGAAACACATACGACGGGCCGGGCTATAACAATCTGAACTTTACCTTTGAGAAGCTGTTCCACACTCCATGGTTCTTTGGTGAAAAGATGGAGATTGAGGCCAAGGGCGAGGTGACAAATCTTTTCAATCGGGCCAACCTGTGGGGTATGAACTCCGACTTGTCGAACCCCACCCTGTTTGGGCATTCCACCAATCAGTTTCCGGCACGCTACCTGCAGGTTCACTTGCGTGCCAGCTTCTGAGCGATGTTGCCGTAGAAGGCTGTGGATGCCGTTGAGAGATTCGGCGACCCTACGGCTCCCCATACTCCCGGTAGCGTGGATCGCATGTCTGACTCTCTGCTTCGCTGGTGTCGCTTCGGCGCAAGCGAGGCATCCGTCCATCGGTTCGATTGAGGACTTGATTCGGTCCCACGAATATGGGCAGGCGCTGGATGCCATAAACTTCGGCCTGCGTGCCAACCCGGGCGATATTCAGCTCTTGACGCTGCAAGGTATTGTTCTTTCCCTCGAAGGAAAGAAACCGCAGGCGTTGGTCCTATTCCAAAGGGTGCTCAAGGTCTCTCCGCAAAACCCCGCGGCTCTCAGGGGTGAAGCGGAAATCCTCTATGAATCCCAGGATTCACGGACGATTCCGGTATTGAAACAGATATTGAGCGCTGATCCCAGGGATCAAACGGCGAACGAAATGCTCGGGTTGCTTGAGGCCAAACAAGGCGATTGCCGCGACGCCAATGAACATTTTCTCCTCAATGAAACCACGGCTGGCACGCATCCTGAGTCGCTCAAAGCCTATGGATATTGCCTGATGGAGACCAAACAACCCGGCGAAGCCGTTCCGGTCTTCGAGCGTCTCGCCGCGCTGTTCCCAGAGGAGACCTATCCGAAATACGATCTTGCCGTGGCACTGCTCGAATCCAAACAGAACAGCGAAGCGCTCAAGGTTTTGGAGCCCTTGATTGCCGCTGATCCTCCTGACCCCGATGTCCTGAGTCTCGCCTCCGAAGCCTACGAGGCTGCGGGAGATACACCTAAGGCCGTTGCCCTTCTCCGGCAGGCCATTGTCCTCAATCCACAGATACCCGGCTACTATGTAGCGTTCGCTGCGATCAGCCTCGATCACGACTCATACCAGGTCGGCATCGATATGATCAACGCCGGTCTTGCGCGGATTCCCGAGGATCCATCGCTCTATCTTTCTCGCGGATTGCTGTATGCCCAACTAGCGCAGTATGACAAAGCGGAAGCCGACTTTCACCGCGCCGATCATCTGGATGCAAGGCAGAGCGTGAGCGCCTATTTCAGCGACCTCGCAGAAATCTCCAGGAACAATCCGGAGAAAGCGCTTTCCGACGTGCGTGCGCAGCTCAAGGCCCATCCCGACAGCGCCTCGCTGCACTACCTGTTGGCGAAACTGCTGTGGAATCGAGGCGGCTCAGCAGAGGAGGCCGTTCAGGCCGGCGACGCGGCGCTGAAGTTGAACCCCGGCATGGTTGAGGCCAGAGACCTGCTCGCCAGTATTTATCTCGATCAGCAGAAATATGACCTTGCGGCAATCCAGTGCCGCCTTGTACTGAAGGAGTCGCCCTCCGATCAGAGTGCAATGTATCACCTGATCATTGCGCTGCGGCATTCGGGAGCAACAGGCCAGGATGAAGTTCCGGCCCTGGTAAAGCAGCTCTCCGCAATCAAGCAAACATCACGCCAACTGGAAGCCGAGAGAAAGACATTCAAGCTCGTAGAACAGCAATCTCCGTGAAGCCCGCCAAAAATTATCTGCGGGTGCTTCAGGATCCCCGAACAGCAGAGCAGAAGAGAGGACTCTTGAGACCTGCATCGACACATAATTCGGCCCTGACATTCAGCCAGTTCCTATTGCGCACACGTCACCTCTGTGCGCTGCTCGTTGTTATGTCACTCAGCGGCTTCGCCATGGCCCAAACCGGCCCGATTGTTCTCGAGCGAAATGGCGGAGTCATCTCCCTCGAACCCTATGCGCCGAACATTATCCGCATAACCATGAGCACGGAACGTGCTGCTGCCAGCGCCGCGCCAGGATACGGTTTCATCGGTAAGCCCTCCAGCGATGGCTGGAAGCAGGAGCGCGATGCGGAGGGCTACGAAGTGTTGCGCTCATCGCGCATGGTAGTACGTATTGCACCCGCCAACCTTCCCCAGAACCAGCTCCCTCAGCGAATGCCTTTGGATGAGCTGAATCGCCAGCTTCGTGAACGGTACTTTGGTGGACAGGGCCACGGCCCGCACAACGATGGCGTGCAAGTAACAACGGCGGACGGCAAGATGCTGCTGCAAATGCGCACCTGGGCCATGACCCCGGAGCGCGGCGAAGCAGCACAAACGGATACTGCCCACAGCGGCTATAGAGTCACCTCGACCTTCGATTCACCTCCAGACGAGCACTACTACGGCCTGGGGCAGCAGCAGAAGGGCTGGATGGATCTGCGCGATCACCAGATTCGCTGCTGGCACGACTATGGAGCAATCGGCGGTCAGGACGTATGCGTGCCTTTTATGGTGTCGAGCCGCGGCTACGGTCTGGTTTGGGATAATCCTTCGAAAACCACAGTAGATCTTGGCTTCAATGACAGAAACGTCTGGTCCTCCGAAGTTGGGGACCGTATCTCATACTTTGTGATCGCCGGCAGGAACAGCGATGAGATCTATGAAGGTTACCGTCTGCTGACAGGGGTGACCCACATGCTGCCGCGTGCCGTCTACGGATATATCCAGAGTAAGGCGATCTACCCCACGCAAGAACAGCTTCTCGATGTGGCCAAAGGGTATCGTGAAAGGAATCTGCCCCTCGATGTTCTGGTCGTGGACTTCCTGAATATGACCAGGCAGGGTGAGCTGGATCTGGACCCAAAACGATGGCCGAATCCCGCAGCCATGAACGGACAACTGCACGCGATGCACATACGGACGCTCCTGAGCGTGTGGCCGCATTTCGCGCCTGGCACGCAGTTCTATGACATGCTGCAGAGCAAAGGCTGGCTGATCCATGGTCCCGATGGAAAGCCGGACTTTGGAGGATTCAAAGACACCATCGGCCCCAACATCGACACGACCAATCCAGAGGCTGCCAAATGGTTCTGGGAGCAGATTCGCGACCGCTATATCAAGCCATACGGCTTCGACTATGTCTGGCTCGACGAAACCGAACCCGACATCGACCCGGCGAAAGATGTCTTCTGGGTCGGTTCCGGCACGCGCTTCTACAACGTGTATCCGCTATTCCACACGGCGTCCGTATACGAAGGCTTTCGGCGCGATTTTGGAGACAGCCGCAGAGTCATGATCCTGGCACGGGCCGCCTATCTGGGAGCGCAACGAAACGGCACAGTCTTTTGGTCCAGCGATATTATCTCCACCTGGGACATGCTCAGGCGCTCGATCCCGGCAGGATTGAACTTTACCGCGACCGGTTTGCCCTACTGGGATACGGACATTGCGGGTTTCTTTTCACCCGTGCTTCCGCCGGATTACCGTCCAGCGCACACGCCATTGATCGATGGCTCGGATGTGCGCGCCAACATCGGGAATTACGCAGATTATCCCGAGCTGTTTGTGCGTTGGTTCGAGTGGGGCACATTTCAACCAGTGATGCGCGCCCATGGAGAAAGAGAGCACAACGAGGTGTGGGCCTACGGCAAGCAGGCGGAGCCCATCCTTGCCAAGTATTTGAGGCTGCGCTATCAGCTTCTCCCCTACACCTATTCGGTTGCCTATCGCAGTTATCAAACCGGCGCTCCCTATATGCGGGCGCTGTTTATGGATTTTCCCGGCGACCCCAACGCTTTCAACATCCCCGACGAATACATGTACGGGCCGGCCTTTCTGGTAGCGCCGGTCACCGAGCAAGGGGCAACCCAACGATCCGTCTACCTTCCGGCGGGCTGTGACTGGTACAACTACTGGACCAATGAGCGCCTGCACGGCGGGCAAACCGTGGAAGTCAAAGCTCCGATCGATACATTGCCATTGTTTGTCAAGGCGGGCAGCATCGTACCGCTTGGCTCGGAAGTGCTCAGCGCGCAGGAGACGCAGACCATCGCATCCGTTCGCGTATACCCTGGAGCCAACGGCACTTTCACGCTTTTCCATGATGACGGAACGACCTACGCTTACGAGAAGAACGGCGGCTCCCTGACCACGCTGACCTGGGATGATGCGGCGCAGCAATTTAAGCATGAGGGAACTCAGGCCTGGAGCGCACCGGATGATTCTGTCGTGACGGTGGTAGGGAAATGATCAGTGCTCAGCGACCAAAACCCTTCTAAGCCGGGTCAGCTGAAGGATTCCGCAGGACAAATTGGGCTTCACCCGTGCTACAGTTCGGAGCCGGGCTATGTGCTCTATCTCCAGATCTGCGAGAACCGCAGATGTTCGTATACGAACATCTGCATTCCAAATCCGGACAGGTGCGATGGGTCTGCGCTTGTACAAAATGCGTCACAAGCGTTGATCCCCGTCTATCTATTTGGAGACTGACATGCTGGTAATGGAAAACAGCATCATGCCGAGAGGGTTCGCAATGCTGAGCTTGCTATACGACCTACGCTACGCCGTCCGGCTGTTGCGAAAGACCCCTGGATTGGCATTGCTCGCCATGCTGACCCTTGCGCTGGGCGTCGGCGCCAACACGGCTATCTTTACTGTAGTTCAGAGCGTTTTATTGCGGCCACTGCCGTACAGGCATGGGGATCGCTTACTGTTTATCGGGCCGGCGGGTCAGCCGGGCTTCGCGTCTACCTCGTGGCTGAACTACCGGGATATCCGCGACCAGTCGCGGCTCTTCCAGGCTGTGGCAGGCTACTCTGAGGATGTTGCGGTACTTGAAAATAAGGATAGCTCGCAGAGCGTAGTCGCTCCGCGCATCACGTCGAATCTCATCCCAATGCTCGGGGTTCAACCGCTGCTGGGCCGGACCTTTACGGACGCAGAAGGTCAAACGGGTGGCCCCGCAGCCGTGCTTTTATCCGAGGGGCTTTGGCGGCAGAGCTTCCATTCTGACCCGGGAGTCATTGGACAAGCGGTCACGATCAGTGGCAAGCCATACACGGTTGTCGGTGTCATGCCGGGCTCATTTCGTTTTCCGGAACAATTGGGGCCCGACGTCAGAAAAGGCATATGGCTACCCTTGCAGCCTACGGGAGAGATGGCCAAGGAGCGCGGCTACCACTTCTTCAATGTCGTGGGCCAACTCCGACAGGGCGTCAGCCTGACACAGGCGCAACTTGAACTCGATTCGATCGCGGCGCACCTCCCCAAATCCGCATCGGACGGCGCCATTGCCTTCATCGCCACACCTTACCAGGATGTACTGACCGGACCAGTACGTCCGGTCCTCTACGCGCTTTTCGCGGCGCTGGCGTTGGTGTTGTTGATCGCATGTGCCAATGTCTCTAACCTGCTGATCGCGCGCTGCCTCGGACGTCAACAGGAGTTTGCCGTACGGGCGGCGATCGGCGCAGGGCGATTGCGCCTGGTTCAGCAGCTCATCGCCGAGGGCTTGATCTTGAGCCTCGGGGGATGCGGTCTGGGAATTTTACTCACCCAGCTAGCGATGGCTGCGGTGAAGAAATTACCGGAGGGAACCATCCCGCGAGCCGATTCCATTGCCATTCATTGGACGGTGGTGGTGGTCCTCGCCGCGATCGCCATTCTTACTACCGTCTTATCCTCACTATTGCCCGCGCTGCTGGTTGCTCGTTCCCAACCGCAAGCCGCGTTGCAGGCGGTTTCCCGAAGCCTCGGCTCGCGGTCGGTAAGCGGAAAGATGAGCGGCTGGCTGGTCGCGGGTGAGGTAGCTCTTTCTACGGTGCTGCTTGTGGGAACCGGACTCCTGTTTCACACCTTGTGGAATCTAGAGCGGTCGCGCCTTGGGTTTGAGACGGCCCGGATCACCAGCTTCAGCGCCATGCCCGCAGACTCCGCAGGCTTCAGTCAGATGGCAGTTTCAGATGCGACGAAAGATGCGCGCCCGTCTGTGGCTACTCAGATTTATCAGCCAGTCCTCGAACGCATAAGGCAGGTTCCAGGCGTGCAAAGCGCAGCGCTGGCCACCAGTCCGCCCTTATCGGGTATGGATATGCGGACTAGTTTTGAGGTTGTCGGTCAGCCGAAGGAT
>Ga0335073_10013484_pt1 | contig 11454 bp, 6 predicted proteins | sample Lox_Sample_22_FD_207093 | JGI IMG/M metagenome (GOLD analysis project Ga0335073, IMG submission 207093) | Soil microbial communities from Loxahatchee National Wildlife Refuge, Florida, United States - Lox_Sample_2.2 | ecosystem: Environmental > Terrestrial > Soil > Wetlands | place: USA: Florida... | reverse complement strand
TGGCGCCGTTCAAACGCTCACGGCCGATACGGCGGGGTTCTACAACTTTCCCTCACTGCCGTTGGGCCACTATGACATCACCTTTGAAAAGGCCGGCTTCGATAAGGACACGGAATCCGGCATTGTGATTGACGTCGATACCCAGCGCCGCGTAGATGCCACCCTCAAAATTGGCAGCGTGCAGCAGCAAATCACAGTGAATGCGACGCAGGTGGCGGTGGATACCGAGAGCCCCCAAATGGGAGAGGTGATCGGCCAGGCTCAGATCGACGCCGTGCCACTGGACGGCCGCAACTATACGGACTTGCTCGCACTGACGCCCGGCGTCGTGCCCTACAACCTGCAGAACTACAACTCGATCGCGCCGCCCAACAATGCGAACGACGGCGTATTGTCCATGAGCGGCGCGCAGGAAGTGCACAGCGGTTATGTTGTGAATGGCGCCGACACAGTAGAGGGAGTTGGCACAGGCACGTTCGTGATTCCGGTGCTCGACTCTATCGCCGAATTCCGACTCGTAAGCAACAATGCCGGCGCCGAATATGGCGGTTACGCCGGCGGTATCACGAATGTCGTAACCAAGTCCGGCACGAATCAATTTCACGGGGACGCGTTCGAATACCTGCGCAACGCATCGTTGAACGCGAAGATATGGGGGCAAGCCGGTGGGCCCACGCTCCATCAGAATATCTTCGGCGGCACTTTGGGCGGTCCTATCCTGCGCAACAAGGTGTTCTTCTTCGGGGATTACCAGGGCCTGCGGAATTCGAATGGGTCGGACATCGTTCAGGAGGTTCCCACTCAGGCCGAAAGGAACGGCGACCTGAGCAGCCGCAGCTTAATGCAAAGCAGTGCAAACAGCGTAAGCGGCAGTTATCTGGCTCAAGTACTAACGCAACGCCTGGGCTACACTGTGCTCAACGGCGAACCCTACGCTTCGACCAGCTGCACGAACAACAATGCACAATCCCCCAACGGTTGTGTCTTCCCAACCTCTCAAATTCCGACAAAGGCCTGGGATCCAGTCGCCTTGAATTTGATGAAGTACGTTCCCTTGCCCAATGGGGTTGATAGCGAGGGACAGCCCGCGTATGTGTCGAATGCCTATCGAGCGACCTGGATGGAAAACAAGGGAGCGGTCCGCGTCGACGGCAATACCCGATTCGGACAGCTTTCGGGTTACTATCACCTCGATCCCTCCACCAATGCCAATCCCGCGCCATTTGGCACAGCCGAGCCTGGAATCACGAACAGCACCATTGCCAAGGCGCAACTGTTCGTGGCCAGTCTGACCACACCGCTGGGGTCCAGCGCTGTGAATGTTTTCACGGCCAGTTATATCCGCAACACCTGGATCCAAGGCCCCATCGCCGGCCCACTTGCAGGTATCACGTTTGCCCAGCAGGGCTTCGACACCGTTGCGAATGGCGGTCCCTACCAATTGGCAACCGGCCAGGACGCGACAGTTGGACAGATCAATATGTTCGGCATTGGAACCCCAGGTGTGGCTCCTGTCCTCTATAAGCAGTACAACAACACGTATGAGTTTGAGGATGACTTCTCCAAGGTCCTCAAGACGCACTCCTTGAAGTTCGGTGTGCAATATCACTGGGACAGGGGTGACGTTGGGCATCCGCAAAACTCCAGCAATGGTGCGTTCAATTATGGCAACTTCACTGGCGACAATTGGGCCGACTATATGCTGGGACTTATCTCTAACATGCAGCAAGGTACACCGGCGTGGCTGAACCTTCGCAACTTCTACGCCGGCATCTACGGAGAAGACAGCTGGCGCGCCACCAGCAATCTCACTCTCAACTTCGGGGTACGTTGGGAAGTGAATCCGTTCTGGCGCGACGCGAATAACCGCAATCCGGTGGTGTTGCCTGGATTGGTGTCCACTCGCGCTCCCGGCGCTCCCGTGGGATATGCATTCCCCGGCGAGGACGGCATCCCCGAGCACATGGCGAACATCAACTGGGATAATTTCGGACCGCGCTTCGGGGCCGCCTACACGCCTGATTTCGGTAACAACCCGCTTCTGCGCAAAATCTTCGGCGGACATGGCCAGAGCAGCGTTCGGGCGGGATACGGACTTTACTTCACCAACATCGAGGGCTTCAACACCTGGAGTTTTGCCTCGGCTCCCTACTACTTGTACACCAGCACCCCCCAGCCTGGATTCCTGTATGAGCCCTTCCGCCGTCAAGACACGGGAGCGCTCATGCCGCAGCCATTCCCGCCCAGTCCGACCAACTTCAACTGGGCTACCCTGCTACCTTTGAGTGCACACCGAAGCCCGGTTTCGCATGAAGCCAGCCCATATGAAGAGCATTTCGACCTCTCGGTAGAAAGACAGCTTACCCCGAAAACAATTCTTCAACTCGCTTATGTGGGAACCTTCGGTCATCACCTTACCGTCGCGGGCGATGTCAACTCCGGCAATCCTGCGCTGTGCCTGAGCTTGAGTCAGTCCAGCGACGTGGCGCCGGGATCACCAACCTGCGGCCCCCGAGGGGAAAATGGCAATAAAGTCTATACGTCGGCCAGTGGGCAGGTCTACGACGGTACGCGCCAGGGCATGGGATCGGACTCAAACCTCTTCCAGGCCGTCGGCGAGGAATTGAACGTTGGCAACTCTGCCTACAACGCCTTTGAAACAGTTCTGCGCCATACCACTGACCGGCTGATGATCCTTCTTTCCTACACATGGAGCAAGGCAATAGACAATGGTTCGGGACGTGGAGACGTCATCTTCATCAATGACCAGAATCACTTCCGCGGCTTGTCCGAATACGATGTCCCGAGGAATCTGGTGGGCACTTATACCTATGAGCTGCCCTTCGACAAGCTCATTCACGGACATGATCTCTTCGTCCGGGGATGGAAGTTTTCTGGAACCACCCGGTTCACGGATGGCGTACCGATTTGGTTCACGGAATCTGACGATCACAACCTCCATGGGGACCTTGGATTCTCCCCGTGGTACTACGGTGACGACCAGCCGGTGCTCGCCGCTGGCAACGTGAAGATGGGAGATCACAATGCCCGCGATCAGCGACCCTGGTTCAATGACACCCTGTTCAGCAAGGAGCCGGTTGGAGGCCAGGGGAACGCCCCGAAACGATTCCTATTAGGTCCTGGTGAAACCAATACCGACCTTGCCGTGATGAAAGATCTCAAGGTGAGGGAAGGCCTGACAATGGAATTTCGTGCGGAAGCGTTTGACGCGTGGAACCACGCCAACTTCGCGGGTGACTACAACGGCGGCCAAGCGATCGACGGCGACCTCAATGACGGAATGCCGAACATCGTAAACGGCGTCAACCAGGGCGGCTCATTCGGCATGCCACAGGGGCAAGCCAGTGACGCACGCAGAGGCGAACTAGTCCTCAAGGTCATGTTCTAATCTCTTTGAGGCTTCAGCCCAGCTCACGCCCGGCGAACCCGGGCGTGAGCTGCTTGTTTCACCGAGTTCCTATTTTTAAAGCCATCTCACGCGGTTGGATACTACACCAACGGAAATGACCCAATGAGTCTCAACCGCAGAGCAGTATTGAAGAGCCTGGCCGCTGGAGTCATCGCGGCTGGAGCGCGCATCGACGCCGAGCAATCTGCTTCGGCAGCGAATGCTCACCATTCGTTTCGCATCTGGGACATCCACAGCCATCTTGGCGGCCTGCCTGGCAATACCCCTGAGGAGCGCATGGAAGTTTTGATCCGGGACATGGACCGGCTCGGAATCGAGCGTCTCATCCTCTCGCAGGGATTTGATGAATACATAGAGCACGCGACACCCGAACAGGTGCGGATTGAAAATGATCGTGTCCTGCGCGCGGTGAAGCGTTTCCCAGACCGGGCCTATGCATCCCTGTATATAAATCCTGAACACGTCGAAGCCAGCTTGCAGGAGTTCGACCGCTGCGTGCGCGACGGACCGATGATCTGCGTTGGAGAGATCGAGACCGATCTCCGGTGCAATGCTCCCCAACTTGACCCGATCGTAGAGCGCGCGGTATCCATGAACGTGCCTATTCTGCAGCATACGTGGCTCAACAGCGAGGGCAACGGTCCGGGCGAGTCGACCCCATACGACATCGTAGAGCTTGCGAAGCGTCACCCCAAGGCTCAGCTCATCTGCGGCCACACGGGTGGCAACTGGGAGCTCGGCATCCGCATCATTCGTGATTCCAAAAACGTCTATGCCGAGATTGCGGGCTCCGATCCAACCTCTGGCTTTGTGGAGATGGCAGTACGCGAGCTTGGTGCCGAGAGAGTGATTTATGGAAGCGATGTGGGCGGTCGGTGCTTTGCCTCGCAGGTTGCAAAGGTTCTTGGCGCCGACATTCCTGACGAGGCAAAGGAATTAATTCTCGGCGGAAATGCGCGGCGTCTGCTCGAGCCGGTTCTGCGGGCCAAGGGGATGGCGTAGTGATCGATACCAACGTCAACCTGTTTCGATGGCCGTACCGTCGCGTGGTGGGCGATGATCCGGAGACTCTGGCGACGCGGCTTCGCGCACGCGGCGTGACGCAGGCGTGGGCCTGCTCTTACGAGGCGCTTCTCTGCCATGATATGGCCGGGGTAAATCTGCGGCTTGCGAAAGCCTGCAGCCAGGTTGGAGCGGGATTTTTCTTGCCGTTTGGCTGTGTCAATCCCAAGCTGCCGGCTTGGCAGGAAGACCTGCGCCGCTGCCATGAGGTTCATCGCATGGCAGGTATCCGTTTGTTTCCGAATTGCCACGGCTACACGCTCGCCGAACCAGAAAGTTTGGAACTGATCTCGGAGGCGTCTCGCCGCAATCTCATCGTTCAGATTGCGCTCTCGATGGAGGACGCGCGCACGCAGCAAAACGTGATTCAACCGGCCGATCCATCACCGCTTGCTGATCTGCTCGCTCGCAATCCGCGCATGCAAATCATGTTTCTGAATTACGGCGCCTGGACAGACGATGACGCCAGCGAGGCAATCGCCAGGATCAGGAAAGCCGAGAATGCATACTTTGAAATTGCGATGAATGAAGGAGTGGGCGGGCTGGCGCGATTGATGGCGGCCACCTCGCCGTCGCGAGTGGTATTCGGATCCCACGCGCCGTTCTTCTACTTTGAGTCGGCTCTGCTGAAAGTGCGTGAAGCCGGATTGCCAGCGGATCAGGCGATGGCGTTGCTCAGCGGGAATGCGCAGTCGTTGCTGCGTTCCCGGTAATGCACGCGTAGGCTCAGCGGTTCCCTGAATCGCTACTTCCGCGCAGGCTCGCCGAGATGTGCTACTTGCTCACCCGCGAGAAGAAAACCACCGACGCCAAAGTTATAGCTTGAACCGGGAAGGAAGTAATTTGGTGCGCCGTCCGTCTGCTGAATGTCGCCGAGTCGCCCGTCCGCATAGATTTCGTTCACCAGGCCGCGCCAGGCTTTTTCGACAACGGGCCTATAAGTCGTGCGATCGAGTACTCCATGATTCACGCCCCACGCCAGCCCTAGAGTAATCAAGGCAGAGCCCGACATCTCCGGTTGAGGATAATCAGCCGCATCCAGGAGATCGGAATGCCACAGCCCGTTCTTCGGGTCCTGAATCGAAGCCAGTTCCTTCGCCATTGCGCGCATCTGCTCCTCAAACCTCCCTCGGTCGGGGTAGTCCTTCGGCATGTATTCAAGTGTGCGCGCCAAGCCACCCATCACCCACCCATTGCCGCGCGACCAGAAGATCGGTTTGCCGGCTTTGTCCCGTTGGCCCACGAACGATTTGTCGCGATAGAACAAATGGTATTGCGTGTCGTAGAGCGCGCCAGAGGTCTCCCCCCAGCGCTTGTCGAGATAGTCGAGGTATTTGGGATCATGGGTCGCCGTCGCCATCTCTGCCCAGGCGGGCGGACCCATGAACAGCGTGTCACACCACCACCAGAGGATCTGAAACTGGTCGGCAGGAATGGCAGGCATCTTAGCGCTGAACCAGCTGTTGAGGCCTTGCCGTGCCGGCGCGATCTTTTCGGGAGAGGGATCGAGGAAGTACAACTCGAGGTAGGTTTGCGCAAGCGCCTGATCATTATTGTCGGGCCAGCCTCGGTCCGCGGGATCTTCTTCACCGAGCTCCCAATGAAACCTCTCGGCCATTGCCTGCATGGCGTCGCGGTAGCGTGGATCGTTCAGCTCTCTCGATGCCGCCATAAACCCGGTGTCGAGCACGCTCCAGGTCCAGTTCTGTGTGAGATAGGGCTGCGCGCGTTTCAGCTCCCAGTCTGCTACCTTGCGCATAGCCGCGTGGACTGCCGCTGGATCCGTGGAAGCAGAGAGATTCGCTTTGGTGTCGGGATCCGCCACAACATCTCCCAGGTGATACGCAACATCTTCGTCGATTCCCGCCTGCTCCTCCGCGGTGATATTCGCAGCCGTGGGAATGCCATTCGGTGAGACCATGCCAGCGTGCGCAACGGCTCGCGTGCCGCTCTCTGCAGGAATAGCCGTATCTTCCAGCGCGTCCATCAGGTGTTCCCGCTCTTCGAGCTTCCAGTCATTGGCATGCTGCACCAGGAAAATAACAATCAAGCCGCGTTTCACATCGACCTTCATGTCCGTCTTGTAAGCGCCGCTGTGCTCAAAAAAACCGTAGCCTACGTTCCAGCCAAAGCCATACGATTTTGCGACTAAATCGCCGGTTTCTTTCGTTGTGATGAGCCTGACTGACTTTTCCGATAGGTAGCGCCTCCCCTCAAACGTTCCGTCGTTCAGCATCATCTGGCAAAAGCGCAGAACATCGTGGGCCGTGGAAAACAGTCCGCCAGCCGGAACCGGAAAGCGATGCGCGCGATCGTTGAGCGGATATGTAAGCTGATCGATCGGCACCGCGCGTAGACTGCCGCTCTCATACGATTTCGCGAGCCGTTTGAGCTGGTCGTTGTTCGGCCAGAAGGTCGTATCTTTCATGTCGAGCGGATCGAACAAGCGTTGCTGCAGGAAGTCCTGAAAGGCCATGCCGCTCACCACCTCAACGATGCGCCCCGCAGTATTGAATCCCTCGTTGCTGTAGCTGTACTCTTCTCCGGGTTGGGACTGCAGCGGCTCCGCGGCGTAGCTGGAGACTCTCGTCTTAAGCGGACGCAGGTCCAAGCCGGCTCCAGCTTCCAGTCTCGAGCTGAACGGAAGTCCCGCCGTATGGCTCAGAATTTCGCGAATGGTGATCGGATGCTTCGGCGGTTCAAGCCGGGATGGAGCATTCGTGTTTTGGCGCGGCTCTCGTGTTGCATCCGGGTCGGAATTATCCGGTGTATCCGCGTCCCGAGATACCTCTTGCCCGTGGAACTCCGGCAGATATTTCTCCACGGGATCGTCGAGGGAGATCTTGCCTTCATCCACCAGCATCATCACGGCAGAGGCCGTCATCGCCTTACTCATGGAGGCGATCCAGAACATGTCGTTCGGCTGCATGGGCGCGTGGTCTTCGAGATCCGCATAGCCGATGGTCTCCTGATCGATCACCCGATCCCGATTGGCAACAAGAGCGACAGCTCCCGCAATCTCGCGGCTCTTGATGTACGGCTCGATCACCTTGGCCAAAGCTCCCTGGTGACCGTGGTTGTTTTCAATGCTGCGTTGCGCCGCGCTGTGCACAGGAATGCCAAGGCTCGTCATAAGCGCCATCGCAGCAATCACTCGTGCATATTTGTCACGCCGACCCAACACATCCCCAACTCTCGGCCGCAAAACGGCGGCCTTCCGCAAATACTCCATGCCCTGCTCTCCCGCGCGCATTCGCGGTTTACGAAACCCGCCATCAGGATTCACTGAAATCGATCGACTTTGGCGCCAGGCGGAATCCCCGGGTCGTCGCCACAATGTACGTCACTCCCACGGCAAACCAGATGCCGCCGACAGTCTTGGCCAAAGGATTGAGATTCCACCAGATCAGTGCACAGAATGCAAATCCAGCGAGCGGCAGAATGACGTCACCGAGAAGCCTCACCCTGCGCTGCCCGTGCAGAATCACGCTAAAGTGCCAGAATGCAGAAAGATTCACGCCCATGAACGCAAGAAATGCTCCAAAGTTCAGCAGCTCTCCGGCGTGTTCGTAAGCATTGCCAACATAGTTCAACCCGATCGCGCCCAGGATGGCGATCAATCCGATCAGCAGGACGTTGTAGGTTGGCGTGTTGTTCCCGCTGCTGAGATGCGCAAAAAAGCGGCGCGGCAGCACGCCATCTCGTCCCATCCCATAGAGCAGGCGTGCGGCGCCGAGCCCGCCCGTAAGCCCGCTCCCCACGGCTGCCAGAATCAGGATCAGTCCCATCGCCTGAAAGAGCGGCATTCCGCCCACGCGCTGGCACACATCCATGAACGCCGTTTCGAGATTCACAAAGCTGTGCCAGTCCGGCCAAACCCGCTGGCCAAGGTAAACCTCCACGCCGCTGAAGATGCCGGTGAACAGGCAGACCAGCACTGTGGCCAGCAGAACGTTGCGCTTGGGATTCTTGACTTCCTCTGAGAGCGTCGTGATGCCGTCAAAGCCGATGTAGGTAAGCGCAGCGAACGATGTCGCCATCCAGATCTGGTGGCCGTTAAATGTGACGGGATCATAAAACGGTTGAATGGAAAACAGTGCGCCCCAGCCGCCTGCGCGCAGAAGAAAGCGCACGGCTAGCCACAGAAAGGCGACGATGACCAAGCTCATTGCAGCCAGTAGAACTTTGTTTGCGCGGGCCGATGACTTGATGCCGCGAAGATTGAGCAGGGTGATGAACGCACCAACGAGGACGGCCGCAATCGGGTACGGCAACTGAGGCGCGTAACGGCTATGAATCGCGGCGGCGATCCAAATCGTGCACAGCAGAGGCTGCAGGATATAATCCAGCAGCATCGCCCATCCCACCAGGAAACCGACATGCGGGCTGATTGTTTTGCCGACATAGGTGTAGGCCGAGCCGGCGGAGGGATAGACGCTCGCCATGCGGCCGTAACTGAAGGCAGTAATCATCATTGCCAGCATGGCAACAAGGATGGTGGTGACAGTATGACCGTTCGAGAGCTTTTGCGCGACACCGAACAGCGGGATGGGCGCTGTGGGCTGAATCAAGATCAGGCCGTAGAAGATCAGGTCCCAGAGAGTCAGGACTCTTTTGAGGTGTGGAGTAGCTTCGGTAACTGGAAGAGCATCGGTGGTCATAGGAAAAAATGAGAGATGCCTAAATCAATCGTATCGCTGATGCGAGGAAGGGATTTCAATCAAGGCTCTCTTACGCCATCAGGAATCCGCCATTGATCTCAATCACCTGGCCGTGGATAAAGCTGGCCTGGTTACTGCAGAGAAACACAATCGCGTCGGCAATCTCTTCCGGTGTTCCAAGGCGCCCGGTCGGCGTCGCGGCCCGTACTCCATCGAGGCCCTCGGGTGTTGAAAAGGAGCGATGATAGTTCGTGTCCACGGTGCCGGGCGAAACCGCATTGACGCGAATATTCAGCGGAGCAAACTCTCTGGCCAGGCCCTTGGTCATCGTCGAGACCGCCCCCTTTGCTGTGGAATAGGCGAGCGCGCCAAGGCCGCCTCCGAACCGTGCAGCCACGGAGCTGACATTCACGATATATCCGCGTTTGCGCGCGGCCATGCCTTTCAATACAGCCTGCGAAACAAAAAACGCGCTGGTCAGGTTCAGCATCATCACTCGTTCCCAAAGCTCCGGCGTAAAATCCAGCACTCGGGTTCTCGCAATCAGCGAGCCGGCATTGTTCACGAGAATGTCGATGGGCCTGCTTTCGGCGAATCGGGCAAGCTTGCTTGTACCTTCTGCCTTCGCCAAATCCGCCTGCACGAGTTCTGCCGTTACACCCTCCGCCAGCACCTTCTGCAGGACGGCATCCGCTTCAGCCTGCTTTGAGTTGTAATGAATCAAAACGTCGGCGCCCTGCCGCGCCAGAGCGACCGAAGTGGCTTCGCCGATGCCGCTGCTCGCACCCGTCACGAGAGCCTTCAAATTCCTGAATGGTTGATCGTTTTTCATGCTAATGCCGCGTTGGGCTCCTTTAGAAAATTTGGATCGGGCTCGAGAGGCCCCATCAGTACCCACTGAATCGCTACGCAAATTAAGGGGATGAGGCCGAACAGCCAGAAGGCAGGCACATATGAGTAGCGCTCCACCAGCCATCCCGTTACCAGCGCAAAGACCATTCCACCAAACCCTGATCCCATGCTCGCCAGCCCGTAGACGGAAGCCACGCCCGCAGCCGGAAACACATCAGCCGGCATCGCCAGCATGTTGGCCAGCGCCGCGGTGTAGCCGGCCATCGCAACCGAAACCAGCGCGATCGACGACGCTGCTCCTGACGCGAGCACTGCTGGAATCGCCATCGTCATCATCGCCGCGGCCACTGTTACGGCGGCTTTGCGCGCGCCGCTTATAGGCACATCCAGGCTTAAGAATCCCTTCGCAATCAGTCCACCGGCCACGCTGCCCACGCCGGCCACGAAAAAGGGAATCCACGCATACTTGCCGATGGCGGCAAGATCAAAATGCCTGGCGTGAAACAGATATTCGGGAAACCAGAAAGTGTAGAAGTACCAAACTGGATCTATGAAGATTTTCGAAATGGTAAAAGTCCACACGAAGCGCGATCGTAGTAACAGGCCAAGCGGGGGCGCCGTAGGCGCCAGTGCCGGCGCGTCGATCTTCTGCGCTGGCGAACGATAGAACACGCACCATGTCGCCACCCACAAGAAGCCCAGGCTGCCTACAGCGACAAACGCCGAGCGCCACCCGAACCGGAGCACAAGCACCGCAATCACCGGCGGGGCAACAATTGCGCCCATGGATGAGCCGCTGTTAAACAGCCCCGAAGCCAGCGATCGCTCTTCCGCCGGAAACCACTCAGCCACCACCTTCACCGCCCCCGGCCAGTTTCCAGCCTCGCCCACACCAAGCAGGAAACGAAGAATCCCGAGCGACCAGACCCCCCGCGCAAATGCGTGCAGCATGGAGCAGAGTGACCACCACGCCGCAAACAATCCATATCCGACCTTCGTTCCGAGCCGGTCGATCATGAGCCCCGACGCGCCGTTCATAATCGTGTAGGCAAGCATGAACGCAAACAACACCCGCGAGTAGCCGATGCTGCTCATGTGGAACTGAATTTGTAGAATAGGCGCTGCTACTGAAAGAGATTGGCGATCGAGATAGTTAATGAAAGTGGCAAAGAACGCGAGCGAGATCATCGCCCATCGCAATGGCGATGTTGTCGACGATCTCATACCTGCTCGACCGGGAGAGTTTTCAATCTCACCTGTGCAAGGCTGAGTGATGCAAATGACCTTACCATTCATATCGCCGATAACTCTGCGCCACTCTATCAAATTGGGGAACTGATCGGCGCCGCTTAGCCTAGCCCGCTGTCCCGCTGCTTTCTTACGGCATAGCGCGGTCGCCCACCTTAAAACCACTAACGATTCATGGATTAACTTAGTTAATAAAACTAT
>Ga0335073_10013483_pt1 | contig 11454 bp, 8 predicted proteins | sample Lox_Sample_22_FD_207093 | JGI IMG/M metagenome (GOLD analysis project Ga0335073, IMG submission 207093) | Soil microbial communities from Loxahatchee National Wildlife Refuge, Florida, United States - Lox_Sample_2.2 | ecosystem: Environmental > Terrestrial > Soil > Wetlands | place: USA: Florida... | reverse complement strand
TCGGCATCAAGCAGAGATTCGCGTACTGCACGACCAAGGGCGCGGTGATCGCCATGACGCGCCAGATCGCGGTTGAATATCCCAAGACCCTTCGCGTCAACGTGATCTGTCCCGGCACCGTCGAGACGCCGTTTGTCGAGGGGTACCTCGAGAAATTTCACAAGCACAACAAGGAAGAAGTTCGCGCAGAACTCCGTGCGCGTCAGCCGGTCGGGCGGCTCGGCCAGCCCGAGGAAGTCGCCTCGATGGTGCGCTATCTCGCCTCCGACGAGGCGGCATTTATCTCCGGCTCGATCTTCACCATCGATGGTGGATGGACAGCCGCCTGAAGCAAGATCAACTCGAACCAGGAAAGGCCGATAGCCATGAAACTTGTCTCCTTTTCCGCGGCGGATGGCAGGGTGCGTCCCGGCGTTCTAGCCGACGACGGCAGCCGGATTGCCGATCTCAGCGCGGATTTTCCGGATACGCTCGCGGTCATCCAGGCCGGGCACAGCGCGATCAAGACCGGTTCGGGAGCAACCCATCGCGCCGACCAAGCGCGCCTGCATGCTCCCCTTTCAAACCCACCGCGTGTTTTTGCCATCGGCCTCAACTACCGCGATCATGCCAAGGAATCCGGCATGGCAATCCCAACCACGCCGGTTGTCTTCTTTAAGCTGACCACCACCATCATCGGGCCCGGCGACGCGATCGTGCTTCCGAAGAACTCGTCGCAGCCCGACTATGAAGCCGAGTTTGCCTTCGTCATCGGCAAAGGCGGCTATCGCATTCCCGCAGCCTCATGGAAGGAATATGTCTACGGCTATACCATCGTCAACGACGTGAGCGCGCGCGACGTGCAGTTCGCGTCAACGCAATGGTCAATGAGCAAGAGCTTTCCCACCTTTTGCCCGCTTGGACCGGCAATCGTCACTGCCGATGAGATCGCTGACCCGCACCAGCTCGCGATCAGCCTCACGATCGACGGCGAAATCCTGCAAAACTCGAATACCTGCGAGCTGGTTTTTGGAATTCCGCAGCTCATCGAGCATTTGTCTTCGATTACCCCTCTGCTGGCCGGAGACATTGTCTCGACTGGAACGCCGCCGGGCGTGGGCCTGGGCCGCACGCCCAAACGATGGCTGAAACCCGGCGAAACTGTCACGGTCACAGTGCAAGGACTGGGCTCGCTTACGAATCCAGTCGTAGCCGAATAGTCTCCACGGAGCCAACCGCCGGGTGACTACACCGGCCATCCTTGACGCAGGAGAATCGCTCATGACGACGCAACTCACGGGGCAATCGTTTGTCGCCGGACACCGGACAAATGGCGCGGGATCGGAGTTCCGCGCAATGAATCCCGCTGAAGGATCCCCTCTCGATCCTGGATATTTCTCGGCGACCCTTGAGGAAGTTGACGAGGCTGTTCGACAAGCGGCCGAGGCTTTTGAGATCTATGCCCATGCAAGCGGAAAAGCCAAGGCAGCGTTTTTGCGCCGAGCAGCCGACGGCTTGGACGCGCACAAAGAAGAACTGGCCGAACGCGCGAATCTCGAGACGGCGTTGCCGATGCCACGGCTGCTGGGCGAAGCCGGACGAACGTCAGGGCAGCTGCGGCTCTTCGCCTCTGTCGTCGAAGAAGGTTCGTGGGTCAATGCGCGCATCGATCCCGCACTGCCCGATCGCCAGCCCGCGCCGAGAGCCGATATTCGCTCGATGCTGCGCCCGCTGGGACCGGTCGCCGTCTTCGGGGCCAGCAATTTCCCCATGGCCTTCTCGGTCGCAGGCGGAGACACCGCCTCGGCCCTGGCCGCCGGATGCCCCGTAATTGTGAAGGCCCATCCCGCGCATCCAGGAACCAGCGAGATTGCCGCCCAGATCCTGACCGACGCCGCGGCGGCGGAGGGCCTGCCACGCGGCGTCTTCTCGCTCCTCTTCGACGCCGGAATCGATGTCGGCAGCGCGCTCGTCCGTCATCCCCTCATGCGCGCCGTTGCGTTTACCGGCTCGCTTCGCGCCGGGCGTGCGCTTATGGACCTTGCCGCGGCGCGGCCGGACCCCATCCCTTGCTTCGCAGAGATGTCGAGCGGCAACCCGGTCTTTGTTCTCCCCGGGGCATTGCGCAAGGGTCCGGCTGAGTTTGCCAAAGGGCTTTTTGGTTCGTTCACGCTGGCAGCGGGACAGATGTGCACCAAGCCGGGCATTGTGCTGGTTCCGGAGTCCCCGGAGACGGCAACTTTTCTCTCGGCGCTTGGAAAGCTCGTGGAGGCCGCCACGCCCTTCACGTTGCTCACCTCCGGCATTGCTCGCGCCTACGCCCAAGGCACTAAGGCACAGAGCGTGCGAACGCAAACCGCAGCCCAGGCGGCAACCGTCGATCACGACGGCGCTTGCGCGGCCAACGCCCAGCTCTTTACGGCATCGCTCGAAGAGTTGCTCGCGACTCCTTCGCTCGCCGAAGAGATCTTCGGGCCCGATACCCTACTGGTTCGCTGCGACGCGACCAGCGATTATCTCCGCGCGGCTCGCGCGCTCGACGGCCATCTGACCGCGAGCATCTTCGGCGATGATGCCGATCTCGCCGAGAACCGGGAACTGGTTCGAATCCTCGAGCAAAAGGCCGGCAGGCTGATCTTCAACGGCTTTCCAACGGGCGTGGAGGTAAACCACTCCATGGTTCACGGCGGCCCGTATCCTTCGACCTCGGATCCGCGCTTTACCTCTGTGGGCAGCCTTGCCATCTATCGCTTTGCGAAACCGGTATGTTTCCAGGGCTTCCCGGAAGCGCAGTTGCCACCGGAATTGCAGGACGCGAATCCGCTTGGCATCCGGCGGCTTCGAGATGGAAAGCCGGAAGCGCTATAGAACTCGGGCAAGCCACTGCCCTGTGTGCGACAACAGGTTTGCCGCGATGTCCTCCGGAGTTCCTTCGGCAACGATCTTGCCGCCGCCTTCCCCGCCCTCAGGACCGAGATCGATCACCCAGTCCGCGCTCTTGATCACGTCCAGGTTGTGCTCGATCACGATCAGCGACCCGCCTCCGTCGATCAACTTGCGAAACGCCGTCAACAGCTTCGACACATCGTCGAAGTGCAGCCCCGTTGTCGGCTCGTCGAGGATGTAGAGAACGCGGCTGGCCTGCGAGGGCTTCGCCGTGGCGTTGGCGGAGCGCACCTGGGCCAGATGCGCGGCGAGTTTCACGCGCTGCGCTTCCCCGCCCGACAGGGTGGTAGCGGATTGGCCGAGGCGAAGGTAGCCAAGGCCGATTTCATCCAGCACCGCAAGCTTCTCCAGCAGGCGTGTCTGTCCTGCAAAGAAACGCAACGCCTCCTTTACGGTCAGCTGGAGCACTTCGTGGATGTTCTTGCCCTTGTAGCGCACCTCGAGAATCTTGGCCTGGTAGCGCGTGCCGTTGCAGTCCTCGCAGGGAAGTTCGACATCGGCAAGGAACTGCATTTCAACCGTGACCGTGCCGTCGCCTTCGCAGGTGTTGCAGCGGCCGCCGGGCACGTTGAAGGAGAAATGCCCCGGCGTAAGCGAAAGACGTTTGGCTTCTGGTTGCGCGGCAAACAGTTCGCGGACCAGATCAAATCCCTTGATGTAGGTGATGGGATTCGACCGCGGTGTGCGGCCGATCGGGGTCTGGTCGACAAGCACGACATCGTTGAGGCGCTCGACGCCGGTAAGCGACTTGAAATACCCGGTTGGATCGCCTCCCTCGGTATGGCCGAGGGCACGCGCAATTGCGCGATAGAGCACCTGGTGCACGAGCGTCGACTTGCCTGATCCGGAAACTCCGGTGATGGCGACCAGCATGCCCAGGGGAATCTCGACGCTGAGATTGTGCAGGTTGTTGGCCTCGGCTCCTTTCAGCACAAGTCGTTCGCGCCCCGGCGCGCGGCGGCGCGTGGGAACCGGTATGGCGATCTTGTTTGAGAGGTAGCGGCCGGTGAGTGAATTCGGATTCGCTTCAATCTCCGCCAGGACACCTTCGGCAAGTAGCTTGCCTCCGAATTCGCCGGCCCCCGGCCCGAGATCGAGCAGATGGTCCGCAGCGCGAAGCACATCGGGATCATGCTCAACGACGACGATCGTATTTCCAAGATCGCGAAGCTCCTTGAGGATCCGGATCAGGCGCGCGGTGTCGCGGGTATGCAGGCCGATGGAGGGCTCATCGAGGACGTAGAGCGCGCCCACCAGGCGCGAGCCCAGCGAGGTTGCAAGTTGGATGCGCTGCGCCTCGCCGCCGGACAGCGTGGAAGCCAGACGATCCAAAGTAAGATACTCGAGCCCGACGGCATCGAGAAAGTTGAGGCGCTGGCGAACCTCCTCGAGGATGGGTCCGGCGATCTCGTCTTGCATCGGCGTGAGCTTGAGCGAGCAGAAGAATTGCCTGGCCTTGGCAATCGTGAGCGCCGATGCCTGGCAGATGTTCAGCCCATTCAGCCGCACCGCACGGGCCTCGGCGCGGAGTCGCTGTCCACGGCAGTCAGGACACTCGGCATAGCCGCGATACTTGCTGAGCATGACGCGCACGTGCAACTTGTACTTCTTGCGCTCCATCTGCGCAAAGAACCCGTGAACACCCGCGAAACCGTTCTTGCCGTGAAGGACAATCTCGCGGGCTTCCTCGCTCAGCTCGCGCCAGGGCACGTCAAGGCGGATTCCAAGCTCGGAAGCGTTCTTGCGTAGATCACCGAACCAGTTCCGGTACTTTGGGCGGTTCCAGGGATCGATTGCGCCGTCGCTCAGGCTCAGGGTCTTGTCCGGGATCACAAGGTTCAGGTCGTAATCCACCGTGTTTCCGAAACCCTGGCAGCGCGGGCACGCGCCGAAGGGGTTGTTGAAGCTGAATAGCCGCGGCTCCGGCTCTTTCCCCGGCCGATGGCAATTCGTGCATTCGTATTCACCCGTAAATCGGTGCGTCGTCCACGCGCCGGCCGGATCGCGCGGCACTTCTTCGAAGATCACTTCGCCGGCCTCGCGATAGGCCGTCTCGGCGGCGTCGACAATGCGGGCCCGGTTCTCGGGATCAACCACGATGCGATCGACCAGCACATAGACCCGCTGCGCGAAATCCAGGTCAAGCAACGACTCTGGTGTAGAAAACTCGAAGATTGTTCCGCCCTGGTAGAGCCTGTTGAATCCGCCGCTCCGCAACTCCGTCAGGCGCGCTTTCAGCGGTTCCGGAAGGAGGTCTGCCCCTGTGGCCTTGGATGCAGAACTCCGCGTCGATTTAGCCGACGCCTTGCCGGATCGCTTCGGACTTTTCGCCGGCTCTTCCGCGGGCGCATCGTATTTGACCGGAAACAGCGCGTTGAGACGAGTTCCCTCACCCAGCGACAGGATGGCTTCGGCCACTTCGTCGATCGAGTTGCGCCGCACCAGCCCATCACAGTAAATGCAATGCACTTCGCCGCAGCGCGCGTAGAGCAGCCGCAGATAGTCATAGATCTCGGTTGAGGTGGCAACCGTAGACCTTGGATTGCGCGTCGTGTTCTTCTGCTTGATGGCGATCGCAGGGGCCAGACCCTCGATCTCGTCCACATCCGGCTTCTCAATGCGCTCCAGGAACTGGCGCGCGTAGGCCGAGAGTGACTCGACATACCTGCGCTGCCCTTCGGCGTAGATGGTGTCGAAGGCGAGCGACGACTTGCCCGAACCCGACACTCCGCTCACCACCGTGAGCTGGCCGTGGGGGATTTCACAGGAAAGGTCTTTCAGGTTGTGTGTCCGCGCGCCGCGGATCACGATTGCATCGTTCGAGACAGTCAAAGGGAAAGCACCGAGGCAGAAAGCCGTTTGCCGCGTCTCTGACGCCTTCAGAAGCGTCAGCAGACAGGCATCCACTATCGATTATAGAGGTAGACCACTGGCCGCCCCGCCCAGGACGAGCGGGGAGTGGCCTCAATGGAATCGACTCGCCTGCACGGACACCGTGCAGCCTTCAGTGCGCAACAACGACGCGACGCCTTGCCCAAATCCCGGCATCGAGGCACACTTCACCTTGCCAGTGAAAGAGACTTCTTTTCAAAAAAAGAGACTGCTATTGCTATGCAGCAAGGGCCGAAGCGCGCGAGTCGGAGAAGGCAAAGGCCGCGAGAGGAAGATCAGCCTCGACTTCGTTCCGGTTCAGAACGCAGGCCAAGTTCAACAAGGCAGAAGAAGCACACGCTGGGCAGCGTGTCGCAGAGTTTCCAACGCAATCGCAATCCTGGCAAAGGTAAGCCGATTTCAACGGAATGTGCTGCAACATAGGGGAAGTCATTGTGTTCACCTATCTGGGTTGAGCTGATTTGGCACTTGCCGGATCACCATCGGAACTGTCCGACAATCCTTATCAGGTATGAACGGCTTCAAAGCGAAAAAGTTTTGTCGCGACCCATCATCTACGAGCAGAGGCTTTCTATCGCGACACGTTTTTCCCTGATGAAATCCCAGCCTTTCTGACACTCAGGTTAATAGAATTTCGACTCCGATTTCTATTCCCCATTGTGGTAAAACACCTGGTTACCTTTACTGATTTGATGCTTCAAGGCTGGTCACTAAAAGAGTTGATTACCATTTTGTGCACCAATTTCTTATGAAAAAACGCAAGTCAAGCATTTCGAAAAGATTGCGCAATTTCGCCGATTTGACGCCCTATCGATTCACAGGATTTACGCGCGCCGGCCAACGACGACTGCGCCCGCGTGTTCCATAAGATGAAACGAGCTTGTACGAAGTTTTCCCTTTTTGAGCCTAAATTGTGCTGTGGAAAACCCGCGCGAAAAACCGCCAGCGGTCGGATTCGACACGAAAAAGATCCGGCGAGGATCCCTTTTCGCTTGCGCGGGAGCGCGCCGACATCATTGGCAACCCCATGCATGCGATGCGTCACATGCGGCGCATCTGCATCGCAATTTAAAATCAACCTGAGGGTTTCGCTTGGTTTCATCTGTCGTCCGCGCGATTTGTTTTGCCCTGGCGGTTACAGCATCGCAGGGGTTTGTCGCGCAGGCGCGCGGGCAGGCCGGGAATAAACCCCCATCGCCTCTGGCCAGCGCGGAGCGCACCGTTCCCTCCGAAGTCGCAGACGCCGAGGCTGCCCTCTCCAAGTCCGACTGGAAGAGCGCAGAGGCAAAGCTGGATCCATACCTTGTTGCGCATCCCTCCGACGCAAGAGCTTTGTTCGATGCCGGCTACGCAGCCGATGCGCAGGACAGGCTCGACGATGCCGCCGGGTTCTATCGCCGCGCAACCCTGGCTGACCCGCAGTCGTTCGAGGCGCATCTCTCGCTGGGGTTGTTGCTGGCCCGGCAAGGCAAGCTCGACGAAGCGCGCCCGGAGTTGGCAGCGGCCACAAAACTCGACCCGGGCGATGGCGGTCCTGCCTTGAAGGCCAGAGCATGGCGCGCCCTGGCGGAAGTTGACAAGCCCACGGCCAACGATCCGGGCAACGTCACCGAGGCGTCAAGCGCGCTTCTCGAAGCGCTCAAACTCACACCCGAAACGACCGCTGACACTCTGTTGGCGGCAAGCCTGGCCGAGTCCGCCGGCCAACTCGACGAAGCTGAGGCGGCTTACCGGCGGGTGCTGGCGAGGGACCCGAAGTCGGCGACAGCACAGACCGGGCTCGCGCATCTTTTGATTGCTCGCAAGCAATATCCCGAGGCCGAGACGGCGCTGCGCGCCGCACTGGCCGCGCTGCCCAAGGATCCCGTCCTCACCGCCCAGCTTGCCATGGTGCTGGCCGCCCAGGACAAAGCGGAAGCCCTTCCGCTGCTGCAGGGCCTTCACGCAACGCATCCCCAAGATGCCAACGTTACGCGCATGCTGGCAGAAGTTCTGGCGCAGGCAGGAGACGCAGCCGGATCCGACCAGCTTTACGGCCCGCTCCTGGCCGCGCATCCCGACGATCCCGACTTGCTGATCGCCCACGGGCAGAATCTGATTCGCCTGCTGCGCTACCCGGCGGCCTTCGCGGTGTTCAACAAAGCCACCGAAGTCGATCCCGCCAACGGTGACGCCTGGAGCGGCCTGGCCTTTGCGGCATCAAAGATTGGTCAGCCTGCAGTCGCATTGCACGCCCTTACAATCCGATCAAAGTTTCTACCCGAAGTGCCTTCGACGTACTTTCTATGGGCGACATCCTACGATACGATGCACGACAAACCTCAAGCGATTGCGTACTATCACCGCTTCCTGGAATCGGCCGCAGGCAAATTCCCGGACCAGGAGTGGCAAGCAAAGCAGAGGCTTATTCTTCTGGAAAAGAAGAATTGAAAGCGCCAATGATGCACCGCAATGGGTTCATTCGGGGCTCCTAATCACAATTTGGCGCCGCAGCGACTAGGTAGTAACGGAAGATTTGCAATTTCTCTTGCATGTCCTCTGGATTTGCTCCTATTGTTACGGCGTGGGGTGGGGCGGTGCGCCGACCTGGTCGAACCGCTCGTTTTCCGCAACAAAGGCGGAGGTTCCTCATGCGCGGACACATCTCGTTGGCGACTCTCGTCCTTCTCCCAGCCCTCTCGCTCCCGGTCTGGGCGTATTCCCCTGACGAAAAAACTCCAGACCAGGAAACGATCGCGGCCCTCCAAGCCAAGATTTCGCAGGCCCCGCCCAAGGACCAATGCTTCCTCTATGCCGAGCTCATCCATCAGATGACCGAGGTCAGCCTGCGGGAGTATTCCGCTGGGAACGTGGAGAAGGCTAACGATCTGCTCAAGCAGGTTCAGCTAATCGCGCATCGCGTCCACCTGTCGCTGGCCGATGACAACAAGCGCCTCAAGAACGCGGAGATCCTGCTCCGCCATACGGCGTTCCGGCTCAACGAAATGCTGCACGCGAGCAACTATGAAGATCGACCTCTACTGGAGCAAACGCTTGCGCAAGTGAACAAGGCGGACAGCGAAGCCATGATGCAGGTCTTCAAGAAATAGGCCGGCGGCCAATCCTGCTCCCCGAGCTTAGCGCAGAGGTTTCTCGCCTACCCCGAGTTGTGCTTCAATGGTCGGGGTCAAGGGGGAAAGCGATGCGCGGTTCAACCGACTTCCGAATGCTCGCTGCCCTGCTCTTCATGGCGGTTCCGCTCTTCGCACAAAAAGATGCTCGCCAGCCGTTGACAGAAGCGCAGGTGGAACAGATTCGTGAAGCGGGCATCGATCCCGCGGAGCGGATCAAGCTCTATACCAAATTCCTGGGAGAACACGTCGAGACAATCAGGGGGCTGACCAAACGCGGTCATTCGGCAGCCCGCGCCCATCGTATCGACGAGGAACTGCAGGATCTGACTGCCCTGATGGATGAACTCGGTTCGAATCTCGACCAGTACGGTGAAAGAAAAGCGGATCTTCGCGTCGCTCTCAAGCCCCTCAACGAGGATGCGCAACACTGGCTGGACGCCCTGCGTGCACTGCCGAGCGAGCCGGTGTTTGACCTTTCGCGCAAAGAAGCCCTCGATAGCGGAAAGGACATCGCGGATCAGGCAGCGCAGATGCTGACCGAACAAACCGAATACTTCAAACTCCACAAAGACGAACGCGGGCAGGATCGAGCCGAACCGAAATAGCCGCGTGGGCCGGACACTTTCACTGCAACGTACCGGGATCGCAGCGGACGGTCAGTCGCATTGGCTGTGCTACCCTCCAATTTGGTGAACGCAGACATTCAGACCATCTTTCAGGAGGAGTATCGCGCAGTACGCCCCAGGGCGCCGATTCCGCCCATCCAGGTTCGGTTTCGCCGCTTCACTTCTCTGAACACCACCATCCGACTGCGCGAAGGGAAAATCCTGGTCAGCCTTTCCGACCTTCTTGAGGGAGCCCCGGACAGTGTCCTGCGGGCCATCGCGCATATCCTGCTGGCCAAGCTCTACCGCAAGAAGCAAATCGACCCCAAACACAATCTCCGGTTCAAGCGATTCGCGTCGAGCGCGGCGGTGGTTCGCCAAACCGAGCTGATCCGGCATGCGCGTGGAACCAAGCGCTACAGCGGTCCCGAAGGCCGCTATTATCACCTTGAGGAAGTCTTCGACTCACTGAATTTCCGGTTCTTCGGGGGTTTGCTCGGGCGTCCGGATCTCACGTGGAGTGAAAACCTAGCGCGGCGCTCTCTCGGCCATTACGATGCCGCACATAACACCATCGTCGTGAGCCGGGTTTTTGACCGTCCCTCGAGTCCCCGCTATGCCATCGAGTATCTGCTCTATCACGAAATGCTGCATTTGAAGCACCCGGTGCGCATGCGCGGCCTCCGCCGCTGCGTTCATTCAGCGGCTTTTAAGGCCGAAGAGCGCCAGTTTCCTCAACTGAGAGAAGCGTTGGCCTTTATCAAGCGGCTGTAAACCTTGCTGATCCCCAAGTCATTTTCGCAGGTCTCGGTTACCGCTTACTCCAGACAAGTCCTTAGTTTTGAACGATCTGTCCACAGGAATGAAGGCAAAAGAAACGAGAGACGTATTACTCTCGTGAGGATTTCGATTTCTTTCGAAGGGAGTAGTATGAGCTTTTAGTTTGCGATCTGGAGGTAGAGTGCACGTTTTTACGTGGTTCTTCCCTTTTTTTCAAGGCCTTTTTCTCGGCGTGATTTCAATGGCCTTTCATGAAGCGGGCCACCTCGTGACAGCTCCCCTTGTCGGAATCAAGATTAAGACCGTCGGCCTCCGCTGGAAGGGACTCTACACAGTTCGGGAGGCCGGGCCTCCAGACAAGAATCTAATTGTTTCTCTTGCCGGTCCGCTGGTAAACCTGGTCCTGATCGGAACATGGCATTGGTCGTTTCGGTTTGGCCTCGCCAACCTTTGTTTCACCTTCTTCAACCTGCTGCCGATCGAAGGCTCGGACGGTGAGCGCGCCTGGAGATGCTGGCGTGAGATGAAGCGGCTACAACTGGAGCGATCCATAGGGCCGGCAGCGGTCTCCGGCAAACCGAGCGAGGCAGCCGGGAAATCGGATTATTCCGTCCTCGCGAACGAATCTCCACGTTCCGGCGACTGATCTTCACAATCCGAATTCGATCCAAAGGAAAAGCGGGCCCGCTAAGCCGCCCGTTCAACAGGGCGCACTGCCCGATCTGCGTCCGGAACCCGTCGGGCGGCCCAAAAGAGCAGGGCGATTCCCACGATGACCGATCCCGCACTTGCCAACTGCGCGTTCGAGAGGTCGAAGATCACCTTGGGGTTGCGGCGGATGAATTCCACCAGGAACCGTGCCGTACCGCTCAGGACCAGGTACTCGCCCAGGATCCAGCCGGTCGGTCGCGGCTTTGCCCCCCGCTTCCAAAGCCAAAGGCCGATGAGCAGTCCGGCGATCAGCTCATAGAGCGGCGTTGGATGGACGCGCACAAAAGTTGGCTCAAGACCATGGGGAAAACTCATCCCCCACGGCAGGTTGGTGGGAATCCCGTAGCATCCGTCACCGGAGAGAAAACAACCAATGCGGCCAATTCCGTAACCAACGGCAGCTGCCGGCGCGGCAAGATCGAGTGTTC
>Ga0335073_10013482_pt1 | contig 11454 bp, 8 predicted proteins | sample Lox_Sample_22_FD_207093 | JGI IMG/M metagenome (GOLD analysis project Ga0335073, IMG submission 207093) | Soil microbial communities from Loxahatchee National Wildlife Refuge, Florida, United States - Lox_Sample_2.2 | ecosystem: Environmental > Terrestrial > Soil > Wetlands | place: USA: Florida... | reverse complement strand
GGCGACCGCGCTGCTGAGTTACTCGATCCCTCCTTCGTCCGGCACGACCTGGCCGAGCTGTTCGGCGACAGCCAGGGCCCAGCAGGTGCCTCCGATTTCGTGTCCATGATCATCTCAGCCATGCCCGACTTCCGGCTCGACATCGAGGACATCTTCGGCGTCGGCGGCCGCGCCGCGGTCCGGCTGCAGATGACGGGCACCCACACCGGGGCACCCCTGCTCGGACAGCCCGCCCGGGGCCGCCGGCTGTCGGCCAGTGCCGTGTTCATCTACCGGGTCGCGGACGGCCGCCTGGCCGAAGCATGGCAGATCGTGGACGGCCTGGCCTTCTACCGCCTCGCAGGGCTGATCGAACAGCAAGACCAGAACATCACCGCGCACAGCAATCCGTGACCGGCACGGCGGTACCTGCAAAGCAAGTATCCGCCGTATCTCAAGCCCATTTTCGGGTGTCTTCGCTGTAACCGCCACGGGTGTTTTGTGTACTTTTCCCTGCGTGGTGGACGCATTACCTGAACACTGTCTTCGCCGCAGACCTGGTTCGATCCTCCTTGTTGCTGCTGTTTTTAGAACCAAGTGGCTACTGCATGAACGCTGTGCGGCGACATGTCTACGCCGCAGACGCCCTGATCAGATGCTGCGTAGACAGGCACGACTTCAGATAACCGCCGTTCGGGAAGGGTTTCCGGTCGGCTGATTTGGGCCATCGGCCCGTTCCTATGGATCGATCTGTGATGGCCGCGGGGTTGGGTCGGGTGTATCTGCTGCCCGCGGGGGTTCGTTGCCCGGCGTCGTCCGTGGCGATCGGCGGGGCAGTTCCCCTAGGGTCGCTGTGCGTGGATCAGCCAGGTTCCGGAGTTGTACACGACGCCGTTGGCGGTGCTGTGGGCGGTGACTGTGGCCCGCAGAGCGGCGAGCGCCTGGGCGCGACGGTCCTCGTCGAGGCCCTCTAGCATCCAGCCCAAAAGCCCGAGCGCGAATTCGTACGCGTCTTCGTTGCTGGCGCCGAACCACATCGGGGCCTGGATGGGGTCGATCTCGATGCGTGTGAACCCGGCGCCGGTCAGTAGCTGGCGCACCCGGCTGGGATCGGCGAGCGCGAACGGCCCGGGCGCCTGGGGAGGTGGGGCGGGCAGGTCCCGGCCGGCGGCGAGCGCGGTGGTCAGTTCGGTGACCCATTCGTTGGCTGGCGGCGCCTGCCAGCTGAGCAGTGCGAGCCGGCCGCCGCCGCGCAGGGCGCGGGCGATGTTGGTGAACGCCTCATGCGGGTCGCCGAAGAACATGGCCCCGGTGCGGGAGATCGCCACGTCGAACGAGCCCTGACCGAAGGGGTAGATCTGCGCGTCCGCCTGCTCGAACCGCGCGTTGGGAAGGCCCTCGGCGCCAGCCAGCCGCCGTGCGAGCGTGATCATCTCGGCCGACAGGTCCACCCCCAGCGCGCCGCCGGCCGGTGCCCGGCGGGCGGCGTCGCGGGTGGTCTGGCCGGTGCCGCAGCCGATGTCGAGCACCTGCTCACCGGCGCTGATCGCCGCCGCCTCCATGAACGGGACGTGGTAGCCGGCGACCGTCCCGTCGAAGTGCGCGGCGTGTGCCGCCCAGTAGGCGCCCTCGTCGCCGTCCCAGGCCTTGGCCTGCTCGGCGTTAGACGAATCTACCCGCGGGCCACTCGCGGTCGATGTCATGATGCACCTCCCGTATACTCCCCTTGGTAGTATTGTGATGCTCCCTAAGGGAGCATAATGTCAACGTCTCCGCTGACCACCACCTCGTACGCGCTGCTCGGCCTGCTGGCGATCAAGCCGTGGAGCAGCTACGAGCTGACCCAGCAGATGGACCGCTCGCTCGGGCGGGTCTGGCCCCGCGCGGTGAGCAAGCTGTATGAGGAACCGAAAAAGCTGGTCGTCCACGGGCTCGCCAGCTCCTCCACGCAGCGGAACGGGCGGCGAACGCGGACGGTTTACGCGATCACGGCAGAAGGACGGCGCGCGCTGCGAGGCTGGCTGGCTGAGCCTGGCGGTGGCCCGGCGCTGGAGTTCGAGCAACTGCTCAAGGTGTTCTTCGCCGACCACGGCACCACGGCCGATGTGCTGGCCACCCTCGCCGCCGCCCAGCAGTGGGCGCGGGCCCGCTGCCAGGAGAGCCTGGCGATCGGCGAACAGTACGACCAGGCACAAGGCCCGTTCCCCGAGCGGACAGCCGTGCTCCAGCTCACCAGCCGCTTCCTCACCGACTTCTACCTCCTGGTCGGCGACTGGGCCAACTGGGCCACCGGCATCGTCGCCGCCTGGCCCGGCGACCCTCGCCACGCCAACCCCGACCCTGCCGTCATCGCCGAAACAATCCGGCGCGCCGCCGACGGCAGCCAGCGCTAGCCAAGCCTGCGCTAACCAGCACCGAACTGTCACATCAGCACGCTCCTGGACCGCCGACCCCACCCCGAACCCGCCCCGAGACGGCAGAGCGCAGGACTTGGAATCGGGGGGGCCGATACTCAAGCTCTGTCGCCCTGTGCCGGTAGATGGCTATGGGCGTGGCAGCAGTCGGGCTCAGGTTCGCGTGTGGCTGACGGCCTGGTCGAGCCGGGCTGGAGCAACAGGGACGATTCAACCTGACGCGCGCCGGCTACTCCGGGCCGGGCGCGACGGCGCCAGCGCGCACGCGGTCGAGTTGTCCGCCGCCATGCTGGCCGAGCGTACTCGGTCCGCACGGAGCGCGTCTTGCCTGCCAGAGCCGGCGCGCGGCGGGCCTTCGCCCCGTGTTCGTCACGATGCCAGTCTCGTGCAGGCAGGACCAGCATTTTCCCACGGGACTTTGAGCCGGGCTGGGGGCACGGACCAGGCCTCCGCACGTCTGGCTGTCGGGGACTGCCGAAGACGCTCACGCACCCTGAGTTTGACCAGTCGTAGCGACCGTGGCCAGGTGGACCGATGCCGGTTCCGGTGCCCTCGGTCACATCGAGGCGTTCGCCGGCGATGCTGTGCACCTCGAAGTGCTCGGCTTCGACCGCCTGGGAACAGTCGCTACGCCGCCATGCTGGTCGTGGGCCGCTTCGAGGGCGCGAGCGGGCGAGAGTGAGGAATCGGACGTGAAAGGTGAGCGTGCGCATCGCGGGCACCGGCCGGTGTCAGCTCCACCGATCGAGGAACTCGACCATGAGCTCGACGAGCGGAGGCGTGATGATGTGGGAGGTGCCGGGGACGACGGCGAATTCGCCGGCCGGGAGCGCCCGGTAGGCTCGAACTCCCTCCTCGACGGAGCAGACCTCGTCGCGGTCGCCGACGAGGATCAGGGTCGGCGCCGTGATGGCGCCCAGGTCGCGCGTGGTGTAACCGGGCGGCTGCGTCAGCAGGTGGAAGCCCAGGCGCAGGTACTCCTTCCAGTATCCCGTGCCCTGGCCGCTGTCCTGGTCGGCCTTCATCAGCTCGAAGACGGCCTGCATCTCGGCGGACTGGGAGAAGAAGCGGGCGGCCGCCTCGGGATCGGCTTCGGTCGCGTCGGGGCTGCCCCCGAACATCTGTCGCGACATGGCCCACGCCGGCGACTGCGGGTCGAAGGCGTCATAGCCGGCATGGTTGACGATCGCCCGCACCGCGCCCGGGTGGCGGATGCCCGCGATGGTCGCGGTGATCGCGCCGTAGCTGAAACCAGCGACAAGGGGCCGCTCGAGGTCCAGGGCACCGATGAGCGCCGCGATGTCGTCGGCGAGCAGGTCGTAGGTGACGGTGCCGCCACAGTGCACGGTCCGGCCGGTGCCGCGGGCATCGGGCGCGATGACCCGGAAGCGCTCGGCGAGCGTCGCCATGTGCGAGGCGTAGGAGATGGGCACTCCGGTCCAGATCGGATTGGTCGAAACCAGGCCCCCGTGGAGCAGGACGAGTGGCTCGCCCTGGCCCGCCTCGAGGTAGTGGATGTCGATCCCGTTGGCGTGAACGGTGCGAGGTTCGGTCTGCGGGAAGTCTGCGGTGACGGTCATGATGGCCTCCTCGGTGGTCTTTCGCTGACCATACGGAGGCAGACGTCTGGTCACATCGGGCGTTCACCCGATCTTTGCGGGCTCTAAGCAGGACGCGGATCGGGAGCGACGTCGGTCATCAGACTGTGTCTCATGGCGAACAGGCTGGCCTGGGCACGGTTCGACACGGCGATCTTGGTATAGATGTGCTCGACGTGGGTCCCGGCCGTCTTCGCCGAGATGTGCAGAGCGCGGGCGATCTCCTTGTTCGACAAGCCGCGTGCGACCAGCCGCAGCACCTCGACCTCGCGGCCGGTCAGTCCCGAAGGCCACTCCTTCCGCCGCCGGACCCGGTGGCCCGCGGCCCGCAGGACGGCATCGACCGCGTCGCCGTCTAGGCGGCGGGCTGCGACTTCACCCCGCAGCTCGCTCGCCGCCGCCTCAGCCGAGCGGGCGGGCCGGTGGGGCCGGCTCTCGATGAGCGCCTGGTAGACATCGGCGGCCGCCAGGACACGGCCGGCCGGTGAGATGGCCTCTCCCGACAGGCCACGCGGGTAGCCCGAGCCGTCCAGCCGCTCATGGTGCACAGCGGCGAGCGTGCCCAGGGGCGCGAGCGCCGGCGAGAACGACAGCATGCGCTCGGTGAGATACGCGTGGAGCCGCACCCGCTCGACTTCCGGGAGGCTGAGCGGTCCCCGCTTGTCCCAGATCGTGTTCGACACACCCAGGTGGCCAAGATCCTGGACCAGTGCGCTGCGCCGCAGCGTCGTCACGTCCTCGGCGGGCAGGCCCGCCGTCCGGGCCGCCTCGGCCGCCAGCCCGGCGACCGCGGGCGCATGCCCCATCCGCCACGCCGACTTCAACTCGGCGAACTCGCCGACCGCCGCCAGCGCATCATCGAGGCTGCCGCCGGGAACCGGCTGGCCGAGCGACGGCTCAGCGTCGATGACCAGGTCCCAGCTGGTGGCGTCGTCAAGGCCGCTGAACAGCATCGGCGCCCGGCCGCAGAAGACCTCCACCAGCTCCGGGTCGAACTGGGTGCCGCTCCGTTCCCTCGCCACGGCCACCGCCGCGCCAGCTCCCCCGCTCCGGCGAAAAACCTCCACGACATCGGCGAGGTTGATCAGGCGCGAGGCGATGACGATCTCGGCGCCTTTGAGCCCGAAGGCGCCCTTACCGTCCCAGCGTTCGTAGCTCTGCCGCAGCGCCTCGCGCACGTCCGCTCCCAGACCGAGCCGTTGCGCGAGCTCGTCGGTGGCCAGGTAGTGGTTCTCGGCCAGGGCCGCGAGCGACCGGCGCCCGTCACCCAGGAAACCCAGGGTGACCCGGGCTCGTTCGCGCAGCGGCCGCCCGGCGCCGCCGACGTGCTTCAGCATGAAGGCGGTGGCTGGCCCGGCCCGCCCCAGGTCGTAGCCGTAGTGCGAGTCGCACTTGGACCCCAGGTCATCACCGAGCCATTTGGCCTGCTCATAGGCATCGGTGTGGCAGCCCACCCACGCCAGCAGTCCCGAGTAGTACAGGACGCTGCGCTGCGACTCGTCCAGACCCAGGTGATCGGCCATCCGCAGCGCGAGCAGGCAAGCCCGCACCATGTGCTCCATCGGCTGACCCAGACCAAGGTCCGTACCCAGCGACAACAAAGCGACCAGCTCGGCAAGACCCAGGTCACGACCCTTCCCCGCTGCCACATGCCAACTGTACCGGCGGCAGCTCTCGCGCCGGATGGGTCCGCAGAGGACTGTCCGGAGAACGGTGTTTCTGTGCCGCGCCGAGCGGGCTATATGGCGTGTCCGGTCGGGCCGGGCATCGGGGATCGTTTGGTTTGGGTACTGTCTTCACCGCTCTGGTGGCACGGCGGGTCCTCCATGCCGCTGCGGCCAGACCGGCCGCGGTTCGAGGGGACTGCGGCAGCGTGATGGCTATGCAGATGATGCTTTCCGGCGAGGCGAGGCGAGGCGAGGCGAGGCGGGTCAGGTCGGCGCGGCGGCGGCAGCGACTTTTGCGGCGGATCCTGTCAGGTGGGAGCGGACGGTGCTGATGCTGATGGACAGTTGGCTGGCGGTATGGGCGTCGGTCTGGCCTCGTGCGCCGATGGCGACCAGCTCGCGTTCGCGGACGCTGCGCTTTCCCGGTCCTGGCGTCGAGGCGAGATCTGCCGCAGGCTCTCCGGTCATCATGATCGGGTACTCGGCGGCGACGGCGAGCGTCATGGCGGCGCCGCGCTCGCGGGCGGCTCGGAGCTGCTCGGTATCGAGCGCCTGGGTGGCTTCCCGCCATGGCCGCTCGCGCAGATATGTCCCGGTCGGCGTTTCGGGCTGGCCGATGGCCTATGACCGGGTCCCGCGCGGCCCACGGTGTAACCGGTGTGGCATGTTGTCAGTTGCCGGCACACCAGTAGCCGGCCTCCTCCACAGGTTCGATCAGCCGGATCCGGTAACTGCCGTGTGTCATCGTTGCCGCTTGCGTCATCGGCGGGAAATTCTCGGACCGGACCGGGCGATGGAAGATCTTCGTCCTTACCGCGTCGGTTGTGTACGGCCTGGCGTTGTTAGTGATCGCGATCGCCGGCCATTTCAGCGATTTCCTGGTCGGCATGGCCATCAGCGGACTCGGCTTCGGCGTCTACGCCGCTGTCGATCTTGCGGTCGCCGCGGACGTGCTGCCTGGCAAGCGCAACGCCGCTAAGGATCTCGGCGTATTCACCGTCGCCAGTACACTTCCCTTCGCCATCGCGCGGCCATCCTGGCGATCAGCCACGACGGCGGGCAGCTATGGCGCCCTCCACACGGTCGCCGGGTTTCGTGCTATCACGGAGCCGCCGCTAGCCTGCTCCTGCGGCGGGTTCGATGAGCCCTCCTGCACGTATGGCGGCCCGGGTCGGCGCAGTCGAGTGTCTGGCCAGGCACGCCCCCGGCGTCGGGTGTTTATCGGGAAGGCTTTGGGCCGGCACCGGTCAGGGATGCGATGTGCGCGGGGTTGAAGAATTCGGGCACGGGCAGGGTGCCGGCGAACATGCCGGCGAATTCGTCCATGGCTTTCTGGTTGCCGGCGATCGCGCCGAGCAGTTGCTGCATCTCCGGCGGAGGGGGCACGGCCAGGTCGGCGAGCTGACTGGTGAACTCATACATCGGCAGCACCCGCACATCGCGGCGCTGCTGGTACTCGCCCAGCGCCTCGTCGTAGCCGCGGCCGCCGCGCCAGGTGGCGTCGAGCGCGTCGGCGCACAGTTCGGCGTCGTGGAAGGCGTCGGTGATGCCCTGGGCGGTGACCGGATCCTTGGCGTATCCGGCATCACCGACTAGCGCCCAGCCCGGCCCGTACGGCTTATGGAATCTGTTCGGCACCCCTTCGCCCACGACCCTGGTTTCCTGCCGGCCGCCGTCGAGCCGGTCGCCGAGGTTAGCGGTGACCTCGCTCAGGTAGTTGCCCTGCAGGTCTTGTTTGACCTGGGCCGCCTCGGCCTGCGGCCAGGCGGCGAGGATCAGTGTCAGGTCGTCGTTGGTGGGGATCAGGCCGTAACCCCGGCTGGGCCGGATCATCCACTGCGCCCCCGTGACGGGCACGCCGGACCAGTATGCGTAGTAGGCATTGGACAGTACCGGGCCCTGGCGGTAGCGCGGCGCGTTCACCTGGGCGGCGACCCGCGACTGCACCCCGTCGGCGCCGATGACCACGCGGGCGTACTCGCTGACCTCCAGGCCGCCGCGCGCGTGCCCGCGGACGCCGACCACCCGGTCGCCGTCGGCGATCAGCTCGGTCACACTGAACCCTTGGCGCAGTTCGACGCCGGCCTTCACGGCGGCGCGGACGACCAGTTCGTCCAGCACGATCCGGCGCGGCGCGTAGGCCCCGGCTGTGCCGTCGGCGGCGCGCGGCGTCCCGGTGATGACCAGCGGCCCGAAGTCGAAGGTGTACGCGGGCAGCCACGGGCATCCCGTCGCGACGAGATCGTCCAGCAGCCCCCACCGCCGCAGCGCCGTCAGGCCCGGCGGGTGGATGACGTGCGTGGAGACGGTGTCGGACGGGAAGCTGGCCCGGTCGGCGAGCAGCACGTCGTAGCCCTTGCGGGCCAGCAGCATGGCGGTCGCGGCGCCGGCGCAGCGGGCGCCGACGACGATCGCGTCGTAACGTCGCGTCACCGGCTCCGTGCGATTTCTTCCCAGGTCTGCCGAGTTCATCGTTACCTCCTGGCCGATCACTGATGGCTGTAATGCTGCCAGTTCCGGCTTTCACGGCTCTTTCATCGCTGCGAGAATGAGTGCCAAATGTGCGCAGCACTGGTGTTCCGGGTGCTCGGGACGCTGCAGGCGGACCGAGATGGCTCTGGCCTGCCGCTGCCCAGCCGCCGGCAGCGGGCCGTGCTCGCCGCGCTGCTGACCGGGGCCGGGCGGACGGTTCCGGCGGACACGCTTGTCGAGGCGGCCTGGGGCGAGCGGCTCCCCGACCATCCGAAAGCTGCCCTGCAGACCGTGCTGTCCCGGCTGCGCACCGCACTGGGCGACGGGCTGATCAGCGCCGACATTTCCGGGTACCGGCTGAACGTCACCGCCGACGGCGTTGATGCATTGCGGTTCGAAGCGCTGCGCGAGCGGGCCGCGCACGCCCCGGAGACGGCCGCCACCGGACTGCTCGAGGCGGCCCTGGCACTGTGGCGCGGCCCGGCGTATGCCGAGTTCGCCGACCGCGATTTCGCCAGCGCGGAGGCGGCGCGGCTGAACGAACTGCACGCGGTCACGGTCGAGGACTACGCCGACATCTCGCTGCGATCGGGGCGTGCGACGGACGCGATCACGCATCTGGAAGCGCTGCAGGCGAACGAACCATGGCGCGGTCGGTGCGTCGAGCTGCTCATGCGTGCGCTGGGCGGTTCCGGGCGGCACACCGAGGCGCTGGAAGTCTACGATCGGCATCGGCGCGGTCTGGCGGCGGAGTTCGGGCTCGACCCCTCGCCGGCCTTGCAGGACCTGCAGGGCCGGATCCTGCAGAACGAGCTGCCCGCGGCACCCCGGCCAGTGCCGCAGCCGCCGCGCTGGTTCGCCGTCCCGACGCCGTTCGTCGGCCGTGACACCGAGGTGGCGGCCCTGCTCGGCGCGATACGCGACAACCGGCTGGTCACGGTCACCGGCATCGGCGGGGTCGGCAAGACAAGGCTGGCCGCCGAGTCGCTGGGCGAGATCACCGCCCAGCTCACGATGCCTGTCGCGGTGGTCGAACTGGGCGCCGTCCGCGACGGCGGCGTGGACGCCGCCGTCGCCGCCGCCCTCGGCGTAGACGTCCGTGACGGCACACCCCGCGCTGCGGTCAGCGAATACCTCGGAGCGGGCTCGCAACTGCTCGTGATCGACAACTGCGAGCACGTGCTGGCCGACGCCCGGGAGCTGATAGGGGCACTGCTGCGCGCCTGCTCGCAGGTGCGGATCATCGCCACCAGCCGACATCGGCTGGGACTGCCCGACGAGCAGGTGCTGCCATTGGATCCACTGCTCACCGAGGCCGCGGACGCGCCGGCGGAGCTGTTGCGCGATACGGCACCGGTCCGGCTGTTCACCGACCGGATGCGCCGCGTGCGTCCCGGCCTCCTGGCGACCGCGGAAACTGTGACGCTCAGCGCGGCAGTGTGCCGCCGGCTCGACGGGGTGCCGCTAGCGATCGAGCTGGCGGCAGCGCAAGCTGCGGCGGTTGGCCTGGCGCCGGTGCTAGAGCGGCTGGGCAATCTGGATGTGCTCGCCGACGCCGACGGCGGCATGCGGGCGGTACTCGGCCGCTCCTGGACCCTGCTCGGCCGCGGCGAGCAGGAACTGCTGGCGAGGTTGTCGGTGTTCGCGGTCGACTTTGACCTCGACGCGGTAGAGCACGTCGGCGGTCCGGGCGCCGCGGTCCGCCTGGCCCGCCTGGCGGACTCGTCGCTGCTGCAGGTCACGCACGCGCACGGCCAGGCTAGGTGCCGGATGCTGGCGATCGTGCGTGCCTTCGCCGCCGAACGGCTCCGCGCCGACGGCGCGGACGGAGCCGCCCGCACCGCGCACGCTTGCTGGATCCGCGACCTGGCGGAGGCCGCGGCCGCCGATATCCGCGCGGGAGGGGCCGGCGACCCGCTGCACCGGCTGCTGGCCTACCGCGCCGACCTGCTCACGGCGGTGCACGGGGCGCTGGACGCGGGCCAGGTCGAACTGGCCGGCGCAATCACCGCGGCGCTGGGCTGGTGCACGCACTGGGTTCGCGACGCGGAGCTGCTGCGGCTGGCGCGAGACGTAGCCTGCGACCCGCGCCTGCCCGCTACACCGGTCGCCGCGCTCGCGGGAGCGTCCGGCGCGCTATCCGCGGCAGAACTCGGCGACCTGGATGAGGCGCACCGGCTCGGCATCAGGGCACTGGTGATCGCCTCTACCTCTCAGGAGCAGTGCCTGGCGCTAACCGCGCTGGGCGTGACCTGCGTCTACCGCGGCGACCATGCGGAATCGATGCGTTATTGGCATCGGCTACTCGGGCTCCCGGCCGTGCCGGCGCCGATGCGGGCCGACGCGCACGCCACGCTCGCGCTGCTCGCCTGCTTCCGGTCCGACCTGGCGGCCGCCCGGCAGTACGCAGAGCGGGCCGTGGCCGCTGCCCGGGACGCAGGACCAGCCGGGGCCTTCGCGACGTACACGATGGGTGAGGTCCGGCTGCTGGAGGACCCCGCAGCCGCGGTCGAGATCCTCGAACTCGCCGTATCCCAGGCCGAGGCGGGCCGGACCGCGCAGATCGCCGAGGTCGCACGCATCGCCCTCATCTCCGCCCTGGTCCGGCTTGGCCGCCACCACGAGGCACTGCAGGTGTTTCCCGATCTGCTGCAGCAGCTGCGCCGCCGCAGCGGATGGCCGCAGCTGTGGACCAGCTTGCGCATCCTCGCCGAACTGCTGGAGGCACTCGGCCGCCCCCAGGACGCGGCGCTGCTGCTCGCCAGCGCCAGCGCCGACCCGTCCGCCCCTCCGGTCACCGGGGATGACATCCCGCGCTACCGCCAACTACAGCGCCGGATCACCGGCCAGATCGGGACCAGCGCACACCAGCGAATCACGGATCAGGCGGCCCTGCTCCCCCGGGCCCAGGTCCTGGACCGGGCACTCGCCGCGCTTGCCGCGATAGCACGCGGACGACCGGCGCCGACAGCCAGACCACGCCCTGACGTACAGGCCAGATAATCTGCGCGCCCCTCTACGAGCGGAGTCCGTCAGCGTGCGCGGCATGCTCCCGAGCACGCACTGCAGGTAGCCCTTAGCCGGTCAGCACGCGTGCCATTTGCCTGGGATCGATGGTCGCGCTGATCGAAGCGTCCAGTGGAGGCAGTCACCGCCGAACTGGACGATCTGGGCGCGCCTTCCGATCACAGGCAGCTCATCATCTTGCGAGGCGATTCGATCGGCGCCCTCTTGACAGCGAAGAAGGCGATCGGCGCCGCCCGGACGTCGCCTAGCCTGAGGGCGCGAGCCGCGCCATCTTGCTCAGCCCGGTGCAGCGGCTGC
>Ga0335073_10013481_pt1 | contig 11455 bp, 13 predicted proteins | sample Lox_Sample_22_FD_207093 | JGI IMG/M metagenome (GOLD analysis project Ga0335073, IMG submission 207093) | Soil microbial communities from Loxahatchee National Wildlife Refuge, Florida, United States - Lox_Sample_2.2 | ecosystem: Environmental > Terrestrial > Soil > Wetlands | place: USA... | reverse complement strand
GTCCATCAGCTTCTCCGGCGAGTGCTTGAGCTGCATGATGTTGCGCCAGGCCAGGGTCAGCCCGTTGGCCAGGGTCTGGGCGACGCCGATGCGCCGCCGCAGCACGCGCGGCGGGCCGCCTGCCGTGCCGGAGCCGGCCCGCGCCGGGAGCCGCCCCTCGATGGATTCACTCAGCGTCGTCATGCCGCCGTCCCTTCTCGTTCAAGGCTCTCGTCTTCGGCCCGGTGCCCGGTGAGGGTCAGGAACACCTCGTCCAGGCTGGGCAGCCGCAGGTTCAGCTCGGCGGCCACGATCCCCGCGTCGTCGAGCCGCCGGACCACCGCCGGGACCATCGCCGGATCGCTCACCGCGACGGTGACCAGGCCGTTCTCCGCGACGTCCGGCCGCAGCCCGACGACGTCGGCCACGACGGCCGCCACCTGCGCGGTGTGCGCGGCGTCCATGGCCCGCACCGCCAGGGTCTGACTGCCGGTCCGCGCCTTCAGCTCGGCCGGCGTGCCCGACGCCACGACGAGGCCGTGGTCGATCACCGCGATCTCGTCGGCGAGCTCGTCGGCCTCCTCGAGGTACTGGGTGGTGAGCAGCACCGTCGCCCCGCTGGCGACCACGCCGCGCACCGTGTCCCACATCTCGCCGCGGCCGCGCGGGTCGAGGCCCGTGGTCGGCTCGTCGAGGAACAGCACCTCGGGCTCGCCGAGCAGGCTGGCCGCGAGGTCGAGCCGGCGCCGCATGCCGCCGGAGTACGTCTTCACCGCGCGCCCGGCCGCCTCGGCGAGGCCGAACCGCTCCAGCATCTCCCGGGCCCGCGTTCTGGCCGCCGCCCTGCCGAAGCCGAGCAGCCGGCAGATCATGATCAGGTTCTCGGTGCCGGTCAGCTCGTCGTCCACGGACGCGTACTGGCCGGTCAGGGCCAGCAGCTGGCGGACGACCGTCGCGTCGGCCACCACGTCATAGCCGCACAGCCGGGCGCTGCCGGCATCCGGCTTCAGCAGCGTGGCCAGGATGCGCACGATCGTGGTCTTGCCCGCACCGTTCGGGCCGAGCAGCGCGAGCACCCGCCCGCTCTCGGCGTGCAGGTCCACGCCGGCCAGCGCCTGCGTGGCGCCGAATCGTTTGGTCAGCCCTTCGGCTTCGATAACTGTCGTCATGCCCGCCATACTGGCCGGGCGCGCTGACAGCGTGCCGTCAGCGCGCTGACAGCCGCGCTGACGCGAGGCGCTGGCCGTCTGTCAGCAGCCACGCCCAGGCCTCGCCGGGAGCGGCGGAGGACAGCAGCCGGGGCTCGCAGCCGGGTAGCGCGGGACGGTGGTACTCGACCTCCGCCACGGCCGGCAGCCAGCCGAGGCCGGCCACCGCGTCCTCGGCCGCGGCCCAGTACACGGCGTTGTTCACGTGCCCCGAGGCGTCGAAGTCCGCCGCCCGCAGCGGCCAGGGTTCCCCCGCGGCGGGTTCCGGCGGCCGGGGGTGCGACAGCCGCGCCGACACGGTGCGCCCGGCGGCGCTCGGCCCGTACACGCGCAGGAAGTCCGGGCCCAGCTCGCAGGGGCGGCCGCTGGCCCGGCCGACGGCCGCCCACACCGCCACGGCCCGCACGAGTTCAGGCCCGCCGTCGCCGTCGGCGAGCGTGGTGGTGCGCTCGGCCCATCGTGGCCCGATCGCCGAGCAGAACGTCCGCACCTGCAGCCGCTGGCCGAGCCGCGGGTAGCTGTGCACGCGCACCTCGGTCCGGCGCACCACCCAGTCGTACGCGGCGGGGTAGCCCGCGCCGGCCAGGTCGCCCTCGGCGGCCGCCTGCAGGTAGCGGGCCAGCGCGTCGAGGCGCAGCCGGCCGTCGAGGCCCACGTCGGTGCCGTGAACGGCGCGCCGGGAGACGAAAACGCGGGGTTCCATCCCGGTATTGTCCCGCTCAGCCCGCGAGCAGGACGTCCCGGTGCTCCCATGCGAGGCGCAGCAGCGCGGCGCCGGCCGGCTGCATCGGCTCGGCGGCGGTGAAGCGCTCGATGTTCGGGGCCTTGAACGCGACGCCAACGGCCGCCCCGGCCCCGTCAGGACCGACGATGTGGCCCTCCGCATTCGCGGCGACCAGGCCGGCGAACGTGGCGTCGAACTCCCCGGCGTCGAAGACCGCGACCGTGAGCATGTCCATGGCCAGCGTCAGCGGGTCCGTGCCGAGGCCGAGCCAGTAGACCCGCAGGCGGCCGGCGCGGCGCGCCGCGGCCAGGTCGGCCTGCAGCGGCCAGCGCTCGTAGTCGATCGGCGCGGTGTCGCTGTGGTAGTCCTCGCCGCGGCCGAGGAGTTCCTCGGCCAGTTCGCGGACGAAGCAGCGCCACAGGCTGAAGTCGTTGGCCTGGTTCCACTCGGCGTCGTGCGACGGCTGGAACACCCCGACGGGCGCGACCTGGTACATCCCGCCGCCGCTGGCGACGCGCGCCGGGTCCCGCCAGTGCAGGATCATCGCCGCGTCGCCGCGATGGGGGTCCACCCGCAGCACGAGCGTGCACAGCGCGGCCATCGTGGGCCGCCGGGACAGGTCGGTGGGCTCGCCGATCAGCGACCGCGCCGGCAGCGCGGCCATGTCCGGCGGCTGGCCGGTGCCCCCGCCGGCCAGCGTGGCGGCCGCGTACTCGTGCGCCACGGCCTCGACGATGCTGATCACCTCGAAGTAGCGGCCCTCCCCGAACCCGAGCTTCGCGGCGGCGGGCGCGCACTGCGCTTCGAGCAGCCGGTAGCAGGCCCGGTCCTCGAACAGCGCCGGGCGGCGCAGCGCGCCGAGCGCGGCGGCGTAGCTGCCGAACCGGGCCCCGCCGTCGCTGAGCGGGAGAGCGGCGGCGAACGCGGGCTCCGTCCCTGTGATCTGGCGACCGGCCCGGCCCGGGCTCCACGACAGCGTGACCTGCTCCAGCGGCACCGGGGCCCCCGGCAGCCACTCCGGCCGGGCGAGCAGCGGGGTCCGGGCCACCAGCCGGTGCCGCGGGTAGAGGTCCTTGGCGGCCCCGGCCAGCTCGCAGCGGTGTGAGTTGAGGAAGTCACGCACTCGGAGCCACTCTTGCTGGCTCTGGGTCAGCTGGTCGTCGGCGTTGGCGGCCACGTTCATGCATGCTGGCACAGCGACGCCGGGATCTCTGGCGGTCCGCAGAGGTGGTCTGCTGAACCGAACGCTATCGCCGGAGTTATCATTATTTGAAACCCCTGTATCATCCGGGGCCCATGTGGCCGGGGCCGTGTGGCGCCCCCGGGTGAGAAGCACTGCCGCGCGCGAGCCCCCACTTCGCCGCTGCGGCGGGGTCGCTTAGCGCGCCCCGCGGGCACGTCGGGGCTGCGCGGATGTCCAACCAACTGCGCCGGCTGCTCGTCTTCATACGGGGTCACCTTGACTGGCAGGAGACGCATATGCACCTCCCGGTGCTGTCGACGGGCCTTGGGCTGCGGGAGATCGAGGTCGCGGGAGCGGCCGGCGTCTGGTTCCGGCTGGCCGACGGCCGGCGCGTGATCGACGCGAGCAACACCGCGGCGCCGCTCGGCCACTGTCACCCCGACCTGGTCGCCGTGGTCCGCGGCGCGTCCGGCAGCCCCGCGCTCAACGAGGGGTGGGGCTGGCGTGGCCGCCAGCAGGCAGCCGACGACCTGCTCGAGCACACGTTCGCCGGTGAGGAGGACTGGATCGGCGCGATCCGCTTCTGCACCAGCGTCAGCGAGGCCAACGACATGGCGCTGGGCCTCGCTCAGGTGCTCACCGGGCGGGCCCCGCTGGTGACCAGGGAACGCGCCTACCTCGGCACGGTGGGCCTGTCCCGCGAGGTGACCACGCAGCCGCAGTGGCACGGCGGGCTCTCGTCGTATGGCGGGGGCTGGCGTCCGGTCCCGCACCTCGCCGACGTCCGCGTGATCCCGGCGCCGGCCTGCTCGGTGCACACCCCGTGCGCGCCGGACGGCGGCTGCCGCTGCCTGCCCGACGACCTGACCGGCCCGCTCGCCGACTCGGCGGCCGTGATCATGGACTACAGCCAGGGTGGCGTCTACCCGGCTCCCGCCTACCAGGACAAGCTCGCCAGCGCGGCCCGCGCCGCGGGCGCGCTCTGGATCGCCGACGAGGCGGTGACCGGGCTTGGCCGTCAGGGCCGGTGGCTGACGGTGCAGCGCGGCGATTCCCGCCCGGACATCATCACCCTCGGCAAGGGCCTGGCCGGCGGCGTGACGCCCGCGGCCGCCGTGGTCCTGTCGAAGCGCGTCGCCGACCTGCTGCGCGACCAGCGCTGGCAGTCGTTCAGCACGTTCCGCGGCCACCCGCTGACCGTGGCGGCGATCGGCGCCACCGTCCGCCGGATCGCGAGGGAGGGCCTGGTGGAGCGCGCGGACGCGCTGGACGCGATGCTCCGCAGACGGCTGGGCCAGCTGGCGGCCGCCCACTCCTGCGTGCGGCGGGTGGCGGGACTCGGCCTGCACTGGACCGTCGACCTGCGTGGCGAAAGCTGGCGGGACTGGCACGCCGACACCGGCGAGCCGACCCCGGCCGACAAGATGCTCGCGGCGGCGCTCGACGTCGGCGTGCTGATCGCCGCGAACGCCGAGGCGTCGCTGCTGATCGCCCCGCCGCTGATCGTCACCGACAGCGAGCTCGAGACGATCCTGGTCGCGCTCGACCGGGCGCTGTCGATCGCCGACAAGGCGCTGTTACGCGGCGAGCCGGTGGCGGGCGCCAGGCTCGAGCGCGCCACGGCGCCTTGGCGGTGAACCCTCCGGGGACTTAACGCGTTAGGCGGCATCGGGACGCCCGATTAGGCTCGCTGGCATGCCGCTGATGGTGACCGACATCTATCGCTACCCGGTCAAGTCGTGCCGCGGGGAGCGGCTGCCCGAGGCGGTGGTCGAGCCGTGGGGGCTGGCCGGGGACCGCCGCTGGATGATCGTAGACCCGTCCGGCGACGTGGTGACCGCGCGCGAGCGGCCGCGGCTGCTGCTGGTCACGCCGTTCCCCGGCGACGGCGCGATCCGGCTGACCGGGCGCGGCATGCCGGACCTGACCGTGCCGGTCCCGCGGGGCGACGACCTGATCCCGGTGACCGTGTGGGACAGCAAGCTGCTCGCCGCTCTGGCGGGCGACGCCGCCGACGCGTGGCTCAGCGACGTGGCGGGGGAGCCAGTGCGGCTGGTCTACCTCGACGACCCGACCCGCCGCCGGCCGAATCCCCGCTACAGCCGCGACGGCGACCGGGTGTCGTTCGCCGACGGCTACCCGCTGCTGCTCACCGCGGAGAGCTCGCTGGCCGAGCTCAACGAGCTGATCGCGGCGGGCCCGCTCGCCGCCGAGGGCCCGCTGCCGATGCGGCGTTTCCGGCCGAGTGTGGTCGTGGCCGGTGCCGAGCCGTGGGCCGAGGACGGCTGGCGGCTGCTGAGGATCGGCGGCGTAGCGTTCCGGGCCGTCAAGGGCTGCGACCGGTGCGTGCTGACCACCATCGACCCGGACACCGCGGCCAAGGGGAAGGAGCCGATCGCCACGCTGGCCCGGAGCCGGCGCTGGGACGGCAAGACGTGGTTCGGCGTGAACCTGATCCCCGACCCGCCCGGCCCGCCCGGCTCGCCGCGGACCGTCGGCTCGATCAGGGTCGGCGACCCGGTCCGGATCCTGGAGCAGGCGGACCACTCGGACGGCCCGCTGCGCTGACCGGCGTCACCGCGTCCGCTCCGGAGCGGGCCGGCACGCCACGAACAGCCCGACGATGTAGCACAGCAGCGCCACGGCGGTGGCCAGCGCCATTCCCAGCGACGCGCCGTTCGTGCCGTCATTCACAAAACTCGCCCCCGCGCCTGCGGCGGCCAGGATGGCCAGCAGGCCAATCGCGGATGCCACGATCGAGGGCCGGTGCCGGGCGGCGACCGCCCGGATGATCATGGACAGTGCGGCCAGGATCAGCAGCAGCCCGACCACGGTGTGCAGGGCAAGGACTGCCCCGTTGGAGAAGGCCTGCCCGACGCCCTTGCCGGTTGGGATGGTGCAGTAGAGGTTGACCCAGATGCCGAGCGCGTACTGGATCACCAGCATGATGGCGGCCGCCAGGTAACCCCTGGCCAGGTTGTCCCGCCAGTGCACGGCGCGCTGGCGCTGGTCTGCCGATTCCATCGAGCACCTCGTTCCGGTCGCCTCGCCATATGGTAACGGTCGAGGATTATCACAGAATGAAAGTATTGTCGAACGTGATAATCTAATTCGATGAGTGACCCCCAGGGCACGCGGGGCGACGAGGGTGGCGGCCTCGCCTACCTCCTGGTCCAGCTCGGCTTTCGCGTGGCCGGGAAGTTCACCGAGCAGCTCGCCCCGCTGGGCCTGGAGCCGCGCCACTTCGGCATGCTGACCCGGCTGGCGGCGAATGAGGGCAAGTCACAGCAGGCCATCGGCGAGCTGCTGGGGCTCAACGCCACGCGCATGGTCTTCCTCGTCGACGAGCTCGAGGAGCGCGGCCTCGTCGAGCGGCGGCGCAATCCCGCCGACCGGCGTTCGTACGCTCTCTATCTCACTGAGCAGGGCCAGGCCAAGCTGAAGGACGCCCAGCGGGCCAGCGCCGGCATGGAGGTTGGCGGCTCGCTCAGCGCCGCGGAACGCAAGCGGCTGACCGCGCTGCTGCGCAGGCTCGCCGACGAGCAGGGAATCGGCGCGGAGAGCCTGCCCGGCAGGCCGCCTGGGCCGCGCTGACCGCTCGGCGGGGCAAAACGAGACGGCCGGTATGCTAATCCGCAGATGACTGCCAGTCCCCGCGCCCCCGAGGCGCAGGGCGTACGCCGTGACGCCCACCGCCGCCCGATACTGATTGCGCTCATGGTCACCATGGCGCTCTCGGCGGTCGACAACACGATCGTCTCCACCGCACTGCCGCAGGTGGTCCGCGATCTCGGCGGGTTCTCTCTGTTCAGCTGGGTCTTCTCCGGTTACCTGCTGACCCAGACCGTGTCGATCCCGATCTACGGCAAGCTCGCCGACCAGTGGGGCCGCAAGCCGATCCTGATCTTCGGCACCGTGCTGTTCCTGACTGGCTCCGCGCTGTGCGCGTCGTCGTGGGACATGGTGAGCCTGATCTGCTTCCGCGGCCTGCAGGGGATCGGGGCCGGCGCGATCATGGCCACGGTCAACACGCTGGCCGGTGACCTGTACGAGCTGAAGGACCGCGGCCGGGTCCAGGGCTGGCTGGCCAGCGTGTGGGGGATCTCGGCGGTATTCGGGCCGACGATCGGCGGGTCGCTGGCCCAGTACGCGTCCTGGCGGTGGATCTTCCTGATCAACCTGCCTCTGGGCGCGACCGCGATCGCCCTGATCGCGCGCTTCCTGCACGAGCGGGTGACCAGGACCCGGCACCGCATCGACGTGGCGGGCACGGTGGCCGTGCTGGTGGCCGCCGGCGCGCTGGTCTTCGGCCTGCTGCAGGGCGGCGTCGCCTGGCCTTGGCTGTCCGCGCCGAGCATCGCGGTCTTCGCCGTGGCCGCCGCGGCGACCGCTGCCACCCTGCTCGCCGAGCGGCGCGCCGCCGAGCCGATCCTGCCGCCATGGCTGTGGCGGCGCCGCGCGGTCGCCGGGTCGGCGGTCACCGCGTTCGGGCTCGGGCTGCTGGTCATCGGGCCGACCACGTTCCTGCCCACGTACGGCCAGCTGGTGCTTGGCCTCGGCGCCGTGGCCGCCGGCGCGGTGCTGGCCACGATGAGCTTCGGCTGGCCGCTGGCCACCTCGCAGTCCGCCAAGCTGTTCCTGCGCCTGGGGTTCCGTGACACCGCGCTGATCGGCGCCGCGATCTGCCTGGTCGCGGTCGGCGCGTTCCTGCTGTTCCCGCCCGTGTCGCCGGTGTGGCAGCCGGTCGTGGACACGTTCGTGCTGGGCGGCGGGTTCGGGCTGCTCTCGGTGTGCACGGTGGTCGGCCCGCAGTCCACGGTGGGCTGGAGCCAGCGCGGCGTGGTCACCGGTTCGGTCATGTTCTGCCGGTACCTCGGGCAGAGCGTCGGCGCGGCGGTCTTCGGCGCGATCTTCAACACGAGCCTGAACGCCACGCTCCGTGGCGCGCCCGGCGACCTGAAGGCCCATCTGCCGCACACGGTCAGCGGGATCAGCGCGACCATCGGCCACGCCGCCGGGCTCGGCCCCGCCGCCAGCTACCTGCGTGATGGAATCTCGGCGGCCACGCACCACGTCTACGTCGGCCTGGTCGTGGCCAGCCTGCTCACGATCGCGGCGATCATGGTGATACCCCGGCGGATGCCGACGGTGGGCCCGGATCCGGCCCCGGATGACGCGGACCCGGCCGCCCAGCCGTGCTCGTAGCGGCTATCTACCGGTCCTGGAGAACCGCGAGGATGTTGCCCGCCGGGTCGGTGAACCAGGCGATGTACGGGCCGCCGGCCCGGCAGATGCCGCGCTCGTCCTGCTCAATGCCCTCATACCGTTCGAACCGCACCCCGCGCGCGGTCAGCCCGTCGACCGTGGCCTCGATGTCGTCGACCGGGAAGTTGAGGATCGTGTACGTGGCGGGCGTGTGGCCGGTCTTGGGGTAGATGAGCGTGTCCCTGCCGCCCGCCAGGTGCAGGGTCATCAGGCCGTGCTGCTCGGAGGTCTTGATGCCGAGTGTCTCCCCGTAGAACCGCCGCGCCTGCTCCAGGTCGTCGACGGCGATCCCGCTGAAGGCCTTCGTGTCCGCGAACATGGCCGCACTTCCTTCCGCCTTTGCCCGTTCAGACGGAAGTGTGGCCCGGAAATCATCGCTGCCGGGCGCGACCCGCGCGGGGCACCCGGAACAATCCCCGCCGGGCGGCGTTACTATGATTGAGCTTTCAACTACATTCACCGAAAGGCGCACCGATGCCCAACCTGACCATCATCGTCGGCTCGACCCGGCCGGGCCGTGCGGGCCTGCCGATCTCGCAGTGGTTCACCGCGCGCGCCAAGGACCACGGCGGCTTCGACGTGACCGTCGTTGACCTGGCCGAGCTCGACCTGCCGCTGCTCGACGAGCCGAACCACCCGCGGCTGGGGCAGTACACCAAGCGGCACACCAGGGAGTGGAGCGCGCTCATCGACGCCGCGGACGCGATCGTGTTCGTGACCCCGGAGTACAACTACGGCTACCCGGCGTCGATCAAGAACGCGATCGACTACCTGCACAAGGAGTGGAACTACAAGCCGGTCGGCTTCGTCTCCTACGGCGGCATCGCCGCGGGCACCCGCGCGGTGCAGCAGCTCAAGCAGGTGCTGACCACGCTGCGGATGTTCCCGGTGTTCGAGAGCGTGAACATACCGTTCCACACCCAGTTCCTCGATGAGGACAACGTCCTGGTGCCGAACGAGATCATGGAGCAGGCCGCCGACGCGATGCTCAACGAGCTCGCCCGCACCGAGGCGGCGCTGCGCCCGCTGCGGTCGTCCTAAGCCGGCAGCGGCCGCTCGTGCACGATCCGCTTCATGACCAGCGTTGAGGTCATGCGCTGCACGCCGGGCAGCGCGGTCAGCCGGTCGTCCTGCAGCCGCTGGTACGCGGCCAGGTCGGTGGTGACGACGCGCAGCAGGTAATCGGGGTCGCCGAAGAGCCGCTCGGCCTGCACCACGTTCGGGATCGCGGCGAGCCCGTCCTCGAAGCTCATCAGCGTCTCCCGGTCTTCCTGGCGCATGGTCACGAACACCAGCGCCTCGAAGCCAAGGCCGACGGCCTCGGCGTCCACCACCGCGCGGTAGCCGCGGATCGCGCCGCTGCGCTCCAGTGCGCGCAGCCGCCGGTGGCACGGGGAGATGCTGAGCCCCACGTGCGCGGCGAGTTCGGTGACCGTGAGGCGCCCGTCCTGCTGGAGCGCAGCAAGGATTTTGCGATCCAGCGCATCCATGGGCTTTATTCTTCCACTTTGTAGCGGCTGTGCGACATTATTAAGGAACATATTCGGGGCTATCGGAGATAGTTTGCTCTCATGGCCGCCGGTTCCGTTGTCACGTTCTGGGTGGTAGCCCTGATACTGATCATGGTTCCGGGCGCTGACTGGGCGTTCGTGCTCGGCGCAAGCCTGCGGGCGCGCTCGGTGGTGCCCGCCGTCAGCGGCCTGGTGCTCGGGTATGCCGGGATCACGCTCGTCGTGGCGGCCGGCGTCGGTGCGATCGTGGGCAGGTCCCCGGCGCTGCTCGCCGGGATCACGGTCGTCGGCGGCTGCTACCTGATCTGGCACGGCGCGACCACCCTCGCAAGGCCCGTCGCTGCCGGGGTCCCCGCGCGAACCGCCGCCTCCACCGGGACGGCCGCGCCCGCCAATCCTGCGACCGCAGCGGCCGCGCGCACGGCAACCCCACCGGCCGCGCGCGCGGCAACCCCACCGGCCGCGCGCACGGCAACCCCACCGGCCACCGGCCGGGCCGTGCTGGTCAGGGGCATGGGCGTCAGCGCGCTCAATCCCAAGGGCCTGCTGGTCTTCCTGGCGCTGCTGCCGCAGTTCACGAACCCGCGGTGGAGCTGGCCGCTCACCGCACAGCTCGCCCTGCTCGGACTGGTGTTCGCGGCGAGCTGCGGGGCGTTCTACCTAGGTCTCGGGTCTGCCGCGCGGAAGATCCTGTCCGCCAGGCCGGCTGCCGCCCGGGCGGTCACCCGGGTCTCCGGCGCCGCGATGTTCGTCATCGGGGCGCTGCTGCTCGTCCGGCACTGAGCCGCGCGCCGCCGTGGCCTCAACGAGCCGCACCAGGTCATCGACGTCCGCCTCGAACTCGGCGTCCCAGTCCGCCGGCGACCCGAGCCAGCGGATCAGCGCCTTGTGCCCGGGCAGCGGCGCGTCGCCAAGCCGGCCGCGGAGGGCCCGGACGTAGGACTCCTCGCGCGCGAAGCGGCCGCCCATCTCGGAGGCGCCGTAGCCGAGGGCGAAGGTGGTGACCAGCCGCTCCATACGCGGGACCGCGGCGGGCGGCACCCCCGCGTCGAGCAGCGTGGTGTAGAACAGGTCGACGCCGCTGGCGGATTCCAGCGTGGCCGAGGGCCGCGAGAACACCAACGCCGACGCCCACGGATGCCGGTGCGCAAGCTGGCGGGCGCCGTGCAGCAACATGCGCAGGCGCTTGCGCCAGTCAAGGCCCGAAAAAAGCGCCGGGCCCCCGTCGGCGACCAGCTGACTGACCACCCGGCCGAGCATGCCGTCGAGCAGCGCCGCCTTGCTGCCGACGTGCGGGTACAGCGCCATCGGCGTCACCCCGGTCCGCTCGGCAAGGGCACGCATCGACACCGCCTCGAGGCCCTTGTCGTCGGCCAGTGCCAGCGCCGCGTCCAGGATCTCTTGCCTCCGGTCCGCCATGTCTCTACACTGTAGATCTATACAGTGTAGATCACAACTTGGAGGTGGCCGCGATGCTCGTGGCTGAGGGGCTCGTGAAGCGGTATGGCAGCCGCAATGCGCTCAATGGCTTCGATCTGGATGTCCTGCCGGGCGAGATCGTCGGCCTGATCGGGCACAACGGCGC
>Ga0335073_10013480_pt1 | contig 11456 bp, 7 predicted proteins | sample Lox_Sample_22_FD_207093 | JGI IMG/M metagenome (GOLD analysis project Ga0335073, IMG submission 207093) | Soil microbial communities from Loxahatchee National Wildlife Refuge, Florida, United States - Lox_Sample_2.2 | ecosystem: Environmental > Terrestrial > Soil > Wetlands | place: USA: Florida... | reverse complement strand
TATCGTGCTGGCGGACGCCGCTGCCGGAGGCGGTGCTGCCCTGGCTGCGCAAGGTGGCGGCGGCCACCGAGGCCAAGCTGCGGCAGCGGGCACACCACAGCGGAACCCTGCTGGCGGCCGCGTTCGCCGACGCCCGGATGGGGCCGGCCACGCCGCTGGCCGTGGTCGACCCGGCCGGGAACGTCGTGCTGGCCAACAGCGAGGCGGCGGCGCTGATGGGCACGCCGGCCGACACCCCGGCCCTGGCCCCGGCCCAGCGCTGGACCCCGCAGCTGCCCACGCTGCCCCAACTGGCCCGGCGGGTGACCGAACGGGCCCGGCAGGACCCCCGGTGGATCGGCTCGACGCAGCTCTACGTGCCGTTCCTCGACACCCCGATGCCGGTCGCGCTGCGGCCGGTCTTCACCGGACCGCAGGTGATCGGCGCGCTGCTAATCTTCGGGTCCCGGGACGGGGACGAGCTCGAGGCCGTGCCGGCGGACGCGGAACGCGACGGCGCGCACCCCCACCCGTTCCCGGACCGCGTGGTGGCGCTCAGGGACGACCGCTGGGTCCTGCTCTCCCCGCGCGAGATCCGCTTCGCCGAGGCCGACCACAACAACATCTGGCTGTCCACCGACCAGGGGCGGCTGCTGGCCGCCACCCGCGGGCTCGACCGGCTCGAGGCTGAGCTGGCGGGCAAGGGGTTCCTGCGCGTGCATCGCCGGTTCCTGGTCAACCTGGGCCGGGTGCGCGAGATCGAGCAGGGCTTCAAGGGGACCTTGCTGCTCGCCACCGACACGCGCACCCGCGAGACCGTCCCGGTCGCCCGCCGCCACATCTCCTACGTCCGCCAGGCCCTCGGCCTGTAGGCCCGGCCGGTCGCCCCTTTCTCAGCCGCGGAGGCGGATGCAGGAGCGGACGATCTGGGACAGGTGCACGCCCTTCGGGTCGGCCGCGCCGGGGAACGGGATCGGCATCGGGATGTAGCCGAAGCCGATGTTGTAGGCCGGGTCGGCGAAGCCAAGGCCGCCGCCCGCGCCGTCGTGTCCGAACGCGCGGTAGCTGGCGAACTCGACCTCCTGGTGCGGCTTCATGTAGACGATGCCGAAGCACATGGTCTTGTTCAGCACCCGGTCCAGCCCGCGGACCTGCTGCTGGGCAACCTGCGCGATCGTGCCCGGGTCGAGCAGCGGAGGCCGCCCGGCCGCGCCGATGGCGGTGGCGTACGCCTTGGCCAGGCCGCGGGCCGAGCCGACGCCGGACACGGCGGCCAGGCCGGCCGCGCGGGACTCGCGCCGGTTGGGCGAGATCGGGCTGTCCACCACGCTGTCGCCGCGCAGCGGGCTGTTGAAGGCCAGCGCGGTCAGGCCGTCGGGCGCGGACGCGTGCCGGTCGATCTCGGCCTGCTGCGCGCTGGTCGGCGCCATCGGCAGGACCTCGCGGAACCGGGGCTCGGCGGTGGCCGGCAGGCCCAGGTAGAAGTCGATGTCGTGCGGTGCCCTGATTTCGCTCTCGTAGGTCTCCTGCAGGGTCCGCCCGGTGATCCGGCGGGTCAGCTCCTCCATGAACACCCCGATGGTGATCCCGTGGTAGCCGAAGTCCGAGCCCGGCCGCCAGTCGGGGAAGGCGGCGGCCAGCCGGGCGGCGGCCACCGAGGAGTCGCGCAGCTCCTCGAACGCCAGGCCACCGGGCACCCCGACCAGGCCGGCCTGGTGGGACAGAAGCTGGCGGACGGTGATCCGGTCCTTTCCCGCCGCGCCGAACTCGGGCCAGTAGTGCGCCACGGTTTCGTCGAGCGCGAGGGCGCCGTCGCGGATGAGGGTGGCGATGACCAGCGCCGAGATGCCCTTGGAGACCGAGAACACGCCGGTCACCGAGTCCTCGGCCAGATCGGGGCCGCCGGCCAGGTCGACCACCAGCTCGCCGTTCAGGTACACGGCGAGCTGGGCACTGTAGGCCGGGTCGGCCAGCAGGTACGCGTCGAACTGGTTGCGTACGGCCTCGAAGCCGACGCTTACGGTCCCGGCCGACAGGCGGTGGTTGACGTCCGCGACGCTGAAGGTCATCGGGCACTCCTCTCAGTGGTCGGCAGGCAGCTGCGCAGGGTGCGGGCGAGGCCGAGGCCGCGCAGGTCTCCCCCGCCAGGAAAGGACATCCGGCGCGGGATCCAGCTGTAGGCCAGGCCGTACCAGGGATCGGCGACGCCCACGGACCCGCCCGCGCCGTCATGGCCGAAGGCCTGATGACTGCCGAACGGGAGCCGGTCATCCGCCTTCTGGAAGACGATGCCGTATCGCGTCGGGCAGCGCAGCACCAGGTCCTCGCCCACCGTCTGGATCTGCGTCACCTCGGCGACGGTCGGCGGGGTCAGCAGCCGCGGCATCCCGTCCACCTCGCTGACGCAGGTGGCGTACAGCCGGGCCAGCCCGCGGGCCGAGCACACCGCGGCCGCGGCGGCCTGTCCTGACCGGCGGAAGCCGGGCAGGTTCGGCAGCGGCTCGTTGCTGGCCTCCCTTGGCCTGGCCGCGGCGTTGAACGCCATCCCGGCCAGGGAGTCAGGGACCCAGCCGCCGCGTTGTTTCAGCTCTTCGGCCTGCTCCAGCGTGGGCTGCAGGGGCTGGACCGGCTTGACCCGGCCCTCGGCCTCGGCCGGGGTGCGGATCCAGACGTCGATACCGCGCGGGTCGCCGATCTCGGCCCGGAAGAAGTCCGCGATCGGCAGTCCGGCCGTCCGCCGGGTCAGCTCGTCCATCAGCGTGCCGATGGTCAGGGCGTGGTAGCCGTGGGCCTTCCCCGGCCGCCAGTGCGGGACGGCGGCGGCCAGCCGCGCCGCCACCGCCGGGTGATCGAGCATCTCGGCCAGCGGCAGCTGCGGCTCCACCCCGATCAGCCCGGCCTGGTGGGACAGCGCGACCCGGACGGTGACGTCGGCCTTGCCGCCGGCGGCGAACTCGGGCCAGTACCGGGCGACCGGGGCGTCCAGGCTGAGCACGCCCCGCTGGATCAGCAGGGCAACGCAGATGGCGGAGGCGCCCTTGGTACTGGAGAAGACGCCCTGGAGGTCGTCTCCGGTCACGTCGGCGCCGCCCCACAAGTCTGCCACCTGGCGGCCGCCTGAGTACGCGCAGAACTGGCCGCGGGCGTCCGGCTCAGACCTGAGCAACTGGGCGAATGCCGCGGCGACCGGCTCGAAGCCCGGTTCCGTGGTTCCTTGCACCGAGGCTGTACTGAGCTGATCGGTCAAGACTGCACCTCGTTCCGTGACGGGGCCAGGAGGACGCCGGGTTCACCGGCCGGGATCTCGTCGGCGCGGATGCACGCGACCTCGGTCCCGCCGGGTGCGGCGACCAGCGGCGGCCGGGCTTTTCGGCAGTCCCCGATGACGTACGGACAGCGGGGCGCGAAGGGGCAGCCATGGACTTCTGCCTCCACGGCCACGGCGGCGGCCGGGACGGCCGCGGCCCGGCGGGCCGCCTGCACCCGCGGATCAGCCTCGGGCACCGCGCGGAGCAGCGCCCGGGTGTAGGGGTGGGCCGACCGCTCGTACACGGCCGCGGCCGGGCCCTGCTCCATGATCCGGCCGTGGTAGAGCACCACGATGCGGTGCGACATGTGCCGGACCACGGCGAGATTGTGCGCGATAAACAGGTAGCTGAGGCGGTACTCGCGCTGCAGGCCGCGGAGCAGGTTGAGCACCTGGGCCTGGACCGACAGGTCGAGCGCGCTGACCGGCTCGTCGCAGATCACCAGCCGCGGCGAGGGCATCAGGGCGCGGGCGATGGCGACCCGCTGGCGCTGGCCGCCGGAGAACTCGCCTGGGAACCGGCTGCTCGCGTCGGCGGGCAGGCCGACCCGCTGGAGCATGGTGGCGACCTGGTCCTTGGCCTCGCCTGCGCTGGCTAGGTGGTGCGCGATCAGCGGCTCGGCCAGCGTCTGGCCGACGGTCCGGGTCGGGCTGAGCGAGCCGTACGGATCCTGGAACACGACCTGCAGGTCCCGGCTGAGCTTACGGCGCCGGGCCCGGCTGGCCCGGGTGATGTCCTCCCCCTCGAACCTGACGATGCCGCCGCTGGCCGGGGTCAGGCCGAGGACCGCGCGCGCGATCGTGGTCTTGCCCGAGCCCGACTCGCCGACCAGGCCGACGGTCTCGTTCGGCCCGACGCTGAGGCTGACCTGGTCGACCGCGCTGACCGGCTGCCCGCGCCGCCGGGTCCGGTAGGCCACCGACAGCTCGCTGACCTCGAGCAGCCAGCGTTCGTCCCGTGTCACGCTGACCTCGCTGGCGCTACTTCGTGCCAGTGGATGCATCGCACCTCCCGGTCGTCGGCCCCGTGGCTGCCGGCAGTGTGTTCCAGCGGAATCGCGGCGCGCCCGCAGTCGCTCTCCGCGAACCGGCAGCGCTCCCGGAACCGGCAGCTCACCGGCCACAGCGACGGCGGCAGCACGGTCCCGGGGATGACCGGCAGGTCCCCGTCGGCCGTCCAGCGCTGCGGGTTGCAGTCCTGGAGGCCGAGCGTGTACGGGTGCCGCGGCTCGGCGAACAGCGCGCCGACCCGGGCCTGCTCCACGATCTGGCCGGCGTACATGACCAGGGCCCGGTCGCAGATGTCGGCCACCACGCCCCAGTCGTGCGTGACCAGGACGATCGACATGCCGGTCTCGGTCTGCAGCTGCCGCAGCAGTTCCAGGATCCCGGCCTGCACGGTTACGTCGAGCGCAGTCGTCGGCTCGTCCGCGATCAGCACCGACGGCCGGCCCGCGAGCGCCAGGGCCAGGCTGACGCGCTGCGCCATGCCGCCGGACAGCTCGTGCGGGTAGCGGCGCGCGACGGCGGCCGGGTCGGGCAGCCGAACCTGCTCGAATAGCTCGAGCACGCGTTTCTTCGCGGCCGCCCGGGACAGCTTCTCGTGCCGTCGCACCACCTCGGCGACCTGCGAGCCGGCCATGAAGGACGGGTCCAGGCTCACCGTCGGCTCCTGGAACACCATGGCCATGGCCTGGCCGCGCAGGCTGGCGACCTGCCGTTCGGACATGGCGGTGAGGTCGCGGCCGTCGAGCAGGACCTGCCCGCCGCTGATCCGCGCGTTCGGCGGCAGCAGCCGCAGCAGCGACAGCGCGGTCACCGACTTGCCGCAGCCGGACTCGCCGACGATGCCGAGCACCTCGCCCTTGCGCAGCTCGAAGGACACGTGGTCTACCACCGTGACCGGGCCGTCGGGTCCACCGAATTCGACCGAGAGATCCCGCACCGCCAGCAGCGCGTCGTCGAGCCTGGCGTCGTTCGTTATCGTGTTTTGGGTTGTGCCTGGTACGGGCCGCGCCGTCCGCAGGCCCGGCGCCGCTGCCCGGCTCGACCAGCCCTCCACCGCCGAATCTCGCACCGCGTCGCCGATCAGGCCGAACGCGAGGATGGTGAGCGCGATGATGCCGCCGCTCGGCACCAGCAGCCAGCCGTCCTGGTTGATCAGGCTGGCGGCCTCGCCGACCATGCCGCCCCAGCTCGGGGCGGGCGGTGCCACGCCCAGGGACAGGAACGCCAGGCCGGTCTGGATGGCCAGCGCGATGGCCGCGAACAGCGACGCCTGCACGATGACCGGCCCGGCGATCCGCGGCAGCACGTGCCGGGTCACGATCCGCGGCTCGGTTACCCCGGAGACCCGGGCCGCGGCCACGTACAGCTCTTCCCGGACCGACAGGACGGCGCTGCGCACGACCCGGATGACCCCGGCCGAACCGAGGATGCCGAACGTCACCATGGCGGCGGTCATGCTCGACCCGAACACGGCCAGCACGGCCAGCACGACGATGATGGCGGGCACCGAAAGCAGCAGGTCGACCACGGCGCTGACGGCGCGGTCGACCCAGCCGCCCAGGTAGCCCGCGGCCAGCCCGGCCGGCAAGCTGATGATCAGCAGCACCACCACGCACTCGACCACGCCGAGCAGCGTCAGCCGGCCGCCGTAGAGCAGGCGGCTGACCACGTCCCGGCCGAGCTCGTCGGTACCGAGCAGGTGCGCGGCGCTCGGTCCGGCCTGGACGTGGGTGAGGTCCTCGGCCAGCGGGCCATACGGCGCGATCAGCGGGGCCAGCACGCAGGCCAGCGTCAGCAGCACCAGGTAGGCGGCGCTGACCACGCCGAGCGGCTTGTGCAGGGCGCGGCGCAGGAAGCGCCGGGAGGACGGCACCTCAGGCGCCGACACCGCCTGCGACGCCACCGCCAGTTCGCTCATGCCCGTGTTTCCCTCATGAACGCCTCACCTTCGGGTTGAGCAGGCCGTACACGATGTCGAGGAGCAAGTTGACGATCACCACGAGGACGGTGAAGTACAGGGCGATGCCCTCGATCACGGGGATGTCGTGCTGGCTGGTCGCGGTGACAGCCATGCTGCCCAGGCCGGGCAGGACGAAGACCGCCTCGACGAACACGGTCGCGCTGAGCGCGCTGACGAAGACCAGGCCGAGCACCGTGACGACCGGGATCGCGCCGTTACGGAGGGCGTGCTTCCAGATGATCGACCGCTGCCCGAGGCCGCTCGCCCGCAGCGTCCTGATGTACTCCCGGCCCAGCGCGTCCTTCATCGAGTCGCGGGTCTGCTTGGCCACCCCGGCCACGCCGGCCAGGCCGAGCGCGATCACCGGCAGCGTGAGCGCCCAGAGCCAGCGCGAGACCGAGGCGCTGGGCGGCACGTACCCGGTGGCGGGGAAGATCCGCAGCGTGACCGCGAAGACGGCGACCAGGATGATCGCCACCCAGAAGCCGGGCAGCGCCAGGCCGAGCAGCGACAGGACCTCCACCCCACGGCCGGTGACGCCGCCCCGGACCGCGCTGACCACCCCGAGCAGCACGCCGACGACGGCGCAGAAGACGGTGGCCAGCAGGACCAGCGACAGCGTGACCCCCAGCCGCTGATTCAGCAGCGTGGACACCGGCTCGCCGGTGAACACCGACGTGCCCAGGCTGCCGTGGAAGAGCTGGTCGAGGTAGTGCCAGTACTGGTACCACAGCGGGTTGTTCAGCCCCAGCTCACCGCGCAGCCGCTGGTAGGCGGCCGGCGACCCGCTCGCGCCGACGATGGCGCGAGCGGTGTTGCCGGGAACCAGCGATTCGAGCACGAACGTCGCGCCGGTCACCACGACGATCAGCGGGATCGAGGTGAGGATGCGGCGGATGATGAGATTCCGCATGGCTCAGCCGGACAGCGACAGCAGGTTGAGGTGGCCGCCGGGTGCCTGGTCGGGCAGGCCCTTCATACCGGGGCTGGCGAACTCGACCGACTCGATCTGGGCGATCGGCACCGTGTAGGCATCCTGCACGGTGACCGTGGCCAGCTTGGCCATCTCGGCGTTCACCTGCGACGGCGGCGCGCTCGAGGCGGCCTTGAACTGGCTCATGAACGAGGCCGTGGTGACGTGCAGCGGGTTCAGCACCGAGGTCGGCAGCCAGCACTCGCCAGCCTGGAGGAACATCGGCTGCCCGCCCCACTCCAGGGACACCGCGGCGTACTTGGCGGTGGACAGATCCGAGGCCAGCGCGGTGATGGTGGGCTCGGCCTTGAGCTGGACGGTGACGCCGATCGCGGACATCTGCTGAGCGAAGGCCTGCACCATCTCCTGGGTCTGCGATTCCAGCGCCGCGTACTCCAGGTTCATGGTGAAGCCGTGCGGGTAGCCGGCCTGGGCCAGCAGCTGCTTGGCCTTGGCCACGTCGTAGCTGTAGTAGTTCGCCAGCGATGGCACGTACTCGTCCCAGCCCGGCGTGACCGGCTGGTCGGCCGGCTTGCCGAGCACGCCGAACACGGCCTTGGCGATCGCGGCCCGGTCGACGGCGTAGTTCAGGGCCTGCCTGACCCGTACGTCGCCGAGCGGCTTGGACAGCTTGCCGTCGCGGTCGAGCAGGAACACGCCGTCCCAGGCGGCCGCGCCCGAGTACTTGACCTGCAGGCCCGCAGATTTGGCCGCGGCGACCTGCTGGGCCTCGCCGAACATGAGGCTGATCTGGCCGGTCTGGAGGGCGGACAGCTCGGAGGTCGGCTGCGTGATCACTTTGATCACGATCTTGCTGTAGTGGATGCGGGCCTTGTCGTAGTAGTCCGGGTTGGCGGTGAACGTGTACTGCTCGTCGGCCACGGTGCCGGCTTTGTCCAGCACGTAGGCCCCGGCCCCGGACGGGGTAGCGGTCAGCGACTTCGGGTTGGCCAGGCCTTTCGGGCTGATGATGTCGCCCGCCAGGTAGTCCTGCGAGAACAGCTGCGGGAAGACCGGGTTGGGGGTCTTGCTGGTGAGCGTGACCGTGTTGGCCCCGCTGACCGCCGCGGTGACCCCGGCCAGGTCGGCGGTGGACGGGCCGCTGCCCTTGGGAAAGTAGTTCAGCGAGGCGGCCACGGCCTGCGGGGTGACCGGCTCGCCGTCGGCGAACTTCACGCCCGGGCGGATGGTGAGCTCGAACTTCGTGTTGCCCGAGCCGACGTAGCGCCATGACGTTGCCAGCCCGCCGGTCAGCGAGCCGTTGTCGTTCTCCCAGATCAGCGGCTCGTAGGCGAGCTCCATAGGGTACAGGCCGTTGCCGTTGTCGGCGTGCGAGGGATCCATGCTGACCGGCGGCCCGGTCACGGCGACGGTGAGGGTCTGAGTGACGGCGCTCGTGCCGGTGCCCGTACTCGTGCTCGTGCCGCCGCCGGCGTTAGCGGCACCGCCGCCGCCCGAGCAGGCCGTCAGCAGCGTCAGCGAGAGGGCACCCAGGCCGGCGCCAGTACGCCAGGCTGTCGGGCGCCCGGCGGCCGGGCGGGGATTCAGGCCAGCAGTCATAGCGTGCTCTCCTTTGCGAGCGTTACCGGCCAGGGATGTCGATGACGCGCCCGGAAGGGGCGGTCGTGATGGCCCGAAAACAGAAGACTGTCTCTGGGACGCTCGTCTTTAGCGGGCTCATATGAGATCCCGGCTGGGCTAGCTGACGCTCTTCGCATCTGTCCCCTTTCACACCGCGTCGTGGGACGGAGCTTTCACAAGGCGCTCCAGTTCACGGGACCGATGGGGCATCATAAGACGATCAGATGGCCGTCCGTCAAGAGTACCGTCTAGTATTGTTACGAGTAGCCGCTAACCATGCCTGAGCCCGCTGCCTCGCTGCGAGCAGTTCGGGGTGATGGATGACCAGGATGAGAACGCTCGCTAGAATCAGCGCAGCAGATTGAGATCACTGGAGGACCAGGTGACGTACTTCTACCACTCGGTAGTGGACTCGCCCCACCTTCCGCGGGACCTCGGGCACGACTCGACCCAGAACATGGTCGTGACGCTGCTCGGCGAATTCTGGCGCTACAGCCCCTCCCTCACCGTCCCGTCGGCCGCCCTGGTCGACCTTCTGGGCAGCATGAACGTCAGCCCGGCGGCGGCCCGCGCGGCGCTGTCCCGGCTGCTGCGGAAGGGCACGCTGGAGATCACCCGCTCGGGCCGCACCACCGCCTACAGCCTGACCCCGGCGGTGGCCGCCACCATCCCGGCCAGCGAGATGCTGACGATGACGTTCGGCCAGTCCGAGCGCGCGTGGGACGGGGAATGGACCGTCATCACCTTCTCCATCCCGGAGACGCAGCGCGACCTGCGCCAGTCGCTGCGCGACTGGCTGCGCTGGCTCGGGTTCGGCCCGGCCCGGGACGGGGTCTGGATCTCGCCGCACTCCGATCTCGAGCTCACCATGAACACCTTGTCGGGCCTGCTGCCCCCGGACGGCCTCATCTTCAGGTCGGCCCACATGACCGGCACCATCGAGCCGACCGAGATCTGGCCGCTGGCCGAGATCCGCGAGCTCTACGCGACGTTCATCGCCGAACTCAGGCCCGTGGTCTACCGGCTGCGGGAGGGGATGGTGGCACCGGCCGAGGCGCTCCGGCTCTCGGTGTCGCTGCTGGGCCGGTGGCGCGGCTTCCCCACGGTCGATCCTGACCTGCCCCGGGAGTACCTGCCCGACGACTGGCCGCGCCGCGAGGCCCGGCGGCTGTTCGTCGCGGTCCACGACGCGTGCGTGGCGCCCGCGACCGAGCACGTGCGCAACGTCGTCGGGCGGTACGACCCCGAGGCGGCCGCAGCCGTGCAGGGCCTGACCGTGGCCGAGGCGATCGAGTTCCACCGGACGCCCGAGGGCACGCACGTGCCGGTGTCAGCCTGAGAAACGGCGCTGTGCCTGATGCCATGCCCGGCGCTATGCGTGGCGCCGGGCCGCAGCGGCGGGTCCGAATCGGCGCGGGCGCGGGTTTCGCCGGCGACCGCATCGACCCCGCTGTTGACCTGGCCGAACGCGGGGACCTTGATTACCTGGTGTTCGAGTGCCTGGGCGAGCGGACGGTGGCCGCTGCGCATGCGCGGCGGCTGCGGGACCCGGCGGCTGGCTTCGATCCCCTGATCGAGGCCCGGCTGCGGGCCGTGCTGCCCGCCTGCCGCGCGCACGGCACGACGGTGATCACCAACGCGGGCGCCGCCCATCCCGTCGCGGCCGGCGAGCTGGCCTGCTGGGTGGCCCGGTCGCTCGGGCTGGCCGGGCTGCGGGTGGCGGTGGTCACCGGCGACGACGTGCTCGCCTCGGTCCGCCAGGCGGATCCGGTCGTGCTGGAGACGGGCCAGCCGGTCTCGGCGGGCGATCCCCTGGTATCGGCCAGCGCCTACCTCGGCGCCGACGGCATCGTCGACGCGCTCGGGCAGGGCGCGGACCTGGTGATCACCGGGCGGGTGGCCGATCCGTCGCTGTATGTCGGCCCGCTACGGCATTCGTTCGGCTGGAATGACGGCGACTACGGCGTGCTCGGACGGGCGACCCTGGCCGGTCACCTGCTGGAATGCGCCGGGCAGCTCACCGGCGGTTACTTCGCCGACCCGGTCACCAAGCCGGTTCCCCGGCTGGCCTGGCTCGGCTTCCCGTTCGCGGACGTGACCGCGGATGGTGAGGCGACGTTCGGCAAGCTGGCCGGCAGCGGCGGCCGCCTGGACGTGCGCACCTGCGGCGAGCAGCTGCTCTACGAGGTCGACGACCCGGCCGCGTACCTGACGCCCGACGTGGTGGCGGACTTCTCCCAGGTGTCGTTCAGCCAGCTGGGCCCGGATCTGGTCCGGGCGCAGGGGGCGACCGGACGTCCCCGGCCTGAGTTCTTGAAAGTGACGCTCGGGTACCTGGGCGGCTGGCTGGGTGAGGGCCAGATCAGCTACGCCGGGCCGCGCTGCCTGGCCCGGGCAGAGCTGGCGGCCGAGGTGGTGCGGGAGCGGCTGAGCGTGCTGCACGGCATCTCGCCGGGCGACGTCGACGTCGAGCTGATCGGGGCGGGAGCCGCGTTCCACGGGCTGGCGCCCGCCGGTGATCCCGTGGAGGTGCGATTGCGCGTCGCCGCCCGGACGGCCACCGAGGAGCAGGCCAGGGCGGTCGGCTGGGAGGTGGAGGCGCTGTACACGAACGGCCCGGCTGGCGGCGGCGGTGCCCGCGGCTCGGT
>Ga0335073_10013478_pt1 | contig 11456 bp, 15 predicted proteins | sample Lox_Sample_22_FD_207093 | JGI IMG/M metagenome (GOLD analysis project Ga0335073, IMG submission 207093) | Soil microbial communities from Loxahatchee National Wildlife Refuge, Florida, United States - Lox_Sample_2.2 | ecosystem: Environmental > Terrestrial > Soil > Wetlands | place: USA... | reverse complement strand
CGTCCGGTCGACCTCGGCGTAGGGCGCGAGCGGGTCGGCCACGGCCGCGCCCTCCTGCAGGATGTGCACGCGACTTATTGTCGTCCAACGGCGTCGGGGTTAGGATCCGGCACCCGGGCACAAACGCGTGTCCGGCAGGAGCCCATGGCTGGGCTGACTCACGGGAGGCGGCCGAACGCGCGCAGCGTGCGCAGCGCCCGCAGTGTCTCCGCTCCCCGGCAGTCGCTCTCGGCCGCCGGGCCGATCGTCTCCCAGCTGATCGGCCAGCCGCCGTCGTCGCGCTGGGCGGCGGCCAGGTCGTCGAGGTGCGCGTCGATGACCGCGGGCTCGAACAGGCCGATCCAGGGACTGTCCGGGGCCGGGGCGAAGTGCAGCGGAGTGACGCCGTAGCCGGGCGCCGAGGGGTCGAGCCGGAACATCCGGAGCCCGCCCAGGGTCCCGCCGGCGTCGGAGCGGATGGCGTCGGCGACCGCGCCCGCGCGCTCGCGGTCGCCGGCCCAGGCCAGGAACGTCAGCATCTCCCCGAAGCTGTGCGCGTCGGCCGGCCATCCGGAGTCGATCTGCTCCCAGCAGAACGAGGTCGCGGCCTGCCGCCAGGGATGGTCGACCCCCCACTTCCAGAGCATGCCCGCGATGCCCGCGGTCGGGTTGAGGTCGGGCGCCAGCGCCCAGTCCGCCCAGTGCGGTGCCCGCGGGTGCTCGCGGTATGACTCGGTCAGGCAGCCCACGCCCGGGCCGAGGCGCTGCAGGAACTCGCACGCCCCGGCGGCCAGGCCCTGGTCGACGCGGCCGATGGCGTCGATGGCGTACAGCGCGGCCTCGACGTCGAGCGGCTGGCTGTCGGGCACCCGCTTGTCCGGCTCGAGCCCGTGACCGAAGCCGCCGTCGGGGTTGCGGTAGCCGCGCACCGCGTCCAGCGCCCCGCCGGCGTCGTCCTGCTCGAAGAGGACGCCGAAGATCCGGCGCTCCAGCAGCCGCCCTTCGGCGTAGAGGAAACGGCGGGCGTCATCAAAACGTGGCTTGCTCATGACCCTGGTCTACCGTGCCCGCCGGGCCGCCGTCTTGAACGTTTCGGACACCGGCCGGCGGGGACCCGGGGCGGCGCGGCCTGGGCCCGGAGCAGACCGGCCTGGTCAAGGCGCGCATCACCGCGTTCATCGCCGCCCGCGGATCAGGCCCGGCACTGAATCTCACGTTTCGCGGGTCCTCATCGTTTACCAGGCAGCAGAGCCTAACGAGGAGGAGCGCGATGACCGCCACCCACACGATCACCGACTCGCCGCTGGGCGAGCTGACCCTGGTCGCCGAGGACGGCAGGCTGACCGGGGTGTACTTCCCGCACCACTGGTACAAGCCGGACCCGGCCAGCTTCGGTCCGCGTACCGACGCCGGGTTCGAGGAGGCCAAGGCTCAGCTCGCCGAGTACTTCGCGAGCCACCGGACCGGCTTCGACCTGCCCGTCGAGGCGCGGGGCGATAAGCTCCAGCGCCGGGTCTGGGACCTGATCGGGGCCGTCCCCTACGGGCAGACCGTCACCTACGGCGACCTGGCTCGCGAGGTCGGGGAGCCGGTCACGCCCAAGGACGTCGGCGCGGCCGTCGGGCGCAACCCGCTGAGCGTGGTCGTGCCATGCCACCGCGTGGTCGGCAAGGACGGCCGGCTCACCGGCTACGCCGGCGGGCTCGCGCGCAAGAGGTTCCTGCTCGACCTGGAGAAGGCATCCGCGAGGCTGTTCTAGTGAACCTTTTTCATCCGCCGATTCCGCTTCAGAGTACGTGGGTAGCCGTGGGGAGGATGAAAAAGATTCAGTGACCATCTCACGTGCGGCGGCCCCGGGGCGTCTACGTCAGGTGACGCCCAAGCCGCCCTTCGAGGCCGTCGTGGCCGAGCACGGCGCGACGGTGCTCCGGGTGTGCCGGGCCGTCCTCGGGCCCGCCGACGCCGACGACGCGTGGTCGGAGACGTTCCTGGCCGCGCTCAAGGCGTACCCGCGGCTGCCCGGCGACGCCAACGTCGAGGCGTGGCTGGTGACGATCGCGCACCGCAAGGCGATCGACATCACCCGCGCCGCGGCGCGCCGCGCGGTCCCGGTCGCCGACGTCCCCGAGCCGCCGAATCCGCAACGGGCCGGCGGGCGGGACATCGACCTGGCGGGCGCGCTGGCCGCGCTGCCGCGCCGGCAGCGGGAGGCCATCGCCTACCACTACCTGGCCGGGCTGCCCTACCAGGACGTCGCGGCCATCACCGGCGGCAGCACCGACGCCGCCCGCCGCGCCGCCGCCGACGGCATCGCCCGGCTGCGGAAGACCTATCCGGGCACCGCACTACCAGACGGAGAGAACCCATGACCGCCAACCACGAAGCGGACCTGCTGCGGGCCCTGCCCGCCGTCACCGACGCGGAGCTAGCGGCCCTGCGTGACCGCCTGCCCGCCATCACCGACGCCGAGCTGGCGGCCCTGCGTGACCGCCTGGCCGAACGCGCCGACGCCGAGGGCGTGCTCGACGTGGCCTACCGCACGCTGGACACGCCGGTCGGCGCGCTGCTGCTGGCGGCGACGCCGGCCGGGCTGGTCCGGGTCGCCTACCCGATCGAGGGCCACGACCAGGTCCTGGAGACCCTCGCCACGCGGGTCAGCCCGCGGATCCTGAACGCGCCGCGGCGCCTCGATGAGACCGCGCGCGAGATCGACGAGTACTTCGCCGGCCAGCGCCGCACCTTCGACCTGCCGCTGGACTACCGCCTGGCCACAGGGTTCCGCCGCGAGGTGCTCGGCCACCTGCCGGGCATCGGCTACGGGACTACCGCCAGCTACGCCACGGTCGCGGCCGCCGTGGGCCACCCCCGGGCCTTCCGGGCCGTGGGCACCGCGTGCGCGACCAATCCCCTGCCCGTCGTGCTGCCCTGCCACCGGGTCATCAAGTCCGACGGGAATCCCGGCAACTACCGGGGCGGCCCGACCGCCAAGGAATTCCTGCTCAACCTGGAGGCAGCATGACCCCGGCCCTGTCCACCAGCGCCTGGTCAGAGCGGGTCGACGCCGCGGACTGGGGTCACATCGCCGCGGAGGTCGGCGAGCTGGGCTGCGCGCTGACTCCGCACCTGCTGACCGCGGACGAGTGTGACGCCCTGGCCGGCCTCTACGACCATGAGGGACGCTTCCGCTCCGTTGTGAATATGGAGCGGTACCGCTTCGGCGAGGGTGAGTACAAGTACTTCGCGCGCCCGTTCCCCGAGCCGGTCGAGCAGCTCAAGCAGGCGCTGTACCCGCGGCTGCTCCCGATCGCCCGCGACTGGTACCGCAAGCTGGGCCGGCCCGCCCCGTGGCCGGACAGCCTCGATGAGTGGCTGGCCATGTGCCACGCGGCCGGGCAGGCCAAGTCCACGGCCATCCTGCTGAGATACGGGCCGGGCGACTGGAACGCGCTGCACCGCGACCTGTACGGCGATCTGGTGTTCCCGCTGCAGGTGGTCATCAACCTGAGCCGCCCCGGCGTCGACCACACGGGCGGCGAGTTCCTGCTGCTCGAGCAGCGCCCCCGGGCCCAGTCCCGCGGCACCGCCACGCTCATCCCGGCCGGCTGCGGGCTGGTGTTCACTACCCGCGACCGGCCGGTGCAGTCCAGCCGCGGCTGGTCGGCCGCGCCGGTCCGGCACGGCGTGTCGGTGATCCGTTCCGGCCAGCGGTTCACCCTCGGCCTGGTGTTCCACGACGCCGCCTGACCAGGGCGGGGTTGCCACCGGCCTACCCTGGGGCCATAGGATTCGGTAGCCACCCTGACCAGGGAGGAACGTCCATGCAATCGTCTGCCGAACCTGCGGTAGCGGGGGCCTCGGCCCGTGACGCCGGGGGCTCCGGGCGCCCGCTGGCTGATCGGATCTATCGCTTCGGCCGCATGTACTGGCTGGACATCGCCTGGGCGGCCTTCGTCGCGCTGAATCTCATCGCCATGCGCCTCAGCCCGGCGTGGGGCACGGTCCCGTTCCTGGTCATCTGGGTCAGCCTGACCCTTGTTTATGGCTTCCGGCTGTGGCACACGGGATCGACCGTCCTCACCGTGGGGGTCGTGACCCTGGCCACCGGCGGCATCATCGGCTGGCAGGTCGTGCGGGGCGAGCAGGACGCGGACTACCTCGCCGAGGTCCCGCTGCTGGCCGCAATGTTCGTGATCATGGTGTGGCACGCGCGGCGGCGGCAGAGCGCCATGGAGGAGATGAAGCGCGTCTCCGAGCACAACCTGGTCCTGCTGGGCCAGCAGCGCCAGTTCCTCCAGGACGTCTCCCACGAGCTGGGCACGCCCATCACCATCGCCCTCGGCCACGCCGAGCTCATCACCCACGCCGCGACCGACCAGGCCATCGCCAAGGACGCCCGGGTGGCCGTGGAAGAACTGCTCCGGATGCGCCGGCTGGCGAACCGGCTGGTGCTCCTGGCGTCGACCGACGGCCCGGACTTCCTGCGCCCGGCCCCGGTGGACACCGCCGAGCTCATGGTGGAGACCCTGCACCGGTGGAGCCAGACCCCCCGGCGGTGGTCGCTCGGCTCCCTGACCGATGCGCCGGTGCTGGCCGACCGGGACCGGCTGACCCTGGCCCTGGACGCGCTCATCGAGAACGCCGTCGACCACACCGAATCCGGCGGCCGGATCGAGCTGAGCTGCCGGCAGGCGGGCGACGAGATCGTGCTGGCCATCCGGGACTGGGGCTCCGGCATCCCGGTGGCCGACATCGGGCGCATCTTCGACCGGTTCACCCGGGTGGGAACGGGCCGCAGCCGGGACACCGGCGGGTTCGGCCTGGGCCTGGCGGTGGTGAAGGCGATCGCCGAGGCCCATCAGGGCTCGGTCGACGTGCGCAGCGCGGTGGGCCGGGGCTCGGTGTTCGAGCTGTTCCTCCCCGCGGCGACGCGCCCGGCCGGCCTGGCGTCGCCGCTGAACCGGCAGACGCTACCCGGATAGCGCCCCGTCGAGGTCGCCGGGGAGATGTACATCTCCGTCGACACAGTCAAGACTCACCTCAAGAGCATCTACCGCAAGCTGGCGGCGACCCACCGCGGCGAGGCGGTCCGCAGGGCCCGGCAGCTTGACCTGATCTAACGGCACGCTGCCCGCGCCCGGGATGAGGGAGGGCAGGCCGAGCGTGTCACACAGGTTCCCGGCTCTGATAGCGGCTCCGGATCACGGCCAGGGGCGGCTGTGGCTGACCGGCGCGCGGCTGTTCGACGGCACCGGCGCCCCGGTCCGGGAGGCCGCCATCCTGGTGAAGGACGGGGTCATCCGGCAGGTCGCGGACGCTTCGTCGCCGTGCCCGGAGGGGGCGCGGCGGCTGGATGTCGGGCAGCGGACGGTGATGCCGGGGCTGACCGACGCGCACACCCACGCCGCCGGCGCCGTCCCGCGGGTCCGCCGCGGCGCGGAGGAGGTGCTGCCGGGCACCGCGGCCCATTTCCTGCAGGCCGAGCTGCGCGGGTACCTGCGCGCCGGGGTGACGACCATCCGGGTCACCGGCTCGCAGGGCCAACGGCCGCAGGAGGCGCGGCAGGCGATGCGCTACGGCGCGTTCCGCGGCCCCCGCCTGCTGACCTGCGGGAAGATCATCTCAGCGACGGCGCCGGGCGGGCGGTTCTACGGCGACATGTACCGGGAGGCCGACGGCGCCGACGACGTGCGGCGGGCGGTCCGGGAGCAGATCCGGGCCGGGGCCGACTTCATCAAGGTGATGACGACCGGCGCCCGCTCCAACGAAATGGAGGATCCCGACCCGCTGCAGCTGACCGAGCCGGAACTGGCGGCGGCGGCCGGCGAGGCCCGCCGGCTGGGGTACCGGGTCAGCGCGCACGCCGAGGGGCTGGACGGCTGCGCGGCGGCGATCGCCTGCGGCGCGGACACCATCGAGCACGGCATGTACCTGCACCGGCGGCCGGACCTGCTGGAGGCGATGGCCGCCGCCGGCCAGGTCCTGGTGCCGACCTTGTCGGGCTACTACGAGATGGCCGGGCTGGGCGAGGTGATCGACCCCGCCGCGGCGGATCCCGCCCCCGAGATGCCGCCGCTGCTGGCCGAGCTGGCCCAGCGCAATCTCAAGGAGGGCGCGGCCAGCATGCGGGCCGCCCACCAGGCCGGGGTCAAGATCGCAATGGGCAGCGACGTGAGCGAGGGCGCCGGGCTGGAGATCCAGCGGATGATCCACCACGGGCTCCCCGCGGCCGAGGCCCTCACCGCCGCGACCGCCACCGCGGCGCAGGCGCTGGGCCTGGACGAGCACATCGGGACCGTGGCCGAAGGCAAGCTCGCCGACCTGGTCATCGTCGACGGCGACCCGCTGCGAGAGCCGGGTCTGCTGGCTGAGCCGGACCGGATCTGGCTGGTCTTGCAGCTCGGCGTCCCGGTCGCCGGGCAGGCGCTCGAGAACCCTGCCGAGTCGCTGGCGTCATGACGCGGCGCCGGGTGCGCCCGGGATGGCCCGGATACCGGGGATACCCGGGATGCGCGCGAGCCGCCCCAGGCGCCGCCCCGGCCGGGCCCCCGCGGCCGGCCGGGAGCGGCGGATCTCTCGCATCCGCCGCGCGGTCGCGGCGTGCGCCTGCATGTCCGCGGCCCGCTCGGCGGCGACCGCCTGGATGATCATCGGGTGCATCGCTTCCTCCTCGGCCGCGCGCCGCTGACATCCTTCTCGAAGGTTTGGACGGGGCGCCGGCGCCGGACTCATCGGTAGCGATGTGCGGCCGGGGACCCCGGTCCCCTGGTAACCGCTTCCTCTAGAGCCGCTCGAATCCCGGGCACTGCGTCACGGGGAGACGCGGGTAGCGGACCAGCGCGGGGTCCCATGCGGCGCGCAAGCACCGGAGGTAGACGGTGCCGCGCCGGGTCTGATTGAGCTTGGCGTGCCGACAGGCACCGCACAGGCCAGGCTCGGCGCCAAGCCCCGGCGCGGCGGCATCAGGCGGCCGGTCCGGCATGACACGCAGGATATGCCCGGTACCGAGCGAGAGGCAGGCGGCGGCCGGGTTCCGACCTGGCCCGGCGGGCCTGCCGACCGCGACGGGTACCTGCCGTGCGCCAGGCCGGGAAAACCTGGTTGGCCGCGGGCCGGGTTCGCGGCAGGCTGCTGCTTATGGGCTCGGTCACCTGGGATCTGGAGATAGCCGAGGTCTACGAGCGATATTCGAGAAACTGCCGTAGCCAGGTCTAGCGCGGTCTAGCGCCCGGTCCAGGAGCTGATTTCCATGCCGTCCTCGACCGGGAACGCGACCGTCACGTATCCGCTGGCCGGGTCCCGGATGTAGTCGAGGTAGTCGGCCATGCTGGCGTGGGTGATGTCGTCGGCGGCGACCAGGGCACCGGGGGCGAGCTTGGGCTCCAGCAGGTGGAGCACGGGCAGGCAGAGGTTCTTCCACCCGTCCAGCAGGACGAGGCCGATCGGACCGGGCACGCTGGCGAGCGTCTGCAGCGCATCGCCGACCAGGATGGTGACCGCGTCGCCGACGCCCGCTTCCTGCAGGTTGGACCGGGCGGCCTCGGCCTTCCTGGTGCTCAGCTCGGTGGTCACGATGTGGCCGGTGCCGTTGTCGGTGACGGCGGCGGCGAGGTAGATGGTCGAGATGCCGAACGAGGTGCCGAACTCCACCACGGTGTCTGGCCGGATGGCCCGGACCAGCGCGTACAGGAGCTTGCCAGCCTGCGCGGAGATGGGCATGTAGAAGTCCTGGAAGGCCTCGGCTCGCTCGCGGGCGGGCGCTGTTGCCCATGACGCCTGCCCCGGCGGCAGGGGCGGGAGCGCGTCCTCGTCGTCGCGAGCGGCCGCGGCGAACAGCCGGACGAGCACGGCGTCCAGCCGAGGTTCCCTGAGCGTAGAAGCCATGCCTTCACCCTAGACGCAACGTTGCGTCTAGGCAAGGGCCGGATATGCTGGCCAGATGGCGGCTCACGATCGCGACCGGGCAGGCGGACGAGGCAGCCCCGGGACGGTCACCCAGGGCCCGGCGGGCGCCGGGGCGCGCCACCACGGCAACCGGCACGGACGAAGCCAAGCAGCGCGGACGGCGGTCCTGGAGGCGGCCGATGACCTGCTCGTGGAGGTCGGGTTCGCCGGGGTGACGATCGAGGGCATAGCGGGCCGGGCCGGCGTCGCCAAGCAGACCATCTACCGCTGGTGGGACTCTAAGATCGACATCCTGTTCGATGCCCTGGCCGTGGACGCGGCCGAGTACTTCACCATCCCCGACCACGGAGACCTCGGCAGCGACCTGCGTGATCAGCTGGCGCAGCTCGCCACGTTCTTGACCAGCACGGACGCGGGCGCGGTCTGCCGGGCCATTGCCGGGCAGGCCCAGCACGACCCCGCGGTCGCGGCCCGCTTCACGGCCGAGTTCGCGGCCCCGCAGCGCGAGCGCGAGCGAGTGCCGTTCCTGCGGGCACGCCGCCGCGGCGAGCTGGTCCCGGCCGCCGACATCGACCTGGCCATCGACCAGCTCGCCGGCCCGGTCTACTACCGGGTGCTCGTCACCGGGCAGCCCGTCCTGCGCCAGTTCACCGACGCCCTCGTGGACCGCTACCTGGTCCAGGCCGGACTGCGGTTACCGCTGGCTGTTGCCGCGCTGGCGGGGGCGAGGGTTCAAGCGGGCTGAAGGCCGTCCCAGGACCAGCGCGGCACGGGGAGGTCCGGCGGGACCTTCGTGTCGTGGGGGTGGGACAACGCTATCTCGTCGACCGCCCACTGCATATAGGCGCGGAGCGCGGCGCGGAACGCCGGGTCGGCAGGCAGCCCGGCGTCGTCAGCCGCGCGGACGAAGCAGTCCACGAAGCGCCGGCCCAGATCGGTCATGTCCCCCATGCCGGCGTGCAGGTGCACCACGGCGGACTGGTCGCCGCACTCTCGCGAGTACGCCGATGGACCGCCCATGACCTCCGCCCAGTAGGCGGCGAGCCGCTCGACGTGCTGGGGGTGCTGACCCGGATGGGAGAACGGGTGGTTCAGCTCGGGGTCCGCCAGGCATCGCGCATGGTGCGCGGCGGCCAGCGCGAGGAAGGCCGGTTCCCCGCCTGCGAACTCATACAGCGTCGGTCGCATAGCGGGAGCATGCCACGGTCCGCCCGGATCCCAGCCGCCGGGCCTCCGGTGCGCCAGAACTCGGCCGTGGGCGCCCACTCGAGATAGCGGGCCAGCAGACTCCGGCCCGTCTCAAGCTGCTCGTGCCCTCGGCCGGCGTCCGCACCGTCATCACATCTCGCTGTCCCCGCCGCGCGCAACCTCACCGCCCCGCCCGGCACCAGGCGCCGACGGTGGTGCGCTGAGCGTGCGGGCCGAAGCTAGCGGGACGTTTCGGAGGGCTGTGGTCGGCCGCCGGCTGGCTGCCGCGGCGCCGACTCGACCCCGTCGAGCAGCTGCCGCAGCACCGCGGTGTAACGCTCCAGCGCGGCGCGACCGTCACGGGTGAGCTCCACCGAGGTCCGCGCGGTGACGCCGCGGCCGGTCTTCTCCGTACGCAGGTAACCCGCCTCCTCCAGCTTGCGCAGGTGCGTGATCAGGTTGCCCGGCGTCAGCCCGATCAGGTCCTGCAACCTGGTGAAGGACAGGTTGTCGCCCTCGGGCAGCGCGGCCAGCGTGACCATGATGCGCAGCCGCGCAGGCACATGGATGACCGGGTCGAGTTCGTCCTGGCTTATCAAGGGCGCTGCCCCGGCCGGACGGCCGCCACCAGCAGGAACGCCAGGCCCGCGGCCAGCGCGCCCACGGCCCACACCCCCACCGGGCCGGCAAACGCGCTGGTGGCCGCCACGATGATCAGCCAGATGCCCAGGCCGAACACGGACCAATTCGCCACGAAGGCGGAGCTGAAGGCGTAGGCCATCCCGGTGACCAGCATGGGCGCGGTCGCCCCGTATATGCCGATCACTGACCAGCTGGCCCCGGCGTGGAACAGCGCGGTCTCCAGCAGGTACACCCCCACGATCGCGCTCGCGTAGGACAGCAGGGCGACGCGCCGCTGCCGCGCCGACCAGCCGCCGACGCCGGCGAACGCCCGGCCCACCACGATCACCGTGACGACCACGGCCGCCGCGGCGAGCAGGGTCAGTACGGCCAGCGCCGCGCTGCCCGGCCCGTGATACGGGTGCTGCCCGCGCACCGACAGCCATACCGTGCCGTAGCCGATGAGGTACAGCAGCCCGTAGGTCGTGAACAGCAGCCGGTAGCTGACGCGCAGCTCATGCTCGGCCCGATCCCGCGCCTCCTGCAAGATGGCCGCCGCTCCCCGGGCGTCCATGCCAATTCCCTCCTCGGGACCCGCGCCGTCTTTCATGGCGACCCTCTCGTCCATGCCGACTCCTTCGTTAACTTTGTACTGCAAAGCTACCTTGCTTTGCCCTGCAAAGTCAAGGCGGGCACACATCGCGGAGCCGCGCCGGGCCGACGCCCGGAGCGTTATGGCCGTCGCCCCACCATCCGGCGGTAGCGCGCCGACATGACTTCGGCTGACGACAGGCGCCGCCCGCCCGGCACAATGGCTGCATGGATCTTGGCTTGCGGGACCGGGTCTACCTGGTCACCGGCGGCAGCCGGGGGCTCGGGTTCGCCGCGGCCCAGGCGCTCGCGGACGAGGGGGCGCGCGTCGTGCTCAGCGCTCCGCACGAGGCCACCGCCGCCGCGGCGGCCGCCCGCCTCACGCCGGACGCCACGACCGCCGCCGCAGCCTGGGTCGTCGCGGACAATGCCGACCCCGGTACCCCCGGTCGGCTGATCGCCGCCGCCCGGGACCGCTTCGGCCGCCTGGACGGAGCGCTGATCAGCGTGGGCGGAACGCCGCCCGGGACCGTCGCGGGTATCGCGGACGACGCGTGGCGGTCCGCGTTCGAGAGCGTCTTCCTCGGCGCCGTCCGGCTGGCCCGGGTTCTCGCGGTGAACCTGGACGGCGGGCCCGGCGACGGTGCCGGGACCGGCTCCCGCACCGGCGCCGGCGGCTCCATCGCGTTCGTGCTGGCCTCCTCGGTGCGCGCGCCCCTGGCCGACCTGGCCATCTCCAACGGGCTCTTCCCCGCCCTCGCCGGCGTGGTGAAGACGCTCGCCGACGAGCACGGCCCGTCCGGGGTCCGGGTCAACGGGCTGCTGCCGGTCAGGATCGCCACCGACCGGGTCCGCGAGCTCGACGCGCTCAGCGGGGATCCCGATGAGGTGCGGGCCCGCCTGTCCCAGCGCATCCCGCTGCGCCGGTACGGCGAGCCAGAGGAGTTCGGACGGGTCGCCGCGTTCCTGCTCTCCCCCGCCGCGTCTTACATCACCGGCGCGATGATCCCGGTTGACGGCGGCGCGATCCGGTCGATCTGATCAGTCCCGGGGGCTCTCGACCGTGCCGGCGGCGATGGCGCGGACGAGCTGCGCGTGGTCTCGCTCGTTCTGACCGGCGTACTCGCGGGCGAAGCGGACGATCGCGTCGGTGAACTTGCGCCCGTTCCCGATAT
>Ga0335073_10013476_pt1 | contig 11457 bp, 13 predicted proteins | sample Lox_Sample_22_FD_207093 | JGI IMG/M metagenome (GOLD analysis project Ga0335073, IMG submission 207093) | Soil microbial communities from Loxahatchee National Wildlife Refuge, Florida, United States - Lox_Sample_2.2 | ecosystem: Environmental > Terrestrial > Soil > Wetlands | place: USA... | reverse complement strand
TCGAAGGACCCTGCCGCAACATGATCCGCTGCCAAGGGAGAGTTGCGAGCCCACATTTCTGCTTCAGAGCTACCTGGACTTCCTGCAGATGCAGGTGCATCTGGATTGTCGACGTTCACAAAATCCGCATCGGCGCCAGCTGTACTGGGAACAATATCTTCTCCCATGTCCCAGCCATCACCTGCCTCTTCTTCGTCTTCTTGTGCAGTCAGACCTTTCTCCGCTCCGACAGCTGGTAGATCTTCATCCACCAGGTCATTACCATCTTCGTCTGCTGACGCTCCAACCTCACCAAGGAGAGCCTTCTCGAAGGATGAATGTGACGCAGCCTTCATGGGCCAATTCGCCTTGTGGGTAGGAACGATAGTCCGTGGAGGTGACACCGGAGCGCCGAGGCTGGGCAGTGAGATTTGGTCTTCCGAAAGTCCAGTTGCTTCTAGGATAGACTGACACTCATCCGTCAGGCCATGCGATTTTGCGAGTAGATAGGCGAGAGGGTAAAGGTCAATCTCCTTGAACATCTGTATACGATTCTCGACATCTCCAAGGAACAAGGCGTTTTGGAATCGTGATATCATGTCTCCTCGATTCTCGGCGATTGAAGCCATTCGGTTCAATTTCTCGGTATCGGCTATACAGAGGTATAAAAAGGAGAGCTTGTCGAAGTGTCGTTGTTTTTGGTAAGCGAGCTCGACAACTGAGTGGTTGCCATGTGCGAGAGCTTCCGTCCCAAGGTTTGCCCATATCTTTGCAGAATCAAGCTTTCGAGCTGTACAGGACAGTCAGTCTTGACGATCCGAATTCTGGGAAACAAGCAATAATGAAACACTAATGGCCGTTCTAGAAGAAGGCGAAACTGATTGCACGGATGCGTGGATTCTTCCGCAACATCGTCAGCAATTATATGGGATACGTACCCATCTCAGTTGCTTCTTCAAGGTTGCCACATTCTATCGCAAGCGAAAATCTCGTTGAGGGGTCCGTCACAAACTAAGTCACTTTGTCAGCTTTCTTGTACATGCCACGCATCCGAACGTGATTAGACTCACCTGTAAAGCGATCTCGGGGTATCCCTAGACAATCAGTATTATCAGCATGTCATTTCAGAGTAAGAATCAGAGAGGGTTTGAGCTTCGGTTTTCTAGGCTTTCGGTGTAGATATGAAGGACCGTAGCAACGCACTAAAAGAAGCAGAAGTAAGCAAATAGCTTTCGAAGCAAGGAATGAGTGGCACAATATTTCAGGCAACAATACCGCTACCCAATGTACGGATTAGGAAGACTTACCCTTCTTTTGAAGATAGCTGATTATTGACTGGCCGACGAGCGCGGAATTTTTTATGATCTGAAGCATCTGACTATAGTCTCTTAGGACTAACGAGCGCTTGAATTGGTATTCAGTTGGGTCGATCGTGATGATCTATGAAGATTAGTGTTGTGAGCCACAGAATGAAGCAGCAGATGGACATGAAGCATACCTTTGGCTTTGCAGTCCTGTCGAGACAATAGACACGGTTGCCTTTCACTCGCTGGAGGTACACTGTTGACTCCAGTGTCTTCACAATGCCTCCATCGCCATTGAGTAGAGTGTATTTGATGTGATTGAGGGTACCTAGAGCCACGCGTCAGCCAGGTTCTCTTCGCCTCTGAGGGACATACTGTATAGGAGGACACCGGAGTCATCGAATGCTGCGCTCTTGATGCGGATGGTTTCTGCCAAAGGTATGAAGGTGAGCTTCACTACCAATCGTGCACGAGACTAGTGATATTGTGCTTACCATGAAGGGTGCTGACTTGATCCAACTTCTTAGAAACTATCATTGCGTGTCAGCAGTCGACTCTAGATAGGCAAGGGTGATTTCAACAAGGAAGAGGCGAAGGCTATCTGTCAAAATAAAGGCATAGGTTTCATCCTGTCAGTTGGTCCCGTCCTTTGTCGAGCCGACCCATTCATCCATATGAAAAACAGAAACTCGCTCCAAGCAACACTGATACTTTGAAGGAATGGAACAATTTACCAATTGTGATATTGTGTTTGGAGAGAAGCGCGGCATGGAGCCCATCGTTTGACCTGAATTATACGTTAGCTATACCAGACAAAAGACAAATAGTGCCAGGTTACTCGTACCAAGTGACATATTTGATTCCCGCCACAGCAAGGCTCGCAAGTTCTTTCTTCTGCTGAATATCGAAGAGAACAGTCGTGGTAGGTGTAAGGAGGAGAAGGCAGCTCGGTCCACCGTAGACGATATCGGTCGTGCCTGACGGAGCTTGGAAGGACTTTGTGGTAGAATTGCTCAAATCCTTAATTTCCACAAGGCCAGACGCGTTGAGGACAGCAAATCTATTGCGCGCGACAAATACCGCAGCGGATCCCTGTCCGCGTTTTGTATCGGTCGGATCTGAAGCTCCGGTGGCATCTCGAGGCAAAGTGATCAACTCGTATATGCCGTTGTCAGCAGGGGATGTCACGAGAATCGATCGCTCAGCCGGGTTGAAGCTCAATGTTCGCGGAGGGACGAAGTTGGAACCCAGCTTTCGTAGAGACGTCAAAGACGGGGACTCCCCTTGGGTGGTGAAATCGTAGCTCCTGACATGTTTTTCCTTGCTGACCCAATAGAGCTGATTTGCATGTACTGCAGCCGCTGGCCGTTCACGCTCTAGCTTAAAGACCATCACGCCATTGTCATGGCCTGCTGCGAAGAGGTTGATTTCAGGATGTGCAGCAATCACCCAACTGAGGCGGCATCAGTACTCAGATTACTCGTCACAGATATGATTGGAGATTGGGCGACTCACAAACGATCGTTCTCTCTTTTGAAGCTCTACTTCGGGTCAGTATACACAGAGTTGGGAGCTTTGAAGGGCATAGAGAATACTTGTATGGAAGTCCGCTTATTCAAATCCCAAACCCTCACAGTTTTGTCCTCACCCACTGAAAGTATAAGGTCTGGAGCATGGTCAGCGATAACGGTTATGAATATTGTAATCAGGGATGGCCTCTCAAAGTGGACGAAGTAGCAACTGCAATGACTTGAAATGACCTCTGAATGAACAGTAGGGATGAAGCTTACCCTGGTGAGGGTGGAATATTGCCGCTGAGGCGTTCATGAAATGACCTCGGCAAGTGTCGACTTCCCATGCCTTGGTCTCACTCATTCTCCATATCTTGACCAATCGATCATCCCCAGCGGAAACAATCAACGGGAGGGTGGGATGAAACGCCACCCAGTTGACCCCTCTGTCATGGCCCTCGAGAACGAATTTTACTACAGCATCGGTATTCCCGAACATGTCTGCTTGATTTTGGGTCTGACGGACCGATTCCTCAAAGGTCATTGAAGTCGGCGCTGAATGCTTTTTCCGCAAGCCTGAGATGTCCCACACCCTGACTGACTGATCCAGACTAGCCGAAACGATAAGGTCTGAAAAGAACGTTAGGAAGGAGAGCCGAAAATACCACAACAGGATGAAGCAACCCACCATCCTTTGGATGGAACTGCGCACACATCACGTAATGGTTGTGGCCTTTCATCAAACATTAGACACAGCACTCTAGCGGATATGCGAGAGGGACTCATGCCGGTTAACACTGCAAGGCTCTGACGGGACTGCCCTGTTCATCATGAATGAGCGGTTAGCTGCGAATGCAAAGTAGATGGCTTCTCTCACAATTCCATATTCTGATTGTTTGGTCGTCTGAGCATGAGATAATCCATGGAAGTTCGTGATGAAAGAACACGGTTCGCACGTAATCTAGATGTCCACTCCATAGCACCGCATGTCAGCGATGAATGAACAAGACGAAACTGGAATTGGACCTTGTGACGCTCCGGGGGCACAAGACACGCTTCAATCATCAAAGCCGACACAACGGAGCACAACGTGTAATGTAAGCTTACCTCAGGGTGGTTATACAGCGACGAGATTGGTGGTTCCACAACTTGATCTTGTAGTCGTCCCCCCTATTCAACCATCAGTATATTTGTAGCTTGGTGAACCGTTGTAGTCCGACAGACCCAGAGACGAATAGCGCTAGAGCATAAAGTTAGTCCTTCATCGCGCCCGCGAAATTTGGGTAATCATACGTTGGGTCTTATGAAAGTCAATGCCTCGAACTGGTCCATCATGCTCTTCAAATCTGTCAATCAACGTGCCCATTCGGTAGTCCCATAGCTGTATCGTAGAGGAGTGGAGGGAGACAAGGATCCATGGCCTGCGGGAATCAGTCTTGCAGCGCGCAAAGATCTGCGGCGTAGCATGCGTACCGTTTGGGATGGAAGGCAAGGCCTTTGGCGCGCGAGGATTTAGACTCAAACTGCTTGTCTGTCAGCTATCATTCTTCTCGGCGAAGCTGCGTTCGGCTTGGGCAGACCTTCGTGAGCATGGTTGGAGAAGACGGCATTTTTGGGAGTGATTGCATTGCGACGTGCTGGTGGCTCACACAGTGCTGTTTCGGTGGAGAGAAGGTAAACAGGAGGGTGTAGCCATCAGTAGAAAATTTTGGTGAAATTCTTGTTGATTGAGCAATTGACAGAATGTTGTTAGGTCAAAAGGCCAGCTACCAGACAATGAATTTGTGGAAGCCGAAATTAAACATCCCGCGGCGGGACTTGAAAGTGCGGAGCGGTGATGCTAGCAGCAGCTTGCAATGACATACCCATTCATAAAAGGTGCTCGCAACTGCTCAGCCATGACGCACCCACTAAGTTTACAAGAAAATCCACAAGGCTTCTTAATCTGTGGTCTAAAACGACTAAATTGAGAGTGTTCATAAACTCTCTGTAGGGATCGAGTTGTCTGGGAGTCTTGGAATGTTCTGGTACTATGCCGAAGATATTCTCGTCCCTTCAAATCTATAGACTTGTATCGAGAGATTGGGATCCCCTCAAACCACTCTTATTAGCGCCGCAAGAGGTGCTACGTCGCATTTTCGTCCAACCCACACTTCATGGGACCTCGTCAAACTGATGGAGCACCATCGTTAAGACGCGGCGGCGGACAAGATTCAGTCAAAGATGGCTCCCCAAGGTTTCACCGGCGCAGCAGCAGTGACAGCATTACAGTAGAGGAGTTGTCTGACGACGAGTACGGTTACGATGGAGATATCGAAGTTTTTAGACCCGACGAGTATGAAGAAGTTGATTCTGACACTGGAAACGTCGACTCACCACCGGTCCTCCAACAAGACTACAGCTACTGGCAGACTAGACTTTCAGAGAAGCTTACAGCATTGAATTGCAATTCCGACACCAATGAGAGCCAACATAACATGGACAGGCCACCCAGCAGGAAGAGGAGATCAAGAGAGTCAGCCAAGGATGCTGGGCGTGGAAGGGCCGCTCGCGACATGTCTGCAAGTTTTGAGGTTGTGGAGCTGGTTGATGGTTCTGGTGTTGGCCCCCCAGCCAAGAGACGCAGGCGCAAATCTCGAAGATCCAGAACCTCCGAACAAATCATCCACAAGCTGCCTAGCGTCCAGGCAGACCCAAGAGACATGGACAAAAGCACAGTGACGGCAATGGCGACATCTGAAAGCTCCACGACCTCTCCATCATCACCTGAGACACCGGCAGAAGATGTGATGGAAATAGACTGAGCATGTCAAAAGGTTCAACGCGCTTGAAAGTTATGTCTTAATTCAGCTTCAGCAAGTTAGATAATGTTTACCGCAATGTTGGGCGCGGGTTTGCTCCAGAGCAATGCAGGTGGTCGAGAGTAAGAGAACAAGCTGTCCATCTTCATCATGAACGAGTTCCCGCGCTGTGCTGTCGTGGAAACCCGGCTCCAAGTATGGGTGTAATTTCGATCCCTCGTAGTCACTTGACACCACCTTTGCAATCTGTACTGCTACACCGATACCGAAGCGTTCATGCGCCCTCTAGAGCCATTTCCCATCCCCAAGAATCGATTTGGTTTGAAGTTGTCAACCAGAATGTGCTGTGTCGTATCATATACGCTTCGAAGATGTTGTGGGGGGGTTCCATGGACAAAGAGATCTTCGATGAAGCGAGCATTTGGAATTACCTAAATCTTGTCATTGAAGATCTCTAAGACGACCGAAGGCGACGGATTGGTCTACTTCGGCGAGCAGACGATCTGCGACGGTGTAGACGGACACCTAGAAAAGAGCTGGCGAGGTCAGACCGTTCGTGTAAAAATTGGCCACCTCGACCTGTCCGGAGCGTAGCCATCCATAGAGAAGCTCAAAGCTTTCAGGCCAGTCGTCCGGCAGGTTGATGTGACCGTCACTCCCTTCTTCATTGTTACTAGTGAAGGCTTTGCGAAAGAAGGATGAATATTTGCAAATCAGGTTCTTGTGAATGGTGAAAGTTCGAGACGAGTTTGTTACAATCTGGGCCTTGGCAGGTACTAATATGCCAAGACCAAACACGCCAAGAAAGAGGCCCAGGAGGACCCGAAGCCAAGACGGTTGGGCCACTTGGGCCACATGGCCCAGAAGGCCCCGTACTTGGGCCTCGGGGGCCTCAGGGGCCTTGCCAAGAATCATAGGTATATAGACAGACCCATGGAGTGGCCCTTGAGGCCCTCCATGGTCAACTTTCAATACAGATTGTACACCCTACATCTCGTTACACTTGCTACTCCCACTGTCACGTGCCCCCTACTCCTTCGTACCCAGGACCGAAGAGTCTGATCACCCCTTAGCCACTCACCCTGACTAGGCGAGCCTAGCAAGGCCCGTAACAGAGTTGTCCTCTGGACCAACGGTGATTGTGACAACCTCATTACCATGGTCGAGGGAGATGAAAGGCCTAACCATGAAGTTGACCGAATGTGCGACCGGCGTTGAGGCAATCAGAGACCGTCAGCGTCCAAGAAGTGGAATGCTGCCTTTGTATACCCCCAAGCTCTGGGACGCCGAGTGGTTGTCCTTTCGGTTTGGCTGTGGCAAACACCAGACCCGGAGGGGAATTCCCAGTCTCATCCAACATTCGTGTATCACTAACGTGAGGTACTTACAGAAGCCAGTCTGTAGTTGACTCAGGTGAATCCAAACTCGGTAAATTTGGCAACTTCCTCGGACAAAGTTTCTGCTAGGCCATACCATTAATCAAATGCCACAACCTAGGGCAGTTCTTATCCTCATGGCCGGCTTCCTGTACATACCTTTCGCCAGCTAGATCTATAGGATTTAGGAAAAGCTTCTCAGAAATGAGTGGAGCTTTCAGGGCAGTCATTGTAAACGGATTTCTATTATCCACCGGCAGTCAAACGGAGCGATTCTCGAGCATAAGGTTCATGGTATGTCTCCTATTGTTGGCCTCGTCGACTCAGATCCGCAACCTCCTCTTCCATTGACCAAGGCCCTCGAAGCTTTTGAGAAAATACTAGGGGCTTCATGTACGCTAATCATTCGATGTCCACAGCTGCATGTACTGTACTGAACAGTTCCGTGTTGTTCTTTTCGGCTTACTGGAAACCGAGATAGAGATTTCGCTAGGCGCATTCATTTCCGGAAAATGCAATAATCATGGTCGAAGCATGTCGTACGGTCAACATTCCTTACTCCCGAGGAATTTAGAAAGCCAACGCTAGGGATATGTGGAACAGGATCTCGTGTCGAAGCGTTCTAGTAGCATGTGGCTGCGTGAAGTATGAATGCTCATCGAAAAGAGCATGTGACACAGCACACATTCTTAAGCCACTCCAGACCTGACACCAGCAGCTGTGGGTCCCAACCGATGAGGCGGCTAAAAAAGTGGCATGGTGCCAAGTCCGGGCAGCCCGTGCCACCTACCCCTGTTCAAAGCAAGTCGTTGCGAATGGAAAAAAAGGGGGCTGAGCCATTGCACAGAACTGAACGTACTGGATTTATTTCGGTATTGCTTACTTTTCTACAACGCTGACATTTTGTGCCATTCACGTATTAATTGCTAGACACTCCAAGTTCCAACCGTGGAGAAAGCGGTCAGATCTGTAACCTTCAACGTCGCTTCAAAAACGCTCCAGAGCCATTAGTGTGATTGGTGGACATTGATAGCGTGCGGACGCAGGATGTCGACAGAAGCTAAAAAGGCGACCCACGTGACTTCAGCCTTAAGCAACGACAAGGAAATCTCGCCCACAGAGTACAAACTACCACCCGGTCCGGGAGGTGGGATCCAAAAATACGGTAAACCCAGCCAATAGACCTGCTGCCGTTCGCCCCAATCTCAACCCCTGACGTGGCAAATGGCTTCCCAGTGAAATTACCCAGCCCAGCCGTTTCCTCTTCCGTCCTATCGAGCTCCGGCGCTATATGCACAAATGGAATGGCTCCATCCTCCGTGCAATTTTAGTTCAGGAGACGCAGCGCCATTCGTTCGTTTTTGGTTCTGGATGGCAGATACAGGGGCCCCCAGAATTATTGTGGTGATTCCAAGGCAGTGCTAGCCTTGGGGCCTCGCTAAAGGTGGTTCGCTTCTTGCCCTGGCAGGGTGGGTGGTAGTGGCTCTCATCTCATACACGCTCGGACCTGAATCTTGTCGGACTAGTCAGCCAGCCCAAATAAGACGAGGTTCCAGCTCCTGCGCCCTCGCGCTCCATATGAAATACTGTGATCACCCACCTTTTTCTCCCCCCTCGTTTTCCCAACCCAGTGGTCCAGTCATACAGGTACACCTTTTTGCAATACCGCTACAATGGGTATTCTCCAATATTTTGGAGCTTCGTTCGGGATTGGATTTACCCTTCTCGCCATCTTCCTAATTCGATGGAAGATTTCAAAACGCGTGCCACCAGGCACAAAACCAATGCCAGGACCATGGGGTACGTTAGATTCGCTCAAACTGGGAATTCCATTGACTTGATTCTACCAGGTATTCCTTGGATTGGCCGAGTGCACGACACAGACGTTATGGCTCCCTGGAAAAAGATGAAAGAGTTCAGCGATGAATTCGGCGGCTTCTTCCAGACTGAGATCATGGGCGACACCCATCTCTGGCTTGGTGACCACAAGATCTCTCAAGAGCTCTTTGGCAAGCGTGCCGACATCTACTCTTCCCGACCTGAAGTTCCAGCTGTTCCAGGAAGCGACACACAAGGCCAATACCTACCCTTGATGGAGTATGCTGGTAAGTCCGCAACCCCATTGGTTCATGAAACTCATCGGCTGATTGTGATTCAGATCCCTGGCGACGACAGCGTAAATTCGCGCACATGGTCCTTGCGCAGTCACACAATGCTCGCTACTACGGCTATGCCACCCACGAGGTGAAGCGCATGATGGCCAAGTTGTTGGCTGAGCCCAAGGATTACTATGCACACGGCGACCGCTACTGCTCCAGAATCACTGCTCGTCTCGCCTACGGAAAGCCCGATGCCGCCGTTGCCATTTCTGACAACGCTCACTTGTTCGTTCCTCAAATCTCGCCTGCCGGTCCCATCACAAACCTTATGCCTTTCCTTGGAAAGCTTCCTGAGTGGCTCAACCCATCCATCCGTGACTCCCGCCTCAGACGAGAGAAGGAGAAGGTTCTCTGGGTCAAGGAGCTCCACAAGGTCAAGGAAGAACTAGACAAAGGCCAATGCTCGGTTCCCAGCTACGCCAGACGTTACTGGGAATCGAAAGAGAAGGGCAAAGAACCATTCGACGAGAATGAGGCAGCCTATGCTGTCGGTATGTTGTCCACAGTCGCAATCATCACAATCACTGGACCCCTCAACGTCTTCTTCCTGGCAATGGTCTTGCACCCAGAATGGCAGGAGAAGGCTCGCAAGGAAATCGACGCAGTTGTCGGAGACCGATTGGTCGAAGTCACGGACTCTCCCTATCTTCCAACCCTCCGAGCAGTAATCCAAGAGTGTGTTCGGTGGAGGCCTCCAGTCCCTCTCGGTATGTTGCACCGTCCTTGACCCCTTTTTTCTCCCGACCAAAGCTAATAAAACTTAGGCGTCCCGCGTCTTCTCCAGAAGGATGATGTCTACGAGGGCTACTTCATCCCCAAGGGCACGATTGTCCATGCTGTCGAACTGGCTGTTGCTCGTGACCCAGTTGCCTACCCAGATGCAGAAGCCTATAACCCAGCAAGATGGCTCGACCCGTCATTCCCAACCTACAAGGAACCACTCACCGAATTCCCCAAGCTCATGGGCCACCATCAATTTGGCTGCGGTCTCCGCATGTGCCCAGGTGTCGAAGTTACCCAAGCCGAACTCTTGGTCGCCTGTGCTGCTATTCTCTGGGGCTTCACCCTGACCAAGAGCAAGCGCTCAGACGGCACCGAGGTTCCCGTCGACCCCGAACACATGTCACCATTCCTGATCGGCGGCGCGCTTCCATTCGAGTTCGACCTCAAGGTCCGCAGCGAGAAGCGAGCTCAGCAGATCATGGAGATGTGGCAAGAGTCCGAGCGTGTTGAGGACCAAGTGGGCCAGAACGTCGATGTCGATGAGGAATTCGAGCTATGAGCTGCGAGAAAGCATTTTTGAATGATCTGGCGTTTGGACGGGTGCCACGACACCGCAGGCGAATGGGTGAAGGGTGGCAAGGAGGGACTTACACTGAGAGCCAGTTGATGCTTGCTTCGTCTTTGGCAGATTTGGAATGCACTTTAAAACCTGAATGACCATATCATTACTACTAGACAGCCCCTTGGTTCCGTTCTGAACAGATAGTAATTGTATCAAGTACTCACTTTCTACAAAGTTAACAAGTCAGTTGCATAGTGACCGATTCTTTGGTTTCAAAAAGGTCGGAGTGCGTGCTCCGTCTTCGAGGGCAAGCTTCTATGTGGCAGCAACAGCAAGTTCTACACAGCACACAGGATTGCATACTATCCAAACGGTTGTGGACTACTTAGTCAAGGTTACTACTCGATGCGCCCACCATTAGGGCGCGTACCGTTATTGTCCACTACAGCAGCGGTCGAAACGCTCTTTGACTATCCGTGAAAGACAAAACCTTTTCCTACCCAACACAATGTTTAGGAAGGTCTGTAAAACCGAATGCGCCAATGATGGTCTATAGTTGCACAACCGAAAATCTTCTCTTGTATGTGAAATGTCTAGCGATTGAATATCCTGCCAATCATGAAAAGAACCCACTCAAGGCATCCAGTGCCCTAGCAGTGGGTGCGGGCTGCTGCTGCGCCACCCACTTCAACCTCCCACCGCCACTTGTCTCTTTATTTCTCTGTCATAAATTACTTTTCAATTCGCGGAACGCAAAGACGGTGCCACATATCCGAGGCATGAGGCTTTAAGAAGCACCCCGGTTGAGGTCGCACTTCAAGCGTTTACTCTCATGGATCTTGGTGCGACAGCCAGCATTTTCGCCGTAGTCTCCCTGGCAGGACAACTCGGCGGCGGAGTGGCAAATCTCCTCACCTTTTTCGAGTCTTTCAAGGGTGCACCCGAATATGTGCGTGGCATCGAAAAGGACCTTAAGCTCCTGCCACCTATCCTTGAAGGCATGTCCTTTGACGAGCCAACGTACGACGATATATTGCAAGAC
>Ga0335073_10013475_pt1 | contig 11457 bp, 8 predicted proteins | sample Lox_Sample_22_FD_207093 | JGI IMG/M metagenome (GOLD analysis project Ga0335073, IMG submission 207093) | Soil microbial communities from Loxahatchee National Wildlife Refuge, Florida, United States - Lox_Sample_2.2 | ecosystem: Environmental > Terrestrial > Soil > Wetlands | place: USA: Florida... | reverse complement strand
GGAGTAGCTGCGCTTCGTGCGCAACTGGTACGGATCATCCCCGCCTGCGCGGGGAGCACGCCGACTCCGGTGTCACCACGAACCTCGCTGTGGGATCATCCCCGCCTGCGCGGGGAGCACAGGGTGGCGGACAGCTCGGCGTGGGTGCCGCCCGGATCATCCCCGCCTGCGCGGGGAGCACGACGACGCCGCCGGCGAGTCCGAGGTCCAGGCCGGATCATCCCCGCCTGCGCGGGGAGCACCGGACCGTGGTGGCCGCAGAACTCTGAACCGTCGGATCATCCCCGCCTGCGCGGGGAGCACGTAGACCTCAGCCTGGCGACCTGGGACGCCTACGGATCATCCCCGCCTGCGCGGGGAGCACAAACATCTTCCTCGACCCACACACCCGATCCAGGGATCATCCCCGCCTGCGCGGGGAGCACGTGCTCGCGCTGCTGGGCGGCATCGGCAAGGCGGGATCATCCCCGCCTGCGCGGGGAGCACTCTGTCCAGGACATGCCGACCATCAAAATGTGCGGATCATCCCCGCCTGCGCGGGGAGCACCCAGAGCGATACCGCCTGCCATCGGGGTTGTCCGGATCATCCCCGCCTGCGCGGGGAGCACGTCCCCCAGCACGTCGGCGAGCACCTGACCGGCGGATCATCCCCGCCTGCGCGGGGAGCACAGGGTGACCAGCTCGTCGACCTTGACCGTGACCGGATCATCCCCGCCTGCGCGGGGAGCACGGCAGCTGTCGGCGCGTCGCGCTGTGCGGGGGGGATCATCCCCGCCTGCGCGGGGAGCACTTGTCGCCACCGTTGGTGCCCAGGTCGGTCGAGGGATCATCCCCGCCTGCGCGGGGAGCACGAGCTGGAGTCGGTGGGCAGGAACTCCTCCGGCGGATCATCCCCGCCTGCGCGGGGAGCACAGCTCCGCGGCGTCACCAGGTGTCGGTTCGGCGGGATCATCCCCGCCTGCGCGGGGAGCACACTTTCTGACTAGGGACTTTAGCTGAGAGATGGAAGAAACACATTCAGTCGAGAGCACGCCTGAACTTCCGCAACTCGGCGCATCGCATCGGTCGCTGCGACCCGATGCGGTGCGCTATCGCGGGACGGTTAGCTCATCACTCTCAAAAGTCGCTCGGCGAACATGCGCGGGCCTGAGCCGTCGGTGTTCCTAGCCCACCAACGGCGAGCAGACGCGATCGATTACCGACTGGATGCCATTTTTGCCTGACACGTAGGTTTTGGAACGGGCTCACCGCACCAGCTCCAACGCCTACGAGATCGGCTCTGGCGTCTTACCTGGGTATGCCAATCGAGATCACGAGTGTCCTGTCCTGAATCTGGACCGTGATCTGGAACAGCAACCGGCGGCGCGGTCGCATTGCTCACCTCCCGTCCGCTCCGCTTGGTCGGTGCCGCTGCAGTGGCGCCGACCAGGGTCAGGCCTGCTTGATGGTGGCAACGAAATTTAGTCGACCTAAATCAACCATGTCAAGACAGCCTGAAGATGCAAAAAAATAATCACTTCGAGATCCGTGCGATGACACATTCGATCTGCTAGCGTCTCTCTCGCACCACTTCCCGCCACTGTCGGGGTGATTCGGTGTCATCGCAAGGGGGACGAAGAGATCAGTGTTCCGAGTGCTCCCTGCTTCCGCGGGGATGCCGTTGGATGCGCCCGGCGTGTCGCCGGGCGCATCCAACGGCCAACATCACCTGACGGTGTAAGAAGCAAGGAGATTTGTCGGTCTGTGATCGGTTCGGGGGGACCATGAAGGTTGGGAGCAGTCTGAGCACTGCCGCGGCCTCAGTCTGGGCGAAGTCTGCCCGAGCCGACGGTGGCGCCGTGATCGGATCGCTCCCGCTCTGGCAGCACCTTGACGATGCGGCTGACACCGCCGCGCTGCTCTGGGACGAGTGGCTACCGTCCTCCACTCGTGCCGCGATCAGCGCCACGCTCCCGCAGGGCGAGGCGGACGGCCGACTGCTCTACCGCTGGCTTGCCGGTATCCACGATGTCGGGAAGGCAAGCCCTGCTTTTGCAGTGCAGGTAAGCGTCCTGGCGCACAGGATGCGTGAGGCTGGCCTCACGATGCCGGATCAGCTCCCCGACCGCACCACGGCACCACACGCCACGGTCGGCCACTACCTGCTCTGCAACTGGCTCATCGCTCGCGGCTGGGCTCCGGACACGGCCAACACCTTCGCGGTCGTCGTGGGCGGCCACCACGGCTCGCCGCCCACCTCCGACCAACTCGCCCCGTTGGAACACCGCGCCGATCTGGTGGGCGACGGCCTCTGGACCACCGTGCAGCAGGAACTGCTCGACCGAGCCGCCGCCCGGATGGACATCGCGGACGGGCTCGCCAGGTGGCGAGAACTCTGCCTTCCGGTGACCGTCCAAGCGCTGTTGACTGCCGCCGTCATCGTGGCCGACTGGCTGGCCAGCAACACCGAACTCTTTCCCTACGAGCACTGCGTCGACCAGCAGGCTCGGGTGGCGAATGCCTGGCAACTGCTGCAGCTCCCTCCTCCTTGGCAGCCAGACGGCGCCGATCCGCTGCCGCATTTCGCTCAGCGGTTCGGCCTGGCTGCCGGCACCGTTCCCCGGCCATTGCAGGTCGAGGCCGTCCGGCTGGCACACGAACTGACCGACCCTGGGCTGCTGATCATCGAGGCCCCGATGGGCGAGGGCAAGACCGAGGCTGCGCTGTTGGCGGCCGAGGTACTGGCCTCGCGGACCGGTGCCGGCGGGGTCTTCGTGGCGCTGCCGACCCAGGCCACCAGCAATGCCATGTTCCGTCGCGTCTCGCAGTGGCTTCGCGCGCTGCCGGGTGTGACCGGAACCGAACACGCAGTGACCCTCGCGCACGGCAGGGCACACCTGGACGAGCAGTTCCAGCTGCTCAGGCGGGCCGGCCGGTTCCGCGACGTCGGCCGCGACGATCAGGGCAACGGCTACCGCACGCGGCACGACCTGATCGCGCACACCTGGCTCACCGGCCGCAAGAAGGGCACCCTCGCGAGTTCGGTGATCGGCACCATCGACCAGGTGCTGCTCGGCTCGCTCAAGGTCCGGCACAACATGCTCAGGCATTTGGCCTTTGCCGGCAAGGTGGTCCTGCTCGACGAGGTGCACGCGTACGACGTGTTCATGAACGTCTTCCTGCTGCGTACCGTCGAGTGGCTGGGCGCCTACCGGGTGCCCACCATCCTGCTGTCTGCCACCCTGCCCGCCCACCGCCGGGCCGAACTGGTGACCGCGTACCGGCGTGGCTGGAACGCCGTCGCCGCCGGCTCGATCAGGCCCGTCGAGCTGCCAGACGCCGACTACCCCGTGCTGATCGGGGTCAGCGGCTCCGCCCCGGTCGTAGTGCGCCACGTTGCCGCCGCGCCGCGCCGCACGCCGGTCCTGCTCCACCGGCTCGACGACGAGCTGCCCGTTCTGGCCGACCTGTTGCGTGAGCGGCTTGCCGAGGGCGGCTGCGCCGCGGTCATCCGCAACACGGTCGGCCGGGTGCAGCAGGCGGCCCGCTACCTTGCCGAGGCCCTTCCCGAGGCTGAGGTGACCGTGCTGCACTCACGCTATCTGAGCCCGGACCGGTCCCGTATCGAGAAGCAGCTCGTGCAACGCTTCGGCCCAGCCGGGTCGGCGGACCGGCGTGGGCGCCCGCAGATCGTCGTCGCCTCCCAAGTCATCGAACAGTCCCTCGACCTGGACTTCGACCTGATGGTCACCGATCTCGCGCCGGCCGACCTGGTGCTGCAACGCATCGGCCGGCTGCACCGCCACCAGCGCGGCGCAGCTCAGTCCGAACGTGCGCCAGAGCTGCGCGCTGCTCGCTGCCTGATCACCGGCACCGACTGGAGTCAGACGCCGCCCAGGCCGGTCCGGGGCTCCCGTGCGGTCTACGAGAGCTACCCGCTCTACGCGGCCCTGGCGACCCTGGCGCCATTCCTCGACGGTGACCGCCCCCTGGTGCTGCCGGAGGACATCTCCCCGACCGTGCAGGCTGCCTACCACGAGCCGGTGGTCGTACCCGCGGACTGGACGGAGGCCGTGGCTCACGCCTGGCAGAAGTTCCAGACCCGTCGCGACACGCGAACCGACAACGCCCGCGACTTTAGGCTCGGCCCGCCGGGCCGGCTCGGTGCCGACCTCATCGACTGGCATCGGGCAGGCGCCGGCAGCGACGAGGAACGCGGGGCAGCCCACGTCCGGGACGGCCTTACCGGCCTGGAGGTCATCGTGGTGCAGCGGGACGCCGACGGCGGCTTGATCACGCCGACCTGGCTGGCCCGGGACGGTGACCAGTCGATCCCGTCCGACCAGCCGGTGACGTCCTGGAAGCTCGCGCAGCTCGTCGCATCGTGCACCTTGCCGCTGCCGCCCGTTCTGTCGATGCCGGAGCGGATCGATCGGACCATCGAGCAACTCGAGCAGAACTGCTTCACGGGCTGGCAGCAGACCCACCAACTCGCCGGGCAGCTGGTGCTGGTGCTCGATGAGCAGCGAAGCGCCGAACTAGCCGGGTACGTCCTGACCTATCACCCCGACTACGGGCTGGAGTACGAAAGTGCCTGACCAGCAGCACAGTTTCAACCTGATCGATCAACCCTGGATCCTGGCGCGCGACCCCGCCGGACAGATCCAGGAGCTGTCGATCCGCCAGGTGCTCCATCGCGCGCACGAGCTGCCCGAGGTCGTCGGCGACCTGCCCACCCAGACCTTCGCCATCACCCGATTGCTGCTGGCGATCCTGCACCGAGCGGTGGGTGGCCCGGAGAGCAGGCAGGACTGGGCCAAGCTGTGGCAGCAGCACCAGCTTCCGCTGGAGCGGATCGACCGTTACCTCGATTCGGTACACCACCGGTTCGACCTGCTGCATCCCGACGAGCCGTTCTACCAGGTCGCCAACCTGCACACCCAGAAGGGCGAATCGTTCGGCCTGGAGAGGCTGATCGCGGATGCGCCGACCGGCCGGCCGTATCTGACGATGCGCTTGAGCCCGTCGTACGCGGCTATCAGCCTCGCCGAAGCGGCCCGCTGGCTGGTGCACTGCCAGGCGTTCGACCCGTCTGGCATCAAGTCCGGCGCGGTGGGCGACGACCGGGTGAAGGGCGGCAAGGGCTACCCCATCGGGGTTGCCTGGGCTGGTGCCATCGGTGGGGTGCTTGCCCTCAGCTCGGACCTGCGCAAGACACTGCTGCTCAACCTGATCGCCGCCGACTTCGACATCGAGGTCGACCTCGACCGCGACCTGCCGCCGTGGGAACGACCGCAGCTGGGGGCTGCCCAGGAAATCGAGGACCGACCACCCCGCGGGCCGGTCGACCTGCTGACCTGGCAGTCCCGCCGGATCCGGCTGTTCCACGACGGCAGCCAGGTGACCAGTGTGCTGATCTGCAACGGTGACCGGCTGACCCCGCAGAACCGTCACCGCTTCGAGCCGATGACCGCGTGGCGGCGCAGCCCCAACCAGGAGAAGCAACTGAAGCTTGCCCAGGTCTACATGCCCAGGTTGCACGATCCGGACCGTGCACTCTGGCGTGGCCTGGCGTCCCTGCTGCCACCTCAGGGCGGCTCGGCCCGGGACGGCTCCCCGACGGTGCCGCCCCGTGTCCTGAGCTGGATCGCACGCCTGCGGGTCAGCCGGCTGGTGCCGGATGGAAGCTCGGTCAGGGTGCGTGCCATCGGCATGGAGTACTTGACCCAGAGCGCGGTCGTCGGCGACGTCATCGACGACGCGGTCACCATGGACGTCGCGGTGTTGGCCGATCCCGCGGTCGCCGAGCAGGTAGTCAACGCGGTCCGGGCGATCGACGACGGCGTGCAGGCCCTCGCCGAGTTGGCCGGCAACCTGACCCTCGCGGCCGGCGGCGAGCCGGCCGCGACTCGCGACCGCACGCGGGCGTACGGCTATGCCAGCTTCGATCAGCCGTTCCGGCAGTGGCTGGCCGAGCCGAAGGACAGCGTCCCGCCTGCCGAGGCACGCGCCGAGATCGACAGGCGTTCGTACCGGCTGCTCACCGACCTTGCCCGTGAGGTGATCGATTCGGCCGGCCCGAACGCCTGGGCAGGCCGGCAGATCGGCAAGCGCACCTATTCCGTCGCGACCGCCGAGCTGTGGTTCCGGCGCAAGCTCCGCGACACCTTCCCCGGCGCCCTCACCCGCGCCACCGAACTGACCAGCCAAGGAGCGACCAACCATGACTGAGGGAGCGGACCGCAACTTCGACCGCCCGCCGCCGCTGCAGGATGTCGGACAGTTCGTGCATCGCAAGATCCGGCCGTTGCAACAGGGGTATCTGGCCAACCGCTCGGTCGAGGTCGCTGCGCTCGCGGCGTTGCGCCGGGCTGCCACGATGGCCCCGGGCGAGTCACCCGAGGCGTGGGACCACACCCTGCAGGACCTGCCGTCAACGGGATGGGACTCCGACGCGCCGTCCTGGAACGAACAGGCCGCGCATACCGCGATCACCCTCTACGCCGTGCACCAGCAGTCTCGGCGGATCGCGGTGCACGTCCGTGGCCGCGGCCTCGGTCATGCCGCCAGGCGGCTGATCGAACACGGCGCGTCGGAGGAGGCGGTCACCAGGCGGTTCCATTCGATCGGCCTGGCCAGCACGGCCGAGGCCCGCAACTTCCACCTGCGCGCGCTGATCACCCAGCTGCGCGGCGGTGGCGGGCGGGCTCCGATCTCCCTCGACTACGGCCTGCTTGCCGACCAACTGGTCTGGCTGCAGACGAGGCACGCAGACCGGGTACGCCTCGCCTGGGGCCGTGAGTTCGTCCGCTCCGACCGTGCCCAGAAGACCGAAGAGCCCATCGCTGAAACGGAGAACGACCTATGACCCGCACTATCATCGACGTGCACGTGCTGCAGACGGTGCCGCCGAGCAACCTCAACCGGGACGACACCGGCAGCCCGAAGACCGCCGTCTACGGTGGGGTGCGGCGGGCCCGCGTCTCCAGCCAGGCGTGGAAGCGGGCAACCCGCAAGTCGTTCGAAGCGCTGGTCGACCGTGGCGACCTCGGCCTGCGTACCCGCCAGGTGGTCGAGATGCTCAGCCACCGAATCCAGCAGGTGAACCCCGCGCTCGCCGGCGACGCGGAAGGCCACGCCAAGGCCGTGCTGGAGAAGGCCGGCTTCAAGCTCAAGGCCGCCCGCAAGAAGGGCCAGCCGGACGAGTCGGAGTTCCTGCTGTTCCTCAGCGAGCGACAGATCGCGGCACTCGCCGACGTGGCGGTTCAGGCGGCGGCGGCCGATGACTTCAAGGCGGCCCTGGCCGAGCACGATGTGAAGGGCCTGGCCGACCAGGATCACTCCATCGACATCGCACTCTTCGGCCGCATGGTGGCGAACCTGCCGGACCTGAACGTGGACGCCGCGGTGCAGGTCGCGCATGCGATCAGCGTGCACGCGGTGGAGAACGAGTTCGACTACTTCACCGCCGTGGACGACCACAAGTCCGCCGACGAGGAGGAGGATTCCGGGGCCGGCATGATCGGCACGGTCGAGTTCAACTCCGCCACCCTGTACCGGTACGCAGCCCTCGATGTCGACCGGTTGTTGGACAACCTCGGCGACGCGGAAGCGACCCGGCGTGCGGTGGCGACGTTTCTGCAGGCATTCCTCACCTCGATGCCGACCGGCAAGCAGACCACATTCGCGCACCGGACGCTGCCGGACGCGGTGCTGGTCACACTGGGCGGCAGCCAGCCGGTCAACCTGGCGGGCGCGTTCGAGGAGCCGATCTCCGGGTCCAACCGGCCGAGCCAGGCTGCCCATGCCCTGGCCGACCATGCCGGAGAGGTGTTCACCACGTACGCGCTGTCCCATGACCATGCCTGGGTGGTCGGTGTCGGCAAGGCTGGTGATGCGCTGGCGGAGCGGGGCATCCGGGTGGGCATCGACGAGCTGGTGGACCAGGTCGCGGCGGCGGCCGCCGAGCGGATCCCGGCTTCGGCATGACGGTGCTCGCGCTCCGGCTCGCCGCGCCGCTGCAGTCGTGGGGCGCGTCCAGCCGGTTCGTCCGCCGCTACACCCAGATGGAGCCGACCAAGAGCGGCATCGTCGGGTTGATCGCAGCCGCACAGGGCCGGCGCCGCACCGATCCCATCGAGGACCTGGTGCAGTTGCGGCTCGGGGTGCGGGCCGACCAGCCCGGCCGGCTGGTGCGGGACTTCCAGACGGCTCGGCCGGAAACCGGCAAGCCACTGCCACTGTCGTACCGGTTCTACCTGGGCGACGCGGTGTTCCTGGCGGTGATCGAGGCGGCGGCGGAACTGCTCGAAGGCATCGACGAGTCGCTCCGCAATCCGGCGTTCCCGTTGTACCTGGGTCGGCGGGCATGCCCGCCGACCGGACCGGTCAGCCTCGGTCTGCGCGATGGCAGCATCCAGCAGGCGTTGGAAGCGGAACCGTGGCTGGCATCTCCCTGGCACCGCAAGCAGCACCGCTACGAAAGCCGGGTCACCTTGACGACGGTCTTCGATTGTGCGCCCGGAACGCCCGGTGCCGAGACGGTGCGCGACGAGCCGGTGACCTTCGATCCCATCCGGCGTGAGTACCACTGGCGCTCGGTCGGCCGTGGCCATGCGGTCGTCGGCAACCCTGACGCGGTGCCGCCGGTGGACAAGCACGACCCGATGACGGCATAGCGAGAGTGGGCATGTTTCTCAGTAGGTTCTACCTGAACAAGCAGCGGCGAGACGCTCGCCGGTTCCTCGGTTCCCCGCAGATCATGCACGCGGCAGTGCTTGCGAGCTTTCCGCCGGCCGCGACGGAACAGCGATCGGACGGGCGCGTGCTGTGGCGACTGGACAACGCCGCCACCACCCCGACGCTCTACATCGTCAGCCCGGCCCGTCCTGACCTCACGCACTTTGTCGAACAGGTAGGTTGGCCGATCACGCCGACGTGGGAGACCCGGGATTACCAGCCGGTGCTGGATGATCTCACAGCCGGTCAGCGATGGGCCTTCAGGCTGACCGCCAATACCACCCGGTCGACCAAGCTGACCGCCGAGGCGGGGCGATCACAGCGGTACGGTCATGTGACGGCCGATCAGCAGCAGTCATGGCTGATCGACCGCCTCGGCACTCTCGGCGTGGGGCTGGTCAAGACCGCGGCTGGCGACCCCGAGCTGGCGTTGCGGGATCGCGGAGTGCGCAGGTTCGGACGCCAGGGCAGCACGGTGACGCTGACGGTGGGCACGTTCGACGGGGTGCTCCAGATCGACGACCCGGACCGGCTGCGTGCGGCGTTGGTCGACGGCATCGGGCCCGCCAAGGCATACGGGTGTGGGTTGATGACGCTGGCCCGCGTCTGATGGCGAAGCTGCCGGGCGCACCACCGCCCACCTTGCCGGAACTGGTCCGGATCACCGACCGGATGACTTTCGTCTATCTGGAACAGAGCGTGGTGCACCGCGACAGCAACGCGATCACCGCAACCGACGCCCGGGGTACCGTGCACATCCCAGCGGCATCGCTCGGGGCGCTGCTACTCGGGCCAGGAACCAGCATCACGCACCAGGCGATGATGCTGCTCGGCGAATGTGCCTCCACCGCCGTGTGGGTGGGCGAGCGTGGTGTGCGGTACTACGCGCACGGCCGGTCGCTGGCGAGAGGCACCCGGCTGCTGCAGGTGCAGGCGGAGAAGGTCAGCAATCGGCTGGATCGGCTGCAGATCGCCCGGCAGATGTACGCGATGCGGTTTCCTGGCGAGGACGACATCGGCCAACTGACGATGCAACAGCTGCGCGGACGTGAAGGCGTGCGCGTGCGGCGGTGCTACCGCGAGCAGGCCGAACGGACCGGGGTCGAATGGTCCAGACGGGAATACGACCGCATCGACTGGGACTCGGGCAGCCCGGTGAACCAGGCCCTTTCCGCCTGCAACACAGCGCTGTACGGGATCGTGCACGCCGTGCTCGTCTCGCTCGGGTGCTCCCCCGGGCTGGGATTCGTGCACACCGGGCACGAGCGTTCCTTCGTGTACGACATCGCCGATCTCTACAAGGCGGAGATCAGCATTCCGGTGGCATTCGACATCGCGGCGAGCGGGACGGCCGAGGTCGGCTCGGCTGCCCGGCGTGCCGTGCGGGACCGGATCTTCGGCGGACGCCTGCTCGAACGTTGTGTCGCGGACGTCCAGCAACTGCTGATCGGAGACACCCACCCGGACGAGCTCTTCGAGGCAGACGTCGTCTGGCTGTGGGATGGCGCCGATCGGGTGGTCGCCGGCGGCGTGAGCTACGACGACCCGAGCATGCCGTGATCACGATCGTGCTGAGTGCCTGTCCGGTGGGACTGCGTGGCCAGCTGACCCGATGGTTGATCGAGATCTCGGCCGGCGTGTTCGTGGGCAACGTGTCGGCCAGGGTTCGCGAACTGCTGTGGCTGCGAGTCACCGAACTGAGCGGAGACGGCCGCGCACTGATGGTGTACAGCGTGCCGACCGAGCAGGAGTTGTCGTTCCGGGTGCACCGGCATCACTGGACACCGACCGATTTCGATGGCCTGACGCTGATGATGCGGCCGGCGCAGGACACACCGCTGCCGATCAAGCCCGGCTGGAGCACCGCCAGCAAGCGTCGCCGCTTCGGTGGCCGCTGACTCTGCGGGGCGTCGATTCTGCGGGGTGTCGAGCCGACGTACCCGCGGAGTGAATGAATATCGGCCGCTCACGCGCTAAAGTCCCTAGTCAGCAAGTGTGCTCCCCGCGCACGCGGGGATGATCCCTACGCCGACGCTGGCCGGCTGACGGTCCGTACGTGCTCCCCGCGCACGCGGGGATGATCCGATGGTACCGATGCTCACATACCGCAGCGTCACGTGCTCCCCGCGCACGCGGGGATGATCCCCACTCCAAGGGATGGACGCAGCAGGACGGCCCGTGCTCCCCGCGCACGCGGGGATGATCCGGCGATGAGCAAGTTGGCGGCCACGCTCGTGTCGTGCTCCCCGCGCACGCGGGGATGATCCCGGCGAAACCACCCAGTCCACCAGCGGCACCCCGTGCTCCCCGCGCACGCGGGGATGATCCGGAGGCCGTCGTCCTGCTCACCACCGCCCTGATCGTGCTCCCCGCGCACGCGGGGATGATCCCACGGCGAGGTTCGTGGTGACACCGGAGTCGGCGTGCTCCCCGCGCACGCGGGGATGATCCCAACCCGCTGGGTGCGCCGTTCCGGGACGCGATGGTGCTCCCCGCGCACGCGGGGATGATCCGTAGTGCGCGCCGAGCGCGGTTGCGGCCGGCCGGTGCTCCCCGCGCACGCGGGGATGATCCCGGTGTGGCCGTGGTGCCGGTGCCGTCGGTGGTGTGCTCCCCGCGCACGCGGGGATGATCCGTAGAAGTCGAACACCCCGACCACACTGGGGGTGTGCTCCCCGCGCACGCGGGGATGATCCGTGCCGCCGAGTTCCTTCGCGGCCGTCTGGAACGTGCTCCCCG
>Ga0335073_10013474_pt1 | contig 11457 bp, 10 predicted proteins | sample Lox_Sample_22_FD_207093 | JGI IMG/M metagenome (GOLD analysis project Ga0335073, IMG submission 207093) | Soil microbial communities from Loxahatchee National Wildlife Refuge, Florida, United States - Lox_Sample_2.2 | ecosystem: Environmental > Terrestrial > Soil > Wetlands | place: USA... | reverse complement strand
CAGCGGCGGGTCGCTGATGATCCGCCACTGCCCGTCGGCCTGCGTGGCGAGCTTGCTCAGCGCCTGCATGCTGTCGCGGGTATGCGCCTTGGCCGCAATCTTCTGGGTGGCCTTGAACGTCTTTTTCGACATCTGCGACTGGAACTGGGCGATGGTGTCGTCGACGTCCAGGTGCGCGTACCAGACCTCCAGGAAAGACTGCCCTGAGAACTCTTGCATCGCCTTGCGGTAGCTCTCGATCCCAGCAAGGACGATCTTGCGACGGTCCTGGCTGGTGAACCTGTTGTCGCGCCCGGCCACGGCCAGGCTGGCCGCCAGCCGCTTGACATCCCACTCGAACGGGCCCGGCAGCGTCTCGTCGAAGTCGTTGACATCGAAGACCAGCCGCCGCTCTGGCGAGGCGAACGCCCCGAAATTGGACAGGTGCGCGTCCCCGCACAGTTGCGCCCGCAGCCCTGACGCGGGCGTGGTGGCCAGGTCAGCGGCCATCGGCAGCGCCGCGCCCCGGAAGAAGGTGAACGGCGACACCAGCATCCGCCCGTTCCGGACCGGCACCAGCTCCGGCACCCGGCTCTTGTCCTGCTCCAGCAGCAGGCCGACCGGATCCCGCGACGCGTCCGGCGTGAACTCCGCGTGCGACTCCAGCGGGGCCACCGCCCTGGCATGCTTCCCCCGAGCCGCCCGGTCCGCACGACTCAGCTGTTCTCCCCCGGCCCCCGAACCTCCACGGGAGGTCCGGGCGGCGGACCTTCCTCCTCGCGCGGCCTCCTTGGTCTTCACCGTCATGGCGACCCCTTCCGTCCCAGGGCCATCAACGTTATTCGCTGAGCTGCCGGCGAACCGGCTGGTTTCTCCGCCATGGCCGCGATGTCACGTCTGAGCGCGGCCGCCGCCTTAGGGGACGCGGCGGCGCGTGAAAGGTCTCCCGGACGCCACCACCGGGCCTGTAACGTCCCGTTGACCGTCAGATCACCATTCGACCGCGTGCCAGGATTATCTTCAACTCCTGATGACGCCCGCGGGTGAGCAGTTCGCAATCGCCAGCCCGGCAAGATCGGCGTACGGGTCGGCCATGTCCGGCCTTGGTCGCGACCCGGGCCCACCGCGGTCGGCTTGCCGGCAGCGTCGGATTGGGGGTACCTCGTGTGGGGTACCAGTAGCACGCGGACGGTGCTGTGCCGATGTGTGGGAGGGCCGGATGCATATCAGCGATGTGCTTCGCGTCAAGGGCGCGCATGTCGTCACCGTCACCCCGGACACGACGGTGCGGCGTCTTCTCGCGGTCCTGGCCGAGCACCGGATCGGCGCGGTGGTCGTCTCTGACGATGGCGCATCAGTCGACGGGATCGCCAGCGAGCGGGACATCGTGCGGGCCTTGGCCCTGCGGGGCGCCGCGGTGATGTCTGCGCCGGTCACGGATATCTGCACCGCCGATGTGCACACGGTCACGCCGCAGACCTCGCTGGAGGAAGTCGCGCGCATGATGACCGAGCGCCGGGTACGGCACGCGCCGGTCGTGGCGGACGGCGGCCTGCGCGGCATCGTGAGCATTGGCGACGTGGTGAAGAGCCGTATCGACGAGCTGGAGACTGAGCGGGCCGCGTTGACCGACTACATCACAGGTGCCCGCTAGCGCCTCGGGTTCCTGGTGATCTGCCAGGCTGAGCTGGGGAAGCGTGCTGCTGCCGGGATGTTTCTGGTCGCCTTGGTTATCTCCTGGCAGGGCGGTACGGTCGGCTGGTGGGGGAGTTCTCCGGCGATCTCGCCGGTCAGGGTGATACCGACCGGGCCCGGGTAGCGGTGCGGCTGCCGCCGAGGCGGTTGTCCTTTGTCGGGCGGACCGCGGACCTCGGCGAGATCGCGGCCAGGCTGGCTCGGTATCCGGTGGTGACGCTGACCGGCGTCGGGGGAGTCGGGAAGAGCGCGCTGGCGGTCGAGGCGGCGTGGATCGAGGTGTCGGCCGGCCGGGCGGACCTGGCCTGCTACGTGGACCTGGTGCCATGCCGCGGCGATGAGCAGGTGGTTGCCGCCGTGGTCGAGGCGGTGGGCATCAGGGGGGCCGAGGCGGCGGCGGGGCTTGACGCGGTGGCCGAAGCGGTGTCGCGCCGCCGGTCGTTGCTGGTTATCGACAACTGCGAGCATGTGCTGGAACCGGTCCGGCGTGCCTGCGGGCAGCTGGCCGGGCGGGCCGCGGATCTGCGGGTTCTGGCGACGAGCCGTATCCCGCTCGATATCGAGCCCGAATGCGTATGGCGGGTGCAGCCGATGGCTGTTCCCGGCGAGGCAGGCCCTGCGGTTGCCACGGAGGCCGTGACCCTGTTTCTGGCGCGGGCCGCCATGGCGGGGGTGACGGTGCGGGCCGGGCCCGGTGAGCTGGTACTCGCGGGCAGCATCTGCCGTCAGGCGGGCGGCCTTCCGCTGGCGCTTGAATTGGTCGCCAACCGCCTGCGGGTTGCCTCACTGACCGAACTCGCCGAAGGGCTCGGGCTTTTGGGATGGCCTGCCAGGACCACAGGCTCGGGACGCCATGACTCGCTAGAGGCGTGCCTGAGCTGGAGTCATGCGCTGCTGCCGGCCGGTGCGGCGGTGGTGTTCCGGCGTCTGAGTGTATTCCCCAGCGGGTTTGACCTTGCCGCGGCGCGGGAGGTGGCGGGGACACCGCCGGTCGGGGCCGGTGAGGTTGGCGTGCTGGTCGAGCAACTGGTCACCGCGTCGCTGCTGGAGGCGGACACGAGCGGGACCACAACCCGGTTCCGCTTCCTCGAGCCGGTACGCCAATATGCCGCGGCACGTCTCGCCGACGCCGGGGAGGAAAACCTGGCCCGGTGGCGCCACGCCCGCGCGTTCCTGGCCCGGGCCGAGGCAATCGAGCCGCTGCTGTTCGCGCCGCGGGCCGAGCAGCAGTGCGACCTGCTGGAGCTCGACCGGCCTGATCACGACGCGGCCCTGGGCTGGTTCTTGTCCTGCGTGGCCACGGCGGAGGCGCAGCGGCTGGCGGCAGCGCTGTACTTCTTCTGGTACACCCGCGGCTGGTTCGTCACCGGCTTGCGCTGGCTGCGTGCCGCGCTGGAGGCGGAAGCCCAGGTCGAGCCGCTGGTCAAGCTGCGTGCCGAGGTCGGGCTGGCGCAGCTGGCCTTCATCGCCGGCGACTACCTGGCTTCGTTCGCCGCCATCGAGTCGGCATTGCCGGCGGCGCGGCTGCTCGGTGACGATGTGGTGCTGGCCCGATGCCTGGCGACCGCTGGTTATGTCTGGTGGTTCCTGGATCCAGGGCGTTCTGCCGCGCTTTTCGAAGAGGGCCTGGAGGCGGCCGGCCGGAGCGGCGACGACTGGACCCGCAGCACCGGGCTGGCCGGGCTGGGCTGGGCTCGCTACTTCGCGGGGCGTTTCGACGCTGCGACCGGGCCGTTGCGGGAGGGGATCGAGCTGACAGCCCGTTCAGGGCGCCGGCAGCAGTTCGCGATGGCGGTGCTTGGCCGCGCCGCGGTTGAGCTATGGCTCGGGCAGCTCCCGGCGGCGGAGGCATCCGCGCAGCAAGCGCTGGGCGTGCTGCTGGCGATCGGCGATGCCACCTGGAGCAGTGCGGCGCTGGCGATCCTGGCCGAGATCGAACGTGCGCGCGGCCGGCTGGATACGGCCGGGCAGCACGCTGCCGAGGCCATCGAGATCGCCGGGCGGGCCAACTCGGCCATCAACGTGATGCTCGCCACCGGGCACCTGGGCCGCATTCTGCTTGCCCGCGGCGAACCGGGTGCGGCCGGCCACCTCGATCGGGCCGTGCAACTGGCCCGCGCCTTCGCCGTACGGCCGCTCCTGGCCTGGTGGCTGGACTCACTCGGCGAGCTTGCCGAGCTGGAGGGCCGCCACGGCGACGCGCGAAGCTGGTACGAGCAAGCGGCCGGCCACGCGGCTGGGTGCGATCTGGCAGCGGACGCCGCCCGCGCCCGCCACCACCTGGGCCGGCTGGCCTGGATGACGGGCGACCCGGCATCGGCGGTCAACAGCTGTCACGAGGCGCTGGCCGGGCAGCTCGAGGCCGGCGACTGCCTGGGCCTGGTCGAAACACTGGAGACCCTCGGTGGTCTGCTCATTGACGAGGGGCGCGCCCGGCGCGGGCTGCCGCTGCTGGCGGCCGCTGGCGCCGCCCGCGGGCGGCTGGATTTTCCCGCCCGGCCGGTGGAGGCCAGCCGGATCGCGGGCTGGGTCGCATCCGGGCGCGAGTATCTCGGCGCGCAGGCGCAGCCCGCATGGGAGCGCGGTGCCGGGCTCAGCGTCCAGGAAGCGGCCGCGATGGCCCGCCGGGGGCGGGGCCCGCGCCGACGGCCTGCGTTCGGATGGTCGAGCCTGACCCCGGCTGAGCGGAACGTCGCCGATCTCGTCGCCCGCGGGCTTACCAATCCCGAGATCGCCGCCCGGCTCGGGGTAAGCGCAGGCACCGTCAAGGGTCACGTGTCGAGCGTGCTGCGTAAGCTCAGTGTGCGAACCCGCGCTGAACTGGCCGCCGCCGTTTCCGGCCACTCCGGGATCTGACCCCCCATCCGGCAGATGTTCTTCTCGCCGCGCCGCCGGATGCTATCTGCATGCCTAACGCAATCGTCAACGGGATCAGCATCGACTACTCAGTGACTGGCAATGGATCACCGGTCCTGCTCATCTGCGGCACCGGTCAGCCTGCCGACCTGTGGTTCGCCCAGGTGGCCGACCTGGCCGCCGCCGGGCACACCGTCGTCACCTTCGACAACAGAGGCTGCGGACGGTCCGAGGCGCCGCCCGCCCCCTACCTGGTAGCCGACATGGCCGCCGACACCGCGGCCCTGATCGAGCACCTCGGGACCGGGCCGTGCGACATCGTCGGCTACTCACTCGGTGGCTACATCGCCCAGGAGCTCGCCGTGACCCGGGCCGGCCTCGTCCGGCGGCTCGTGTTCCTGGCCGGGGTCGGCCCGGCCCCGGCCTATGCGGTGGCCCGATCCCGCGCTGCCGTCGACCTCGCCCGGGCCCTTGACCCGCTCCCGCCCAGCTTCGACGTAGCCGACCTGCTGCTGTCCCTGCATCCCATGGCCCAGCTCCAAGACGACGATGACGCGGTCAAGGTCACCATCAGCCTCATCGAGGCCGCCGCACCGTGGACCAACCCCGGGCGGCTCGGCCAGTATCAGGCCGATCTTGCCTGGCTCGAGGACAGCAGCCAGCTGGACCGGCTCAGCCAGGTCAAGTCCCCCTGCCTGGCCATGGCGTTCGAGCACGACTGTTGGTTCCCCCCACGGTCCGTGCGCGAAGCAGCCAAGCGGATTCCCGGCTGCCGGTACGTTGAACTGCCCGGCCAGGGCCACGGCGCCCCCCTGCTGTCCGCCGGCCAGGTCAACCCCACCCTTGCCGAGTTCTTTGCCTAGACCGCGGCTCGTCATCCGCAGGGCCAGCCAGCGGGAATTGTGCAGAGCGGCTCAGGGCGCCAGGGTCCCGGTGCCGAGCGATGAGTCCGGGTTCCGCTCTTGGTCGTACTGGTATGGCGACAGCACGACTAGCGACTGTGCAGATGTGGTACGACACCCGCGGCCAGGGTGATCCGCTGGTCGCGCTGCACCCGGGCGGCGCCGGAGTGGATTCCCGCGCGCTGGCTCCTAACGTGGAAGCTCTCTCACGGCATTTCCGGGTCTATACCCCCGAGCAGCGAGGACACGGGCACACGCCCGACGTGGAGGGGCCCATCACCTTCGAGCTCATGGCACAGGACACGATCGCGTTCATCGAGACGGTTATCGGCGGGCCGGTCCACTTGCTCGGCTGCAGCGATGGCGCCATTCTCGCGCTGACCGTCGCGCTTCGCCGTCCCGACCTGGTGCGCCGTCTCATGTTCGCCGCCGGAGTCTTCCACCGTGACGGCTGGGAGGATGGGGTCCTCGACGGCGACCCGCCGGATTTCCTCCGGCCGGGCTACGGCGAGGTCTCACCCGACGGAATCGGCCACTACGACGTGATCGTCGCCAAGCTGGACACGATGCACGCTCACGAACCCGCTTTCACGCACGACGACCTGGGCAAGATCGCCTGCCGCACGCTCGTTATGGTCGCCGATGACGACCAAGTCCGCCTGGAACACGCTGTCGATCTGTACCGGACCCTGCCCGACGCCGAGCTATCCGTCGTTCCCGGCACCTCGCACGGTTTGCTCGTCGAGAAACCGGGATTGTGCAACATGGTCATCACCGAGTTCTTCACCAAGGACCCGGTACAGACATTCGCGCCCATCCGGCGCGCCGCCTCCCGGTAGCCGCCGTACCTTGCAGGTAGGTTGACCGCATGGACGAGAACAGGGCCCGCCGCGTCGCCGATGCTCTCAGGGATCGCGGTATTGACGCACACCTGGAAACTGCGGGGATCGATGTCTACGGAGTACGTGTCATGCTCAGCGGCGGCCGCGAGGCGATCTGGGGTAACGAAGGCACGTCGTCCCTGGAGGCCGAGGTGCTGCTCGACGGGGACCTCGTGGGCTTCATCCCTGAGATTGCCGGGTCTGAGGCATTCGACGAGGCGCAGATCGTGGACGCCATCGCGCGAGCCGACTATGACGAGCCCATCGGCCGGGAACTCCCTGAGGCGCCGCCGCCCGCCCCGCCGTTGACGCGGGAGGGCGGGTTGTTCCGGCGCTTCCTCGGCGGCTTCCGGGAGGAATCGGAGTAAGAGGTCGTACCGGTGCCCGGCCCGAAGGCGATCGGGCAGGCGAGGTGGGGCACCGGAGTTTGAACGACCGCCGGCCGTGGCGCCGGGGCGGGGCCGCGAGGTCCGGTGATGAAGACCGCGGAGAGCACCGCGGCGCAGGCGAATGCTGACGCGCAGATCCAGCTGATCTGGGCGAAGCTGGACTGAAACTGCACCGGGTCGGTGTAGGACGCACCGGTCAGGCCGGTGATGGGCGGCAGCGCCGCGATCCAGAGCAGGCCCGCGACCCGGGCCACGGCGTTGTTCACCCCGGAGGCCAGACCGGCGAGGGAGTCCGGGGCGGAGTTCATCGCGCTGGCGGTCAGGGGTGGTATGAGGGACGCCAGGCCGAGGCCGAACAGCAGGGCTACCGGCAATACGACCGTCCAGTAGCCGGCGTGAGGGCCGAGGCGCACGGCGAGCAGGGACGCAACTGTGCACAACAGGCAGCCCGCGACTAGTTGCGGCCGGGGGCCGATCCGCTGAGCCAGCTGGCCGCTGGCTCCTGACAGCAGCAAGGTCACGACGGTGACAGGTACTAGTGCCGAGCCCGCCACCACCGGGCTGTAGCCGGCGATGATCTCCAAGGCGGGGATGAAGACGAACGCGAAGCCGCCGAGGGCGCCGTTGACGACGAAGGTGACGGCATTGGCGGCGCGGAACTGCGCCGGCCGGAAGATCGCGGGCGGGAGCATGGGGTGGCTCTTGCGCCATTCGGTGACGGCGAAGGTGGCCGACGACCCCACGGCGAGCACCGCGGCAGCGACGAACCTCGGCGAGCTGACGCCCCCGCCAGACAGAACGATGATCGCGTAGGTGATCGCGGCCAGCGCGACGACGCCGGCCAGCGCGCCGAACCAGTCGGCGCTCCCGGACAGCGATGTGTCGCGGGATTCGGGGACGTGGCGCAGCGTCATCCAGGCGACCGCCGCGGCGACCGGGACGTTGATCAGGAAGATCCACCGCCAGCTGCCGGCTTCCAGCAGCCACCCGCCGAGGAAGGGCGCGATCGCGGAGGAAACCCCGCTGAATCCAGCCCACGTCCCGATCGCGTGCGTGCGGTCGCTCGGCTGAAAGGCCGCCTCGATGATCGCCAGGCTGGCCGGTGTCATCAGCGCGCCCCCGATACCCTGCACGGCTCGCGCGGCGATGAGCCAGCCGATGCCGGGCGCGGCCGCGCACAGCACCGACGCCATGGTGAACCAGCACAGGCCGACCAGGTACACCCGCCGCCGTCCCCAGCGGTCGCTGAGCGAGCCGGCTAGCAGGATCAGCGAGGCCAGGGTCAGCGTGTAGCTCATGACGGTCCACTGCAGGTCCTGGAAGCCGACGTGCAGGTTCCGCCCGATGGCTGGCAGCGCGACGGCGACCACCGTGGAGTCGATCCCTGCCACCGACGACCCCAAGACCATCGCCGCGACCACCCACCGGCCTTGAGCGGAGCGGTAGCGGAGCAACTCGTGCGGGCCGGAACCGTTAGCCGGGCTCAGCTCGCCCGGCTGACCGCTCGCATCTGGTGTCACTGGCCGCGTCTCCATGTGGGTTCGGGCGGTATGTCTGGAGCAGCTGGCGCTGCTGTATCTCATGAGCGGCTGGCCGCCGCTCTGCCGCCCGCGCTACTCGAGGGTGAGAATGATGCGCTCGTGGATGTTGCCGCCTTCCAGCTGGCGGTGGGCCTCGGCGGCCTGCCGCATGGGCATGGATGTGTGCGCGCGCAGGCGGAGACGCCCATCGGCCAGCAAGGCGATCGTCTCATCCAGGGCGCCGGGAGCACGGTCCGGCGTGGGCTCGGACAGCATGACGCCGAAGTCCGCGGCGGCCGGATCCGACAAGGTGATGACCCGCTCTGGTCCGCCGGTCAGGGCGATCGCGTCGGCTAGGACCCCCTTGCCGGCGGCGTCGAACACGGCGTCGATCGCGCCCAGCGCGCGGGCCCGGCCGGGCAGGCCCGCGCCGTACCGCACCGGCGTCGCACCCAGCTCACGGGCGAGCGTTTCGTCGTGCTCGCCGACCGCGCTGATCACCCTGACGCCCTGGGCGACTGCTAGCTGCGTGGCGATGATGCCGACCGATCCGCCGCCGCCGAACAGCAGCAGCGTCTCACCGCTTTTGACGTGCAGCTGCCGCAGCACGCCGACGGCCGCCTCGGCGGAACTGGGCAGCGCGGCGGCAGCGGTCCACGAAACGCTGTCCGGCTTGCGGGCCCAGATGGACGCCACCGCGTACTCGGCGTAACCCCCCAGGCTGAACAGCAGTGCGGTGACGGCATCGCCGGCGGACGTGCCGGTCACGCCGGGCCCGATCGCGTCGACGGCGCCTGCTGCCTCGTAGCCGAGCACCGCGTTCGGGGGCAGCGGGATGGCTTTGAGGTAGCCGGCCCGCAGGGCCAGATCGGTCGGGCTGATGCCGGCGGCCTTGACCTTGATCCTGATCTGTCCCTCGCCCGGTTCGGCCGGCGGGACCTCGGCCCACTGCAGCACCTCAGGTGGTCCGTATCCGGTCATCACAACCGCGTTGGGCATGGCAGTTCCTTCCTGCTGGAAGGCCGGTCACCTTCTCTCCGCAACGTACGTGATATGTCACGTAACTGTCAACGTGATGTGTCACGTAATTTTTCCGCCGGGTGCCAGTCGATCGGCGGCGGGAGCGAGCCCTGCTTGATGATGTTGGCGTACACGCTCTCCAGTGCCTCGCTGAGCGGCGCTACCAGGTCAGCTGGCAGCCCTTCGAAGAACAGGCGCCGGACAAGATCCACGTGCCCGCGCGCCGCTTCCTCCTGAGCCTGCCGCCCGTGAGCGGTCAGGGTCACCTCGGTGACCCTCCTGTCAGTGGCGGACAGATCGCACGTCACCAGGCCCCGGGCGCTCATCCGCCGTACGTGATGGGACACCCGGCTGCGCTCCCAGCCGATCTGGGCGGCCAGCACCGTGATCTGCATCCGCCCGCCCTCGGCGACGCTCAGCGCCGTCAGCACGTCATAATCGGGCAGCGACATGCCGCTATCGGCGAGGAGCTGGCGATTCATCTCGTACGCCAGCCGCAGCTGGACCCGGATGTAGGCCAGCCACGCCCGCTGCTGGTCACCGTCGAGCCATCCGCCGGCAGGCGCCGGGACGTCATTGTCATTACGTGACATATCACCTGAGCTTACTCCTGCCGGGCTACCCCGCGCAGGTGCCCTGTCTCACCGATCTGGTCCGCGGGCAGCCCTCTGACCCGCCCGGCGCGCCTACTGCGGCGCGGGGTTCACTGGGTATGAACCGGCGGGTCTTGCCGCTCTGGGCAAGGCGGGGGATAGCGGTGACTTGGTGCACGTGCACGCGGCGGGCCGGGAACGCCCGCGCCGCGCAGGACGCGCTCAAGCGAGGCCGCGAGCGCCTCACGATCCAGCGCGCCCCCGGCGATCACCGCCACGTCGATGCCGTTGCCGGTCTGGCGAACCTGGTATTCGGCGACCTGCGGCGCCTTGACCATGGCCGTCCGGATCATCAGCGCGTCAACGGTGACGGTTCCGTACCGGAATGCCTCGTCGGCGCGTCCTTCGACGGTGGCGTGCAGGTACGGGTCGCCGTCGGCGGGGTGGCGGGTGAAGTGGTCGGTGAGCTCGTAGCGGGTCAGCGGCTGGGTGCGGTTGTGGAGGTTGGTGAGAAGAACCTTGGCTGACGGCGTGCCGTGGCGACCGCGGGTTGGACGGGACCGCATGATTCGCAACGCGGATTCGGCTGCCGAGACGGCGAGACGGTAGCGTCCTGGCAGGTGAGCTAGAGGAGCGCGGACATGACTGATCAGGCGGTCCGAACAGAGCAGTCGGGGCCGGTCACCACCGTGTTCCTGCACCGACCTGCGCGGCGCAACGCGGTCGACGGCCCGACGGCGGCCGAGCTGGCCGCGGCCTTCCGCGCGTTCGACGCCGATCCGGGCGCCGCGGTCGCGGTGCTGCACGGTGCCGGCGGCGTGTTCTGCTCCGGGGCCGACCTGACCGCGATCGGCACCGAGCGCGGCAACCGGGTGGCCCCCGGCGGAGACGCCCCGATGGGCGTCAGCCGGCTGCGGCTGTCCAAGCCGGTGATCGCCGCGGTATCGGGATACGCGGTGGCCGGCGGCCTGGAGCTCGCGCTGTGGTGCGATCTGCGGGTCGCCGATGAGACCGCCGTATTCGGCGTCTTCTGCCGGCGCTGGGGCGTTCCGCTGATCGACGGCGGCACCGTGCGGCTGCCCCGGCTGATCGGCACCAGCCGCGCGATGGACATGATCCTCACCGGCCGCGCCGTCGACGCCGCGGAGGCGGCCGCGATCGGGCTCGCCAACCGCGTCGTGCCGGCCGGGCAGGCGCTGGCCGTCGCTCAGGCGCTGGCCGCCCAGCTCGCCGCGTTCCCGCAGGTCTGCCTGCGCAGCGACCGCGCGTCGGTGCTGGACGCCGAAGGCCTGGATGAGACCGCCGCACTGGCATCGGAGTTCGCGCACGGGCAGGCAGCGCTGGCCAGCGAGACTGCCGCCGGCGCAGCCCGGTTCGCCGCCGGCGCCGGACGGCACGGGAACGTCGACACGCCACCGCGGTGAGGGCCGCGATGAGGACCGCGTGACGTTATGGCGGCTGCAGGGCAACTAGAGACGTGACCGAGAGAACAGCAACGGCCAGGCAGGCGGGCGGCACCGGCGCGGCGGCCGAGTTCGAGCGGCTGTACCGGGCGAACGTGGAGGCGGTCACGGCCTACTTCGCGCGGCGCAGCGCCGACCCGCACGTGGTCGCCGACCTCA
>Ga0335073_10013473_pt1 | contig 11458 bp, 11 predicted proteins | sample Lox_Sample_22_FD_207093 | JGI IMG/M metagenome (GOLD analysis project Ga0335073, IMG submission 207093) | Soil microbial communities from Loxahatchee National Wildlife Refuge, Florida, United States - Lox_Sample_2.2 | ecosystem: Environmental > Terrestrial > Soil > Wetlands | place: USA... | reverse complement strand
CTCTTCGATGCTATCGGCGAGCGTAAGCAAGTAGGCCGAGCCGGGAAACGGCTCTCCCAAAAAATCGCTACGAATACCGTAGCAAATTACGGGTATATCTAGCTGATGGGCACCGCGGTGCAACTGGCGCACCTGCGCCGGCGTTAGGAACTGCGCTTCATCGACCAACACGCATGAAATGTCGTGCATGGCAGACATCGCCGTCAAAAAATCAAACGACTCGTCGAAAGTCATCGATGCTCGCTGCGGGCCGATACGCGACGTGATGATACCCTGTCCATGGCGGCGGTCGATCGCAGATGTAAATAGAGCAACCTTCCGGCCGTTCTCTTCATAGTTGTGCGCAACTTGAATGAGTGCGGTCGACTTGCCCGCGTTCATCGCTGAATATCTAAAGTAGAGTTTTGCCATCACCGAGGGGAATTATGGAAAGCAGCCGTCCGATCCGCTCCTTTTTGGCGCTCTTCGCCGTTGCGATATTTGCCGCATGCGGTGGAGGCGGCGGCTCGATGCCGCCGGCCGGTTCGGCCGGATCAAATCCTTCGAACCCGTCATCGGGCACGATGGCTGCAAAGGCACAGAGCGCCGCGAACTCCGCGCTCGCCGTAACCGGCAATAGCCTCGACGTCGACCAATTTGGTGCATCCGCGAGTATCACCTCATTTGCAATCCAGCGCGCGGTTGCGGCGCGAGATGGTAATGCGCCCGCTTCGGCCTCGCCCGGAACGTGTCAGCAGGGCGTCGAGTTCTCGCAAACGAGCCCGGGCGCTGGGCAATACAACGAGACCATCGAGTTCTTCTACGATTCGGCCTGCACGCAACCGCGCAAACGTATCGTCATGGCCATCGATTTCAGCTCGACCGGCGGGATCATCAACGGCACCGAAGAGCTCTGGGACATGACCGGCAATGTGGTCGACTATAAGACCGATGAGGGCACGTTCGCGTTCGCCTCAAATTCGAGCCAAATCACGCAGATTACCGTAGAACGCACGGTCGCCGCTGCGCCCAGCGCGACGCCGTTCGCCGAAGACGGGTTCACCTGCGTCTATACCACCGCGAATCCCATCGACTGCGGCAACGCTATCGTTGCCACGGTCGACGACAAACAGCTCGACCCGCAAGTTTCGGCCAGTCCAAGCGCCTCGCCGACCGCAACGCCGACGCCGTACGAAATCGGATTCGCCGGCACCGTGCAAGGAACGTTGCAAACGCCCTCACCCTCGCCGTCACCCTCGGGAATGCCGACGATGAGTCCGAACTTCACCTGGAACGCCCAGAACGTCGAACTGCAGTTGACGGTCGCAGGAACGGGCTACACCGGCGCCATGCAGTCGATGACGATCGCGCCGGCGACGGCACCGGCTTGGAACCTTACGGGCGGTGCGCAGGTGACGTCGCTCACCGGCAACGCAACAATCGGATTCGGGCCTAGCGGTATGATGTCGAGCGCGAATATCACGCTCGTCGATAGCGCCGACGGCCTTACGATCACGCTTACGTCGATTGCGCACGGCGGCCTGAGCGGAACGGTGACCAATAGTTCGGGACAAACCGTAGCAACGGTAACGGTTGACGCTAACGGCGACGGTACGATCAGTTACACGAGCGGCGCGATGGCGCAGATTCGCGACTGGGTGATTTTAAGCTCGTAGGGTCGCGAAAGCCGCAAGCGCGCGGTCCATCTCGTCTTTGGTGAGCGCGGCAGAGAGCTGCGTGCGAATCCGTGCCGTACCTTCCGGCACGACCGGAAAGCCGAACCCGGTTACAAAGACGCCGCTTTTGAGCAGCCGGTCGCTCATCGCAATGGCCTTTGACGTCTCGCCGACGATGATCGGCACGATTGCACTTGGACCGTCAAGCGGCTTGAATCCAAGCTTGACCAATCCTTCGCGGAAATACGCGACGTTCTCGCGCAGCTTGTCGACCAGTTCCGGATGGGCGTCGAGATAGTCGATCGCCGCAAGCGAGCTGCAGGCAACCGTCGCCGGCAGCGCATTTGAAAACAGCTGTGGTCGCGACCGCTGGATCAGCATGTCGACGAGCGCCGCAGAGCCCGCGACGAAGCCACCTGCTGCGCCGCCAAGCGCTTTGCCGAGCGTGCCGGTGATAATATCAACTTCTCCGGTGAGACCGAAGTGCTCGATCGTGCCGCGGCCCGTCTTACCCATGACACCGGTGCCATGCGAGTCGTCGACGACGCTAACGGCACCGTATTTCTTGCAGAGCGCTACGATCTCGGGAAGCCTCGCGAGCGAGCCTTCCATCGAAAATACGCCGTCCGTAACAACGACTATAGGCGAGTTTTTGTTATCCTGAGCCTGTCGAAGGATGGCTTCGAGATCAGCCATGTCGCCGTGCTTATAGACGGCGCGTTTGGCCTTGCTCGCTAATCGCACGCCGTCGATGATCGAGGCGTGGTTGAGCTCGTCGGAGATGATCGCCGAGCCTTCACCACACACCGTCGCAAAGAGTCCGGTGTTTGCATTCCAGCACGAGACGTAGGTGAGCGAGGCTTGCGTACCAAGGAATGAGGCAATGCGCTCTTCGAGCGTGCGATGGATATCGAACGTTCCGCAGATAAACCGCACCGACGCGGTACCCGCACCATACTTGCGTAGACCCTCGATGCCGGCCTCGATCACTTCAGGTTGATCGGAGAGCCCCAGATAATTGTTGCTCGAGAGCACGATGACGTCGCCCGCTTCTTCCATGTGGACTTCAGGCGCCATCGGCGTAGTTAAATGTCGCAGATGCTTGTAGGTGCCCGCGGCCTTGAGCGCGTTGAGTTCCTTTTGCAACGAGGCATCAAATGCGGTATTCACTTTGAAAGGCGCTCATGATCCAGGTACGTATAAGACTCCCCGAAGGCGCACCCAAAAAGCGTTCTCATTTAGCAATATCCCCTTTTACATCAAGTACGATCTTGGCGGCTTCGCCGCTGCGCATCAATTCGAAGGCGCGGTCGTATTCGCGAAACGGCAACACGTGCGTGATAATCGGGCGCAAATCGACCCGTCCACCTTTTACCAACGCCTGCGTCTGGTACCAGGTCTCGAACATCGTGCGGCCATTGATCCCGAGCACGCGTAGGCCCTTGAAGATGATCCGCTCGGCAAGATTGATATTGATGTTGTCGCTGGGGATGCCCAGCAATGCGGCTGTGCCGCCGTTACGCACCATCTGCAAACCCATGTCGATGGCGCTGCCGCTTCCCGACATCTCGAGCAATACCTCGACGCCGTCGCCGTTCGTGCGGCGTTTGATTTCGTCGACAAGACCGGGAGTTCGCGCATCGAAGGTCTCATCGGCACCCAATCGCTTGGCTAATGCGAGCTTGGCTGGATTCACATCAATTGCGTAGACCGATGCGGCTCCGGCAGCACGCGCGACCGGAATCGCCATCAAACCGATCGAGCCGACGCCGGTAATCACCACGCTTTTCGTGCTTACACCTGCGGCCATTACCGTGTGCACGGCATTGCCGAGTGGGTCGAAGACTGCGGCGAACTCGTCGGGAATGGCCGGGTCGAGCTTCCACACATTGTATTCGGGCATCGCGATGAATTCCGCAAATGCGCCGTCGCAATCGACGCCGATGATCTTTACATGTTCGCAGATATGCGCTTGGCCGGTGCGACACAACACACAGGTCAGATCCGCGATGTGTCCTTCAGCAGATACGCGATCGCCGGGCTGCACCGCGCGCACGGCATCGCCGACCGCCTCGACCGTGCCCATGAATTCGTGGCCGATGACGACCGGTGGGTGCACGCGCTGCTGCGCCCAATGATCCCACGAGTAGATGTGATGGTCGGTACCGCAAACCCCGGCTTTTTCAACACGAATAAGGACGTCAGTCGGGCCGACGGTCGGAATCGGAACTTGCGTGAGCGTGAAGCCCGGCTCGGCCTTGAGCTTGGCGAGCGCGTTCATCGTCGATGGCATGACGGGCGGACATATTCAAAACGTAAGGGGCCCCCGCCTTTCCAGGCGCAGACCCCTTACGCTTTTCGCTACGATGCCTAGCTTGCGCTAAAAATCGTATTCCAGTTGGAAGCGGTTATACTTGAAGAGGCCCGCAATTGCATTTCCCGGCGCCGGGAAGTTGGTCGCGGAGCGGCTGAACGATCTGAAACGGAACGAGAGACCCTTGTAAGGTCCGCTCTTCGGCACCTTCATGAAGAAGTATTGCGTGTCGAAGTCCGTTGCGTTGGTCGACGTCGCGTAGCCCGAGTTGGAGAAGTCGTACCACGTCTGGCCGACTTGGACCCAGAACTGCTTGTTGTCCGAGGTGAACGTCGCTTGGGCTTTCACCGCGCTACCACCGCCGCGACGATCGATGAGACCGGTCGTGCCGCTGGTGACGAACGTCGGGTCGGTCACGTACGAGTCGGTGTACGGGCTTGCCCAGCCGCCATAGTACACGTCGGCAACGGTGCCGGCTTTATTGTCGGCCGTACATTGTGCAGAACCGCCGGTCGGTAAGAAGTACGGCATGTTGTAGTTGTACGCCTTAGCCGAGGCAAGCTGGTGCGTGTTGGCGTTACAGGTAATCCCCGCCGGCAGCGTGATCGTGTCGGTCTTCCACGGGATCGTATCGAAGCCGGCACTGAGCAGCACGTTGGTCATCGGATTGAAGCCAACTTGCATGCCGAAGATCGACGACTGGATCTTCCCGAGGATGTCGTCCGACGGCGCGCTTTCCGTACCGGTTTGCAGCGCCACGTAGGGATGGAGCTTGCTCGTGCCCATCGCGTACTTGGCATCGAGCCACCACGCGTCGGCGATATTCTGGAAGTCGTAGTAATAGAGGTTGGCCGTAAGCGGAAGATCCTTCGGGCCAACATAGCCGACGCGAGCGTAGAACGTTCCCGCCGTCTTATACGTCGTTTCGGTAGGATCGTAGTAGAGGCTTGAATACGCGGTCGCTCCCGAGTAGGTGTAGCCGCCCGGCGCAAGCGCAGTGAGCAGCGTGCCTTGATCGAAGTTCGAACACGTACGGCACTCCCATTGCCAGAAGTCCATCGCTTCAACGGTCCAGTTCGGGTTGATCTTATACGAAAGATCGGCACCCTGATATGCGACCGGCTTGAGACGCGAATCCGAGGTCGGCGTCCACGGCGTACCGTACGCCATGTTACCGCCTTCGAAGCCGAGCCCGTTTCCGCTGTACTTGACGTACGCTTCGTAGAGCGTGCTCATCTCGAACTGCGGCAGCGTGGTGTCGGGGTTCAGACCCGGCGGAACGCTTTTCGTGCCGCACGGACCCGGCAGCGACGAACTTGCCGTGGCTGGATTCGAGCAGTTGTTGAACGGATTCGCATACAGATACGAACCGCCGACGCTGAAGCCCGAGCCTTCGAACGCATAGTTGCCCGAAAGGCTGATGGCGTTGTTTTCCGACGACTGGTTGGCTTTGCCGCCAACGCCGCTCGGAACGCCATAGCTGCTGTACGCGTTTTGACGCGTGAAGTCGTAGGCGCGGATGTAACCGTGATACGAAAATGGATTGGGGGAAGGCTTAGGCTTCGGCGTTTGCGCCTCCTGAGCCACGGTCGGTAACGTGTACACTGGTGTTGCCGTTGTTTCCGCCAGTGCAAACGTTGTTGCCCCCATCACCATCGCCGCCACGGTCAGACCGACGCGCGCGAGTTTGGTAAACACGTAAGAACTACTCCCTTTATGCAAGAGTGAGTACAGGATGTAACGGCCCAATGCTACCTGGACGAAATTAAGCCTCACTTAACCCCGCCTTAAGCGGGTATCGGGCCTCCTCCCTATATAGCGGCTCTCTGGTTACGAGCAAACCCCTATTGCCGGGAAGGATTCGCCTGCTTACTTCGTGGGGTTAGCCGTACCGACCTGTGATATAGTCTTCGGTCCGCTTATCGCGTGGCTTGGTGAATATAGTGGCGGTCGCATCGGACTCGATGAGTTCGCCCATCAGGAAGAAGGTCGTGAAGTCGCTGATGCGTGCGGCTTGCTGCATCGAGTGGGTGACAATGACGACCGTGTAGGCCTTTTTCAGGTCGTCGATCAGGTCCTCAATCTTGCTCGTGGCAATCGGGTCGAGCGCCGAGGCCGGCTCGTCCATCAGGATGACTTCGGGGTCGACGGCGAGGCAACGCGCGATGCATAGGCGCTGTTGCTGACCGCCCGAGAGATCGAGCGCCGAGCGATCGAGCCGATCTTTGACTTCGTCCCACAATGCAGCGCCGCGCAGGCCTTTTTCGCAGATTTCCATCAGGGCCTTCCGGCTGCGCTCCCCGTGAATTTTCGGTCCATAGACGACATTTTCGTAGATCGTCTTCGGGAACGGATTGGGACGCTGAAACACCATACCGATCCGGTGCCGCACCGTTACCGGATCGATGTTGCTCGCGTAGATGTCCTCGTTGTCCAACAGCACGCGACCCTCGACGCGCGCATCCGGCGTGAGGTCGTGCATGCGGTTGAGCGCGCGCAGAAATGTCGACTTGCCGCACCCGGATGGCCCGATGAGCGCCATCACGCAGTGCTCGGGCACGCTCAGGTTCGCGCTCTTGATCGCGTGAAAATTTCCGTAGTAGACGTCGAGATCGCGCGCCTCGAGCTTCGTCGAAGTGGCCGCACTAGTCAATTCCGGATTTGTTGCGAGCATACGCGTTGTAATATCGTCCATACGTGCAATAGCGAGTTAGACAAGAATTGAGCCGACAGTATAGCAGCTCCTACGTCATGACCCGACTTCGTGCGGGAAGCAGCTTAAGTCGCGATTAAGGGGCATTAAGATAAACGCCCTCGGCAAAAGGCGCCGCGGGCGTTACATCGGGGAAAACGTCGAGGTACCACTCTCGAACCTCCTGCAGCGTCAACGTGCGGCAGTACTCATCGAGAAACGCTAAGATCTGGCGGCGCATCGCGCGCTCTTCGACCTCGGGGCAGCTTGTCGAACGCGACATAGCATTACGGTAGGGCACCGAGATTAGGTCGCGCTTATCGGGGGCTTAAGGCGTACGCGGGCCCACACGCATGATCGGCAAACGTACCGTAAAGAGTGTCCCGCGTCCGATCATCGACTCGGTCGCTACGGTTCCGCCGTGCGCATCGATGATGCCCTTGACGATCGCAAGCCCCAAGCCCGCACCGCCGCTCTCGCGCGTACGCGATCGGTCGACAACGTAAAACCGCTCAAAAATGTGCGGGATATCGCGATAGGGGATCCCGACGCCGGTATCGCGGACCCGCATGATTGCGTCGTTCCCGTTGGCATCGAGTTCAAGGGTCACGCTGCCGCCGGCGGGCGTATGCCGAATCGCGTTGTCGATCAGGTTCACAAAGACTTGCGAAAGCCGGTCCGGATCGGCCTCGACGGAAACCGGACGCATCGTTCGAAGCTCCAAACGTACGCCCTTGTTCGCAGCCTGCGGTTCAAAAGATGCAACGATCGGATGCGCGACATCCTCGAGATCTATCTCCCGCAGATTCAGCCGCAGTTGGCCCGACTCGGCACGCGCCTGTTCGAGTAGTTGCTGCACGAGCGACGCCAATCGATCGACCTGCGCCAAGACTTGTGGAAGAAAGAGGTCCGCAGCCTCGTCGTCCGGTGATTCGATGACGGTTTCGAGCATCAACTTGATCGAGGAAAGCGGCGTGCGTAGCTCGTGCGAAACGTTGGTGAGGAATTCCTTACTCGCACGCTCGAGAAGCGCGATATCGGTTTGATCGTCGGCAAAAACGACGACGCCACCCGATGCGTCATCACCAATCGGGTAGACCGAAACGCCGTAGGTCCGGCGCTGCGTTGCGCTCGCAATCGTAATTGGCGCGACCGAGGCTTCGCCCAGAAGCGCTTCATCGATACGCCGCTCGAGCTCAACGTTGGGAATCGACGTGATAACGTGGGACCCGATCGCGCGATGAGGATCGAATTCGAAGATCGTGCCCGCCGCCGGATTGGCAAAGCGAATGCGCGCGCCACGGTCGACGAACACGACGCCCAACGGCAGCGCCGCAACCAGCCGCGCAAAGTCGGCTTCGCTAGGCCGGCCATTGGCCGGCTCGATGACCACCGCCGTCTCGGGTTCGCCGATGCGACGGGGTCGCAGAGCCATCCAGCCGATCAACACGCCGATCACGAGCGCCGCCCCGGCAAGCAGGGCGTCCGTCAGCATGCCTACGACTTGAACATGTAACCGCGCGAACGCACCGTGATGATGTGGCGCGGATTACGTGAATCTTCCTCGATCTTCTCGCGCAGCCAGCGGATGTGCACGCTGACCGTCTGTTGTTCACCCTCGAAATCGTAACCCCACACTTTGTCGAGCAGGGTCTGGCGCGTCACAACACGGCCGTTGTTCTCCATGAGCACGCGCAACAGCGCGAACTCTTTGGGAGCAAGCGCCACATCCTTGCCACGTACGGTAAGCTGCTGGCGCGACGGATCGAGCACGATCTGCCCGAGCGAAATCGCTTCCTCGTGCCCGCCTTGGATCGGCGTCTGGCGGCGCAAACGCGCTTTGACGCGAGCGAGAAACTCGTGGAGCGCAAATGGCTTGGTAACATAGTCATCAGCGCCAAGCTCGAGCGCGAGCACTTTGTCGATCTCTTGGTCCTTCGCCGTCAACATGATGATCGGTACGGATGAGAACTTACGAATCTCTTTGCACGCTTCGACGCCGTCGAGCACCGGCAGCATGATATCGAGCACGACTAGATCGGGCGACTCGCGCTGCGCCATGGCGACGGCACTGCGGCCGTCACTTGCGGTCACGACGGTGTAGCCGCTGCGCTCGAGGTTGAAGCGCAAGGTCTGCAAGATCGCGGACTCGTCGTCAACCACGAGAATCTTCTTGTTGAAGTCCGGGCTTTTGACGAACGTCCCACGCGAGGGTTTAGTCTCCAGCGATCCGTTCATATGCTTTGGCGATCGCGCTGTAGTCGAGCGCGCCGTCCCCTTCTGCCGACTGGGCAGTGTACAGTTGGTACGCGAGTGCCGTCAGCGGCATAGCGTACTTCGTCGCCCGCGCCGCGTCGAGTGCTGCCGCGACGTCTTTACGCAGCAGATCCATGGCAAAGCCGCCCTGGAAGGTCCCGGCAAACCATGTCTTGGGGAGCCATTGGTCAAGGAGGTAGTTGGAACCCGTCGCCGTTGCAATAACTTTTCGAACCGCGTCGAGATCGGCCCCGGCCTGCTTCGCAAAATTCAGGGCTTCCATGTTCGCGATCATCACGCTCGCGATGATCACTTGATTGACGAGCTTCACGGTTTCGCCCATCCCGACGCCACCGAGGAGGGTCGGCGTTCCCATCGCTTTGAGCACCGGTTCGACGCGTTCAAAGGTGGCGGGTGCAGCACCAACCATGATCGTCAGTGTGCCGGTCGCTGCGCGAGCCGGACCACCGCTCACGGGCGCGTCGACGAAATCGACCTTGCTTGCGGCGAGTCGCTCGGCAAAGCGCGCCGAGGCGATCGGCGAGATCGTCGACATGTCAATCACGACGCTGCCGGCTTTAAGACCCTTGGCAGCACCACGCTCGCCGAAGAGGACGTCTTCGACCTGTGGCGCGTCCGGAACCATCGTGATTACAATGTCGCTCGCGGCCGCAACGGCAGCCGGGTCGGCTGCTTCCTTCGCTCCCTCTGCAGTAAGCCGTTCTACGGCCTCGCGCCGGCGGTACGCGGCGATCGTTACGGGGAATTCGGCCTTGAGCAGCGAGCGAACCATCGGCTCGCCCATCGCGCCGATACCGAGAAACCCGAGCGCAGGACGTGCATTCATTACCGCCGCCCCTTTTTACAGGCACGGCCCCGTTCCTGGCCGAAGCCGCCGCCATGAGCATTGCAGCACCAGCCATTCGGCGTCCAACGTTCGACCAATTGAACCTGTCGATTGGCAAGCGCACGCGCTTGCACCGTCTGATGTACGAACATGGACCCGCAAACGGCACGCTAATGGTTCTGCCGATCGACCAAGGACTCGAGCACGGCCCGATCGATTTCTTCGATAATCCCGACTCGATCGACACCGACTGGATCCATCGGCTGGCCGTCGCGGGTAACTTCTCAGGAATCGCGTTGCACATTGGTCTCGCCGAAAAATATCACAAAGATTATGCCGGCCGCGTACCTTTGGTGCTCAAGATAAACGGCAAAACGAACGTGCCCCCGGACGACGAAGCATTCTCGTCGCTCACATCATCGGTCGAAGATGCGGTTCGTTTAGGCGCTGACGCGGTAGGCTATACGCTCTTTGTGGGCAGCCCTTCGCAAGATGTCGATATCGCACAATGTAACGAAGTGCGGCGCGAGTGCGAGCGCTACGGAATGCCGCTGATTATCTGGTCGTATCCGCGCGGGTCGGCGATGAAGGCCAAGGGCGGAATCGACACACTGTACGCCGTCGATTATGCCGCGCGCGTAGCGTGTGAAGTCGGCTGCGACATCGTCAAACTCAACGAACCGAAGTGGGATGCGGCCACGGCCGACAAAATGCCCAAGCCGTACAACACGCTGCAATACACCGATGTCGAGGGGCTGCGCAAGGTCGTGAAATCCGCCGGCCGGACCCTGGTGCTGGTCTCGGGCGGCAGCAAGATGGGCGACGACGATACCATTGCGAAGGCCCGCGCCGCGATGGAAGCCGGTTGCGTGGGTCTGATTTTCGGCCGCAACATGTGGCAACGCAAGTGGGACGGCGCGCTTTCGATGGCCTCGCGCATGCACGAGCTGCTCGGGAACTACGGCCAAGAAGAGTAGTCCGTCGCCCTTAGCTTGTCAAAGCCTCGACGGCGAGGGCGGATTTGCGCGGAGCGCAAAACGCGAAGGATTCGGCGCAGCCGAATCCACCAGGGTCCGAGCCGCTGCGGCTAACCCGCTCGGTCGAACGTCGCAGCCCTAGGCCAAACGGTCAGGTAGAATTGAATGAAGCCCATGATCGAAGCAGAGCAAGCCATCGCCAGCGCGCCGTTTGAGGAAACCGTCGAGGTACGAGTCAATCGTGCCATCGATAAGGTGCGGCCGTTGATTCAGGCGGATGGTGGCGAGGTCTGGCTGATCAAGGTCGAGGGAAGCACGGCCTTCGTCCAAATGCTCGGCGCCTGCGGCGGCTGTCCGGCCTCGAACGCGACGCTCAAGGGCGCAATCGAGGCCGTCGTAAGCGCCGACGTCCCCGAAGTTACGGCGGTAGAGCAAGTCTAAACCAGCTGATTTAGTGCGCGCAGTGGCTACAATAATAGCTCACGGCGCCGTCGTGCGTTTGCGGCACCATGTGTTCGCGGGATCCGCGGCGGCCGCAGCTGGCGCATGCAAATGTCGCACCAAGCGTCCCGGTCACCGGCGCGCCTTCGCGCCGCTTGGACATCCATACGGCGAGATAGATTGCGACGCCGAGCACGAGCGGCGCCCACGCGAAGAACCAGCCAAAAGCATCGGAATTGAGCACGGGATTCATAACGAAAATCCCTCATTCGCATG
>Ga0335073_10013472_pt1 | contig 11458 bp, 10 predicted proteins | sample Lox_Sample_22_FD_207093 | JGI IMG/M metagenome (GOLD analysis project Ga0335073, IMG submission 207093) | Soil microbial communities from Loxahatchee National Wildlife Refuge, Florida, United States - Lox_Sample_2.2 | ecosystem: Environmental > Terrestrial > Soil > Wetlands | place: USA... | reverse complement strand
ACAAGTCTCCGGATTCCTCGCCCACCTCGCCAAACACAACGTCGAATCCCGCTCCGCCGCGCGCAAGCTCTCCTGCCTCCGCGGATTCTTCCGCTGGCTCCTGCTCGACAAGCGCATCCGCCGCGACCCCACCCTCAACCTCGAATCTCCCTCCACCTGGAAGGTCCTCCCCAAATCGCTCGCCGTCGCCGAAGTCGACTCCATGATGGAGCGCGCCGCCCTCGCCGCCGATCATCCCCAGGCCGACGCCATCGCCCTGCGCGACCGCGCCATCCTCGAGCTGCTCTACGCCGCCGGCCTGCGCGTCTCCGAACTCACCGGTCTCAACGTTGCGGACCTCTCGCTCGATGCCGGCCGCGCCCTGGTTCGCGGCAAGGGCGACAAGGAGCGCATCGTCCCCCTCGGCCGCGCCTCCATCGAAGCCCTCGAACTCTATCTGAAGAGCGGCCGCCCCGCGCTCACGAAAAAATCCGTCAGCCGCCTCTTCCTCTCCGCTCGCGGCCTGCCCCTCAGCCGCGCCTGGGTCTGGCGTCTGGTCAAAAGCAGTGAGCAAACAGCCAGCCCGCACATGCTTCGCCACAGTTGTGCCACCCACATGGTCGAGCGCGGCGCCGACCTCCGCACCGTGCAGACCCTCCTCGGCCACGCCGACATCGCCACCACGCAGGTCTATACGCACCTTGCTTTGGGCCGACTCAAAGCTGTCCACCGCCAGCATCACCCCCGCGCGAAGCGAGTCACCTCATGACCGCGCCCACAGCAACCCGCAAACCCGCCCCCAAACCCGCTCTCCTCCGCCATGTCGACGACTTCCTCGCCATGCTCGCCCACGAGCGCAATGCCAGCCCCCACACCGCCCGCGCTTACCACCGCGAGCTCCACAATTTCGCCGCCTTCATTCTCGATAAACTCGGCGCCGACATCACGCCGCAACGCATCGAGCACCTGCACATCCGCTGGTATCTGAGCGAGCTCTACAGCCACGGCCTCTCCAAAGCCTCTGTCGCCCGCGCCCTCGCCGCCATTCGCTCCTGGTTCAAGTGGCTCGCCCGCCAGGGCTTCGTCGAGCAGAGCCCCGCCGCCCTCGTCGCCACGCCGAAGCTCCCGAAACACCTGCCCCGCGTCCCCACCATTGAGGAGATGAACCGCGTGGTCGAATCCTCTGCCGATGACGCCGCCACCTGGCCCGAGCGCGATGGCGTCATCTTCGAGTTGCTGTATGGCTGCGGTATCCGCAACGCCGAGCTGGTTGGCATCGATCTCGCCGACATCCACTGGGCCAACGAAGCCATCCTCGTCCGCGGCAAAGGCCGCAAGGAGCGCTACGTTCCCCTCGGCGACGCGGCCGCCCGGGCCCTGCGCGCGTACCTGCCTCTGCGCGAACAAAAACTCGCCGCTGCTCAAAAATCGTCACCGGCACTGTTACTGAATCTGCGCCTCCGCGGCGACGCCCGCCTCACCACACGCAGCGTAGGCCGCATCGTCAAGCACATCGCCCTCGCCCACGGTCTGCCTGCCGACGTCCACCCGCACACACTGCGCCACGCCTTCGGCACCCACATGCTCGAAGAAGGCGCCGACCTGCGCGCCATTCAGGAACTGCTCGGCCACGAGCGCCTCTCCACCACGCAGCGCTACACGCAGCTCACCGTCGGCCAGGTCGCCGAGGTCTACGACCGCACGCATCCAAGAGCGAAGTAGAGCAAAGCAGAAGCAAAGCAACGAGCAGAGAGGCAAGTGTTCCGCGCGGCGCGTCGGCCCTGTCAAAGCAAGGGGCGAACACAAGACGAAAGTGCCAGTAATTCCCCCGATTCCCGCGTCACATTTCATTTTCTCGCCCCATTTTCGGTGCGATATCCTTCAATCCCTATGGCCTCAACCGTCTGGAAGGGCTACATCTCGTTCGGACTCATCTCCGTGCCGATCCGCCTCTTCGTCGCGGCGCGCGAAAATCACGTCAGCTTCAATCAGATTCACCAGGTGTGCGGCTCGCGCATTAAGCAGCAAACCATCTGCCCCACCTGCGACCGCGTTGTCGAGCGCAGCGAACTCGTCAAGGGCTACGCCGTCGACAAAGAGAACTACCTCATCGTCTCCAACGAAGAGCTCAAGGGCCTCGAAGCCCAGTCCTCCGAGACCATGGAGATCGTGCAGTTCGTCAGCCTGCCCGACGTCGACCCGCTCTACTACCAGACCTCCTACTTCAGCGTCGCCGAAGATCCCGGCCGCAAAGCCTATTCGCTCATCCACAAGGGCATGCAGGATCTCAAACTCGGCGCCATCGCGAAGATCACCCTCCACCAGCGTGAGCAGATCGTTATGATCCGCCCCTTTGAGAAAGGCCTCGTCCTCCACACGCTCTACTATCCGGAAGAAATTCGCGCCGTCGCCGAATACGACAGCCAGCCCGAAGTCGAGACCAACAAGGCCGAGGTTGCGCTCGCCGAGCAGTTCATGCAGCAACTCACCGCCGAATTCAATCCCGAGAAGATGAAGGACGAATACACCGCTCGCGTCGAGCAGCTCATCGAGAGCAAACAGGGTCAGGCACCCGCACCCGGCAAGCAGCCAAAGAAGAAGCTCGCTCCCGTCATCGATCTCATGGAAGCCCTGCGCAAAAGCATGGGCCAGGCCGCGCCGGCATCCGTCACTGCTTCGGCGGCGCCGCCGCCTGACCCTGACGAAGACGATAAGAAGCCTCCGCAGAGAGTCTCGACAAAAACGGCAGCTAAAAGAAAAAAGGCTGTCTAGTTGCCTGTCGCGGTCAAAGCGTGGTTTCTTTCTTTGAGATTCCGTTGATTGTCATCCCGACGCGAGCGCCGTGGGGCCCCATCGAAGATGGGGTAGGCGAGCGAGGGACCTGCTGTTCCTTTGGCTGGTAACGTTTTCTCTGCGACAGTCCACTAGACTCACGGCCCTGGGGTCGGTTAACGCCCAAATCAAGGCAAGTCAGTTCGAAACCCAAGCCCCTGCCCAATCGCGGCGCCAGGTTCACCCCGCAGCAAGCAGAAGACCCTCGTCGACCCATTTCTCAACCACCGCAATCAATCCGAAGAACCCACCACCCAGGCCCTGCCCGGAAACCGGCACTCCCGGTCCCCGAACCGCAATCTCCGAGTCCGCGAAACGAACTCCCGCCATCCTTAACTCGTCAGCGCGATCGCGATCGCCGTCGCCACTTCCATCGCATCCCGTCCCCGCACCACGATCCTCTTGGTGCGCGCACTCTCGCCGCCCACAATCACAATCGCCGACCGCGCCACGCCCAGCAACTCTGCCAGAAATTCAATCAGCGCCGCATTTGCGCGTCCCTCTACCGGAGGAGCCTGCAGCGCAATCCTGACCGCCGCATCTTTGCCGTCGCCGGTTACGCCCACAATCGCCGTCCGGCTCGCGCGTGGCGAAACGCGCACGGCAAAGCTTGCTCCCTCTCGCGTCTCTCGCACCGGTACCCGCATCGTCATCGCGCTGTCCGTGCCCCGAATAATGCCGTCCCAATCCGCACCAGCGTCGAGCCTTCTTCAATCGCAATTTCGAAATCCCCTGACATCCCCATCGACAGCTCGCGAAATTCCAGCCGCTGATACCGTCCGGCCAGCTCCTCACGCAGCCCCCGCAGCCGTCTGAAACTTGCCCGCGCCACCTCCTGGTTCTCATCGAGCGGGGCAATCGTCATCAGCCCGCGCATCGCCAGGCTCGTCAAATCCGGCAGCCGCTCCAGCAGCGCATCCAGTTCCGGATCCTCAGGACCCACGCCCGCCCTGCTTGGCTCATCGCTCAGCTTCACCTCCACCAGCACCGGCAGCTGCTTCCCCAGCCTGCCCGCAGCATCGTTCAGCCGTTCCGCTACGCGCAGCGAATCCACGCTGTCCACCCCGTCGAAAATCTCCGCAGCTCTCGCAGTCTTGTTTGACTGCAGATGCCCGATCAAATGAACCTCGGCATTCCCAACGCCTGGCCCCGTCAGCCGCTCCCTCTTCGCCTCGAACTCCTGTACGCGATTCTCGCCCAGCAGTGTCAGTCCCGCATCCACAGCCTCAACCAGCGCCTCCGCAGCATGCATCTTCGATACTCCCATCAGCCGAACATCCTGCCGCGCGCGCCCTGCCCCACGACACGCCGCATCGATCTTCTCCTCTACCCTTGCCAGACGTTCTGCAAAGCTCACCTCTCCATCGTAGGCGAGCCGCGGCTTTATCTCACTCGAATGCCCGCAGTAACATGGCTTTATGAAAATTCCTTCAGTTTCCGGCAACTCTGCACCATATGAAGGGCATCCTGGGTCACAGCGTTCGACATCATCCGGAAGGGCAGGGAATTGAGGATGCGCTCGGTCGTTCTCATCCACGGTTTGCTGCAGGGCAGCGGTCGCCAGGAGCCCTGCGAGATGCTCGCCATGCGCGATGTCCCAACCGCGCCGGGACCTGTGGTCTATTCGCGCTGCAGCGTCATTGACGCTCCCCCGGATATGCCTGACGGCGATTACACCGTCACCTTCGACCGGTACATCGTCCCCGCCAAAAAGCAGTCCGGGCTGTGGATTCCCGACGAATCCACCGCCGCCGTTCTCGCGCCCGGCGACGGAAACGCGAATTCCTCCCGGCCTTCTTTCACGATCGCCGAAGCCGCTGAAATTTTGTCGGTTCTCAGAAACCGCGTCGCCTGAACCCTGGCAGAATCTGAATTCCGGCACTCTGCAACCCAACCTGCAGCGCCTACGCGGAATCCTGTAGCAGCCCGTTCAGCTCGTTAATCACTGCATCGCGCAACCGGTGCAGCTCCCCGATCTGCGCCGACACGTCAGCCCCCGTCACTGCCGGCTCCCACGCCGAGGCTTCATCCGCCAGGGCATGCGTGTCCTGGTGTAGCTGGTCGATTCGCTGAAACGCCGCGCTACCCCCCATGGCGCTGCTGCGTTCGCTGTCCAGCCAGCGCCCCAGCCGACACCGGTGAGGATCGAGCGTCGGCGGCGCGCGCCGCGTCCCCCGCAAAAAGCTTTCCAGCGCGGCCACCCACGCGCGATGCGCCACAGCAGCATGCATCAGACTCCTCTTGCGCGGCGCCACTGAAACCACATTCACCCACGCTGGATCGGGGTTCCACACCGCAGACCACGCCGGCAGATCCTCGCCCGGCATCGGCAGCGCGATCCCATTCCCCTGTCCGTAAACGCAGCCCAGTTGCAACAGCAGCCGCCCATGATCCGCCGTCTCCACCCCCTCGGCAATCGCCATGCGATCAAAGGCCGTCGCGAGCCCCAGCACTCCCTCAAGAATGCTCAGGTCTTCCGGATCGTCCAGTACATCGCGCACAAAGCTGCGATCGATCTTCAGCGTGTTGACGGGCAGCCGCTTGAAATAGGTGAGAGACGAATACCCTGTGCCGAAATCGTCGAGCGCAATCGAAACCCCGATCTCCCGGCACGACGCCAGCACGTGAGAAACCTGCGCCACGTCGCGCAGAGCGCTCGTCTCCAGCACCTCCAGCTCCAGACTCGAGGGCGAAATCCCGGGATGTGCCGCCAGCAGCGACCGAAGCCGGTCTGTGAAATCCGGGTGCTGCAAGTGATGCGCAGCGATATTCACGCTCACCGGGATCTTCAGCCCCGCGTCCTGCCAGCCCTCCAGCTGCGTCAGCGCGCGATCGATCACCCACTCCCCGATGTGGTCGATCAGAGGATGATTCTCAATGATGGGCAGAAATTCCGCCGGCAGCAGCAGCCCGCGCGTCGGGTGATTCCAGCGAATCAGCGCCTCTGCTCCCATCAGCGCCCCCGTGCTCATGTGCACGCGCGGCTGATAGTGCAGAACGAACTGGTTCGCCTCTATGCCCCGGTGGATCTGCTCCAGATCCTCGTGAAAAGTCCGGATCGTAATATCGTGCGCGGGGTCGAAGACATGGTAACGGTTCTTCCCCGCCAGCTTCGACTGATACATCGCCTGGCCCGCCTGGCGCAGCAACTGCTCCGCGTCGATCTCCTCCGATTGCGGGTACAGCACCATTCCAATGCTGGCCGACACCTGCACCCCGTCTTCGCCGCAGATCTCTGTCTCCGACGCGCACCGCAGCAGGCTCTCCACAATTGGCTTCGCTGCCTCGCCTCCCGGCAGGTCCTGGAGTACAGCGACAAACTCATCGCCGCCAATACGCGCCAGCGTGTCGGCCTCCCGCAGTGCCTGTTTCATCCGCCGCGACACATTCATCAGCAGCTGATCCCCGGCATCCTGCCCGTAGTTTTCGTTGACCGAACGGAATCCGTCCAGATCGATGCACGCTACCGCCAGCATCTGGCTCCGCTGGCGCGTCTGCGCCATCGCCTGCTGCAGACGATCCGTCAGCAGCGCGCGATTCGGCAGATTCGTCAGCGCATCGAAATGCGCCATCCGCTCCAGCAGCCGCTCCTGTTCCTTGACCTTCGATATATCCGAAAACAGCGCCACATAGTGCTGCACTTTCGAACTGTGGTCGCATACGGCGCTGATCGTTACCGCCTCCGGATAAATCCTCCCATCCTTCGCCTTGTTCCACAGCTCGCCCGACCACTGCCCTTTTTCCGTCAGCGATCGCCACATGTCGGCGTAGAACTCGTCGCTCTGCCGCCCCGACTTCAGCAGCCTCGGGTTTCGCCCCAGCGCCTCCGCCCGGCTGTAGCCGGTGATCTTCGTGAACATCTCATTCACATCGAGAATCGCCCCCATCGGATCGCAGATCATGATCGCTTCCCGCGCATTGGTAAACACGCTGGCCGCCAGTTGCAGCTGCTCCTTGTCCTTCCTCTGCTGCGTGATGTCTTCGGTGAAGATCAGCAATCCGCCAACGCCCCCCGCTGCTGTCCTCCACGGATGCATCTCCCAGCGCAGCCACTGCACTGCGAAATTCGCGCGCACAAACCGGTCCTCATCGCAGTACAAGTCTTCTCCCGCCAGAGCCCTCCGATGCAGTGCCTTCCACCGCTCCGGAATCTCCGGAAAAATCTCGTAGTGGCTCCGCCCCGTCAGTGCCTCGCCTTCCAGTCCGAAATCCTGCAGCCACCGCCGGCTCGCCGCGATATACCGCATCTCCCCGTCGAGCATCGCAATCGCCGCCGGAGCATGCTCGATGAACAGCCGGAACAGTTCGCTGGTCTCCCTTTGCTTCAGAGACGCATCGATCGGCTCGGTAATCTCCGGACAAATCCCGAACATCCCGATGACGCTGCCTTCGTCGTCCTTCAGCGGATATTTGCGGTTGTCGATCCATAGGTGCGATCCGTCCGCTGCCTCCACGCGCTGGACTTCGTGGCTGCTTTTCCCTCCTCGCAGCACCTCTTCGTCTCTCCGATAGAGAACATCGGCTACGCGTTCCGGATAGATGTCGTAGGGCGTCTTCCCGGCAAATTCGATCGCTTCGCCCGCCTCCTCCGCCAGCGTCGCCATCTTCTTCGTGGCCGCGGCATATACCTGATCGTCGTTTTTCAGGTACATGAAGTCGTCGGCGTTATCGATCAGCGCCCGAAAGCTGCTCACCACCGACTCCAGCGTCGGGCTTACCGTCGACCGCCGGCCCCTCAGATCCACATCAACGACCGCTTCCCCCGTCGCCTCCTGCCTCTTCGTGAAGCGCGCATGCACAGGCCGAATCTTCCCGTCCGCATGACGGATGCGCAGACTGACGCAGCCCGACGCTCGCGATAAGTCGCGCGACAAAATCCCCGCCAGCAAATCTTTGTCTTCTGCGTGAATCCGATCCTGGAGGCGTACCCGGGAACGAACCCAGTCCTCCGCAGGGTAGCCAGTCAGTTCTTCCATGCAGGCATCGGCCGACAAAACCACTGGCGGATCGGTCAATGCGATGCGCATCGTCTTACCTGCTCCTGTCGCTGGCCGTCTTTCCCTGCCTGGCTGAGCATACTGTTCGAAGATACCCGACCGTCAAGAACTATCTGCCTGAGATATCCCAGGATAGAAGCTACTGGTAATGCACCATCAGCTCTTCCGTGTTGCCTCTCCCGTTGAGCCGCGATCGGCCCGGTACCAGCCCAGCGTTCGCTCCCCCTCGCGCGCCAGCATCCCTTGCACACTCGTGTGACGGGAATCAAGCAAACCATCGCTTTTCAATCAATTGCAATGTCCAATCGGCGATACTACCAACAGAGCCCCCGCCCAGTCGCGGCGCTCCCGTAACCATCACGATTACAAAAGTCGACTGGGTAATGAGAGGAGAACAGTACCGTTGATGTCACTGGAAACAAGGTCCGCCGTACGCTGGACCCTTCCCGATTTGCGACACGCCGCCCTTCACCCGGCCCCCAAAATCGCCGTCTTCGACTGCGACGGAACTCTCTGGGACGGCGACGCCGGTCTCGGCTTCATGAACTGGTCCATCGAAGCCGGCGTCCTCTCCCGCGACGCCAGCGGCTGGATCGACGCCCGCCACCGCCTCTACCGCCAGGGCCAGGTCTCTGAAGCCCAGATCTGCGGCGAGATGGTCCAGGTCTACGCCGGCCTTCGCGAAGACGAGCTCCGCCGCGCAGCCGCCCGCTACTTCACCACCCACGTCGAAGCGCAAATCTTCCCCGAGATGCAAACCCTCGTCGCCGATCTCCGCGCCGCCGGCGCCGACATCTGGGCCGTCAGCTCCACCAACAACTGGGTCATCGAAGATGGCGTTCGCCGCTTCGGCATCGCCCCCAACCGCGTCCTCGCCGCAGCCGTACACTCGCGCAACGGCATCATCAGCTCCGACCTCATCGACGTTCCCACCGACGAAGGCAAAGCCATCGCCCTCCAGCGCGCCGGCCTCCCGCATCCCGATCAGGTCTACGGAAACTCCATCCACGACGCTGCCATGCTCGAAATCGCCGCCCACGCTTTCCCCATCAACCCCACCCCCGCGCTCGTCGAAATCGCCGCCCAGCGTGGCTGGGCCGTCTACTATCCCGACGCCGTCCTCGCCGACCACACCAAATAGCATGCGCATCGCGTCCCTGCAGCCGAGCATCTCCATCATCCTCGACCGCCTCGGCTGTCTGACACAGCTCGTCGCCTGCACCCGCTACTGCGTCGACCAGGTCCCCGCTCTCCGCCCCCGTGCCGACTCCAGCAGCCTGACTGTCATCCGCGACTCCTGGTCCACCACCTCCGACGAGCTCCTCGCCGTTCGCCCCGACCTCGTCATCGCCTCGGTCCCCTACCGCAACGAGTCCCTCGCCGCCATCCTCAAAGCCGGCTGCCCCGTCCTCGCCCTCGCCCCGCACTCCCTGGCCGACATCGCCCAGGACATCCGCCTCATCGCCGCCGTCGCCGGCGCACCCGCCCAGGGCGAGCAGCTCGTCGCCGACCTCACCGACGCCGTTGCCCAGATGCGCCGCTACACCGCCGACCTGCCCCACCGCCCCCGCGTCTACTGCGAAGAGTGGGGCAAGCCCCTCATCCACTCTCAGCTCTGGGTCCGCGAGCTGGTCGAAGCCGCCGGCGGCATCTTCATCGGCGAGCCCGGCGCTCAGACCACCCCCGAAGCCGTCGCTGCCGCCAATCCCGACGTCATCCTCGCCGCCTGGTGCGGTGCCGGCGACCGCGTCCCCCTCGAAAAACTCGCCGCCCGCCCCGGCTGGCAGAACCTCCGCGCCGTCCGCAACGGCCGCCTCTACTGCATCCCCGACGAGCTCCTCAACACCCCAGCCCCCACCCTCATCGACGGCCTCCGCGCCATCGCCTCCGCCCTCCACCCCGACCTCTTCGTTACTTCCGATGCCATTCGACGCCTCGAATCGAATCGATCCGAGCCGATTGGCGTCTAAACTCTGGGACAAGATGGCTGATACGGCACAGGTCAGGGAGCCCAAGACCCTCCGCTACGTTGCCGCTGCGCTCATCCTCCGGGGCGACGAGGTGCTCGTGTGTCAGCGCAAGGCCGGATCCCCCATGGGCCTCAAGTGGGAATTCCCCGGCGGCAAGATCGAGCCCGGGGAGTCCGCCGAACAAGCCCTCCGCCGCGAGCTCAACGAGGAGCTGGGCATCGAAGCCCAGGTCGGCACCCGCATCGCCCATCTCCGCCACACCTACCGCACCGGCGGCGCCGTCGACCTCCAGTTCTTCGCCGTCCATACCTTCGCAGGCGACATCGTCAACAACATCTTCGAAGAGGTTCGCTGGACCCCCCTCCGCACCCTCCCCGACTACGACTTCCTTGCCGCCGATCGCAACCTCGTCCGCGACCTCGCCGCCGGCAAGCTGCTGTAGGGCTTCAGCCGGGTCGCCCTGGGCGCTGCTCCGCAGCGCGACGGCCTTCAAGGCCGGGGAAAATACCCTCGCTGAAAACGGCCTTGAGGCCCGGCGCGCGACCCGCTGACCCCCGGCGGCGAACTGTCAAAACCAGAACAGTCTCACTCCGTCGGTTCATCCTAAAAATTGTCAAGCTTTTTGCCCCGTTACCGACGTGCATCTCCATGATTCAAAAAAGCTTCCACGCCAAAACAGTTGGCAGGTTTTCATGCTCCACTTGGTATTCTGATAATAGAGGGTAGTTTTTCTGGCAGGTCGCCGATGAAGGCGGCCTTTTTCATTGCGCCTCCTGCAGAAAGCAAGCCATGGTCACAATCGTCAGTCGCGACGGCGAAGCATCTGCGCAGATGCCTCGCGCGATCATTCGGCAAGATATGCAAGCTCTGGGACGGCACGACGCATGGCGCCATCCGGCTGGCGGCTGGTGTCGTATTTCAAAAATTCCTTTACCTGTCATCCCGACGCGAGCGTTTTCGGGCCCCATCGAAGACGGGGTTGGCGAGCGAGGGACCTGCCTTTTATTTGTGCGCAAATCAGGAGATTTCGGAAACACCACCCCTGCCGGCTACTGTCATGTTGTCGAATTTGTAAACATACCGCCGCATTTCAAAACAAAGCACTTCCAATTTGTCCCTCAGAAAAAAGCTCAACAAAGCGGCAGGCCCTCTCGAGCCACAACGAGCACCCTGCACCCCATCATATGCTCGCTCCACAACCATCAATGCAGCACTCACAGTTGCGAACGATCTGCCGCCGCACCAATCATCTGCCCGCTCCACAACCGCGAATGCTGCACTCACAACCGTCAAAGCATGTGCCCTCGTATGAATCACTCAGCTTGTTGTCAAATTGGTTAACTCTGCACATGAATATGAAAACAAGTCACTTGCCAATTTCGAAGGGAAAGAAAAAACCCGAAATTCCCGATGCAAACACAACACGCGCATTGCGCTACCAACTCGGGCTCCCGGCTCGAGCCCCCCGCTCACTTCGCAAATCGAGAGCGGTCAGGATCATCTTCGATCGCGCACTACTGCTCGCACCGCTTTCCACAGCCGCTGTCATTACCTTGCAACGTACCCTCGTGCACAATCACCATCACCGTCGTGACAGGGCCGCGGTTACTGTTCTGCACCCCTTGTTGCACCCTTCTCGGGATGGTGAATCGAACCGCTACAGCCTAGCCTTGCATCATG
>Ga0335073_10013471_pt1 | contig 11459 bp, 10 predicted proteins | sample Lox_Sample_22_FD_207093 | JGI IMG/M metagenome (GOLD analysis project Ga0335073, IMG submission 207093) | Soil microbial communities from Loxahatchee National Wildlife Refuge, Florida, United States - Lox_Sample_2.2 | ecosystem: Environmental > Terrestrial > Soil > Wetlands | place: USA... | reverse complement strand
GAGGACCCCGAACAGCCGAGCGACGATCAGCACGATCGCGATCGAGAGGAACACCGAAGCCACCAGCTTGTTGAAGTCTGAGCGCTGCTTGGTGGCGGTGAACTTCTCGCCGGCCGGTGGGAGCCCGGACGGAGTGATCAGCGCCGGCTTGGCCAAGGTGCCGGTCGAGGGAACCGGCGTGGCCACGTTTAGCGGGATCACGGTGACGTTCTGAAGCTGGAGGTCGTTGGCCGTGGCGGTCATGCGGGCGGTGCCGCCCCTGACGCACTTCACGTCGCCGAACACTCCACTGGTCTTCGTCGAGTAGGTCACGGGTCCGAGGAGCTTCCCGGCGGACGAGTAGAGCGTCGTCACCGAACCGGTGCCATGGATCGAGAACGAGCTGCCGAAGCACGTCGATCCGGGCGAGAGCGCGTACGTGCCCTGGATGTTCTTCGGCGTCCGCGGCGCCGACGCGCCCGGGGGAGGCGGGGCGCTCTTGAATGTCGCCGTGAACGGGAGCCCGCCGAGCGTTCCGATGATGGCGGCCTTGGCTCCAGGCGTCGCAATCGCGTCGAGGTGCAGAGACCGGTCGCCGGACACGCAGTTGACCGTGCCGGTCAGGCGATGGGAGTTTCCGGGGAGCGTCTTCTCGTCGAGCCTGAGCTGGCCTCCCAGCGTGTTCTGGTTGTTCGTGAAGTTGACGAACTGCCCGGATTGGAGCACGTTGAACGATGGGCCCGAGGCCGCCACCTGCGTGGGCGCGGTCGGCGGTAGCGGGGTACCGCCCGCAGGCTTGGGGACGGGTCCGATGCACGGCGTCGCGGCGCCCGCCGCGTACCCGCCGGCGATCGAAGGCTGAGCCTTCTCGTTGCCCCCCTTGCTGACCACAAGAACCACGACCGCGACGCCGATCACGGCCAGGATTGCGTAGAACGTGATCAGGCGCCTTGCCAGCCGTTGACCAACCGGCATGTTCTCCTGTCCCGGCATCTATGCCCCCTTTAAGCTCGCGTGCTGTGTTTGGTCCCCGGCCGGCGCAGCCCCGCCTCAGCCCGGTCGCGCGGAAAAGTAGCCGATCGAAACCGGTCGCACATCCGGCACGTGCCATCGAAGTACCTCCGTAAAACGCCGCAATTTTGCTCCGGACAGTGGCGCAGTGACGGTAGGAGCCCTGCCAAGCAGGATTGACCGGGGCCGAACCGGGGGTTCGCGAGGGGTCTACCGCTCGGCCCGGCTGGGGTGGCTAAAGGCCTAGCATCGACGCGATCCGAACCCGCTGCGTCTCGTTAGTGCCCGAGTAGATCGGGGCGCCGACCGCGTCGCGTAGGCCCTTCTCGAGGCCGTACTCACGGGTGTAGCCGCGGGCCCCGAAGATCTGTATCGCCGACAGCGCCGAGGCGACGTTCGCCTCGCTCGTGATCAGCTTCGCCATCGAGATCTCGGTGGTAACGCTCCGCCCTTTGGCGAATCGCCGGGCGGTGTCGTACAGATGCTTTCGGGACGTCTCCAGCCCGATCTTCATGTCGACGATCTTGCCGGCGATGTACTGATTGGATCCGATCGAGCGGCCGAACGCCTGTCGTTCCTTGGCGTACTTGATGCAGCGGTCCATGCGCTCCTGCATCTCGCCGACCATCATCATGAAGATGCACAGGATCTCGTAGTTCATGACGTGCTCGAGAATGAAGAACCCAGCGCCCGGCTTGCCGAGCATGCTGTCCTTGGGCACTCGGCAGTCGGTGAACTCGAGCTCGCAGAACGGGCAGGTGTTCAACCCCAACTTCTCGATCGGCTCGCCGACGCGGAACCCTGGGGTGTCGGTCGGCACCAGGAACGCGGTGATCCCGGCGGCCCCGCCCTCCGAGCCCGTCTTGGCGTAGACGGTGATGATGTCGGCGAGCGGGCCGCTGGTGATCCAGATCTTCTTGCCGTTGAGGACGTACTCGTCGCCGTCCTCGACGGCGGTCGTGACCATTGCGGTCGCATCCGACCCGGCGCCCGGCTCGGAGATCGCGTGAGCGCTGAGGATCTCTCCGTCGACGAGCCGGCTCAGGTACCGCTCCTTGAGCTCGTCTGACCCGAACTTCTGGAGCGGGATCGCCGCGCTCACGACCTGCGTCGCGGCGCCGAACAGCAGTCCGGTGTCACGGCACCCGTACCCGAGGTTCTCGAGCACGTACACGAGCGTCAGCACGTCGAGCCCGTAACCGCCCCACGCCGGGTCGAACGGGATCCGCAGTACGCCGGACTCGCGGATCAGTTCCCACTTGTCGCGGTTGAACCGATTCGCCGCGTCATCCTCGAGGTGACCCTCGTTGAGCGCGTCGAAGTATTGGTTCAGTGACTTCCTGAGCGTCTTCTGCTCGTCGGTCCATTCACCGGTTGGGGCGGTCAGTGCCATCCTCGCTCCTTTGGGTTGGGCGGTGGCTAATACGCGGAGGAGTGGATGCCAGACTCCGTCAGGCGGTGCGCCTCGTCCCCGGTCAGCGCGGGCGTGAACATGCACACGAGCCGCAGGTCCTCGTCGTCGGAGGCACACAGGTCGTGCGCGTCATGCTTGTCGAGGGCGTAGATCGTGCCGGGCACGATTTCGTGCACCGTGCCGTCGAGCTCGATGACCGATCCCTTACCCTCGATGCAGTAGCAGGCCTCGAGATGGTTCTTGTACTCGAGCCGCGACTTCGTTCCCTTGCGCACGATCGTGTCGGTGACCGTATAACCCATCCCGTCGGCCTCGAGCAGGAACCTCCGGCTCAGGCCGTTGCCCCACTCTACGGTCTTTACCTCGTCGAGACTGCGAATGATCATGTATGGCCCCTTTGTTGATTTGTCCTATGACTTTGCGATTTGGGTCCCGCCCGCCGGGTGGGCCCCAAGATCCATGAGTAATCCCCGGAAATCGTTCACGACGTCACGACCGGCGTCGCGGGCAGCGGTGACGCGCGCCACGCACGTGCTCCCGACGATCGCAGCGTCGGCGCCGACCTCGCCAAGCCCGTCGATGTGGCTCTTGTCCTTGACGCCGAACCCGACCGCGATCGGCACGTCTGTCTGCGCGCGAAGCGTCTCGAGCACCGGGATCAGCGCACTGTGGTCGGGCGGACCGACCGTGCCGCTGCGCCCGTAGGCGGCGACTAGATAGATATATGCCGAGCCGTGCTGCGCGGCCTCGTTCAGCACGTCGTCGTTCGACGTTGCGTAGCAGGTGGTCACGATCGGCAGATCCACCGTCTCGGCTGCCTCGTAGTATTCGGGCTTCAGGCGGGGCGGAAGGCCGTGGACGAGCAACCCGTCGGCGCCGGTCGCCCTCACGGTCTCGAGGAACTCGCGCATCGGCGTGCCCTTGATCGAGTAGCTCCAGTCGGCGAGTAGCGCGATCTTAAGGTGGCTGAGCTCGGGCCGGACGCTGCTCACGAACCCGAGCACGGCTTCGCGGTCGATCCCGTCCTCGAGCGCCCGGCTCGCCGACGCGCGGATCACCGGTCCGTCGCTGGCCGAGTTCGGAAACGGAATCGCCAGCTCAAGGCAGTCGACCTTGGCCTCGTCGAGCATCAGCACGAGCTCGCGGAAGGTGTCGAGCGGCGGGTCGCCCGCGTTGAGGAACAGGGCCAGGCCGGGCCGTCCCGGTTGGCGGTCGGCGAAGAAGCTCATGCCTTCGCGGTCACCTGGCCGTGCTCGCGCATCCGCTCGATCAGCCTGGCGGGAACGCCGGCGCTCATCGTGTCGGCGGCCAGCTCCAGGGCCGTGGGCCAGTCGGGTGCAACCTCGCAGTTGATGGCCAGGGCAGCGGCGTTCAGCCTGATGCTCTCGATCGCGCCCGGCGGGCCGTCGCCTCCGATCAGGGCCAGGAAGTGATCGACCGTCCGCTCGAGGTCGGCCACCGGGAGGAGATCGTCGAACGGCCGATCGCTCAGCCCGAGCTCGGACGGGCGGAGCACGAACTCCTCGCCGCGCGCGCTGTCATACACGTGGCAGTCCACGACGCTCATGAGCTCGTCGACACCGACGTCGTTCCACACCACCCAATAGTCCTTGCTGGGGTCCTCCGAGACGAGCGTGCGGAATGTGGCCAGCACGCTGTGATCCGACACCCCCGTGATCTGCAGGGAGACGGGCACCTCGGCGAGGAACGGCCCGATCAGATTGAAGAACCGTCCTACGGTCTTCATGTCGAACGGCAGAATCTGCCGGGCCAGCATGCGCAACTCCTTCGGGTAGACGAACGGGCCGGCGCAGGCCATCCCGAACGTGTCGAGCATCTCCTCGGTCTGTTCGTAGGAGGTCGTCTGCCGTATGCCCAGCCGGTCGAGCAGATCGACCGAGCCCGTGCGGCTGGCGTAGGCGCGCGACCCGGTCTTGATCACTCGCGCCCCCATCGCAGCGGCCACGAAGGCCGAGGCGGTGGACAGGTTGAAGGTGCTGGGGCCGCCGCCGGTGCCGACGATGTTGACCGTCCGCCGCGGCGGCGGGGAAGGACGAGGGTTGCGCTCCTTGAGCGAGCCCAGCAGCGTGCTCACCGACTCGCCGTCCGGGATCCGGGTGGTCAGCGACGCCAGCACCGCGAGCGCCTCGCCCGGGTGCAGGCTCTTGCCGGCCAGCCGGTCCCAGAAGTCGCCCCAGACCTCCCCGGGGATCGGGTAGCGCTGGGTGACCAGCGCGGCAAGGGCCTCTGACGGAGTCTTACTCGGCATGCGCTCCGTCGCGGGCCTGATCGACGTACGCCTTGATCGCGGCGACGGTGCGGAAGCTGTCGGGTCCAAGCTCGGAGTCATCGACGCCGATGTCGAACTCGTCCTCGAGCCACGCCACCACCTTGAGCAGGCCGAGGCTGTCCACGACCCCGCCGGTCAACAGGTCGTAGTCGTCGTCGAGATCCTCGACCGGGACGTCCGGCATGAACTCCTCGACGATGAACGCCTTGATCTTCGCGGTGGTTTCATCCATTGGCACGGCTCCTCTCTAGCTCGGCGGCGACCGCCTTTCGGTCGACCTTTCCAGTTGATGTTTTCGGAAGAGGCTCGGTCACGATCTGGATCGTCGAAGGCATCTCGGTGCGGGCCAGCCTGGTGGCGCAGTGCTGTCGCAGCTGCAGGCTGTTCAGCTTGGCGTCAGCCTCCCGACGCACTGTGGCGTGGAGGCGGGCCCCGGCGAGCTCGTCGGGGACGGCAATCACCGCGACCTCGATCACCGCCGGGTGCTCCTGGATCGCCTGCTCGACCACCTGCGTGGAGACGCGAACTCCCCGGACCTTGACGTAGAAGTCAGCCCGGCCCTCGAGCGTGAGCGTCCCGTCGTCATGGCGGCGGACGATGTCGCCCGACTTGTAGTAAGTGCGCCCGCCGTCGTCCTCGAGCATGACGAACTTACCCTCGTTCAAGGACGACTTCAGGTACCCCCGCGTCTGGAACGGCGTCCACACCATGAACTCGCCCGTGCCGGTGCCCTCCAGGGCGCTCCCGTCGTCGGTCTGTACCCGGGCGATCACGCCGGGAATCGGTTGGCCGACGGGGATGTTCGTCGGCACGTTCCCGTCCGCGAGGCCGAGGAACTCGTGGATCAGGCTGTCGTTGGTCTCGGTGCAGCCGTAGACGTTGTAGAAGCGCGCGTTGGGGAACAGTGTCGGCAGCTCGGCGAGCGAGCTCGGCGGGATCTTGTCGCCGGTCGTGATCACGTGGCGCACGCTCGGGAACGTCCGGCCGTCCTCGCGGTTGACGTCGATCAGCAGGCGGTAGAGCATCGGCACGGCCTGGAGCACATTCACCTGGTTGTCGTTCACCAGGTCGGCCAGGTAGGCACCCTGGGTGGCCCGGTCCTGATCGACCATCGCCACGCAGCCGCCGTGTTTGAGCGTGGTCCAGATGTCGAGCAGGCACAGGTCGAAGTTCAGCGGGGCGTAGTTGGCCACGACGGTGCCCGGCTTGATCTCGAACTGCGCGGCCGCCCAGTCGGTGAACGCGTCGACGCCGGCCGCGGTCAGCGGCACGATCTTCGGCAGGCCGGTCGAGCCCGAGGTGGTCAGCATGAACGTGACATCGCCGCCGCCGCCCACCGGCGGCCACTCAGAGTCCGACGTCTCCGGCGCGGCGCGGGCCTCGTCGACCAGCGCGCGGAGGCTGGCTGCGCTCTCGCTGCGCGGCCCGTGCGGTGAGAGCACCTGGCTAACGCCCGCCTGGGCGAACAGCGCCGCCAGCGTCTCGGGCGCGAGCTCGATCGACGGCAGCAGGAACGATTTCCCGGCCCGCAGGGACGCGAGGATCAGCGCGATCGCCTCGGGCGATTTCTTGGCTCGGATCCCGACCGGTCGATCGTCGGGGAGGCGTGCGCTTTCGATCTCGGAGTACGCGCTGTCCGCGAGCCCTTTGAGCTCGGCATAGGAGATCGGCTCGCCTTCCCAGAGCAGCGCCTGCGCGTCCGGTTGACGCTCGACCTGGTCGGCGAAGTGATCCGCGATCGATCGCGTGGTGGTCTGGCTCATGACGACCTCGGCGTGACGGCGGCCCTGAGTTCGGCGCGGTGCTGCTCGAACTCGTCGACCCAGCCCTGGATGCTGTCCGCGCGCAGCAACCCGGTCCCGATCAGAAGCCCCTTGAACCCGGAGTCCACCAGCTCGGCGGCGATCCGCGGATCGAGGATCGCGCTCGCGCTTACCGGGCACGGCGTGCCGGCGTGGATCGTCGCCTCGAGCAGCGAGCGACTCGTGTCGATGTCGCCGGGCTCGCGCTCGCGTGTGTTGATGTCCTTGTTGTTGACGGCGATGATGCACTCGTCGGGGTGGATCACGCTCTCGAGCTCCGCTTGGTCGACGACCTCGACGAACGGAGTCAGCCCGTGACCGAGCGCGAGCTCGATCAGGTGCTGGAAAGTCTTGGACGGAAGGATCTTGGCGGTGAGCAGCACGGCCGAGGCGCCCATCTCCTTGGCAGCCACGATCTGCTTCTCGCGCGTGATGAAGTCCTTCTTGAGAAGCGGCAGATCGGTCAATCCGGCCACCTCTCTGAGCATCTCGTCGTCGCCGCCGAACCAGCGGCCGGTGACCACCGAGATGCACGGCGCCCCGGCGGCGACGTACTGGCCGACGATCTCGGGGATCGTTCGGTCGCCCATCAGCTCGGCGCCCTCGCCGTCGCTTCGCTTGACCTCCATGATGATCGGAAGCCGCGCCGCGAGCAGGGCATTCGTGAACACGCTAGGCATCTTGGTCACCGTTCCCAGCCGGCTGTTTCCACGCGCGGCTGATCGCCTCGACGTTCTCAGAGGAGATCTTCCCATCTGCGGAGCGCGCGTTGGTATCAACATCGATGCCGAGGAAACGGGGATGGGCGGCGAGCGATTCGTAGTCCCCGTAGTTGGCGGCCGAGATCCCGCCGGCGAGCAGGAACGGCCGGGTCAACTTGTCCGCGAGCGGGGCCACCACGGCCGGATCGATCGCCTGACCGGTACTGCCGACTTGACCCGAATCGGAAACCACGTCGAACAGGAACACGTCGACACCGGCCTTCTCGTAGGAGCCGATCAGGGGCGCCTCGACGCACTCGCCGCCCTTCACGTGAAGGACCTTGATCACGCGGACGTCCGGCGAGATCGCCTTGATCTTGCGGATCGTCCCCGGGGTGGGATACCCATGGAGCTGGATCCACCGCACGGGTGAGCCCCCTAGCGTCTCCCGCAGCTCCTCAGCATCCTTGGCGAACGTGACCAGCACCGGCGTCAGGCTTCCGGTGGCGGCGGCCGCGTCCGCGAGCTCGCGCCAGCGCGTTCGGTCGAGATCGTGGGGACCGCCCGGCACCCCCCACCAGAGCCCGACGAAATCCACTCCCTGGGCCGCCAGCAGGTCGAGCTCTGGCGGCTCGACGATGCCGCACACCTTGACCCGCGGGCCGGGGCCGGCATCGGTGAGGCGGTCGTCGGTCAAGTTCGGCTGGCTCGATGGCGCGGTCGGCGTCATGCCACCAACCTCATGCGGGATCGCGGGAGACCGCTGAGATGCCGTCTACCCGAAGCATCTCCTGCGGTCTCCCGGTCCCAATTCGCTATGCCCCTGCGGCCCTGACTAGGTCCCGACCAACCCGCTGGCGCCCGGCACGGCGAACGCGGGTGTCTGGCCGATGAAGTTCAGGGCCCCGCTGCCGAGGACCTTGTACTCGTCGATGTGGTGGGTCGCCGGTGTCGCTCCGGTCGACAGCACGTACAGGTAGTGGCTGTCTGCGCTGAGCGTCTCATCGGTGAGCGCGAACTCGTTGGGTCGCACCGGCGTGTTGCCGAGCAGCGTCAGGCCACCGCCCGCGGACAGCTTGTACTCGGACGTGAAGCCGCCCGTCGGAGCGCCGCCGCCGGTGTTGACGACGTAGGCGAACTTCCCGTTCGACGTGATCGACACCCAGCACGGAGCTGTCCCCTTGGTCGCTACCGTCGCGATCGGAGTCAGCGCACCCGAGGCGGCCACCCCGTAACTGGCCGTGTCTCCCGCGCCCGGCACCGTCAGGCTCGTCACCTGCGACATGATCAGGTGGTCGTTCGGATCAAACGCGAACCCGAACGGGAACGGCGTGGTCGCGTCATGCGCCGTCGGTGCGCTCGCCGCACCGCTCGCGCTCACCGTGAACGTGTCGATCGAGTCCGTCGCGACGGGAGTCGCGAGCGTGGGATTGCCGAGCAGCGACACGACCAGCAGCTTGCCGTTGTTATTGAAGCCGATCTGCCGGGCCAGCCCCGGAACGGTCGGCGTCAACGCGCGGATCGAGCCGGAGATCGGCGTCAGGTGGCCGGCGGCGTTGAAGCGCAGGCCCGCGATGTTGCCCGGCGCAGCGGGTCCCGGCATCGGGAAGATCCCCGAATCGAGGACGTACAGCAGGTTGCCGTGAACCGTGAGGCTGTTCGGGAACGGGCCGCCCGAGGAGTGCACGCTGACCAGCTTCAGGCCGGTTGCGGTCGCGACGAACGAGCTGACCGAGTTGCTGCCCGCGTTGACTGCAAACACGTGCTTTCCATCGGACGTCTGGGCGAGCTCACCCTGAGTGTCGAGGAAGGGGCACGTCGGCGCGCAGCCAGGCTGCAACTGCTGGCCGCCCTTGCCGCCAGTGGCGACCGACCCTACGAGCGTGAGATGCCCGTTGACGAGACGGTCGAATATCAGGACCCGGTTCTGCTTCGGGTTGTTGGTCTCGCTGTAGACCCTGCCGACGGCCTTGGCCTTGGACCTACTCGGGCTCTTCGCGCTTGCCATCCCCGGCAGCGCGACAGCGACGACGGCGGTCACCGCCGCCGCAAAACTCAGCAACGACCAGCGGTTGCCGGGAATGAAACGCCCCAACGAAATCACGTAGATCTCCCCTCGTTTGTGCCCGCGCGCGACTCTATAGCAATCATCGCCCCGCGGCCAGTAGTTCCCCCCGTTCGTGGGGGCCGCGAATGTACCGCATCGCCCGGCGGCCGTGTAGTGGCTCGGCGGCGGCCGGAAAGGGTTTGTTAAGGGTTCCCGCGAGGGCCGCCCGGGGCGGCGAGGGCTAGCGGGAGGGGGTATCGGAGATGACGACGGCGGCCCCGGCCGAGCCGCCGCCGTCCTCCTATTTGCGGCTAGAAAGCAGCCATGCCCGAGACGCCGTTCGGCAGCGTCGAGGGCGTCGTCTGGATGTGGGTGATGCTTCCGTTCGACGCCACCTTGAACACGTCGATGTGGCTGGGGCCGCCCATGATGAACGGATCGACGATGTACAGGTAACGGTCGTTGCTGCTGAGGGCCTCGTCACTAGGGAAGCCCGGGCCGCCCAAGTTGCCCTGTCCCTTCAGCGTCATCTTCCCGCCGGCGCCGACGGACATGACCGACACGCCGCCCTTGCCGGTGAACGTGTCCGGCACGGAGTCCGACAGCGTGTTCGACACGAACGCCCAGCGACCGTTCTTGGTCACTACCAGCCAGCAGGCCGCGCGCCCGTTCGTCGACGTGTTCTTGACCAGCTTCAGCTTGCCGGTCGACGACACGTTGTAGGTAGCGGCCGTGCCGTTGAACTGCGTCGGGTCAGTCGGGTTCGGCATGGCGCCGGACGGCGTCGCGACGAAGCCGGCGTTGCTGACCAGGAGCTGCTTGCCCGAGGCCGAGAACCCGAACGGGTTCGGGATACCCGGAGTGGCGGTTGCCTGCGACGGGCCGGCCGCTCCGCTCTTGCTGATCACGAACGTGTCGATCTCGCCGTACGTGCGTGGCAGGCCGCGCTGGGTGACCGCGATGATCGCGCCGTTGTTGGCGAAGCCGATTCCCGCGGTCACGCCGACCTTGTCCTTCTTGCCCTTCGGCGTCACCGCCGTGAGCTTGCGGTCAGAGCCGGCGATAGGCGTGAGCTTGCCGGTGGACGAGAACTTCCAGCCGAAGATGTTCTGGCTCGTCTCGTTGACGACGTACAGCAGGTCACCGCTGCTGGTGAGGCTGATCGGCAGCTTCCCGTGCGAGGACACCTTCGAGACGAGCTTCGGTCCCGACGCCGTGACTTGGAAAGAGCTGACGGTGTTGTCGCCGGCGTTCACCACGAACAGCAGCTTGCCGTCGGACGTCAGGTTCACCGAACCCGAGGAATCGACGATCGGGAAGCCGAACGGCGCCGTGCCCGCGATCCCCTTGCCGCCCGTCGAGACGACCTTGGTCTGCGTGAGCGTGCCGTTCGCGGCGCGGGTGAACACGATCACCGAGTTGCCCGAAGGGTCGTTGCTCTGCGTGTAGACGGCGTCGTAGTTGACCTTCTTCGTTTTGGCGCCGCCCTGCTGCGCGGCGCTCGCCAGCGCCGGCATGGTCAAGGCCAAAGCAGCCACCAGGATCCCCAGCGGCCGCCAGAGCCTCACATCTCGTCCCATAAGTAAATGCCCTCCGTTGTGGCGTGTAGCGCCCGGCCCGCGCCCGTTTGTCGGCGCGCAAGGGTACAGCAAGGAACCCGCTTGTAAACAAGGCGTGACCGAAAAATTGCTCAACTACTCCAGTCGGGGGATCGGCCGGTGTACGATCGCCGCGCGCAACCTGGGGACTTTGGATTGCGCTTTCCCGTCCAAACCTCACGAACTTGGCGACCCTGTACTCCTGTTCCCAACCGATGGAGGGTCTTCGATGGCCGACTCGACTTCTGCCCGGCGGCTGGACCCCGGCGCAACGGTCGCACCACACGAACTGGTAGCGATCTCGGGCGAAACGGTCAGCGTCCCGGACCCGGGACAGCTGGTTCACCTCGAGCTGCGCCGGTTCGCCGGTTGCCCGATCTGCAACCTGCATCTCCGGTCGGTGGTGCTGCGCAACGACGAGCTTGCGGCCGCGGGCATCAAGGAAGTGGTGGTGTTCCACTCCACCGACGAGGAGCTGCGCAAGTACCAGGCCGAGCTGCCGTTCGCGGTGATCGCCGATCCCGACAAGAAGCTGTACGCCGAGTTCGGCGTCGAGAAATCCCCGCGCGCCGTGCTGAATCCGCGCGCGTGGCCGGCGGTCTTCCGCGGCCTGGGTC
>Ga0335073_10013469_pt1 | contig 11460 bp, 11 predicted proteins | sample Lox_Sample_22_FD_207093 | JGI IMG/M metagenome (GOLD analysis project Ga0335073, IMG submission 207093) | Soil microbial communities from Loxahatchee National Wildlife Refuge, Florida, United States - Lox_Sample_2.2 | ecosystem: Environmental > Terrestrial > Soil > Wetlands | place: USA... | reverse complement strand
CCTCACCTCCGACCTCGACCCTTGCCCGCGCGCATTTGCAACGCGGCTTGCAACGCCGCGCTCGGGCGGCGCCGGCCCCCGCAGTGGGCCAAGGATCACCTACCCGCGCCCGTCTCCCGCCAACCGGCGGCGAGGTTTGCGGAGGTTCAGACGGCCCATCGGGGCCGTCCTAAATCTTTTTTTTGAAATCGATGTTTAGAAGCCACGGGGTAAGGGCAGAAAAGGACTGGAGTTGTCCTCCCTCAGGCGGTGGCCGCTACCCCCGGCGGTCACCGCCTATTTTTTGCCCCGACCCGCTCAGCGGTTGTCGCGGAGGGTCAGCTCCAGCGTCTCGAACGCGCCCTCGCTTGCGATCCGCCGCTCGTCCGTGAGCTTCTCGATCACCGGGCCCACGCCGTCATTCGTCTCCGCGACCAGCCGGCCCGCCGTGCCGCCTCCGAGCGGCCCGACGCGCATCGCAACCTCGCGAGCCGCCACGCTCACTGACATCCGTAGGTGCTGCTTCGAGCTCGCCTCAAAGCCGCCCGAGACCAGCGCGTCCGCCACCAGTTCGGCATCCGAGATCCGATCCGTCGTAAAGCGCGCCCGCGCCGCCAGCACGCACATCACCCGCGGCAGCACCCGGTGCGCCAGCTCGCTCGGTCCCACCGCCAGGGCCGTCGTGCTCGCCAGATCTTCCTCCGCCAGCGCCGGCGGCTCAAAGCCATCACGAGGCAGCGCGTCCAGCTCCTGAGTCTCCGGCGTTGAGAACTCCATCCGGACCTCCGTGCCCCCGCCCTCCACGTCCTTGAACTCCACGCGCGGCGCCAGCGCCTGGATGATCGACAGGCCGATCCCCAGCGCGTCCTCCTCCTCGCCGCGGATGTGGGGTTTGATCCCCGTGCCGTGGTCGCGCACCACGACTTCCACCGTCGCCGGGGCCAGGTACAGCTCGACCTGCAGCAGCCCTTCACCGCCTTCGTATGCGTGCAGCACCACGTTGTTGCACGCCTCCGTCACCGCGGTGCGGATGTCGTTCAGCTCGACCCCGTCGACGCCCACCGTGTCCGCCATCCCGCTGAGCGCCTCGCGAACCAGCAGCACGTTCTCCGGCTGGTTCGACAGCGTCAGGCAGACATTCGGAGCTACGACCATCAGACCATGGTCGATCTCTGCCGACGAGCGAGTCTCATCCAACCCACGATCGGCAACCGCGACGGCTCTTTCGGCCGGTCAGCTCTTGGTGTCTGTGAGCGCGCGCAGCTGGTCCAGCGAACGACGCAGCAGGCGCGAGACCTGCATCTGCGAGATCCCTACCCGAGCCGCGATCTCCGTCTGCGTCAGGTCGTCCACGAAGCGCATCCGCAGGATCTGGCGCTCGCGCTGCGGGATCCGGCCGAGTACCGCGCTCACGGTCGCGTCGAGCTCCACCAGCTCGTAGCGCTCGTCCTCTTCACCCATCGCGTCGCCGTAGGAGGTCGCTTCGTCCGTCGCTCCCGGACGCGGTGCGTCCAAGGACAACGACTCGTAGGCCTGAATCGCTTGAAGCGCGTCGATCACTTCCTCCTGGTCGAGCTCCAGGTACTCCGCAAGCTCGTTGACCGTCGGCGCCCGACCGCGCAGGTTCGCCAGACGCTCTTGCGCGTCACGGACCTTCAGCGCACGTTCTTGGGAGCCGCGGGGCACGTGCACCGACCAGCCCGCGTCGCGGAAGTGGCGGCGCATCTCGCCCAGGATCGTCGGAACCGCGAAGGACGCGAACGGGTGACCCATTGTCGGATCGAAGCGGTCAAGCGCCTTCAGCAGGCCCAGCGACGCGACCTGGAGCAGGTCCTCGAACGGCTCTGAAGAGCGGTCATAGCGGCGAGCAAGGCTGCGCGCCAAAGGCATGAAACGGCGCACCAGTTCCTCACGGGCGAGCATGTCGCCCTGCTGGTGGCGTGCGAACAGCTGCTGCTCGTCGTTTGCGCCTGGAACGAGGCGGGTTTGGCGCGTGGCCGTCGAAACCGCCATCTCCGTAACCGTCATGTCGTTCCTCCCGTCGGTTCGCTTATAGGTCTCCGACATCCTGCTCCCCCGCATTTTACACCTACCCCGCCGGGAGCGTTAGTCGTCTAGTACGCCATTCGGCGTCTACGTGCCATTTCTTTCGTCTTGCATCATCGCTTGGATCAATGCAAGTACCCTGTTTTTGGGCGCTCAAACACGATTTCTCGACATTCTTGGTTCGTGGCGCGGGGACACAGCCCCGCGCCACGCGATCCGTCCATCGGGTCAGCTGGTCAGTGCTTGCGCGGACACGGCGACTTGTAGGTCGCGGACACCGTTTCGGCCGGGATCCCGAATTCGCGTTCGCCCCCGTAGGAGCCGCCGAAGGTGAGTTCCGCCTTCAGGGGGAAGCCACCCTTCGGGCACTTCTTCGGCATCGTGCCGTAGGAGATCAGGCGCTTGCCCTTCTTGAACGCCGCCCCCACCTTGACCGTGATCGTCTTCGTCGAGGCCAGTGGCGCACCGGGCACCGTCGCGATCGCCGGGACCTGTGTCTGCAGCTCAAGGCCGTATGGCTTGCTCGAGTTCACGTAGCGCCCCGCCGAGACGAATTCCAGCGAGACGGGGCTCGAGCCCTGGACGTAGAACAGCAGCCCGCTTCCAGGCGCGAAGAAAGCCTGCAAAGAGGCTGTCTCGGGGACGCGTTCTGAGCCGAAGCTCACTTCGCCCAACGCGCTGCCCTTTGGGCTCGCGATCGCCTTTTTCTTACAGCCTGCGGGACCGGTGTTGTTCAGCGTCGGTGCCGAGCAAGTGCCGAAGCCATGGCTGTTGATCTTCGCGCCTGCCGGCAGGAAGAAGTTCACCTGCGACAGCGGCGGTATCCCTCCGGCGGGATTCTGCGGCGTCGCACCGTAGCCCGAGCCGGAGAGCGTGAATTCGGCTTGCACCGCGGCGCCTGCGCCGAGGATGTTGCCCGTGTGCGGGTACGAGCCTCCGCCCGGCTTTGGAATCGGCACCGCCCGGGCTTTGAACGTCACGGTGGGCGCCGCCGAAGCGAGCGCCGGCACGGCTAGAGCCGCCACCAGGCCGAGCAGTATCGAACAGATCAGGTGTCTGCGCATCGTCATTTCCTCTCCTTGACGGCCGATGGCCGGCCCCCGCCCGAGCCGCCCAGCCTTGCGTTCTTCTTACTCGTTCGAACACGTCGGGCGGGTGCAAGTATCGAGAGAGGGCTCAATGCGCCAATCAGATTGGGCTATCCCTCTCGTGCCTCGTCCCTTCTGGCATCGGGAAATCGAACGGCCTGCCGCCTGGCATCGGACCGTCGTCGAGCTTCCGTACGAGCGTAAAAGTCTGAAGTTGGTGATCTTCGACATGAACATCTTGAATCGTGACGTAGCCACGTCCGTTTGAGTGGCGGTAACGGACGCGAAACTGAGCTCCGGATGTATCGGGCCAAGCCTTGAGCAGCAAATAGGCATTCTGCTCGGCACCTGCTGCCAGCGGTATCTGGTTTGACTCGAACTTCACCCAAGCATCGGTGCTGTCGAGACGAACCTCCTCAACGATCCCCGGCCCCGAGCCTATGTTCAGTAGCCGGATGTCGAGCTGGAGCTCAGGCTGCCGGCCCCCTAGTTCGACCGCAGTAATTCTCAAGTCTCGCTGCTGCGGGACTACGACTATGAACGGCATCGCCATCGCTTCGATGCTCAGACGCTCTGCATCTGCGCTGGATTGAGCGGCCTGCACACTCGCAGCGGTAGCTCGAGCAAGTCTCCATGTCAGGAACGCAAGTACGAAGGTGGCTGCAGCGACCAGGAGCGTGCCTGCGTCGATGCTTCCCGTGAGATGGAGCTTGATCGCAACGCTGGCTTGACAGGCTGAGATAACGGTCATGGGCCCGCCTGGACTCGAACCAGGGACCTACCGATTATGAGTCGGCAGCTCTAACCAACTGAGCTACGGGCCCGACGCGCGAACGGGCTCGCGCCCGAGCGCTTCCGGCCCCAGTGCCGACGCAGCACGCTGCGCCATGCGCTCGGACCAGCCAGCAGAAGCTACCAGCGCGATTGTGGGATGCTGCGAGCCGCGGTCCGCGGGACGGCGGCGTGGCTGTGAGGGCAGCGGCGCGAGACACTGAGCGAAGGGAAAGCAGATGGCAGAGAAGGCGGCGATCGTTACGGGGGCATCGAGCGGGATCGGACTAGCGATCGCCCGCGTGCTGGGCGAGGAAGGCTTCGGAGTGACGATGGCTGCGCGGCGGCCGGAGAAGCTGGAGGAAGCGGTGAAGGGCCTGGCGGACGAGGGCTTCGACGTGTACGGCGTGGCGGCGAACGTGGCGGAGGAGGCGGAGATCAAGAAGGTGGTCGAGACCCACCGCGAGCGCTACGGCCGCCTTGACGTGCTGGTGAACAACGCGGGCGTGGGGATCGGCTCGCCGGTTGGCGAGATCCAGACGAAGCACCTGGACATGCAGCTCTCGATCAACCTGCGCCAGATCGTGTTGTTCTACCGCGAAACCGTGGGGATGCTGCTGGAGTCAGGAGCGCAGCACAACAACGCTCTGGTCGTGAACACCTCGTCGATCTCAGGCAAGCGCGCGGAGGGCTGGCTTGCGATCTACTCAGCGACGAAGCATGGGGTGGTGGGCTGGACGGAAGCGATGAACAAGGAACTCGGCAAGCAGGGGATCAAGTCGACGGCGCTTTGCCCGGCGTTCGTGGACACGCCGATGACGGAGTTCGTGAAGGGCCAGGTCCCGGCGGAGGAGATGATCACGCCGCAGGACATCGCGGAGTCGGTGCGCTACCTGCTGAGGACCTCGCCGGCGTGCGTGGTGCCGGAGATCATGTTCATCCGTCCGGGCGACTCGCTGTAGCGCTCGCGGCGGCGCGAACGAAACAGGCGGCGCTTGACGAGGATCTCCCCGCGCGGGTCGCGCTCCTCGCGCTCGCGGGCACGCTTGGCACCGCGGTGCTCGGCGATCGCGTGATCGAGTCCGAGACCGGCGTCGCGGAGCAGGCTGGCTTCGAGCTGCCCGATGAGGATCGCGCGCTCGCGCCGGGTCGCGGTGCGCACGCTGCGCCCGGCGCGGGTGAAGCGATCCCAGGCACGAGCAAAGGAGAGGAAGTTGGTGCGCCCGCCGCGACGGTGCGCCGCGAGCATTGGGCAGACTCCGCCGTGAGCGTCGGTGTAGGCGCCGACGATGATCCGCGGCGAGTCGCGCACGCCGGCGAGCATGGCTTCGCGGGTGGAGACAGGCAGGCAGTCGATCGTAAGTCGCAGGCTCTCAACGTTTCGTGAGGATGAGGATTTAGATCGGATTGCCATAGGGTGTGGCCCTGTCGGGGCTGGTTCTGAGCCTGCGGCGAGGTGCGCGCCCCAGCGTAGGCAGGGCGTCTGATTACCGCAACGAAACCCTCGGCCTGAAAGGAAATTTGCAGATGAAGCTCGGGGTGCACATCGGCTACTGGGGCCTGGGCCTCAGCTCGGAGGACCAGCTGAACATCGTCCAAGAGGCCGAGCGCCTGGGCTATGACTCGGTGTGGGCGGCGGAGGCTTACGGCTCGGACACCGCGACTGTGCTCGGCTGGCTGGCCGGGCAGACCTCGACGATCCGCCTCGGCTCGGGGATCTTCCAGATGCCCGGTCGCTCGGCGGCGATGACTGCGATGACGGCCGCGACGATCGACCAGCTCTCGAACGGGCGGATGATCTGCGGGATCGGCTCCTCCGGCCCCCAGGTCGCTGAGGGTTGGCATGGCCAGCGCTTCGCGAAGCAGCTGCAGCGCACACGCGAGTACGTAGCGGTCGTGCGGATGGCACTCGCGCGCGAGCGCGTGGAGTTCAGTGGCGAGACTCTCGAACTGCCGCTGCCCGACGGTCCCGGCAAGGCACTGAAGCTGACGATCACGCCGGTGCAGGAGCGCATCCCGATCTACCTCGCGGCAATCGGACCGAAGAACACGGCGCTGGCGGGCGAGATCGCGGACGGCTGGATCCCCACGCTGTTCAGCCCGGAGCACGTCTCCGAGCTGCGCCCGCTGCTCGAGGAAGGCGCGGCGCGCTCGGGCAAATCGCTAGAGGGCTTCGACATCGCGCCGACGGTCAGCCTGTGCATCACCGACGACCTCGAGGCGGCGCGCAACACGATGCGCCCGTTCGTGGCGCTGTACGTCGGCGGCATGGGCTCGCGCAAGCAGAACTTCTACAACCAGCTCGTCAGCCGCTACGGCTACGAGGCCGAGGCCAAAACGATCCAGGACCTGTACCTGGAAGGCAAGCGCGAGGAGGCAATGGCGGCAATCCCCGATGCGCTGATCGACCAGGTCTCGCTGTGCGGCCCCAAGGACGTGGTGCGCGAGCGCCTTGCGATCTACCGCGATGCGGGCGTGGGCACGCTCGGCGTCACGCCGACGGCGTTTGACGCAGACGAGCGCCTCCAGCAGCTGCGTCTGTTGGCCGAGCTGGCCGCCTGACGCGCGCGGTGAGCGACAGCCCCAGGCGGATCCTGCTGGGCGCGTTCGGGGACCCGGGCCACGCGTTTCCGATGATCGCGCTGGGCCGGGCGCTCGTGGCGCGTGGACACGAGGTGACGCTGCAGACGTGGGCGCGCTGGCGCGAGCACGTAGAGGCCGAAGGGATGGCGTTCGCGACGGCGCCGGAGTACCAGGTCTTCCCTCAGGGCCCCGAGCCGCTGGACTTCTATGAGGCGGTGGTGCACGCGACGCGAGACACGCGCCCGCTCGTGCGCGAGCTGCGCCCGGACGCAGTGGTGGCGGACATCCTCACGCTTGCCCCGGCGCTGGCGGGCGAGCTAGAGGGAGTACCGCGAGCGACGTTGATCCCCCACGTCTACCCGCACGGCGCGCGCGACTTCCCGATCTATTCGCTCGGCGCGCGGCTGCCGCGCAGCGCGCTGGGGCGGGCATTCTGGCGACTCGCGCAAGGGCCGGTCGATCGCGGCCTGGAGCTGGGGCGCTCAGAGCTGAACGCGACGCGCGAGCGCGTGGGCCTTCCCCCTCTGCCCCACGTCCACGGCGGGATCAGCCGAGAGCTCGCGATCGTGGCGACGTTCCCTCAGCTGGAGTATCCGCGGGAGTGGCCCGAGCACGTGCACGTGGTGGGGCCGCTGATGTGGGAGCCGCCGACCGCAGAGGTCGAGTTGCCGCCGGGCGACGAGCCGCTGGTGCTGATCGCGCCCTCGACCGCGCAGGACGCGGAGCACCGGATGCTTGAGGCAGCGCTGCGCGGCCTGGCCGACGCGCCGGTGCGGGTCCTGGGGACTTGGAACCGCAGGTTGCCACCGCGACCTCTGCGGGTGCCAGAAAACGCGCGCCTGGTTGAGTGGGTCTCCTACGCCCGCACGATGCCTCGCTGCGAGGTGGTCGTGTGTCACGCGGGTCACGGCACGCTGGTGCGAGCGTTGGCGAGCGGGTGCGCGGTGGTGGCGTGCCCCGCGATCGGCGACATGAACGAGAACGCGGCGCGCGTGGACTGGGCCGGCGCGGGAGTGCGGATTCCGCGGCGCTTCGTAAAGCCGCGCGTGCTGGCGCTCGCGGTGCAGCGCGCACTTGGCGACCCCTCGATCACAGCGCGAGCGCGCGAGCTGCGCGCGTGGGCGGAGGCGAACGACCCGGGTGCCTCAGCGGCGCGGCTAGTTGAGGACCTGGCCTCGTGAGAGAATCGACCGATGAGCTCGGCTGAGCGCGCTCAGAGCGAGGAGTGGCAAGCGATCCTCACCGAGGGCACGGGAGCATGAACATGGCGCGCCGCTTCTGGCGGCGTGTGCCCTCGGCGCCGCGCTGCAAGGTCTGCTCGAGCCCGTTCGGGGGCCTGGGCGGGCGCGTGTTCGGGATGGCGGGCTGGGCGCCCTCGCGGAAGAACCCGAACGTCTGCGCGCGTTGCTGCGACCAGATGCCCGCGGGTGGCGCGGAGGTCGACGTCGCGGTGCTGTTCGCCGACGTGCGCGGCTCGACCGGCCTCGCGGAGGGCATCGGCGCGGGCGACTACGCAAAGCTGCTGAACCGCTTCTACGCCACGGCCACCGAGGTGATCCTCCGCCACGACGGGCTGATCGACAAGCTGATCGGCGACGAGGCGATGGCATTGTTCATCCCCGGCATCGCCGGACCCGACTACCGACGCAAGGCGCTCGCCGCCGCGACCGATCTGCTGATCGCCGTCGGCAATGGCATGCCCGCGGGGCCGTGGCTGCCCGTCGGCGTGGGACTGAACGCGGGCCATGCGTACGTCGGCAACGTCGGCTCCGCCGTTGTCGACTTCACCGCGCTCGGCGACCCCGTGAACGTTGCTGCGCGCATGCAGTCGAACGCCAAGGCCGGTCAGCTGATCGTCGCCGCGGATTTGCTCGATGACCTGGCCGATCGGCTGCCCGGAGCGCAGTCGCTCACGCTGGACGCTCGGGGGCGAGAGGAGCCGGTTCCGGTGCTGCTCGCCGATTACTCGCGCTCGACCGGTGCTGCTGTTGCTGCGTGACTTACTCCGGGGGTGGGACTCGAACCCACAACCGTTCGGTTAACAGCCGAATACTCTGCCAATTGAGCTACCCCGGATCGGGCGGAGGCTCTGCGTCCGGCTCAGCGTAACGCCGGGACGGACGCCGAGCCATCCTCGACTTCGGCATGGCAATTAGAGCACAGAAGCACACACTTGCGGGCCTCGGCGCGGAGCGTCTCGATCGCCAGCGCCACGCCCTTAGCGTTGATCTCGATGCGCTTCTGACTCGGATCGAGGTGGTGGAAATGAAGCGCTCGCATGTTCTCCGCGTAGCCACAGATCGTGCACGCGCCACCTGCCTCCTGAACGAGGATCGTCTTCATCCGCCGGCGTCGCCCCGACACCGCCTCCGCGCGGCACCGCCGGCACCGGTAGTAGCCGCGACCATCGAGCACGTAGTCGGTTTCGCCATGGCGTCGGCAGCTCATTGCCACCTCCGTTAGGCCCGCCTTCGTGGCCGCCACAACCTCAGGCGATCGCCTGCGCCCTCGGGGACTCACCGTTTTCAGACCGTGTCGCTTCAGCCAGTGCCGAATCGTGGTCTTGCTGCGATCGAGCTTGGTCGCGATCTCAGCGATCGTCAGACCAGCCTCAACCAGGGGCACGAGCTCAGTCTGTGCCAGACCTCCGCGCGCCGCGTGGCGCTCGCGCCCGTTTGCTTGCAGGCCATACTTCTCGACCCAATAAGCAACCGTCGATTCATGCCGGTCGAGCCGTTGCCCGATCTGCGCAAGCGAAAGGCCCTCGCCGAGCATCTTCTCCAACACAGTGCGATCCATGCACTGCATTGTCTACAATGCATCGGACAGAACGGATGTTCGCATCCGATGGCCGGCGGGCTAGAGTTCCCGCTCCCCCGTCTCCTCCAGCACCCGCCCGTAAGCCCGGTCAAACTGCCGCTTGACCTCCGCGCGCTTGCCCGCGAGCGTGCTTACCTCGCCACTCTGTTGACCGCGCGCCCGCTGGATCTGCCGGTCGTAGCGCGCCAGCTCCAGCTGCAACCGCTGGGCCTCGAGCTTCGCGGGCTTCGCTACCGACTCACGCCCGCTTTCCACGACCAGCTCCGCGAGCAGCCGCTGGAGCTCGGGATCCGCGTCGAGATCCTCACCCGGCGCGGGCGCCAGCGGCTCGTGCAGATCACCCGCCGCGAGGTGCCGCGCCGCGCGGCGAAGCGGCTCGCTCGAGAAGTCCTCCTCGATCTCGACGCTCGCCAGCATCGGCGCCCCGTCCTCGGGAGAGGCAATGCAAAGCGCGAGGAACGCGCGCTCCGCATCTTCACGGCCCGATAGCGCCTTCGGGCGCCGAGTGGCCGACCCGTTGCCCTGGGCCGAGCCTCCCCCGGACCCGTTGCGCTCGCCCTCGTCCGCGCGCCGCGCGCCGCCGCTCCCGCGTCCGCTTGGCGCTGCGGTCGCAGGCGCCGCGGTAAGCCGCTGCTCGAACACCCTGTCCGGTACCGCCAAGCGCGAGGACGCCATCCGCATCAGCTCCATCCGCATCGCGCCCTCCCCCAGCTGCGCGAACACCGGGCGCAGCTCTTCGATCATCCGGTCCTGGCCCTCGGGCGTGGAGTGATCGCCGTTCGCGAGCACCCGCTCTACCCGGAAGCGCACGAACGGCACCGAGCGCTCGACCGCCGCCGTCACCGCCTCCGGACCCTCGCGCTGAATCAACTCCGCCGGGTCAGCCCCCTCCGGCAGCGGCACCACCCGTAGCTCCAGATTCCGCTTCGCCGCTAGGCCCGACGCGCGCAGCATCGCCTCTTGCCCCGCGCTGTCCGCATCCAGCGCCAGCAGCACCGTCTGCGCCATCCGACCCAGCTCCCCGACCTGGTCGTCCGTCAGCGCCGTGCCCATCAAGCCCACCGCGTTGCGCATCCCCGCCTGGTGTAGCGCGATCACGTCGGTGTAGCCCTCGCAGAGGATCACCGACCCTGCCCGCGCCGCGTGCGCCCGCGCCAAGTCCGCCCCGTAGACGTGTCGGCCCTTGTGGTACAGCTCGTTATCCGACGTGTTCAGGTACTTCGGCCCGCGGCCGTCGCTCATCGCCCGGGCGCCGAAGCCCAGCACGCGTCCGCGTGTGTCGCACAGCGGGAACATGATCCGCGCGCGGAAGCGGTCGTAGATCTTCCCGCCCTGCGAGCGCTGCGCCAAGCCCGCGTCATAGACCTCGCGGTTCTGCCAACCGCCGCGGCGCGAGGCGTTCAGCACGCGGTCCCACGCGCTCGGCGAGTAGCCGACTTTGAACTCGCGTAGCGTCTCCTCGCTCAGCCCCCTGCCCAGCAGATACTCCCGCGCTCGCTCCGCCTCGCTCGACTCCCACAGGAAGCGTTCGTAGTAGCCCGCCGTGCGCTTCAACAGCTCCAGCAGCCGCTCTCGACGCATGCGGCGCTCCTGCTCGCGCGGATCCTCCTTTTCGCGCTGCAGCTCTACCCCGTAGCGCTCCGCCAGCAGCTCCAGCGCTTCGCGAAAGTCCACCCCCTCCGTCTCCTGCACGAACGTGAACAAGTCGCCCGAGGCCCCGCAGCCAAAGCAGTGGTAGACCTTCTGCATCGGGTCGATCCCAAACGACGGCGTGCGCTCGTCGTGGAACGGACACAAACCCTCCATCCGAGAAGGGCCCGAGCGGCGCAGCTCCGTTCGCGTCGAGACCAGCTCCGCGAAGTCCACCGCGTCGCGCACCCGGTCTCTTGAGTCGTTCGTGTAGAGCGCCACCGCAGGCAACGCTAGCGGGCGAACGCCTGCGGCACATCGAGCTCCGTGTAGAGCCTGATGCAATAGCGATCCGTCATCCCCGCCAGGTAGTCCGTCACCCGCTGAGCCAGCTCATCGCCGTCGCTCGTGCCCGCTCCCGGCAGCTCCTCCGGATGCTCGGCATAGTGCTCGAACAGCCGTTTCACCACCCGGGCGATCCGCTCGTGCTCCGCCCGCACCGCGGGGCCCAAGTACACGCGCTCGAACATGAAGTCCCGCAGCG
>Ga0335073_10013468_pt1 | contig 11460 bp, 10 predicted proteins | sample Lox_Sample_22_FD_207093 | JGI IMG/M metagenome (GOLD analysis project Ga0335073, IMG submission 207093) | Soil microbial communities from Loxahatchee National Wildlife Refuge, Florida, United States - Lox_Sample_2.2 | ecosystem: Environmental > Terrestrial > Soil > Wetlands | place: USA... | reverse complement strand
GCGGCCACCGTGCTCTACGAGAACCGCGAGCAACAGGGCGTCGATTGGCGAGCGCGCCTGACCACCTTCATCTCCGAGACCGATCGGGTGTTCGATTTGCTCGAAGGCGTGATGCCCGAGATCGACTGGCTCGACGACAGCGAGACGCTGACGTACCTGCACGGCTGCGTCTCGACCCGCCGGCATCGGGTCGCCGTCCCCGAAGTGCCGTTTCACTTGGACGCATTGCTCGCCGATGAGCCGTTGACCGGGGGACTCGCGCCCATGCTGGGCGCGCGTCATGTGCGAGTCGTCACCGTCCGGGGGTTTCCGACCTCGACCTGGCCGGGGGTGCTCGATGACTTGAATCGCCTCGGGTTCGCCTACCGCTGGAGCACGCGCTTTCTCTGCCTCGATAAGGCAGAAGCCGAGAAAGAACTGACGCGCCTGCGCCGGCAGTGGTTCGCCAAGCGCAAGAACGTGGTGGCGCTCCTGAAGGAGACGATCTTCCAGCAGGAGAGCCCGCTCGTCGACACCGATGCCGCGAACAAGGCGCTCGATGCCGACGCGGCGCTGCAGGAGCTCGGGAGCGACCAGGTCGCCTACGGCTACGTGACGGCGACCGTCACCGTGCTCGATACCGATGCCACGGCCGCGGACGACAAGCTGCGCGCGGTGGAGCGAACCATCCAGGGACGCGGGTTCGTCACGATTCCCGAGACGCTGAATGCCATCGAGGCCTGGCTGTCCTCGATCCCTGGGCACGCCTACGCCAACGTGCGCCAGCCGCTCATCTCGACGCTGAACCTCGCACACCTGATGCCGGTATCGGCGGTTTGGGCGGGACCTGAGCGCAACGCGCATCTGAACGGTCCGCCGCTCATCGTCACGCGCACCGACGGGGCGACTCCCTTCCGGCTCGTCACGCACCTGGGGGATGTGGGCCATACCCTCGTGGTCGGCCCGACCGGCATGGGCAAGTCCGTGCTGCTCGCGACCCTCGCGTTGCAGTTTCGCCGCTATGCGGGCTCGCGCCTCTTTGCCTTCGACATGGGCCGCTCGATGCGGGCGACGATCCTGGGGCTCGGCGGTGAGCACTACGATCTCGGCACCGACGGCAGCATTGCGTTTCAGCCGCTCGCCCGGATCGATCAGGATGGCTTCCGTGCCTGGGCAGGTGAGTGGATCGAGGGCCGACTGAACCACGAAGGCATCGCCGTGGGTCCTGCCGAGAAGGAGGCGGTGTGGTCGGCGCTCGCGAGCCTTGCGAGCGCTCCACTCGCCGAGCGCACGATGACGGGCCTGGCGGTGCTCTTGCAGTCGAACGCGCTGCGCCAGGCGCTCGCCCCCTACGTGCTGGGCGGTGCGCACGGCAAGCTGCTCGACGCCGATCACGATCGGCTCGGGTCCGCCGACGTGCAGGGCTTCGAGATGGAGGAGCTGATGCACAGCAAGGCGGCCGTGCTCGCTGTGCTGCATTACCTCTTCCAGCGCTTCGAGGAGCGATTCGACGGCGCACCGACACTGCTCATCCTCGATGAGGCGTGGTTGTTTCTGGATGATCCCGTGTTCGCCTCGCGCATCCGACAATGGCTCAAGACGCTGCGCAAGAAGAACGTCTCGGTCATCTTCTCAACCCAATCGCTCGCGGACATCCGCGATTCCTCGATCGCCCCGGCCATCATCGAGAGCTGCGCAAGCCGGATCTTCTTGGCCAATCCCCAGGCGACCGAGCCCCAGATCCGCACCATCTACGAGGGCTTCGGATTGAACGCCCGGCAGATCGCGATCGTCGCGCAGGCGACTCCCAAGCGCGATTACTACTATCAGTCGCGACTCGGAAACCGCATCTTCGATCTCGACCTCGGTCCCGTGGCGCTCGCCTTCGCGGGAGCCTCGACCCAAGAGGATCAGCGCGCCATCGACGCGGTTGCCGCGAAAGCGGGTTCTGGCTATTTCGCGAGCGCCTGGCTGCGCCATCGAGGCCTCGATTGGGCTGCCGAGCTCGCAGCCTCTTTCCCCACTTCGCAGGAGACACCGCTATGAAGAGGTCCTGGCTATCCATCATCGCGATCATGTCCGCGGCTTTAGCGCCTGTCGCCCATGCGCAGTGGGCCGTATTCGACGGCGCTAACTTCTCGCAGAACATCCTGACCGCGGCGCGTGAGCTGCAACAGGTCGATAACCAGATCATCCAGCTACAGAACGAAGCGACGATGCTGGAGAACGAGGCACGCAATCTCAAGAGCCTCAACTTCAACTCGCTTTCGCAAATCTTAAATCTCCTGACGACGACCGACCGTCTGCTCGCGCAGGCCCAGGGCCTTGCGTTCAACGTCTCGTCGATGAACGCGCAGTTCGTGCGGCTCTATCCCCAGTCCTATTCGGCCAGCACTACCGGCAGCCAGATGGCAGCGGATGCGCAGACGCGCTGGAGCTATTCGCTCTCGGCGCTGCAAACCGCCATGCAGTTACAAGCCCAGGCGGTAACGAATGTCTCCACTGACGAATCGACTCTCAGCAGCCTCGTGACCCAAAGTCAGTCCGCCGTCGGGGAGCTTCAGGCAACTCAAGCGACCAACCAGCTCATTGCTCTACAGACCCGAGAATCGCTGCAAGGGCAAGAGCTTCGCCTCACGCAGGACCGCGCCACAGCGCTCGAAGAAGCCCGCGCCGTCGCGGCGCAAGCGCGGGCGCTCGTCGTTCGCCAGCAGTTCATCGGCAATGGCCCGCAGTACACGCCGCAACCCGTGAGCTTCTACGGCAACTGATGACGCTGGAGCGAGCGCCGCCATGAATGATCTCTCGGTTATCGATCAGTTCCTCAACGTCTTCTCGCGCTACATCGACTCAGGGTTTGGCCTGCTCGGCGGCGAAGTCGCGTTCCTGACCGCGACGCTGGTCGTGATCGACATGACACTTGCCGGGCTCTTCTGGGCGATGGGGAGCGAGGAGGTCATCGCCAAGCTCATCAAGAAAACGCTCTACGTCGGAGCCTTCGCCTACATCATTGGCAACTTCAATACGCTCGCCGGCATTCTTTTTCGCTCATTCGCGGGCCTGGGCCTTCTCGCCTCGGGCTCAGGCATGACACAGGCGCAGTTGCTTGAGCCGGGACGGCTCGCCGCCGTCGGTGTCACGGCCGCCCAGCCGATGTTGCAGCAGATCGGGCAACTCTCGAACTTCCCCGATGTATTTCTGAACCTCGACAGCATCGCGGTGCTGTTGATCGCCTGGTTGATCGTCGTCTTGAGCTTCTTCGTGCTCGCGATTCAGCTCTTCGTGACGTTGATCGAATTCAAGCTCACAACCCTCGCCGGGTTTGTGTTGATTCCATTCGCACTCTGGAACAAGACCGCCTTCCTCGCGGAGCGGGTGCTCGGGAACGTCGTCTCCTCGGGCGTGAAAGTCTTGGTGCTCGCGGTGATCGTCGGCATCGGTTCGACCATCTTCAGCCAGTTTCAATTGCCCGCAGGGACCATCCCCTCTCTCAATCAGTCGCTCGCGATCATGCTCGGTGCCCTGACGATGCTCGGGCTCGGGATCTTCGGACCCGGCATCGCCACCGGGCTGGTCGCGGGCGCTCCGCAGTTGGGCGCGGGCGCCGCCGCCGGAACGGCGCTCGGGGTCGGCGGGCTCGCAGTCGCGGGCACGGCAGCGGTCGCTACCGGCGGGGCCGCGGTGGCTGCCGGTACGCGCCTGGCGGCTCGTGGCGCACTCGGCGCTGTACGTCTTGGGGCCGGTGCGGCTTCGGCCTATCGCGCCGGGGCTACCGCCTCCGAGACGGGTGGTATGGGAGCGTTCGGGGCCGGCGTCGCGAATGTCATGCGCAGCGGCGCTCGGGCCGCTGGTCAGCGCTTCGCTGCCGGTGCCGGCGCCGTCCGGGACCGCGTCATGGCCGCGGCTGATCCCGGCGCGAGCACTGCAAGCGAGGAAGCGGCGGGAGGTACGAGTTCGTCTGAGGCCTCCGCCCGCGCGCCCGCCTGGGCGCGGCGCCTACAGCGCAAGCAGCGCCTATCCCAGGGCACCTCCACAGCCGCCCATACCGTGCGCTCCGCCGATCACGGCGGGAGCGGCGCGAGTCCCAGCCTGCACGATTCCTCGAACGAGTAAGGGAGAAAGCGATGCGATTCAGACGACCCGGCGTGCGCTACAGCGATTCACCCGCACCCGCCACTCCCTACCAGGCGGCTGCTCAGGTCTGGGACGAGCGACTGGGGAGCGCCCGCGTCCAAGCCAAGAGCTGGCGACTGATGGCGTTCGGGAGCCTTGCGCTCGCCGTGCTCGCAGCCGCAGGCCTCGTGTGGCGAGCGGGGCAATCCCTCATTACCCCCTACGTGGTCGAGGTCGATCACATCGGCCAAGTCAGAGCGGTTGGGGAAGCCACCACGCCCTACAACCCGACCGATGCGCAGATCGCCTATCACCTGGCGCGCTTCATCAGCGATGTCAGATCGCTCTCGATCGACCCGGTGGTCGTGCGGCAGAACTGGCTCGACGCCTACGGGTACACGACTGACCAGGGCGCGGCGACGTTGAACGAGTACGCACGCACTCATGACCCGTTCGCCCATGTCGGCCACGACTCCGTGTCGGTGGACATCGAGAGCGTCGTGCGCGTGAGCACATCCTCCTTCCAGGTCCGCTGGGTCGAGCAGCACTACACCGACGGTGCGCTTACCGGAACCGAACGCTGGACCGCCGTGCTCTCCACCGTCTTGCAGCCACCGCGCACGGCGGAGCAACTGCGCCTCAATCCCCTGGGGGTCTACATCAACGGCCTCTCCTGGAGCCGCGAGTTTGACGTGAATGAGGGAGCCAAGACGCCATGAAACCGACCATCGTATACGCCGTCACCACATCACTGTTGCTACTCGCCGGCTGCGCTACCGCGCCGAAGCCGCCTCCGGTGATCTCACTCGATAAACCCGTCCGGGCGCAGCCGTTGCCGCCTCCACCTAAGCCCATCGCGGTGGTGGAGATACCCAGGCCCCTGCCATTGCCCGGCCAGTTGAAGCCGCTGTCGGCCCCCACCGAAGCGCTACCGCCACAGGCACCGCTCGCGACATTGGCTCGGGCGGCCACGCCCCAAGAGCGCGTCGAGCAGGCGAACGCCGAAGCCCGCGTCACCCCGACGCGCGAGGACTACGTGAATGCGATCCAAGTGTGGCCGTATTCGGACGGGGCGCTGTACGAGGTGTACACGAGCCCCGGTCGCGTGACGGTCATCGCCCTTGAGGCGGGCGAAGAACTCGTCACCGTTGCGGCGGGCGATACCGTGCGTTGGATCGTGGGCGACACCGCCGGTGGGAGCGGTGCGAGCCGGCGTGTTGATGTGATGGTCAAGCCCACCCGCATAGGGCTCAAGACCAATCTCGTCATCACGACGAACCGCCGCACTTATCTCATTGAGCTCACCTCGACAGAGGCTGCGTGGATGGCTTCGGTTTCCTGGGAGTACCCACGGGACGAACTGATCGCCTTGCAGGCCCAGGCGCAGACTGCCGATGCGGCGGCGCCCGTCGCCTCCGGCGTGGCGCTCGATCGACTGCAGTTCCGGTACGCGATCACAGGTGACAGTCCGCCGTGGAGACCGCTGCGCGCGTTCGATGACGGTGAGCGGGTCTACATCGAGTTTCCGCCAGGGATTGCGCAAGGCGAGCTGCCGCCGCTCTTTGTCGTCGGCCCGCAGGGCGACGGGCAACTCGTGAACTACCGCTTTCACGCGCCGTACTACATCGTCGATCGACTGTTCGGCGCCGCGGAGCTGCGGCTCGGTGGCAAGAAGGCATCCGTCGTGCGCATCGAGCGCACGGATGGTGTGGTCGCGGGAGCCGATCATGGACACGACTGACCCGAATCCGCCGCCGGCGCCGAAGGTCCCTCCCGAGAGCGTTGCGCTGCGCGCTCCGCCGCGTGCGGTCATGCGCCTCAATCGTCGCACGCTCATCATCTCGGCGACAGCGCTCGCGTTGGGGGTCGCGGTGGCGTCCATGTGGGCATTGCAATCGAAAACTCACCGCGGCGGCGGTAGCAACCACTCGGAACCCTACAACGTCGATCATGTCGCGAAGGCCGAGGATTTGGATCGGCTGCCGGCAGATTACTCGAAACTGCCGCAGAACCCTACGGAGCCTTCGGCGCCGACGTCGGCCTCCGCCGCCGGTCCGCCCGTGCTGGGTCCTCCGCTGCCGGGAGAGTTGGGTGGCCCAGTGCTGCAACAGAGCCGCAGCTTGGCGCCGTCCGCGGAGGCAGTCGATCGCCAACGAGACGCCGAGGAAGCCGCGCGCTCATCGGTATTCTTCCGCATGGGTGGCGCCGAGCAGTCGGGTACTTCGGGAGCGGGTGCGACCCCCTCGACATCGGTCGCATCGAATGGCGCTGCAAGCGCGCTCAACTCGAACGGCGCCCCGCCGCTCGCCTCGGCGTCGCAGGTCAACGATCCCACGACGGTTCAAAACCGTCAGGGCGAGAAGGAAGCGTTCCTCACCAATCGCGACGATTCCGCCACGCGCAACACGAGTGGACTACAGCCGCCGGCATCGCCCTATACGGTGATGGCGGGTACGGTGATTCCGGCGGCGCTCGTGACGGGCATCAACTCCGACCTGCCGGGTGAGGTGATCGCGAGCGTCACGCAGCCGGTCTACGACACGGCGAGCGGCCACTATCTGCTGATCCCGCAAGGCTCGCGGTTGATCGGTCGATACGACAGCCAGATCGCCTTCGGCCAACAGCGCGTGCTCCTCGTATGGCTGCGGCTGATCCTGCCGGATACCTCATCGATTGCGCTCGATAAGCTCCCCGGCATCGACCCGGCCGGCTACGCCGGCCTCGAGGACGGCGTCAACTGGCACTGGAATCGCATCCTGGCCGGTGCGGCACTCTCGACGCTGCTCGGCGTCAGCTCGGAGCTCGCGGTCTCGAACGAAGGCGACGTCAACGGCAACGTCGTCCTCGCGCTGCGCGACAGCGCACAAGACACGACCAACCAGGTCGGGCAGGAGATCACGCGGCGTAACTTGAGCATCCAGCCAACCCTGACCGTCAGGCCCGGATTCCCGATGGACGTGATGGTGAATAAGGACCTGGTGCTGCGACCCTATCAGCCGCTGTTCGTTCAGGAAGGGCCGCTGCCGTGAGTGTATCGACCCGTAAGCTCCGCCTTGGGCCGCTACCCAAGACCGAGACCGTCAAGATCACCTTCACTTGCACGGCGGTGCTCAGAGCCGAACTCGAACGCTACGCCGCGATGCACTCGCAGGCGTATGGCGCGACGGTCGATGCGGTGACGCTGATCCCGCACATGCTGGAGACGTTCATGGCGCGGGACCGCGGGTTTAATCGCGCGGGGCGCCAGCATGTTGTGGGGGGCGATTAAGCGAGCGCTCGCGCTCGCGACGCAAAGCCAGGAGATGAGCCCGCCAGGGGCTTTATCCCAGCGGCTTTCCATTGGCTCAAGCAGACTGGCACCAGGGCCAGGGGCGCTGCCCCTCCCGCCGCTCAAGGGCCGCGTCGCTAAAGAAACGGGTCTCCCCCATCTTCCGCGCGCAAAGCCGCTTGTGCAGACCGGGTGATCCCCCTCCCGTTTCTTTGCCCTTGCCCGGCTCCTCCCCGGTCTCGCCGACGGGCAGGGGTCATGCGCGGCCCGAGAGCGCATAACCCCAAGCCCTATATCGGAGAGCAAACCATGTTGACGCAGCAAGTAATCCAAGGGGATTGTAAGACCGTACTGCACTCGTTGCCGGAGGCGAGCGTCGATTTCGTTCTAACTGATCCGCCCTATCTCGGCCGTTTCAAGGACCGAACCGGGCGCACACTGGCGAATGACGATAAACCCGCGGCCGTTGTCGGTGCGTACACCGAACTCTATCGGGTTCTCAAGCGCGATAGCTTCTGCATCAGTTTCTACGGCTACCCGAAGCTCGATGCCTTCGTACATGCGTGGACGGAAGCCGGATTCGATACAGTCGGTCACATCGTTTGGCCGAAGCCGTACATTTCCAGCACGCGATTCGTGGGCGTAGCGCACGAGTCCGCCTACATCCTCGCCAAAGGTAGACCGCAGAAGCCAGCTCGGCCCCTGATGGATGTTCAACGCTGGGAGTACAGCGGTAACAAGGCGCATCCGACCGAGAAAGCCGTCAGCGTTCTGATGCCGTTGATTCACTCATTCTCGCGCCCTGGCGATCTTGTCCTTGATCCGTTCAGCGGGTCGGGATCGACTCTCGTCGCAGCCGCATTGTCGGGACGACGTTATTTCGGCATCGAACTCGAAGCGAAATACGTTGAGCTCGCCCGACGCCGGCTTGCGGGTGTGGACCGGGCAAAGCTACGGCGCGCTGCCTGACATCGATGGAAGACGGCTGTGGTTGTCGCGGCCGTCCTTCCAGCCTTCTCTTTAATCATGTGAACCTCCGGGAGACGATTCATGACTATCACCAGCCAGTCCAAAACGAAGGTAGCAGCGATTGCGGCCAACCTTGCAGCGTTGAACGAAGTGATGACGACTGCCGCGAAGCGTAGCGCCGAAGCGCACGAACTTGCGCAAAGCGGCGAAGGCAACGGCGCCATCGGCGCGCTGCTGGACCTCGACTCGATTCTGGATGACGCCAAGGCGCTGTATGGCGCAGCCCTGGCGCTTCATCGCTCGAAAGGGCTTCCATAGATCGCGCCGCCGGGGAGCCCGGCCCCGTGGCCGGGCACTCCGCATCTCTGTCGGCGCGGCGGTAGACGACGCGCGCGTGTCCACTCACGCGACTCATGGCTTGCAACTCGGACAAGCGGCCAGGGGCGCTGCCCCTCCCGCCGCTCAAGGGCCGCGTCGCTAAACAAACGGGTTTCCCCGATCTTCCGCGCGGACTTGTGCAGACCGGGTGATCCCCCTCCCGTTTGTTTGCCCTTGCCCGGCTCCACCCCGGTCTCGCCGACGGGCAGGGGTCATGCGCGACCTACCAGCGCAGACCCCAAGCCCTACAACGGAGAGACTAATCATGCTGACGCAACAGGTGATTCAAGGTGACTGCACAGAAGTATTGCGAACACTGCCGAATGAAAGTGTCGATTTCGTTCTGACAGACCCGCCGTATTTGGTGCGATATAAAGACCGAGCCGGTCGCTCGATCGCTAATGACGACGGTCGCGGCAACGTCATCGGTGCCTTCACCGATCTTTATCGCGTCCTCAAACCTAACACGTTCTGCATTTCATTCTACGGCTGGAACTCGGTCGCCGCATTCTTTGGCGCGTGGAAGCAGGCGGGTTTCAGTGCTGTCGGTCACATCGTATGGCATAAGGGCTATGCTTCGCGTCGCGGCTTTCTCAACGCGCGTCACGAACAGGCTTACGTGCTGGCGAAAGGGCATCCGGCAAAGCCTACTCATCCAATAGACGACGTGCAGCCCTGGGAATACAGCGGCAATATTGCGCATCCGACGGAGAAAGCCGTCAGCGTTCTGATGCCGTTGCTCCGATCGTTCTCCCATCCGGGCGACGTCGTACTCGACCCATTTGCGGGTGTCGGTTCAACCTTGGTCGCTGCCGCGCTGTCGGGTCGGCAGTACCTGGGCATTGAGCTTGAGGCCCAATACGTCGAGCACGCCCGGCGCCGCCTTGCAGGCGTGGACCGCGCGAGATCGCATCAAGCAGCCTGACTCTGACCGAAGGGCTGCGGTTCTCGCGGCCCTTCCCTTTTGCGCTTCTCGGCGGAACCGGCCGGCTTCGTTCCTCGAATCCTCAGCAACTCCGGCAGCCCCCTGGGCGCCTCGCGCAGTGGGGCCGGCTCGATTGCCCTGCCCGCCTCGGTTTGCTGCCAGTAGCCCCGCCCCGGAATGGGAATGGCGGCACGACGACAGAGCTTTGCGAGTGCCACATCAGACACCCCCAGGCGAGCAGCGACCTCGCTGACGGGCGAGGTCCACACCAGCCGGTAGAGCTCATCGCGTCTGAAATAATGTCGATAGCGCGCGACGCTGTTCTCCGTCGCGAGGATAGGGATGCTTTCGGCGGGCGGCAATAGCGTATCGGCCGAGATCCCAGTCGGCGCCGCCGGCTTGCGTAACTCGGGTGGCGTGAGCGCCAGCACGCGATTCCCGTGGCCAGTCAGCGCGTCGCGGCGCTGCTGGGTCTGGAAGTAGGCGTAGCCGGCCGTGGTCTTGGGGTCACGATGATTCAGCACGTCGCCGATCAGGTGCAAAGACTGCCCGTCCTGGGCCAGCCAGGACCCGACCGTGCGCCGCAGGTCATGAATCCGCAGATTCACCAGCCCGGCACGTTTCAGCGTCCGGTGAAAAGGATGGCCAAGGCTGCGGAGATATTGTCCGCGGAGCTTGCCGCAGATGATGTAGGGGTTTTCGGATGTCCGTGGAATGATCTTCAGCCGCTCCATAGCCGCCTCGCTGATCGGCGCCAGCAGCGGTTCTCCGTTCTTGGTCAGCCCGATGAAGAGCGTCCCCATATCCCAGTCGATATCCTCCCATTTAGCTTTAAGCAGCTCCTTGCAGCGCAGCCCCATCAGCAGCAGCAGCCAAATGCCGTGCCGGGCATAGTCGTTGTCCTCCTGTTCGAGCGCCTGTAGAAAGCGCGGCATCTCAACCGTCGTAATGAAGCGCCTGCGCCTTCGCTCCGGGAATCGGACGATACCGCTAACGAGGTTGGGGAAATCCCTTGGGATAAGACCTGCGACCTTGCCCCAGTTGAACATCTTGCGGATCACTTTCAGGATGTCGTTCGCCCCGTAGGGATGCTCTACACCGACCTGCGAGTGAATAACCTCGATGTCCGCGGTGACGAGGCTCACGGCCAACCGCCCCGAGAGCTTCGAGAGGACATAGCGCTTCAGAGAGGATTGGTCGTCCTTCCAGGTTTTCTTTTTCTTCTTCGCATGGCCCTCGATGTACGCTTCACAGAGTTGATCGATCGTTTTCAGTTCCCGATGCGCCTCGATGTCACTCTGCGGGTCCTCCTGGTTCGCCGCCCTGGCGAGATAGGTCATCGCCTTTTTTCGGGCCTGATCGAGGCTCATCGCATCGGCTCGGCCGAGAGTGGCGAGACGCTTGCGCTGGTTCACGCGGTACGTACACACGTACACGCGCCGGCCGCCCGGCTGCACCCGCAGCCCGAACGATTCCAGCGCCTCATCCCAGTACACACATTGACCTGTCCCGCCCGGTCCGCGGTACGGGACGGTGCGCACGATGTCTTGCCGTAATTTCAGCCGCGGCATGGTGAATCTCCTGCAAAAGCCAGTGACCAGACAGTGACCAGGACACGTCGAAAGACGGCAGGTTGTGGTGCAGACCGGAGTAGTCTACGATCTGCTAAGTCTTTGAAAGACCAAGCCCGGCGCGTTCGGTAGCACATGAGCGCAATGATGCGACCCCGCTCCGAAGCCGAAGGTCACTGGTTCGAATCCAGTCGGGCGCGCCAACTCAGGGCGGGTCTATTCCGGCCATGCTCGGCTGCATGCCGGGAGCGGCTCAG
>Ga0335073_10013467_pt1 | contig 11462 bp, 8 predicted proteins | sample Lox_Sample_22_FD_207093 | JGI IMG/M metagenome (GOLD analysis project Ga0335073, IMG submission 207093) | Soil microbial communities from Loxahatchee National Wildlife Refuge, Florida, United States - Lox_Sample_2.2 | ecosystem: Environmental > Terrestrial > Soil > Wetlands | place: USA: Florida... | reverse complement strand
CCGTCCTGCTGCTTCTGATCGCGCTTCCAGCATTCGCCGGCCGCGCGCTGCTGCAGGAATTGTTCTACGTCTTCACCATGCTGTCGCTGGCGCAATTGTGGAATCTGCTCGCCGGCAGCGCCGGCCTGATTTCGGTCGGCCAGCAGGCCTTCGTCGGCATCGGGGCATACGCGCTGTTCGCCTTTACCGTGGTCATGAGCCTCGAACCGGTAGTCTCAATCGCGTTGGCCGGCGTCGTCGCCGGCCTAGTCGCCATTCCGGCCGCGCTGATCGTGTTCCGCCTGCGCGGCGCTTATTTCGCCATCGGCACCTGGGTCGTGGCCGAAGTCTGTCGTCTTATTCTCGCGCAGGTGAAGCAACTCGGCGGCGGTACCGGCACGTCGCTGCCGGCCGACGTCGCGTCTTCCGTCGTCGGCCTCGACTTTGTCCGCAATCTGTTTGGCGTGCGCGGCCCGGCGGCACGAGACATCCTCAGCTATTGGCTTGCGCTGTTGCTCGCAGCCGGCACTTTCACGCTGGTGTATCGATTGCTGCGCTCGCGCCACGGCCTTGCGCTGTCGGCTATCGGCGATTCCGAAATCGCCGCCGAAAGCTCCGGCGTCGATGTGTTCAACACCAAACTGCTGATTTATGTGGTGACCGCGGTCGCAACCGGCATGGTCGGCGCGCTCATCTTCCTGCAGAAAGCGAGAATCTCTCCCGACGCCGCATTCTCGCTGATCGACTGGACGGCCTACGCCATCTTCATTGTCGTCATCGGCGGCATCGGAACCATGGAGGGTCCAATCATCGGCGTCGTGATATTTTATCTGCTGCAATATTATCTCGCCACGCTCGGCTCTTGGTATCTGATGCTGCTCGGCGCACTCGCCATCATCCTGATGTTGTTTGCTCCGACCGGCGTCTGGGGCGTGATTTCGCGTCGCTTCGATATCAGTCTGTTCCCGGTGCGGCGGCGATTGATCGTCCGGGGCGCCACCGCCAACGAGAAGAAGAGTAGCACATAATCGCGAAGTATTGGGCCTTCCGCGGCGACGAAAAAGGCGCAACTTCGGCGACATGCATGTTGGGCGACATGGCTGCGCCGACGTAGCTCCGACGACTTGAACGGCTTGGCGGCTATGAACCGGAGTTTCTATTGTTCCATGACGCGTAATTCGATACGATTTCAGCGTCTCGGTGCCTTGTCGAACCCGTTGGTTCCTCGCGTCTCGAGATCATCCGCCGAAACTGGCGTGTCGTAAGGGAGGAATCACAAATGAACGTACCCGCACCCAAATTCATGATCGAGAAGACCTGGCATGGTCGCCTGTTCGGCGCCGAGTGGCGCAACGCTGCGGGCGGATCGCTGGACGTTTTGGAGCCGGCGAGCGGGGCCAAGCTCACCAGCGTCGGCAACGCGACCGCGGCGGATGTGCGCAAGGCTGCGGCCGAGGCACGAGCCGCACAACCGAGTTGGGCGGCAACGCCCTATGAGAAGCGCGCGGGCATCCTGCGCAAGGCGGCTCGCATCCTGGAAGAAAATCAAGAAGAACTGATCCCCTGGATCGCGCGCGAAACCGGCGGCATCCCGGCCAAGGCCGGGTTCGAAATTCACATGGTGACGGAAATCCTGTATCGCTCCGCCGCCATGTGCACCGAGCCGCAAGGTTTGGTGCTGCCGTCCGATCCCGGCCGCATCAGCCTCGCCCGGCGCGTGCCGCGCGGCGTCATCGGCGTCATTTCGCCGTTCAACTTCCCGTTGATCCTGTCCATGCGCGCCGTTGCGCCGGCGCTCGCCACCGGCAACGCCGTGGTGCTCAAGCCCGATCCGCGCACGGCGCTGACCGGGGGCTTCATCATCGCGCGACTCTTCGAGGACGCCGAATTGCCCAAAGGCGTGCTGCAAGTACTCCCCGGCGGCGCGGCGGCCGGCGAGGCGATTTGCACCGATCCTGACATCGCCATGGTGTCGTTCACCGGCTCGAGCAACGTCGGCCGGCGCATCGGCGAGCTTGCTGGCAAGCATCTGAAGAAGGTGCAGCTCGAGCTCGGCGGCAAGAACGCAGTCATCGTATTGGATGACGCCGATCTCGACGCCGCGGCCTCGGCAATCGCGTTCGGCGCCTGGTTCCATCAGGGCCAGATTTGCATGACCACCGGCCGCGTGTTGGCCAAGGATAAGATCGCCGCGCCGCTGACCGAAAAGCTTGTAGCGAAAGCCAAGCACCTGCCGGTCGGCGATCCGCTCGGACAGGTGGCGCTCGGACCGGTGATCTCGAAGGCGCAAGTCGAGCGCATCGACGGTATCGTAAGGGACTCGGTGAAAGCGGGCGCCAAGCTAGAAGCAGGCGGTAGCTTTGACGGGCCCTATTATAAGCCGACCGTGCTGACCGGCGTGAAGCCGGGCATGCGCGCCTTCGACGAAGAAGTATTTGGGCCGGTGGCGGCGATCACATCATTCTCCACCGACGACGAGGCGATCGAGCTAGCCAATCACAGCGAATACGGGCTCTCGGCCGGTGTGTTTTCGGCCGACGTCGGACACGCCATCGCGATCGGCAATCGGCTCAACACCGGGCTCCTGCACATCAATGACCAGACCGTCGCCGACGAGCCTCATGTGCCATTCGGCGGCACCGGAGCTTCCGGCAACGGCACACGCATCGGCGGCCCAGCCAATTGGGAAGAGTTTACCCAGTGGCAATGGATGACGATCAAAGAGAAGCCGAATCCTTACCCGTTCTGAGGGTATTCGGCTCATTCCGCGCAAACGGAAATTCAGTATGCTTAAATCTCGCCGATACGGATGATCGGCTTCACGGTCACTCCCCGCTCGCTGTCGCTTGCGGCTTCGTTGATGCGCTCGAACGGGTAGATCTTGGTGAGTTTGTCGAACGGAAACCGCCCCTGCAGGAACAAGTCGAGGAGCTGCTGGATGAATACGTCCGGCACGCTGTCGCCTTCGATGATGCCGTAGATCGTCTTTGCCATCTGCATGAACTCGGTGACGTCGATCTTGATCTCCGTTCCGGGCGGTGCGGCACCAACGATACCGCAGGTTCCCCGTACGCCAAGAGCATCGACGGCCTGTCGCACCACGACAGGCAAGGCGGTGGTTTCGAGGCTGAATTGAACGCCGCCGTCGGTGATGGCCTTGATGGCGGCAACCGCGTCGTGCTCCTTGGCGTTGACAGCGTGAGTGGCACCGATCTCCTTGGCGAGCGCCAGCCGAGCAGGAACGACATCGACCGCGATGATTGTCGTCGCGCCGACAGCGCGGGCGGCCATTACTGCGCTCGAACCCACCGCGCCGGCGCCGAATGCGGCAAAGCTCGCGCCGTGTCCGACTTTCAGCGCGTTCATGACCGCGCCCGCTCCGGTCTGAATGCCGCAACCGAGCGGCCCGAGCAGTTCGAGCGGCGCTTCTTTCGGTACTTTCACGACATTACGTTCATTGGCCACCGCAAACGTGCTGAACGATGATTGGCCGAAGAAATGATCGTGCACCGGTCCATTGTCGTCATGCAGGCTGCCCGTGCCGTCGGCGCGCGCGCCGCTGAAATTATGCGCGTTGAAGTTCACGCAATTGGCTGGCCGCCCCTGCGCGCAGAGCCGGCAACGGCCGCACGACATGAATGTCAATACGACGTGATCGCCCGGTTGCACCTTGACGACGCTGGAGCCGACCTTCTCGACGACGCCGGCGCCTTCGTGGCCGAGCACGATCGGCTGCGGCACCGGATAGACCTGATCGCGTACGACCATGTCGGTGTGGCACATGCCGGTGGCGACGATGCGCACCAGCACCTCGTCGGCGCGCGGCTCGTCGAGCCGAAGCTTCTCGATGCGAAAGGGACCGCCTTTCTCGCGCACGATGGCGGCAGTAATGGCATTCGGGAAAGCTGACACCGACATGATTTTCCTCCCAAAAGTGAGCCTGAATTCTGCGTGGCCGAGCGCGGCTGCAGGTCAGGCCCCAATGTCAATTTAACAAAGGTATCGCAGCATCGCAGCACAACACGCTGACACCACGACGCAGGGCCATTGAAGAAGATTCATTCCAACCACATGGATTGACCGGTCTGCTTCATCATCGCTTTCCCGCAATCGTCCCATCGACACCTCACACGGCCCTGAAAAAGTTCCATCGAATTTTGCGCCACCTGCGTGGGCCGCGCCAAGGCGCAAACGCGTCGCATGCATATGCTGGACTCACATCAGGGGAGAGGTTATGCAAAATATAAATCCTAGTCGTCGGTAATTATTGGTCACGCCGACGCGACAGAAAATGTCGAGAATGGTGCGTCGCGGGACGCGCTCGGGAGCGAAACGACTTAAACTTCAACTTCGCACGACTTCACACAAAACCAGACCTCGGGAGGACGAAAATGCCGTCCATGAAACGGACTGAGACTCAGAATACGAATCGCAGGCCCTTTCGCGTCGCCGCCCCGGGTGTGTCACGGCGCGATTTCGTCAAACGCGCGGCCACCGGCGTTGGCGGGCTCGCGCTTGCCGGCATGTCGACGGCTTTCGCGCAAGGCAACGATCTGATCAAGATCGGGTTCGTCAGCCCGCGGACCGGGCCGCTCGGCGGCTTCGGCGAAGGCGACCCCTATGTGCTCGAGCTTGCGCGCAAGGCGTTGGCCAACGGGCTCACGTCCGCGGGCAAGAAGTACAAGGTGGAGATCATCGACCGCGACTCGCAGTCCGATCCGGCGCGCGCCAGCCAATTGGCGAAGGCGTTGATCAACACCGACAACGTCGACCTGATGCTGACGACCTCGACGCCGGAAGTGGTCAATCCGGTTTCGGACGCGTGCGAAGCCGCTGGCGTACCCTGCGTCTCCACCGTGCTGCCGTGGGAAGCTTGGTATTTCGGTCGCGGCGCCAAGCCGGGCCAGCCTTCGCCGTTCAAGTGGACCTATCACTTCTCGTTCGGCGTGGCGGAATTCGCGAAGGCCTATATCTCGGAGTGGAGTAAGGCCCCATTCCCGACCAACAAGAAAGTTGGCGTCATGTATCCCAATGATGCCGACGGCAATGCGCTGCGCGCGCACATGGTTCCGATCATCGAAAAGGCCGGCTTCACGGTGTTCGATCCCGGCGGATACGAAGACGGCACCACCGACTATTCCTCGCAAATCGGCAAGTACAAACAAGCCGGGGTGCAAATCTTCACCGGCGTACCAATCCCGCCGGACTTCGCCACTTTCTGGCGGCAGTCCGCCCAACTCGGCTTCGCCAAGACCATCAAGATCCAGAGTATCGCGAAAACCGGCCTGTTCCCCTCGCAGATGGAAGCCCTCGGCTCGCTCGGCTACAACATCGCGAGCCTGTGTTACTGGCATCCGACCTTCCCGTATAAGTCGCCGCTCACCGGGGCGACTTCGCAGCAGCTTGCAAGCGGCTACGAAAAGACGTCCGGACGGCAATGGAATCAGCAGCTCGGCGCAACCCAGTCGCTGCTCGACGTCGGCACCGAGCTGCTCAAGGCCGCCAACGCCAAGGACAAAGCGGAAGTGGCCAAGACGCTCAGTCACCTTAAAGTCACGACCGCGGTCGGCGTCGTCGAGTGGGGCAAATTCCCCATCGCCAATGTCTGCCCAACGCCGCTGATCGGTGCCCAATGGATCAAGGCCAAGCCGGGCAGCAAGTACAAGCTCGACCTGGTGATCGTCGATAACGCGGATGACCCTAACGTGCCAATTGGTGCTAAGCTCAAGCCGTACGGCTTTGCCTAAGGGGAGGAAGTTTGCAGGACACGGCTGCGAGCAGCGTCGACGGCGGTCTGCTCGTCGGCGCCGATGTCCATAAGCATTTCGGAGCGCTGACCGTCCTTGACGGCGTCAACTTCACGCTGGCGGCCGATGAGGCCGTGGGTATCGTCGGCCCGAATGGCGCCGGCAAGACGACGCTCCTCAACGTACTCGCGGGGGCTTATCGGCCCTCCGCGGGCAGCGTTCGTTTCAACGGTGCGGACGTGACGACCTTCGATGCGGCGCAACGCTGCCGGCTCGGCATTGCCCGCTCGCATCAGATTCCGCGGCCGTTCGGCGGAATGACCGTCTTCGAGAATTGCTTCGTCGCCGCGACAACCGGCGGCAACTTCTCGGGACAGCGCGCCTACCAATGTTGCGTCGACGCGCTCGATCTGTGCCAGATGTTGCACATCGCCAACCGGCGAGCCGAAACGCTGGGTCTGCTCGATCGCAAGCGCCTGGAGCTGGCGCGGGCGCTCGCGACCAACCCGCGCGTGCTGCTGCTCGACGAGATCGGCGGCGGCCTGACCGACGAAGAAGCCAACAACCTTGTCGAAACCATCCAAGTGCTGCGCGGACGCGGACTCGCGATCGTTTGGATCGAGCACATCGTGCACGTCCTCGTTCGCGTGGTCGAACGCCTGGTCTGCATGGATGCCGGCCGCATCATCGCCGATGGCGAGCCTGAAGCGGTTATCGCCGACGCGGCAGTGATCGACGCTTATGTCGGAGGCAAGGCCGCGGAATGACCTTGCTTGGCGTCGAACAACTGGAGGCGCGCCACGGCCTGCTCCACGCGGTCCGCGGCGTGACGTTCGAGGTTGCGGCGGGCGAGACCCTGGCGCTGGTCGGAGCGAACGGGGCCGGCAAGACAACCTTGCTGCGCACCATCGCCGGCGCCCATCGGCCGGCCGCGGGCCGAATTTTGTTCGAAGGCGCCGACGTCACTGCGGTCCCCGCTTATGCGCGTCTGCGCACCGGCGTCGCGCTGGTGCCCGAAGGCCGGCGGCTATTCACCGGAATGACGGTGAAGGAAAACCTGATGGTCGCGGCGACTCATGGCCGGTCCGGACCGTGGAACGTCGACACCGTCGTCGAGGCTTTCCCAATGCTGCGACAAAGGCTCAACAGCCGCGCCGCCAATCTGTCCGGCGGCGAGCAGCAGGCGACTGCAATCGGTCGCGCCTTGATGACCAATCCAAAGCTTCTGTTGCTCGACGAAGTGTCGCTTGGACTTGCCCCAATCGCCGTCGAGGCGGTGTATCGTTCGCTGGAAGCATTGATCGCAGGCGGCGCCACCATCGTTCTCGTCGAGCAGGATATCGGTCGCGCGCTCCGTGTGGCGACGCGCGTCGTCTGCATGCTGGAGGGCCGCGTCGTCCTGCAGGGCAGTGCCAAGGAGATGACCCGCGAGCGGGTCACCGAGGCTTATTTCGGTTTGCAACACGCGCGCCGGGCAACGTGGTGATCTGGGTCACGCAGCTCCTCAACGGCATCCTGCTCGGCGGTTATTACGCGCTGCTCGCCTGCGGGCTATCGTTCATGTTCGGGGTGATGCGCATTATCAATCTCGCCCACGGCGACCTCGCCATCTTGAGCGCCTGCCTGGTCTTTCTGATCGCTGATACGACCGGCATTTCGCCCTTCGTCGCCCTTATCGTGGTGCTGCCGGTCATGGCTCTTATCGGCTGGGGATTGCAGCGTTGGATGCTGGAGCGCAGTCTACGCGCCGGCGTGCTGGTACCTTTGCTCACCACATTCGGCCTCGCAATCGTCATCGAGAACGGCTTGTTCGAATACTTTGGCGCGGATACGCGCTCGCTCGCGCCCTATATCGGTGATTTTGCCTATGACAGCTGGGCGATCACCAGTAACGTCTACATTGGCTCGCTTGCCGCACTGATCTTCGTGCTCGCGGTTGTGCTGTTGGGCGGGCTAAAGCTGTTCCTGACTTATACCCCGCTCGGGCGGTCGATCCGCGCTACCGCCGAAGACCCCGACACCGCTGCACTCGTCGGCATAAATACGCGGGCGGTTTACGCGATTGCCGCGGCTATCGCGGTTGCTACTGCTGGGCTGGCCGGCGTATTTCTCGCCATGCGCGCGGTGTTTTCTCCCTATTCCGGGCCAGAACAGCTGATCTTTGCGTTCGAGGCGGTGGTGATCGGCGGAATCGGCTCGCTGTCCGGAACGTTGGTAGGCGGCATCGTGCTCGGTGTCGCCCAGACATTCGGCGCGCAGATCAATCCGCAAGGCTTTCTCATCACCGGCCATGTGGTATTCCTCGCCGTACTCGCCGGACGTTTAGCTCTCGGCGGACTGCGGAGCCGCGGCGGCATCCCAGGACTTCGCACCCGTCCGCCATGAGCACAGATCGCGGTTTCGTCGTCGAACGCTGGACTCGGTTGTCGGCCGCCTCAAGCGTCGCCGCTGGCGTGATTTTGGTCATACTGGCGTTGGCACCGTTGGTATTCGACGCCAATGTCGTCGACAACCTCACCACATTATTCATCTATCTGATCTTGTCGGTGATGTGGAACGCGCTCGCCGGCTATGCCGGCCTGGTCTCGGTCGGGCAGCAGGCTTTTTTCGGGCTGGGAGCATATTTTACGATCCAGCTCTCCTATCACGGCGTCAGCGTCTATCCCGCTCTTCTGCTTGGCGCATTGGTGGCAGGAATCCTCTCGCTGCCGATCTCGGTGCTCATGCTGCGGCTGCGCAGTGGCGAGTTTGCTATCGGCATGTGGGTCGTAGCGGAGCTCGCGCATCTGCTCGTGGCGCTGGATCCGCTGATCAACGGCGAGACCGGCGTGTCGCTCATTGGCTTGAACGCCTACGGCGCCGATGACCGCCGCGCGTTCAATTATTGGATGGCGCTTGCGGCCATGGTGGTTTTGCTTGCCGCCGTGTTCGTGCTGTTGCGCGGGCGGCTTGGCGCGTCGGTACAGGCGATCCGCGACGACGAGGACGCAGCCGAATCGGTTGGGGTGCGCGTGCTTGCCGGAAAGCGCACTATTTTTTTCCTCGCTGCGTTCGGATGCGCACTGGCCGGAAGCCTGTGGCTGGCGACGTCGATCAGTTTCCAGCCGAGAACGTATTTCGGCATTCAGTGGACGGCTTACATGATTTTCATGGTGCTGGTCGGTGGCCTCGGCACATTCGAAGGACCGATTCTCGGCGGCATTATTTTCTTCCTGATCGAATACTTCTTTGGCGCTACCGGGGTTTGGTATCTGGTCGGACTGGGCGGGGCGGCGATCGTGTTCGCGTTGTTCCTGCCGCGCGGCTTGTGGGGAACTGTCGAGGAAAAATTCGGGATACGATTGCTGCCGGTGGGCTATCGGCTGCGTATGCTCGGTTCCAAGGGTCCCGACGCCGGCCTAGCGGCTGCGCAAGATGGGCAAAAACCCTGACGGATGCACGGCGCACGCCGAACACCGTGTCCGCGCAAAATCGTTTAGCGATTCGCGATGTCGTATTTTGCAGACTTGAGCGCAATCGCTTCAGATTAAAATCGATTGGCGATCTGATTTTTGGTGGAGCCCGATCTTTTCGGGCCTTCGTTAGCCGCCGAAGCGGCTTCGTGAGGGTGGGAAACCAGCTTCCACCACGGATCGAATTCGGAGCAGGTTTTTCCGGATCGCGCTCTGGCGCCATCGTGCTCCGGCAACGCAATAGTGTTGCAGACTCTTTTTACAAAATTTTTCCGCACCGGGAACTAACGGCGATTTGATCTGCCGTAAGGAGGTGCGCATCTGGAACGCGCCGGCGCACGCGGCATTATCCGTCGGTGAAAAATGAGTAGGAGTTTCACATGTCAGGCAAGATCATCATTGCCGCGCTGGCGATTGTGCTGGGTTCCACCGCATTGGCGTCGGCCCAGACGAGAAAAAATCCCTACCAGCCCGGCTATCGGGGCAACGGCTACACCTACTATGCACCGGGCATTAGGCTTTTTGGCCCGCCGGGCTATGACGCATTTGCGCCCGGCTATTACGATTACGTGCGCCGCCCGCGCCTCTGGGGCGGCACCCCGGGGGACCGTGATTGGTGGAACTGGGATAGACGACCGTAACCCAGCCCGCCGCATCCGACAGCCCACTAGGCGCGGCCGTCGGTGTGTTTTGAATGTCGTACGGCCGCCGCCGTGAGGGCGGGGTGGCGCGGTTTTGCCGTGGTTTTGCGTCTGCCAGGGCCTTTTGCGTTCTGATTGAATCAGGAACGCAGAAGGCCCCGATGTTTTTGTTGAGCATGATCTTTTCGAACCTTCCTTCATCTTTTCGGACCTTCCTTCGCCCGCCAAAGCGGGCTTCGCGCAGACGGGAACCGGCTTCCACTTTTCCGGATCATGCTCTAGCGTCCGGCCGTCATGGATGCCGCGCGGCCCGTCGTTACCGACGAAACCGGAATTTCTTCCCCGGAGCCTGCGCGCATCACCCCCATGATGGAGCAATACATCGAGATCAAGGCGGCCAATCCGGATTGCCTTTTATTCTACCGGATGGGCGATTTTTACGAGTTGTTCTACGACGACGCGCGCCGCGCGGCAGCGTTGCTCGATATCACCCTCACCACGCGCGGCCAATCGGCAGGGCAGCCGATCCCGATGGCCGGCGTCCCCGTGCATGCCGTGGAAAGCTACCTCGCGCGCCTCGTCCGCAAGGGCGAGTGCGTCGCCATCTGCGAACAGCTCGGCGATCCGGCGAAGTCGAAGGGACCCGTCGACCGGCAGGTCGTCCGCGTGGTCACGCCGGGAACCGTCACGGAGGCGGCGCTGTTAGATGAGCGGCGCGACACGCTCGTCGCCGCGCTCACGCGCGACGGCCCGCGATTCGGGATCGCCTGGCTCGACCTCGCCGCCGGCCGCTTCACGGAGCTGCTCGTGCCCGAGGATGTTCGACCGCAGGCCGAGGCACTGGCCCGGAATGGCGCGGCAGTGCGCATGCGGCCACCCTGGCATTTCGAGCTGGCGAGCGCCTCGAGGCTGCTCACCGACCAGCTCGGCACTCTCGATTTGAAAGGATACGGCGTCGATGAGCTGCCGCTCGCCCTGGCCGCCGCCGGCGCGCTCCTGCAATACGTCCGCGACACGCAGCGATCCGCTCTACCGCACATTCGCGCGCTGACAGTCGAGGAGCGCTCGGACGCGCTCATCCTCGATGCCGCAACCCGCCGCAATCTCGAGCTCGATGCGAGCCTCACCGGACGTCCGGAGGCGACGCTCTTCGCCGTCATCGACCGATGTGCCACCGCAATGGGCTCGCGCGAGCTGCGGCGCTGGCTCAATCGCCCGCTGCGCGACGCGGCGCTGCTGCGTGCACGGTATCAGGCGATCGCAATGCTCATCGATCAGCGGCGGTTCGATGCTTTTGCCGAGCGCTTGCGCGCGGTCGGCGACATCGAGCGGATCCTTGCGCGCGTTGCCCTGCGCTCGGCGCGTCCCCGGGACCTCGCGCAACTACGCAGCGCGCTCGGCGCGCTCCCCACCTTGCGTCACGAGCTCGCCGCGCTCGACTCGCCGCTCCTCGCGGCACTCCTCGAGCGTATCGCCGAGCACGGCGATGCGCGCGGACTGCTCGAGCGCGCGATCGCCGCCGAGCCGTCCCCGCTGGTGCGCGACGGCGATGTGATCGAGCCGGGCTACGACGCTGAGCTCGATGAGCTGCGCCGCATCTCATCCAACACCGATGACTTTCTGCTCGAGCTCGAGCGCCGGGA
>Ga0335073_10013466_pt1 | contig 11462 bp, 15 predicted proteins | sample Lox_Sample_22_FD_207093 | JGI IMG/M metagenome (GOLD analysis project Ga0335073, IMG submission 207093) | Soil microbial communities from Loxahatchee National Wildlife Refuge, Florida, United States - Lox_Sample_2.2 | ecosystem: Environmental > Terrestrial > Soil > Wetlands | place: USA... | reverse complement strand
TAGTGTTATTATTTACCCTGATAATTTAGCGAAATGCTCCCGAGATAGAGTTGTACGCTGAAAGCTGCGTTCCAATTTCGTCGTTCTAATTGTCAGAGACCGAGGAAATGGGGCATACCGATTCAACTAGTTCCGTAATCTGGACCCGGTTTTGCACCAGCTTAGGAACCATTTCCTTTACTAGGTCAGAGTCGAATTCGGGAAAGAAGGCTAGGAAGCTCAAAGAAATTTTGGAAGCCAATTTGTGGGCATCCTCTTCGGAAATGGATCGTTGGAAGGATTTGGCCTGCGTAAAAGTAGGATATACAGAGGCTGCACTCATAAGAGGATCTTGAAACTTGAGCTCTGTGGTGTCCAGTGGTGGCATCGGCAGCGGTACTGAATTAAAAGAGGCGGGTATGGTGCACTAATGGAACCAGTCGCTGAACAGGCCCCCATCGCCCTTTTCTTACGCTCTTAGGCTATGTACCGCACCCTTATTGGTCTGAAAGGGCGATCTGTGGGTACATTTACGGTAAAAATCCGAACTCGCTGCAATTTAGATTTTGACAAAATCTACCGTAATATTCCTTAATCACTGGCAGTTGGTAAGGAAAAGGCGACCCGCAATTCTTCGCATAATGCGAAACGGCGAACTGGCGGTTGCGCATATTCTGAAAATGCCGGTGCCGTGGTCCTCCGGGATTGAGGAACCGTCTCAGTGATCAACACCTTGAAGACTTATCCCCGTTCTGTTGCTGCCATCGTCCTTGAGCATCACAAACATATTTCATCGGAAGGTCGCCGCTAGCATCTCTCCCACTGAATGGCAGACGGTCCTCAACAAGGGAACGATGATCTTGATCCCCCTCTCAGTCCGACAAATACCTCTACATTATCCGCAATTTTCCACCTCGACTCCCTCGGCATTCTAGAGGACGATGCCTCAATTGGGCCTTTGCTCGACGAGGACGTTGTGATTCCCACGAACTCAGTCACCCAAAGTCTTGCTGCATTACCGCCTAGGAAAACAGTGGGGAGACCTGGGAGAAAGGGGAGATGCCAGTGCACTCCCTGCCGGAGACAAAAGAGAGGTGCCGAGGTACCTACTCAAATACAAGATATATAAGAGTACTAACTCGAAGCAGTGCGAACCAACGGACCCTTCAAAACCTCTCGAGCCTCCTTGCTCCAATTGTGTCCACCGCGAGATTCCCCATCTCTGCGATGGACCCCGGTGGCCCTCGAAGCGGGAAGGGAAGGCGAAAAGTAACACACCAAAAGTTGGTACCTCGAACATCCAGCCCCGGAACGAAACTGCTATGTCTCTCACCGTCTCAGGGCCATCAAACCCGCAACGTCAGGGACAAATGGTGTCTTATGACAGGTACCAGGCAAATTGGCACAGCTAATACTAGGTATCATAACCAAAGAACGACGGTTCCCCTTCGTCAGCCAGAAACTCCGATTTATGGAAATTTGACAACTGTATCTCAGTGCGTCAAGTGTAACAGGTCCAATGCTCCTGGACAAGATTTAATTTCTATCTTGGATTCCATAACATTGCCATTGGCCTGGCAGCACCGGGTAAGACTCGCCTACGACATTGAAGCCGACCTTGGTAACAGAGATTGTTATCTCGAGAATCTGAGCGGCCAACTCACAAACGAATTTTCCTTTCTCAGATGGCGAGAAGCCGATAATGTTGTATTCATGTTTTTCACGGTCGTGGATCTCAAGTTGCCTTCTAGTCGGCTGATGTGCATAATTCATCCAGCGGCAACCGGCGGAGAGAGAAATCGTCATGTGTCGACAAGAATTTGTGTAACCAACATCGCACATTTGCCACCGCTTTTCAAAAACGCAAAAAGGGTTCTTGGGTTGCCATCGATACTGGCCCTTTGTCGCCGAAAGTATAATCCGACTCAGTCACAACCACAACAGTATATCTCCCAATCTGACTTGACGATAGCTGACGGTCAAGAATAGCAGAAATGGTGAATAATGTTGTAGATATGATCCTATTGGGACAGCCTGAAGCGTTGGCCGACCTTGACCTGCAGGTATATTATAGCCTATTGGCTGCCTTTGAAAAGGAAAAAGGTTGTATCCATCGAAGTATTAACCGCTGAGCTCTAGTGATATCATCGAACGGCGAAATATTCGTTTTCACTGCTGAGTTTGGCTGGGATATCGATCAAACTGCCACGGATATCAATGCAAATATTGGAGCTCTATGACGTTGTTATGAACTTGTGAAACTTTATAGTTGTAAAGTTGGGGTAAAACTGTAGATAAAGTCATCGAACTTGGGAAGATGCTGACTGGATCTGGAGAAGACCTCATGGATTCCAACCCAAGTATGGTCTCAATAGGATTTCACGGAACGGCTAAATTATTTTTAATCCAAATGGCAATTACAGTATGCGGCACGTGTGATCTCCCAAATTGTATGGGGTACGAAAGCTACAAGATCTGGCCATTAAGTGGATCAATTGCCATAATACATGTCATTTGATTAGAACACATCGCCGTGGTTCCCTCTGCTTAATTAATACTTTGTCCATGCTCCTTTTGCTTCAATTACTGCAGTACAATTTTTGAGATTTGATCGAGTGGCCGGGTTCACGTGCCGCATACTGTATACTTCATTTAAACTACTCCTTTGGAATTCAACTTGGATGTCTCAGTATTTCCTGTTTAATCTCTCAAACCACTCTGCCTGTGCGATCTCAGGGACGTACTCTCTAATACGAGACAAAATCTCCATTAGTCTTTTATAACCGCTCGTGAGAGTCTCACATCGGGCATAAAGGTTGCTCTACTTCATAGAACTAAATAACTCAACTCTCTGTGTGGCCCATGCTAATCCGGTTTTCCGCAAGGGTTGAGCGGGTGACCTGCTCCCATTGACCTCTTTCTCCAGTTGCCTCACGAAAAGGACAAGTCTTACCATCTCCTGAATGAACTGCTGCCAGACATAACAACTTGAATTGAGTGTAGCATCTGGAAATTTTGCAGCTCCGATTTAGACCTCGGCCCAGAAATACTGTCGCATTCCTTAACTACATTACGAAAACCGGCATTCGGCTATTCGGTGCCTTGAAGATGACTAGAAAACACGAAGCCGATAAGGCATACGATGGAATATTATATCAACGCAACAGGAAGATTAGAACGATAAGATGATGCAGGAAGAATGAGTAGAAGAATGGATGGAAGCCAACAAGGCCAGGAAGGAGCAGAGAGCAAAAGATAGAAAGTAGACGATTATGATGAGGCTCGCACATGCAACATCTGTTTGAGAGGGTAATATGAACAAATGAATGAATGAATTCATTTATTAATCTGATTGAATTTGCCGTTCCACTTGCATGGCCACGAAATTGGAGGAAGTCAACGCAGAGTCAGAGTCAAGGGATCTAGGACGTAAAATCAACTGGACCAAGAATGCTTTTCCCTTGGTCCGTTTATGCTTCTGGCTCGTTCGATCTGACGAAGAGAGCCTGGTTTGCCACTACATCATTGTAGGTTCTTCTCGTTGAACCAGCGAACTTGTCCAAGTCCTTCCGATGAGCCTTCTACTAGTAGTAACTGTTCAATCTGAGAATGCAATTTCAGGCTCCGGTCTATTAATGTATATTACCCTTGCTGACATCTTGAATCTCCCGTGTCCGATCAATCGTGACAATCGAAATATGGAAAGGCCAATGTTCTCAGGTAGGTACTGAAAATCTCCGCAGACTGTCTAGCATTGGGTACAAAATTCTGTTGGCCAAAACATCGTTCACAATGACATCGCATTGCCCTTCAATATCGGGGGTTTCACCTCAAATCGCTAGAAAACGGCCGGGTCTACCGTATTTATCCCGTGCACAGGAATGATTCTATTCTAACGAAGGCATTGGAAAATTTCTATCGGGAATATTAGATTCCATTACTCCGCTACTTACATACTTCAAATACCACACGTCGTCTACTAGAGCGACACGCGCAAGTTACTCGCTATATATGTATTTCCTAGCAGAACGTCAAAACCGGTTGAGATCGCGGGGTGATACATATTTATGGAACGCCGACATGTACCTAAGGATGGTTACTCAGACTCTTCCGAGCTGCTGTTTATCCAGCTATGGAGCATGTTTTTGCGACGGACAGTGTCCGGGTGTTCGTCTCCTAGAACTTTTCGACTTCCATCTACTGACTGTCGCATCAGAGACGAGGCTTCCGTCATGCGTCCCTGGGAGTGGTAGAACAAGCCCAAACTTCCCATACTCATCAATGTGTCTGGATGCTCTTCCCCCAATATCCGCCTCTGTAGCTCCAGCACCCTCTCTTCCAGCTCTGCCGCATCTTCCAGCTTCCCCTGGTCCGAATACGTCGCCGCCAGGTTGTTCGTGCTCGTCAATGTGTCTGGATGCTCTTCTCCTAAAAGTTCTTGCAGAATCTCGTAGCCGCGTACGTTTAAACGTTCACTGTCCTTCAATTTGCCGTCTTGATAAAGGAAATGAGCAATTCGAAGTATGGTAACCGCCGCCCTCACTGACGGTACTAAGTTGGCCGCTCCAAATGCTGGCTCCACGACTTGGCTTTGAAGCACCCTGCACCGTTCCCGCATATCCCAACCCTCAGGCCATGCAGAATCACAAAGCTCAACGGCTTCACTCACATAGCTTTTCAATTCCGGCTCTGGAAGGTTATCCTTTAGAACTGCTTGAACCATTCGGTGAACGGTTATGGCACCTTTGGCCCTTCCAATCAGCGAAAACTTGTGCAACAACCCAATTGCTTCGTGGAAGACGAGCTTATCGTCAACTATTTCTCGAAGCTCAAAGCTGAGACCAGAGCTGCCGCAATTGAGGAAATCGATTAAAATTCCATCGGGGTTGAGGAACGCGAACAATGCTAGAAGCTTCGAGGCTTGTTTGCCATATTTGGGAACTGTTGCAACCTTGTTGAATGACAAGAGGAAGTAGCGGCAACGGAGTTTGGGTACGTGTTTTTGTTCGTGGGATCGCGTGATAGGATTTCTTTACGAGATTCATGGAACAAACTCAGAAAATCGGTAATATCTAAGCTCAAAGATCGAATCAATGCGGCAGCATGGTCAATAGCGAGAGGGAGATAACCAAGCTCATTCACAACATCGACTGCGATAGTACTGAAACGAACATTTTCAATGTTCTCCGACCTAACGCATAGAAGTTCGACGGCATCGACTTCGTCGAGGACCAGGATCTGACACCCTTCCGCTGGAATAGCCTTCGCATCCGGGTTGCGCGTCGTAATCAGGGTATGTCCTCCACCATCCATCGTTGGAAGGAATCCGTCGACAACGGATACATCATCCAAGTTGTCAATAACCAATAACCAATTCTCTTGCAATCTTAGCCAAGAGAGAACGATATGAGCCAATTCGGCGGGCTTCAACCCTTCCTTCCCTGCAGGAGCCAAACAACCCGTCATTTCCCCAATCTCTCGAAAGCCTGAAAGCAACATCGCTTGGTCGGAACCGCTAATCCAGTAAACATCATCGTAATCGTTTCGATATTCATAAACATATCCGATCGCAATCTGAGTTTTCCCGACCCCACCCATTCCATAGAGGGCAATGCGGTGAATATAACGTTTCTGGTCGGTTTCTAGGAGCTTTTGTCTCAACGCCTTCAGCAATTCTCCACGTCCTAGAAAATGTGGATTTCGGTCGTGGGGTATCAAGAATACTTTTGGACGTGGAGGTACCGCGGAACTTCTATAAGTAAGACTTGGCATTTCTACGTGGGTTCTACGAAGCATCTGATGCCGCCCTTCTGGCCGTTGCTTTCTCGACCATTTCTTTAACGAGTGTTTTCAATTTTCCAGAGACAATGGTATAATTCGGGTCACTGTTGGAATTATATTTCGTTATTGTCAAATGATCTCCAGTCAATCCAAAGCTCGTCTCATTCGGGAAGCCTAAGGTCGCCGATTCTTTGGGAACGATCATCTTACCCATTGGAATCCACTAGACGATGAGTCAAAATTTCTTTAAACGACTTACCGATGTGAGGCGAGTGTTCTGAGTTTCGAAAAATGAAATCAGGTGTAATGAGTCTGCCCGACGCGCAAAAAGGCTGTTGATTTGGTCGATGGCGTCGCTATTTGGATGAAGCTGTTTGACAAAGCTCCTCGAAGAGAAAGAAGCGCTGAGGATGAGGTCGAGGATTCCAGCAAAATGAGATCCTCGATGGGGCGTTCCTAAAAACACTACTGCTTCTATGTCGTGGTACAGTGACGAGTAGTCTTTTGAGTTGTTGAACGCCTCAATGATAGCCTTCTAGTAAGAAAGGTCTCGGTGTGTTTGTACCTGCTTCACCACCAAACCTCCCAAGCTATGTGTAACGAAAATAGTCGCGGCCTATGATCAGCGCTAGTTATATCAATAGGCTCGAACCGATTCCTGGTCTTGACTAAGTTGCTTTAGCCAACCAAGAAGTTGAATTGCGAAGATCGGGATTGACAGGTTAGTATTAGGCTTCAGAACATTAGTCCCAGAATCGTATCCAAATGTTGCAATTCGAACGTCTTCTAAGCCGGGTTCACTGTGCAACCACTCTGGCCAGAAATGTTTGTCCGAGTGGGTCCACGTTTCTCTTTTATTCCCGTTGAGTCCATGAACAAAGACGATCTGGATCGGGTATGCGGGGCGCGTTTCGGGCGCATATAAAACCTCGAGTCTATATGGAAACTTGTCTTTGGTCTTTTTGGAGTTGGCGGAGGCTGTTGCGTTGGACGTCCCGCCGGCTTGGTCGGTTGGCGCCTCGTCCGAACGTGAGCCAGAGGGCGAAGGACTTGAGCTAGGTTGCTTTCCTTTGGAGGTCTAACAATAAGTAAAGATCGTTAAACAAGTATTAGCAGGCAACAAACCATTGAAATTCGAAGACGAGTCAAAAATGTCAACGCCGAAGTGTTGCGTGACCTATCTAAATGGGTTTGGGGCGCTGCGGACGAGAACAGGAAGCCACAGCCTGAATCGGCACGGCATGACCAAACTCTGTTTCCACTGAATTGAAATTTCACCCCACGAAAATTCAATCCCAGGCGAAAGTTTATTTCCCCCGCGGTAGAATTAAATAATTTACATTCTTGTCTTCTACAATTGGGGGCAGACCCACTGAAATAAATACCCTTCGCATCCAAATTTTCGATCCACACCACACTTTTTTCGCATCACTCTCCATCGATATCTAACTCGTTCGAAGCACTCCCGGACCCCCAAAGTCTAGCTGTATATAAAGCGAACTCCCATGATGGATTGGAACGCTCAGTACATGATCTCGTCAAACGCGTTTCTGTGGTGACCGACATGAATATGTTTTTGTTCCGTTCGTTCTCTGACTTGAATGTATTCCGCATTCTCCGTCTGCAGGATCGCCTCCTCGCAATGGACCACAAATTCCGCATGGCACAATCTCTCAAATAATTCCGAGTTTGTGTGGACAAACGAAGAAGATGATGAACTGGATGATTGCTTGAAAAAATACTGTGGACTTATCCCGACTGTCTTCCGCTCATGCTAGACGATGCATTAGATCTGCAAAAGCGCATCTTGGCGGGAGCCTCCTTTTGTATGAAACCTGTAAAGTTAATAATCACTTTCTACATCCTGAGGATGAGGAGAACTGTATCCTTGTACGCAAACATTTTCAGATTTCTAAAGACGCGGCCAAGTATCTTTCCGATTATATCGATTTAAATCGCGATGACTGGACCCCGTTCAGCCGATTCCTTTGCAAATATCTACCTGCCTCTACTGGACGTCAGCTTTTCGGAAAAGGTAGCACCATTTAGCTCTATTACTTCTAGATCTGCTGTTCGCCAGCTAATGCGTAGAACATGCGAATTACTCAGAGATCGGGGCCCGGTGGAAATTTTGCGGTTCGTTCTGTGACTCATTCTGTCGAGTTCTGATTTCATTGTTATCAGCAGGACTATTGATCGCACCGATGGTTGCTCTAACTTATATCCGTTCGTTACCTTACATGCTTACTGCGGTATCTCTTTTTGCTGTGGTGTTTGGTGTTATCATCGCGGTTGCCACGGGCGAAAGAAGCTCACCTATCTTCGGTCTTACAGCGGCTTATGCGGCAGTGTTGGTGGTGTTTGTGGGAACATTGATCCAAGGAAGCCTTTAGTAATTTGTTGAAAGCTGGAGATTTTTCTTGGACGTTGAACAGGCGTTATTGGAGACAATTGTAAGGGGATCAAAGTATCCACCAATGTACTATGTGGGCTTAACCTATATATAATCCCTTGGTCGCAGTGCTTATAAATTTATAAGCTGTAAAAATAATCCATGGCAGCCTACGCTAACGGTGCTAACGGTGCTTGATCGTGGCGGTGGGTTAGTTATCTCTTGGCCGTGGCAAGGAAAACTTGGTCTAACCCTAGTAATATGACCGATCGGATTATTGCCGCCAGCATAAAGCGTAGCCACACAATAAATCAAGACTCTCTTCCGGGGATGCATAAGGGTAGGGGAGAGTTTGTGTGGGTTGCGTTCGTTGCAATGGACGCAACGGCAAAAAATCCAAAGATCAAATTGGTCAAGAAGATAACAAATAGTAGATCGTGTTTTATAACTTAGCTCCTAGCTCCTTCATCACTGGACTACCGTCGGTTTCATCGTGTTCACTGTCGCTGCCACTGTCGATGGGGCTAGACCCTTTTGCCACCATCCTCGCCAACTTTTTGAATTGTTTTGTCTATTGGCGTGTTTCTCAGATCTGATGTGACTAATTAAGTAGGGTCGTTCCGTGGACCACTATTGTTTGTCTCGAGACTTGGTGTTTTCGTCGAGGAGGAAAAAATCTTTCTGTGTTGGTTGCGAGACGGAGTGCCGTCAGGTCTCGCCGCAACTGGTGCTTGGGCCTGTAGTGTTGTCCTTGCCATTATGTCGATGAGTCAGGTATGGTGTGTCGGACGTATGCTATCGCCGCGGGAGGTGCAGTGATTGGTGTCGATCTCGGATGGTGCAATTCTTTGGGATTGGCGCTCATCTTGTATCCTCCTTTCAGATATTTGGAATTGAAATACCGCAAAGTTGGGGCAAGCGTGACCGAGACCTTGGCTCAGGAGTCACACAATGGAAAATTGTCTACAAACGATGCAGCTAGTGACTGAGAATGCCAACGTTGGTTAGTTAGCCTTTCATTTATGCCTGTAACTAAACAATATCGACTCAGTAGAATAAGATACCATCTCTTAGCCATATTAACGCGTAATAATCCGTACCCCCCGTAAATCACCCAATCCCCAACCGAATGCTTCCCCAGGGCACTGAATAAAACACATACTTAGTGGAATATCCAACCGTTTTGATACTGCAAGAATAGTAGCTGGATTAAACCGCGCTTGGACGAATACCAGATCGATTGTGACAGAAGAATACATTTCATCGAGAAGATAGCGATTTGGTTCGAAGTCTAAGGGAATATCTTCAATACGGTCAAAGAAATGCACCAATTTTATCAAACCTGCGACGTTAGCAAAGTCCTCTCTAAGGATAGGAGCTGTTTACCTGTCGATTCACTCTGTTCTATGCGACGAATGGCTTTATTCAAGACTGAGATCTTCAAGTTAACTAACATTCGAGTGGCATGACTTACGGCATCCGTTTTGGTGAAGAATATCGTGGGTCGTTGCCTGGATTTCTTGATTGCGGCCATGAGTTTCAAGGACCAGGTTTTCGTGCATTTCCAGGAATGCAATTTTGGATTCCGATCGTAAATCCAATATAAGGTCGTCGCAATTTTGCCGCGAAATGCAGTGTATGTCATCCCAACCATGGCAATGATGAAAAACACCGCAAAGTATCCCACCATAGGCGGTGACATGGCGATATTTCCCGCTATTGCCGCCAGAACAATGACCAGTGCCAGAAGTCCAATTGAAAGTGAAACGTGGGGTTGTCGGACTAACCGATCTCGATTATATTTAAGTGAAAGATTTGAGACCGCAAACAAGCCCATCACCAAAAGGAACGTCATAGCGAACTGATTCGATAGGATAGTCAAGTTTGCATCTACAATCGCGAACATGGCTAGACCGATAATGGCGAAGACTATGATGCAGACGTAGGGAGCATTGGTGAGTTTTAGGCGACGGAGAAAAATCTTGGGAAGGAGCTGATCCCGAGATAGTCGTTCGATGAAACCGCATGTTGAAATTACGCCGGTAAGGACGCCTACATCAACTTAAATGATTTGAATGAACTACCTGAGCATAACGTGAGCACGGCATCTCCGACGAGCCAGTATCGTAACCACTTTGCTCCGGCCGCGTACTGAGCAAGAAGTGACAGGATATTGCCTGGATGGGCTTGTATATCGGCGTACGGAATGACAGCCCACACAAGCAACATCATCACGCTTAACTGGAAAAATGACATGCACCAGAGATTTCGTAAAACTTTAGGAAAGACCTCCGGGGCCATTTCTTCCACATATGTCGGTGTCAACTCAAATCCTTGACGTCAGTAGTCTATCTCAAGAGAACATACCAGTATTTCCAAGAAATCCTAGCGAGATGCCAAAAAAGATTTGCTTAACGATGTCAGCGGCAGATGACGGCTGCGCAGCGCTCCAGTTCGTAGCTAGGGTCGAATTTCCGTTTATTCCCCATCGTACAATGGCGGTGATACCAACGATGAACATTGTTAAGAGGTGATTGGACATAATAACCAGAGCAAATCTACTCGACTCTCTAATTCCAAGCAGACAGATTCCAGAAAACATGATTAGAATCAAGACAGTCATCAATGCCCTGGGGAATGGTAGGTCGACCTCTCCGGCAAGATATCCTGTTGCACTCCCAGCAGACACGACTGTCTAAAGTCAAATTGTATTGAGAGGATAGTAGTACCGTTGTTATTGCGTCGAGAGCAGTGATGGCCGCTGCAATGATTGCGAGACCTTTCGAGGTGAAATTGATGAGATAACTGTAGTTTCCTCCATTATACGGCACGGCAGAAGCATTCTCAAGCAATAACGGTCGTAACACATTCATTAACAACCCGGTCGTGAAAAGAGATATAATCGAATATACCCCCGCTGCAGGAAGAATTGCGGCGAAACAATAGAAAACATACATAAGCTAGATTCGGAAAAGAACGTACTGCTACCAAACACATCGTCGCCGGCAACAGCAGTAGCGCGCTTTGACTTGAGCTAATGCAAAAATTGGGTCATACCCATTGTCCCAGCTTGGGAAATGTAATGTCCAGTTCTTTCTGGGCGGCAGCTACCTCCTCCGCCGTTAAGCCCAGATATGCCGTTGTGCCCCAGCTAGTAATGTCAGCCGGTCTTGACAATATTTACAAGAGATTTACTCCGCAAGTTCGAAGTCTCCCGCGAGATGAGTATATCGCGACGGTGTATGATTGATTTTTAGAGGACGTTTACGACGTACGAATGTCACGAATTCACTCTCAGGCAAAGTTGTCG
>Ga0335073_10013465_pt1 | contig 11462 bp, 6 predicted proteins | sample Lox_Sample_22_FD_207093 | JGI IMG/M metagenome (GOLD analysis project Ga0335073, IMG submission 207093) | Soil microbial communities from Loxahatchee National Wildlife Refuge, Florida, United States - Lox_Sample_2.2 | ecosystem: Environmental > Terrestrial > Soil > Wetlands | place: USA: Florida... | reverse complement strand
TTACCTGGCGCTGGTCAATGACCGAGGAATTGCTTGAGGTTGCAGTATCAATGAGGGGTGTTGCTGTGGTAACTGTGACGGTCTGCGAGGCTTGCCCCAGCGACATGGCCAATTGCCCCAAGCCGAGGGTTTGATCCTGGTCGAGGACCACGCCACTACGATCCAGCTGCTCCATTCCCTGCGCGGTAACTTTGATGCGATAGATAGCTGGTGGCACGTTCAACGCCCGAAAAGTGCCGGCGGCATCCGTGGTGACTTCGCGAGTAACCACAGCAGTTGCCTGATTGATGATCTGGACGTGCGCTCCGGGAATGGCAGCTCCTGACGGGTCAACGACTGTGCCACTGATCGAGCCGGTCTGGGCATGCAATTTTGCGCCCGGAAAGAAGGCGACGAGCAGCACCAGCAACGCCAGTTGAAACGCGAAGCTCGGGGTTAAGAAGTGCTTTTCCGGGACGGCAACCTTTGTGGATGAGGTGCTTAGAATGCTGAAACAGGACGGGGTCTGGTGGCGGACAGGGATCTGCCAGGACAATTCGCGTCGCATATTACCTCCGAGAGCACGAAGTGCGTACGTTCTTGTTTTTTGGTGTTGACTGCCTCCACCGCGTGCGCGGGTCAGCAGGTCGTGCGGCGATCCGGAGTTTTCAAGACGTGCGAGAACACGTAGGATCGACCGAACGGAAGATTACCCAACGGTATATACGGCTGTCAACCTTGCATTGATAACTGAATCGTTTCTCTAGAGGCATTTCGTAAAATAAAAGCCACGTTCAAGACAAAACTAAACTATTTGTACATGAGTAACGTCGTTGCATTCTCGTAAAGGGGGCGCGTGGCGCAGACGGCAAAAAATTGGCCGGATACGAGATCCGGCCTTGAGGAGCGAGGTAAAAAATCAGGGGGGCTGGGGGGAGGGACAAAGATAATGTTGCACCTACCGCACGACAGGGGCAGAAACGAACCACTGCCTACAGAAGCGATTCTTTTGGGCAAAAACGAAGCCCCTGCAGTAAGCCGGACCGAGTAAACCGTATTGCACGCACCGCTGTCAAGCGCTTTCTATCCCCCAATGAACAAAACTCGCTGGCCGGATGAGCAAACAGTCGCTTCCACGGCACGCCAGGACATGCTGCCCCGGGGCAAGGTGACATTCGGTTGTGCAACCGGCCTCAACCTCGTCGTTCATTGTTTCCCTAACTTGCCATAGTAAGGTCAGGTGCTCGGAACGAGGTGTTCCGCAAGCCGGGACAGAAGAGAATTGGGCGTTTTTGCCTTTTGACAGGGCTGAAGTCGAGATGCGACACTCCACAATGGTTTCTCGGGAAGAGGCCAGGAACTGACCGTGAGAGCGAAGAAGACGCCTGAAAAACATGAGCGGGTAACGCTTCGTACTCTGGCCACGCATCTTGGTCTTTCGCTCACAACTGTATCCGTCGTGGTAAGCGATTCGCCGGCCGCCCAGGCAATCCCCCTGGCTACCCGGAAGCGCATTCTCGCCGCAGCCGATGAACTCCACTACCGTCCGAACTACTTTGCCCGCTCCCTGCGCAACAAGCGAAGCATGTCGGTTGGTGTGCTGGTTTCGGAGATGAGCGAGGGCTACTTCACGCTGGTGATGAATGGCGTAGAAGAACACCTGATGGCGGCCAAGTACTTCTACATCCTGGCTTCGCATTTCTGGCAGCCGGAACTGCTGGAAGAGTATCCCAAGATGCTTCTCGAACGGTCGGTCGATGGTCTTCTGCTCGTGAATACGCCCACGCCGGCGCGAGTGCAGGTTCCGATTGTGTCCATTTCAGGCCATCAGCAAGTGGCGGGAGTCACCAATATTCAACTCAACCACAAGCTCGCCGCCCGCCTGGCGCTCAAACACCTGTCCGAATTAGGACACCGCAGAGTGGCGTTCATGAAGGGACAGGAACAGACGGTGGATACGGATTATCGCTGGAAAGAAATCATGGACACGGCTCGAACCTGCGGCATGGAGATTCACCCGGAGCTGTTGATCCGGCTGACTGAGAATAGCTGGTCACCAGCGCTAGGATACGGACCGGTCAAAGCACTGCTATCGCGCACGAAGAATTTCACTGCTTTGTTCGCGTTCAACGATATTGCGGCATTCGGCGCGATCCGCGCTCTGCACGAGGCAGGGCTCCGGGTTCCCGATGATGTATCGGTGATTGGTTTTGACGATGTACTGAGCGCGCCATTCGGAATTCCGAGCCTGACTACCATTCGCCAGCCTTTGCGGGATATGGGGAAGATGGGCGCGGAATCGCTGATTCAGCGGATCAATCACCCGAAAGCTTCGTATCCGCAGCAAGTGATTGTGGAGCCAGAGCTGGTTATCCGCGAATCGACCGGCCGGGCCCCTGGATTCAGTTCTCCGGCGCAAAACGGAAGGGCCGGTTCCCGTGCGCGGACGAAGCGCGGAGTAACTTCGAATTCGCGCTGATCGGAAACAAGCCGGCCCGTGATCGCCCGTCAGATTGCACTCGTTGGGTGCGGAAAAGTCACAACCCTCGAAAAAACAATCCCGACCTGCATTTCAGCGACTTGTGTCCGGGGCCTGGATTACTAGGACATCAGATTTATTTGCTTGTAGAGAGTGGTCGACCGAAAGCGGTGGAATGCCACTCGAGCCAAAACAAGGGCTTGCATAGGGCACCGTCAGTTCCATCACATCGATGAAGGAAAACGCTTGAAGTGAAACGCGTTTGCCAGCGGCATTGCGGATTGCTACAGTGGAGTTGCACGTCAAGGGTGCACCCCGTCCGCGGAAAGGGATTATCCCACCTTGGTGCAAGGTTTCCCACAACATTCACTCTCTTCTGCCCGCCGCAGCGGACCACGGGCGACCAAGAAGGAGTGATCCATGCCTCTACGCGAACTACCCGCGCGCCCAAACCTTGAACACCTCAAGAAGCAAGCCACGCTACTGCAGCGTGAAGCACTGCAGGGAGATGCTGCGGCTGCTGATCGGTTTCGCGAAGCACAGATAACTTTTGCCGGCGACGCGTCAAAACTGGCCGATGCGCAATATGTGATTGCGCGCGAATATGGCTTCGGCAGCTGGGCGAAGTTGAAAGCGCATGTCGGATCGCTATCCGACGATCCGATGGAGGCGCTGACAGTTGCCATCAAAGCGAACGACGCGGCGCTGGTGCGTGATGTGCTGAGCCGCCACCCAGAGCTGAAGCCCCGCCTGAACGAGCCGCTGCCCAACTACAGCTTCGACACGCCGGCTCTGATCGCCGCGGTATACAAAGACAATCGCGAGATGATCGACGTGCTGTTGTCGGCCGGGGCTGACATCAATGCGCGCACGAAGTGGTGGGCGGGCGGCTTTGGCGTGCTGGATAATTCCAGCGCGGAGCTTACGCCATACCTCATCCAACGGGGAGCGGCGGTGGATATCCATGCCTCCGCCCGCCTGGGGATGTTCGACCGGGTAAGAAGCCTGGTCGAGGCCTACCCGAGCCTGGTGCGCGCTCGCGGGGGTGATGGCCAGACGCCGCTGCACTTCGCATCGAGTGTTGAAATTGCCGCCTATTTGCTCGATCACGGCGCAGAGCTCGATGCGCGTGATATAGATCACGAATCTACTGCGGCGCAGTACATGGCCGCGATTTGGCCGCGGCGGCCCGAGGTGGCGCGGTACCTCATTTCTCGAGGCGCGCAGACCGATATTTTGATGGCTGCTTCCATCGGCGATCTGGAGCTGGTGCGCCATTTTCTCGATGAAGATCCGGCATCCGTTCGGATCAGCGTTTCGGAAAGGGATTTTCCGAAGCGAGATCCAAGCAGCGGCGGATGCATTTACATTTTCGGCTTTGGGTGGACGCGAACAGCGCACATGCTGGCCCACAAATTCGGCCATCAGGATGTGTTCCAACTGCTGATGCAGCGCAGCCCGCTGGGACTGCGATTTGCGATTGCGTGCGAGGTGGGCGATGAGGAACTGGCGCAGAGCTTGCTCGCGAAACATCCGGGATTGATCCGGAAGCTCCGGCCGGAGTCCTACCGGCGCATCATTGGGGCGGCGTTGCGCAACAACACTCAGGCGGTGGACATGATGCTGGATGCAGGCTGGCCTGCGAATGTGATCGGGAATTACGATCAGACTCCTCTGCACTGGGCTGCCTTCCACGGCAATGTAGAGATGGTGCGCGCGCTGCTCCAACATCAGGCTGCGCTGGAGGCGCAGGAGCAGCAGTTTCACGGAACTCCGTTGCATTGGGCGCTTTATGGATCCGAACACGGATGGCAACGGGATTCCGGAAATTATCCGGCGACGGTCCAGGTGTTGCTCGCGGCAGGAGCGAGACTGCAGCAGCCGGTGGAGGAAGTGAACGCTCCGGAAGAGGTGCTGGAGGTGGTGCGGCGACAATAGAGCGGCTGAGCGGCGCGGCTAGAATCCTTCCCTAGCCGAGATCCTTCGACTCCGCAGGATGACGGCGCTGCGGCGGTGTTGAAATATCTGTTCGGGCCGGCAAAGCAGGGGCTCAAAATTCCCTCAGCCTCTCAGGATGACAAAGGGCGGGCTTGCATTTCCCGTGAGAGTAGCGGTCCAGATAGGTAAACAGCCGATCCCTCTGGCGGAAGGGCGGGTGGTAGTCTATAACCCCTACCAACATAAGGAGGATCTGAACGAATGACCTCTTCCGGTCGCTGGGGCCTGTTGTGCGTGTCGTTGCTGGCGGTCTGGCTGCTTCCCTACCGCGCGTTCGCTATCGATAAGCTGCTAATCATCAACGGTACCGATCTGACCATGAAACCAGGCCAAACGGAGCCTTTCGTGGGATACATCCTGGTCGGAAATGACGGAAAAATCAAGGCCATTGGCAAGGGCAATCCACCTGCCGGCACATCTGCGAAGACCGTATACGACGCCAAGGGTAAGTTCGTGCTGCCAGGTTTCATCTCTGCGCATAGCCATCTGTCAGAGAGCGCTTTTCGCGGGCTGGCAACGGATCAGTATGTTTACGAGTACCCGTTGATGAAGGGCTGGGTCGAGGCCCTCGAAACCCGGGAGCTGGGGACTCGGCCGGAAGACTACTATTGGTTCACTCTGGAAGGCGCCCTCGATCATCTGACGCATGGCATCACTTCGGTCTATAACTTCGCCTACGCGCGGGATGACAACGAGGCTTTCGAAGAATATCAATGGCGGGCGGAACTGGATTCCGGAATCCGATTTGTTCACTCGTATGAGCCCTCAGGGAAGTCGACGGCCCAGGTACGACGAGCAAACCTGGAGAAGTTTCTCAACTTTGCCAGGAAGGACACTTCACGCCCCACCGTGCTGAGAATGGCCTATTCAGGCTGGGTCACGACTCCGGAAGCGATGCAGCTCGATGCTTCGTTTCTGCGCGATTACCACCTCTACTCCGAAATTCACTTCCTCGAATCGCCGGTCAACCAGGAGCAGCAGCGGGCGACATTCCAATATATCCAGGCGGCAAAGATCCTGGGACCGAATGTGAGCTTCGGGCATTTCATCCATCCCAACGATGCGATTCTCAAGGCGGTTGCGGCAGCGGGCTCCGGGATGGTGTGGAATCCGATGTCAAACGGACGACTGGCATCGGGCATTGCGGACATCCCGAAGTATCGCAAGATGGGCATAAGGGTTGGTATGGGCGTGGATGGAGAAGGCAGTTCGGATCTACCTGACCCGTTCGAGAACATGCGCATGGGGCTCTACGTGATTCGCGCGCGGTACGAGAGCGCGAAAATTCTGCAGCCGATCGAAGTATTGCGGTTTCACACCTTAGGGAGCGCGGAGGTGTTGGGCGTCGCGGACAAAGTAGGCAGCCTGGAGGTAGGCAAGTTTGGCGACATTCTTGTTGTGGACCCGAAACTCGTGGAGCGCGGGCCGGTGCTCGATCCTTACGCCACCGTGGTGCTGGCCTGCAACGCAATGAACCTAGCCAAGGTCTATGTGGGCGGCGATCTGATGGTAGACACCTACCGTCTGCAGAAGAGCGACATGAGCAAAGTGGCCCGGGAAGTAGATCAACGCGTCGCTCGTCTACACTAGAGCGATGAATCGCATCGGGCGGCGGGACTTCTTTAAACACGCCGCGGGCGCTCTGGGCGCGGCTACGCATATTCCGCGCTTATCTCCGTTTGCAAACGCCGAAGCGGAGCAACCGAAACAGCGTCTTCGGCAGGGCGCAGAACGGATTTCGTTTCCTCGCATTTTCACCGGCAGTGAGCTGAAGATGCTGGCGTTTCCTTTGGGAGGGGTCGCCGCGGGAAGCGTGGCCCTGGGAGGCCGCGGCCAGCTGCGCGATTGGGAGATATTCAACCGGCCGAACAAAGGCTTTTCTCCGCAGTATGCGTTTCCCTCGATCTGGGTCAAGGCCGGAAATGCGACGCCAATCACGCGCGTTTTGGAAGCGCGCATTTTGCCGCCGTATGAAGGCCAGGACGGGCTGGGGTCCAGCAATGCACCAGGGTTGAGCCGGATTGCTACAGCGGAGTTTCGCGCACAGTATCCTCTGGCGGAGATTGCGTTCAAAGATCCGGATCTGCCGGTTCGGGTTACGCTGGGAGCATTTTCGCCATTCATTCCGCACGATCCGGACGCCTCGGGCTTGCCAGTAGCGATTCTGCGCTACCGGGTGGCAAATCTGACCGAAGCGCGAGCCAGCGTCGCGATTTCGTTTTCCATCGACAACCCGGTGAAAGCGCCAACTATTACGGATGTCGCCCGGGCTAATGAAGACCCGCGGGTCAATGAATATCAGAAGACGGGCTCGATGGAGGGCTTGCTGATGACCAACCCCAGCCTGAGCGCCCACGACCCCATGCAGGGCAGTTTCGCACTCGCCGTCATTTCCGATGGCGGAGGACAAACAACATACTGGCGCGGATGGCCGCGAGGACGCTGGTGGAATTCGCCGATGCTGTTTTGGGATGCCTTTTCGCAAGACGGAGCGCTACTCAACGAGCCTGCCGCGCGCAACGCCGTCGGGGCGCTGTGCCGGCAGAGGTCTATCCCGGCCGGCGGATCGGCGGAATTCACGTTCCTGCTGGCCTGGCACTTTCCTAACCGCACGCCGGAGTGGTGTGGATGGGATGCGCCTTCAGGCGAAGGCCAAACCATTATCGGCAACTATTACTGCACGCGATTCAAGAATGCGTGGGAGGCAGCGGCTTACACGGCGGCCAATTTGCCCTCGCTGGAAGAGCGCACGCGCACCTTCGCGAAAACCTTTGCTGCCAGTACGCTGCCCGCGGCGGTGAAGGAAGCGGCCAGTGCAAATCTGTCGACGCTGGCGACCACGACCTGCTTCCGCACCGCGGACGGGGAGTTTCACGGCTTCGAGGGCTCGGACGATCACCGCGGGTGCTGCTTCGGAAACTGCACTCATGTATGGAACTACGAGACGGCCACGGCATTCCTGTTTCCTTCTTATGCGCGGTCACTGCGTGGGGCCTCCTTTGGTTACAGCATGGATGAGCAGGGCGGGATGCGATTTCGCCAGTTGCTGCCCGATGGAAAGCAGCGCTACCACATCGCAGCCGCCGATGGGCAGATGGGGCAGATCATGCACGCTTACCTGGATTGGAAGCTATCCGGGGATTCTGCCTGGCTCAGGACCATGTGGCCGCGGGTGAAGAAGGCGATCGAGTTCGCCTGGATTCCGGGAGGATGGGATGCCAACCGCGACGGCGTGCTCGATGGCGTGCAACACAACACCTACGACGTGGAGTTCTACGGACCTAATCCCCTTTGCGGAATCTATTACCTGGGCGCTTTGCGCGCGGCGGAAGAGATGGGGCGGGCAGCGGGCGACAATGCCTCGGCCAATGAATATCGCAGGCTGTTCGACCAGGGCAGCCGCTGGATCGACGCGCACCTGTTTCGCGGAGAGTTTTACGTGCAAGAGATTCGCGGTTTCCGTCCCGACCAGATTGCTCCTCAGTTGCGCAGCGGCATGGGGAGCGAGAATACGGAACAGCCGGAGTATCAAGTGGGGCAAGGCTGCCTGATCGATCAGCTGCTGGGGCAATACCTGGCGGATATCGCCGGGCTGGGCCCGCTGGTTTCATCGGAGCATGTGCGCCTTACGCTCGACTCTATCTATCGCTATAACTACAAGCGGACGCTGGTGGACCATGACACGGTGCAACGAACGTATGCTCTGAACGACGAAGCTGCGGTGGTGGTGTGCGATTACGGTAAGGCGCCTCGGCCGCATATTCCCTTCCCCTATTACGCCGAAGCCTGGACGGGGCTGGAACATTCCACCGCCGCACTGATGTTCTACTCGGGCATGATTGCGCAAGGAGTGGAGTACGTTGAGAATCTTCGCGCGCGGTACGACGGCGTCAAGCGGAACCCGTGGGATGAGGCGGAGTGTGGCCATCACTATGCGCGCGCTATGTCGTCGTGGTCTAGCGTGGTCGCCTTGAGTGGATTCCACTATGAAGGGGATCGCGCGCACGTGAGTGCGTTGCCGCGGCTGCCGCATGATAATTTCCAATGTTTTTGGGCGACAGGCACGGGTTGGGGGACGTATTCGCTGAAGCGGTCGCAGGCAGGAAGCGTGCAGTTTGTGATCCACACGCTTGCCGGGAGGCTGCCGTGCAAGTCGTGTGCGGTGCCTGCTTCCGGTTCGCGTGCGACGGCGCACGTTGGTGAGAGGAAGCTTGGGGCCCGGTTGGCGAAGAGTCAGGGGCAGGTGACGGTGGAGTTTGATCAGCCAATTGAGTTGCGCGAGGGGGAGCAGTTGGTGGTTGGGGTGAGCTGAGCCGGCCAATTCGTCTCTCGAGCACAATTGCCAGACGGACAAACAGCAGGTCCCTCCGCTTCGCTTCCACGGCACGCTCCACGGCTTGCCGGGACAGGCGGGACAGGTCGCTACGGCCGGGACGACGCTTCTCTTGCTAAAGACGCTCGAGGGCGCTACGCAATCGCTTAAGAGGCCATGCCGAGGCCTACTACGTTGGCGGCGGCTATGATGACCAGCATGCCGCCCCAGAGTAGACGGATCGGCCTGGAACCGACGCCGACCCATTCGCCCAGCGCCAGACCGACGATGCCTCCGAAGAGAACGTAACCGCTCATGTGCAGCATCCAGTTCACGTAGGAGAAGTTGGCTGGTATGTTGGCGGCTCCCCAGGCGTAGAAGAAGAACTGGAGATACCACATGATGCCGCCGGTCGCGGCAAGGGTTCCGTTCTTGAAAATCGTGGCTCCCGGTTGGGTAAGGTCATTTCTTAACGAGAGGTCTTTCCTGAAGGCCAGCCGCAGGAAGCAATAGGCGAAATTGACCAGGCCTCCGCCGCCCATGATGATGACGTAGCTTGGAAGCGCACTGTAGAGAGGATTGACTCCCTGGGCGATGGCGCGGGCCTGCATTGGGGAGGCGGCGTCAATCGCGAAGGACATGCCGGAGGAGAAGATGCCGCACATCACCGCAAGCAACAGGCCCTTCTTGACATCAAATTCGCGGACTTCCGAGCCGAGGGCGATTTCCTTGCGATGGCCGGCTATCGATACGACGACGATGCCCGCCAACGCGAGCAGAATCCCTAAGAGCGTGAGCAGGCCGCCGCGCGTCGCCACCAGGTCGTGGGCATGGCCATGCACCAGAGGCGGAATCAACGTTCCTACGACCAGCGTGACCCCGATGGCCACGCCAATGCCGAGCGACATGCCCAGGTAGCGCATGGTAAGACCGTAGCTCACGTTGCCGACTCCCCACATGCAGCCAAAGAGAAACGCTTTGAAGAGGACCGAGGAGTCAATCGAGCCATAAAAGGCACGCATATCAGGGAGGAGAATGGCACTGACACAGATGGGCAAAAGAACCCAGGAGAAGATGCCGGCGACAGCCCAGGTGGATTCCCAGGTCCAGCGTTTTACCTTGCTGATGGGGGCGTAAAAAGAAGCAGCCGAAGCCGCGCCCACCATGTGCCATCCAATGCCCGGAAGGATTCCTGTCATTCGTTCTCCGTTAGCTTACGACAGGATTGCCCGGGCTCCAGAAGGGCTCCGGCGCGGGAACGAATTCCACGGGAACGCTGGTCACAAAGGATTTCAACCATTCGGTGCAATACTGCATACCGCCCTGCTCGGAGACCACGTGGCCCAGGATCACGAGCGCTTTCTGGTTGCCGGCTGTGATGCTGTCCTGGGCATACTCCACCAGCTCCCATTCGCGTGCTTCGCCGACCACCAGCACGTCGACGTCGGGCTGCGCGAACAGCGGTATCGTGCTCAAGCGATCGGCGGCGCCCCAACTCACGGCAACTCTTCTAACGGGCATGTCGGGCTTGCCCACGATGCGCATGGTCCGGTCCTGCAAGCGCGCCTGCATGCCCTGGCAGAACTGTGCCAAGGAGGCGCCGTTGAACAGAAATCGCCCGGGGTGGGAGGGGTCGACATTCTTTTCCCAGCCGAGCTGCTGCATCATGCCGACCGCAATGCGATCGGGATGCCGTGCATGCCAATGATCGTGGAAGCGAAAAACGGTGACATCGTTCTTGCGGATGAAGTCCAGCTTGTATTTGAGCGTGGGGTCGTTCCCAAGCTCAGCCGTCGTGTCCTCATGAACATAGAAGGTGGGTTCATGGGTGATGATCATATTTTTGCCGGAGGCGACGGAGCGTTCGATGACATCCAGCGTGGCCATCATGGTTACAGCCACACCGCGAACGGGTATCTCCGCGTTGCCGGCGAGGATGCGGTCGACCGTCGGCGTATGCCAGGGAACACCCACATGCTGGCGAATCTGGTCCACTAATTGGCCCGCGGTCAGGTGCGTGGATGGTTGAGCTTTGGTCATAGGGGTGGCGAGCAGAGCGCTGCCGGCAATGATGAAATCCCGGCGGGAGACCTGGTTCATGACCTAAAACAGTAGCACAGCAGAGGAATCACTCGAGAAAAGGATCAGCGAGCAAAATAACCCATGAGCTGACCGGAGGCGAGAATGTGGCCCTGCATTGACTGCATCAGCTGTTGCTTCTTCGCCGGCGGGGGAGGATTCAAGCTCGTGTCGAGGGCGTAGAGGGTGAAGACGTAACGGTGCGGGGCACGCCCAGGAGGACAGGGTCCGATGTAGCCGACGGTGTCACCCGAGTTAGTACCTTGCCTGGCGCCATCGGGCAGTGTCTCGGCAGGGGGAATACGCTCGGCAAGATGGTCAGGCTCGGGCGGCAGGTCGTAAATCACCCAATGAACATAAGCTCCCAGAAACGAATCCGGGTCAGAGACCACCAGAGCCAGACTTTTCGTTCCAGGGGGTAGATGGCCCCATGAAAGAGCAGGCGAAATGTTGGTTCCTTTGCAGGTGAATTGCTGCGGTATGTTCTCTCCCTGATGGAACGCGTCGCTGGTAAGCGCCACCGAATCCGGATCCTTGGTGGAAGCTTTCCTGCAGCCGCTCGAGGCGAAGATGACAAGCAGAACTATGGGCAATTGGATCCGGGTACGGTGCAAA
>Ga0335073_10013464_pt1 | contig 11463 bp, 7 predicted proteins | sample Lox_Sample_22_FD_207093 | JGI IMG/M metagenome (GOLD analysis project Ga0335073, IMG submission 207093) | Soil microbial communities from Loxahatchee National Wildlife Refuge, Florida, United States - Lox_Sample_2.2 | ecosystem: Environmental > Terrestrial > Soil > Wetlands | place: USA: Florida... | reverse complement strand
CGACCCCGTCCCCGTGCTGGGCGGCGACCGCCTTTCCCAGCTGGTCCCGCGCGTCCCGGCGGGTGTCCTTGACCAGTTCGGTGTAGCTGCCCACCTCACGGCGGCGGGCGCGGCGGCGGGTCTGGCGGCGGGTGCCCGTGTCATCATGCCGCGAGCCGAGGGAGATGCCGAAGACCAGCGCGGTGGGCACCCAGCCGGACTGCAGCAGCCGGGCGAACTCCTGCCCGGACACGTGCGAGGTGAACGGGGCGGCCGGGCGGATGACGGTCCGCGCCCGGACCGCCGTTCCCTGCACGGTGAACTCCGTCCCGCCGGCCGGGAACGGCCTGATCGTCAGCGTCACCCCGACGATGCCGTCGCCGCCCAGCGCCCGGCATTCCTCGATCGCCCGCGCCAGCGCCAGCCTGCGCACCCCGTAAGCCTTCCGGAGCAGCGCGCCGAACGGCCCGCCGGCCGCCGAGGCCAGGTCGGTCCGCGGCGTGTACGACACCGAACCCGAGCACCGGCCCGCCCGGCTGACGTAGCCCAGATGCACCACGGCGGCGCCGAAGACGTGCCCGACCGGGTCGAATCCCGCGCCGGAAATGGCCGTGAACTCCTGCACCGACAGCAGCGATCCCCAGGCCGTTCCGGTGCGCAGGCGCTCCAGGCGCGCGGCGGCCGGGCTACCGGGTGCAGGCACACCCAGGCGATCGTCAGCCATGAGCCCAACCCCGTTCACCCGCCGCCGAGCGCACTCGATGGCAGGGATCGTAACAGCGCGCCCACGCGCCGTCCCAGTCTGGCGGCGGGACCGTTACCCGAGAGGTGAACCGCCGTCCGTTCGGGAAAAAGATCTTTAAATATCCCCGAACGGATCGCGGTCCCGCGGTCCCGGACAGCCGGGAGCCTCACCCGCGGGGGACGCCGTCGCCGGCCCGACCGGCCCGGACGGCACCGGCAGCCCGACACGGCCGAGATCATCATCGGCCGGTCCTTGAATTATCCGGACGTAGCGTCAAGATGGTGCCGTGGATCTGCGGACCACGGGCCGTATTCCGCGCCAGGGCGGCGCCTATCGCGGCCCGCCCCCGCCGACGGCCGCGCAGTTCCGGCGCAGGCGGGTTATGGTGGCCATCGGGCTGCTGGCGCTGACGGCGCTGACGGTTGGCCTGCTCGGCCGTCCCGGCCCGGGGGCGGTCCCGCTCGGCCTGGCCTGGACCTTCTCGCCGGCCTCGAACACCGTGACGGTCCGGGTGACCCGCCCGGCCGGGACGGCCGGCGAGCAGGTCCTGGCCCGGAGCCGGCTGACCGTGTCGGCGTCCGGCGGCGCGGCGCCGGGACACTGGTCCGCGACCGACGGGCTGGTGCGGGTGCCGGTGCCCGCGGGCAGCCGGACCAGCCTGCTGATCCAGCTCACCGGCCCGCAGCCGCTGACCCGGACGGTGACGGTCACCGCCCCGCCGCCGCTGGAGCTCGTCGCGTCCCGCAGCGCCTCCGGCCAGCGGCTGGTGGACATGTCCAGCCCGCTGCGCTCCCCGTCCACCCGGGTCCTGTGCGGCATCGACCAGGTCAGCCTCGCGGGCCCCGAACGGGTGGCCCTGTACGACGGCGGGACCGCCTGCCGGGCCCGGCTGCGGCTCACCGCCCGGGACGGCGAGCAGACGGTCATCCCGGTCGCGATCCCGGCCCTGCCCCTGTCCAGTCATCCCGCCGTGGCCCATCTGTACTGCTTCGCCAGCGCGGCCGGGGGGGCCGTCTATATCACCATCGACGACGGCTGGACCCCCAGCGCCGAGGTGCTGGACATCATGCGCCGGACCCACGTGCCGGTCACGGCCTTCCTGATCCAGAAGGCCGCCCAGAAGAACCTCGGCTACTGGCGGGCCTTCGCCGCCGCGGGCGGGCTGATCGGGGACCACACGTACTCGCACCCCTACCTGACCAAGCTGTCCCTGCGCCAGGCCACCACCCAGTGGGCGCGGGCCCGGGTCGCGCTGGGCCGCTGGCTCGGCCAGACCCCCGACCTGGGCCGGCCTCCCTACGGGGCCTTCAACCACAAGGTCGAGGTGGCGGCGGCCCGGGGCCAGCTGCTGGCCCTGGTGGGCTGGAGCGCCACCATGTCGGGTGACACCCTGCAGACCTGGGACGGCAAGCCGCTGCAGGCGGGCGAGATCGTCATCCTGCACTGGGTTCCCGGGCTGGGCGGCCAGTTCGCCGCCCTGCTCGCGAAGATCAACGCCCTGCATCTGCACGTGGCGCCGCTGACGCTGGCCAGCCTGGCCGGCATCGCTCCGCAGGAGCGCACCCTCAACGGCGACTGACGCCAGGACCTGCGCCTATGTGTATCATCGGCCAGGCGGGGTTGGGGCCATGGACCAGCCGGCGGAGCGGGCTCCCGGGCATGTCCGGCTGGGGGTGCCGAGCAACCTGCCGGCCGAGCTGAGCACGTTCGTGGGGCGGGCCGACGACCTCGAACGCGGCGCGCGGCTGCTCGGCGAATCGCGGCTGGTGACGTTCACGGGCGCGGGCGGCTGCGGCAAGACCCGGCTGGCCCGGCAGGTCGCGGCGCGGGTAGCCGACCGCTTTCCCGGCGGGGTGTGGTGGGTCGAGCTGGCGTCGCTCGCCGACGGTGCGCTGGTGACCGAGCGGGTGGCGCGCACGCTCGGCCTGCAGGCGGCTGAGACGGACGCGGTCGTCGATTACTTCGCCGACCGCGCGGCGCTGCTGCTGCTGGACAACTGCGAGCACATCGCCGAGGGGGTCGCGGGTTCGTCGCCGCGGTACTGCGCGGCGCGGGGCGGCTCCGCGTGTACGCCACCAGCCGGCATCCGCTGGGCGTGGAAGGGGAGACGACCTGGCGGGTGCCGTCGCTGGCGGTCCCGCCGCAGGCCGCCGACCCGGCCACCTTCGACCGGTTCGACGCGGTACGGCTGTTCGCCGAACGCGCCAGGCAAGCGCGCGCGGAGGTGACCCTGACGCCGGCCGTCGCGCAGATCTGCCGCCGGCTCGACGGCATCCCGCTGGCGCTGGAACTGGCCGCGGCCCGGGTCGGCGGCGTGCCGATCGACCACCTGCGCGGCCAGGTCGACGCGTTCGCCGGCTTCGGCTACACGATCCGGCGTACCTACGGCGACAGCGGCTCAGAGACCGACGGGGCGGTCGTGGAATGGACCATGTCCGGTGACTACGCGGGCAAGCCCGTGAGCCTCGACATCGTCATGGCCTACGACTTTCTGCGCGGCCGCATCGTCTCGGAGCGCAACTACTGGGACAACGCCGCCCTCCAGGCCCAGCTCAGCTAGCTCACCTAGTCGCCTGGGGGAGCCTCGAGCATGATCCAGTCGGTCAGGACGCTCGCGTCGTCCGCCGTGCGGCAGTACAGGCGGAACGGGCCTCGCGGGACCGGGCGGAGGGTGAAGCCGCCGGCCTGGTCGATGACCGCCTTGGCCGCGCCGCCCTCCACGGTGCGTGCCTCTACGTGACCCGGGCCTGGCGGCACGAGCTGGCCGAGCAGGGCGCCTTCCGTCACCTCTATCTCCAGGGTGAATTCCCTGGACGTGAACGTCAGGCAGCGCAAGGTGGCCGGCTCGTACTCCGCGCGCACGCCAGCCGAGCCCGCTTCTTCGAAGACCGAGTCGTAGGTGAGGGTGGCGAGTTCGGCGTCGATGTCGCGCCACGCGAAGACGGCCTTGGCGGTCGCGGTGAACTCCGCGGGAACATCGATCCCGAAGGCCGCACGGAGCGCAGCGAGGAGCTCGTCATCGTCCTCCCACCACTGCTGGGACATCGGCGTCAGCTCCTCACGCTGTCCTGACCGTACCGCTGATCATCCTGGCCAGCGGAGGGTCGCGGCGGAGCGCGCCGGGGCACCCGCCCCATACCGCTGAGGGCCAGAGCTGATCTCAGCGATCGGGCTTCGTGAATGGGCGGATATCTGCTGCGGGTGCCTCGCGGAGGCACGCCAGGGCCTGCCGGGCGCTGCGCTGGCCGGGCTGGATCCTGGCCGCCACGGCACCGCTTACCGTCGCGGCCGCGAATGACGTCCCGTCCCAGTAGGCGAACCCGTCGCTGAACGTTTCCGTGGCGGGCCCGTCAGGAGAGCCCAGCTTGACCTCGCCCTTGAGGTAGGTGCTCTGGACGTTGACACCCGGCGCGGTCAGGTCGACCCAGGGGGTCTGCGGGCTGAAGTCGGCCGGCTTGTCCCCGTCCGTGGCCCCCACCGCGATGACCTCGTCGAAGGCCGCGGGCCACACCGGGGTCTTCGGGGTCAGGCCCTTGGTCCACGGGGCGTTCTTCAGGTCGCCCTGCTTCCTCAGCTCGTCGATGTCGCCGTGATTTCCCGCGGCCGCCACGAGCAGGATCTCGGCGCTGATCAGGCTCACCGCCCTGGCCAGCACCAGCGGCGGCTCGCCGTCGTCGGTATAGCAGCCGAACGACAAGTTCAAGATGTCGACTCCGGACCCTACGAAGTCGGCCATGATCTTCGCCACGTCCCAGGCTTTTCCGACGGCCTTCTGGTTCAGCACCGGGCGGACGACGAGTTCGGCACCCGATGCCTGGCGCAGGATCAGCCCGGCGATGAAGGTGGCATGCCCCGCCGACGCGGGCAGCGGCGAATCTCCGGCGGGAACCGGGAGCAGGTCATCACCGGCCGCGAGGTATCCGCCGGCCAGCCACTCGTTCGGGTACAGCTGGGTGTCGAGCACGCCGACCCGCACGCCCTGACCGGGCTGGGCCGGGCGCCTGGGCCACTGCGGTCGCGGCGCGGCCCGGTGGGGGCCCGCGGCGCTTGGTCCGCCGTTCGCGCCGGACTTGGTCCGCGAACCGGCCTTGGGGCCGGTCTTCTGACCGGTCTTCGGATCGCCGAACCCGCCGAAGTGCGGGTTGCCCGCACCGCCGCCACCTACGTAGGGGAGCCCTCGGACGGGGTCGATGACCCGGTTCTTCCCGATGGTCGGAACCCAGCCGCTGTAGGCGGAGCCGAAGCGTTCGCGTAGCCAGCAGATGACGAGATCGAGGTCCGAGGGTTTGATCCCCGCGGGCCGCTTGGCCTCGGTGACGCGCCCCACCAGCCCGCTATGGTCCGCGCGCAGCTGCTTGGCCGCGGCCTTGACGCCCGGCAGGTCGAGAAGCGCGAGGCCAAGCCGTTCGTCGGTTTCCGGGTCCCCCGTGTCGACCGAGAACTCCTTTTTCAGCGCGCCGCGGACCGCCGCGAGGTCGGGTATCGCCACGACGAGCTGGCTGTCCTCGTATTTCTCGATCATGCCCTGCTTCATGGGTCTGGCCCTCTCGTCATAGCCGTGAGGATGTCCGCTCAACCTCCCGGAGGCGGTAGGGAGCCCGATTGATACAGCCCGCGCGGGTTTGGGACCTTTTCCCCTCGACAACCCGCCCAGGCTGTGGGTTACTCGCGTTGTATATGACCATCCTGGCCGACAAGGCACGTGAGGCGCTCCGGCTGGCCGAGGCCGACCCGGGCCAGTCGGCCACGCTCGCTACCGCCGTGGCCGCGCAGGCGCAGGCCGCCCACGACACCGCCGCGGCCGCCGTCGCCGAACGGGCGCTGGGGCTCGCGGCCTTGCACATCGACAACGCGGCCACCGCGATCGAGCATCTGCGCTCGGCGGTGACACTGGGCCGCCGGGCCCAGTCGCCCAGCCTGGCCGCAGAGGCCCGGATGACGCTGGCCTACGTGCTGAACGGGCAAGGCCGGTCACGGCAGGCCCTGCGGGAGATCAACGCCGCGGTGCTGGACCTCGACGGCGTGCAGCGGGCCCGCGCCGAGGCGCAGCGCGGCGCGATCTTGCAGCTCCTCGGCCGGGTCGACGAGGCACTCGTCAGCTTCCGCCGGGCCCTGCCCGCGCTCCGCCGGGCAGGCGATCACGTCTGGGTTCAGCGGGTGCTGTCCAACCGGGCGGTCATCTACGGCTACCAGAACGAGTTCACGGCAGCGGTGAAGGACCTGCGGGAGGCTGAAGGCCTCTGCGAACAGCACGACCTGGGCCTGTCCGCCGGATTCGTGCGGCAGAACCTGGGCTGGATAGAAACCCTGCGCGGGGACGTGCCGGCCGCGCTCAGCCACCTCGACACGGCGGAGCAGCGGTTCAGGATCCTGGGCTCCCGGCTGGGATTCATTCTCGCCGACCGCAGCGAGCTCCTGCTGTCGGTGCGCCTGCTGTCGGAGGCCCGGCAGACCGGCGAGCAAGCCGTGCGGCAGATCGAGCGCGAGGGTCAGCAGATCGTCCTGCCCGAGGCGCGGCTCACCCTCGCCCGGGCGGCCGAACTCGACGGCGACAGCGCCTACGCGGTGAGCCAGGCGCGGCGCGCGGTCCGTGAGTTCACCCGCCAGCAGCGCCCGCACTGGGCGGCGCTGGCCCGGTTCCGGTTGCTGTCGTCGCGGCTCAGCGAGAACGGCTCGTCGGGCTCATCGCGGGTCACCGCGCGGCAGTTCGAGCAGGCCGCGGACGCGCTGACCACCACCGGCTGGTCCGCGGCGGCGCTGGAGGCGCGGCTGCTGGCCGGCCAGCTGGCGCTGCGCCGCGGCAGGAAGACCGAGGGCTGCCGGCTCCTGGGGCAGGTCAGCCAGGGCCGCAGGCGGGGACCGGCGTTGCTGCGAAGCCGCGCGTGGTACGCCGAGGCGCTGATCAGGCAAGCGAACGGAAACGCCCGCGGCGCCGTCGGCGCGGCTCGCAGCGGGCTGCGCGTCCTGGACGACTACCGGGCCACCCTGGCCGCCACCGACCTGCGGGCCTACGCCTCCGGGCACCGGAGCGAGCTGGCGACCCTGGGCCTGCGTATCGCGATCACCAGCGGGACGGCCGGCCGCGTGCTGGCGTGGGCGGAGCAGGGCCGGGCCCGCCATCTGCTGTCCCGGCCCGCTCGCCCGCCAGACGACCCGGAGCTGGCGGCGGCGCTGGGCCGCCTCCGGGTGACCGTCGCCAAGATCGAGGAACTGCGGCACGCGGGCCGCCCCAGCGCCGACCTGGTAAGCCATCAGGCCGCGCTCGAACGCCAGATCCGTGACCATTGCCGCCGGCAGCCCCACAGCGGGGCCGCGGACCCGGCCCCGGCCGTTTCTGCGGCCGACCTGGCCGCCGCGCTGGGTGAGGCCGCGCTGGTGGAGTTCATCCAGCTTGACGGCGACTTGCACGCGGTGACGGTGGTGAACGGGCGGGTCCGGCTGCGGCACGTCGGCGCGGTCGACCCGCTGCAGAACCTGGTCGACCACAGCGCGTTCGCCCTGCGCAGGCTGGCCCGCCATCACGTCAGCGAGGCCAGCCGGGCCGCGGCCGTCACCATGGTTCGCTACGCCGGCGCGCAACTGGACAGCACCCTGCTCGATCCGCTCGCGGATCAGATCGGCGGCCGGGCGCTGGTCGTGATCCCGACCGGCCCGCTCCAGTCACTGCCGTGGTCGATCCTGCCGTCATGCCGGGGCCGCCCCGTCACGGTGGCGCCGTCAGCCGCCCTGTGGTACGCCGCCCACCGCCGGAAGCCACCTCAGCGGCAGCAGGTCGCCGTCGCGGCCGGCCCCGGCCTGCCCGGCGCCCGCGAGGAGGCCGAAGCCGTGGCCTCCATCCACCGGACCACCGCCCTGCACGGCTCTTCGGCGACGGTGCAAGCGGTAACGGCGGCCCTGCACCAGGCGGACATGGTGCACCTGGCGGCCCACGGGCGGGTCCGCGCGGACAATCCCCTGTTCTCTTCGCTGCGGCTCGCCGACGGACCGCTCACGGTCTTTGACCTGGAACGGCTGGACCGGGTGGCCCCGATGGTCGTCCTCGCGGCCTGCGACAGCGGCCGGCCGGTGGTGTGCACGGGCGATGAGCTGCTCGGCTTCAGCGGAACCCTGCTATCGCTCGGCACTCACCAGCTCGTCGCGTCCGTGGTCCCCGTTCCCGATGTGGAAACCGCCCCGCTGATGGTCGCTTTCCACCGGCAGCTGGCCGCCGGCCGCGGAGCCGCCGAGGCCCTGAGCCAGGCCCAGCAGGAACTCGCTGACGGCGAGAGCCGGGCGATGGCCGCGGCCGCGGGTTTCGTCTGCATCGGCGACGGAATGAGAGCTTTACCGGCTTCACCAACGAGTACGCCGGGACGCCGGTCAAGACCGAGGACGACCCCATCAATCCAGACCCGCCGGCCTCGGCCCGGCAGACGCTGGCGGCCATCCGGCATGTCGATGAGACGGTGCCGGACCAGGTGCCGGAAGGGATCGTGCTCCGTTACGGCCTGTTCTACGGGCACGGCGCGTCGAACGGCACGCTGAGCGCGGTGCGGGCGGGCACGTTCCCGGTGATCGGCGGCGGCACCGGCATCTGGTCGTTCTGCGAGATCACCGACGCCGCCACGGCCACGGGCGCCGCCGTGACCCGCGGATCACCCGGGATCTACAACATCGTGGACGACGAGCCGGCTCCGGCCGCGGAGTGGGTGCCGTTCCTGGCTCGCTGCCTGGGCGCCGAGGCCCCGCGGGAGATACCCGCCTCGCTCGGCCGTGAACTGGCCGGCGACTTCCTGGTCGCCCAGATGACCATCGCCCGGGGGTCGTCCAACGCCAAGGCGAAACGGGAGCTCGGCTGGGCCCCGCGTTACGCTACCTGGCGGGAAGGGTTCGGAGAATGGGCGAAGTCGGCATCGGTGTCGGCGGCGGCGGAATGACAGGCGACGAGGGCTACGCCGAGCACGGCCCGCTGCTGTTTTCCATCGCCTACCGGATGACCGGCAGCGTCAGCGAGTCCGAGGACATCGTCCAGGAGGCCTTCGCCCGGCTGACCCAGGCCGTTCGCGGGGGAACCGCGGTGACCGAGCCGAAGGCGTACCTCGCGAGGACGGCCGCCCGGCTGGCCCTCAACCACCTGAGGTCGGCCCGGCTGCACCGGGAGTCCTACGTGGGCACCTGGCTGCCCGAGCCGGTCCTGGCCGGACCCGGGCCGCAGGAGCGCGCGGAGATGGCCGATTCCCTGTCCATGGCGTTCCTGGTCGTGCTGGAGTCCTTGTCGCCGACCGAGCGGGCCGTGTTCCTGCTGCACGAGGTCTTCGGCTACGAGCACCAGGAGATCGCCGGGATAGCCGGCACGTCGACGGCGAACTCCAGGCAGATCCTGGCCCGGGCCCGGCGGCATGTGGACGAGGGAAAGCCGCGTTTCGAGGCGTCCCGGGCGCAGCGCGAGGAGGTCGCCCGGCGGTTCTTCGCCGCGGCTGACGGCGGCAACCTGGACGGGCTGCTGCGGGCGCTGGCCCCGGACGTGGTGTTCTACGGTGACGGCGGCGGTAAGGCGCGGGCGGTCGCGGCGCCCCTGCACGGCCGGGACCGGGTGGCCCGCTTCCTGGCCGGGCTGTTCCGCCGGATCAGGAAGCTGGACGCCAGCCTCCGGATCGTGGAGGCCAACGGGCAGCCCGGCGCGGTCACCTGCGACCGCGACGGGCACGTGGTGAACGTGCTGACGCTGGACATCGCGGACGGCCAGGTGCAGGCCATCCGCTGCGTGGTCAACCCGGACAAGCTGCGGCACCTCGGCCGGGTGTCGGAACTGGCCCGGGAGCTGCCGTTAGCGCGCGTTTCCGCTCCGGTAAATCGACCCCACTCGGTTGAACAGGGCTGGTTGCGGACCTGCAGTATTACCCGGGTCCACCCTGATAAGCGGTACTGTTCGAGGGTTGATTACCGGAAGAACCTGCCATAGTGAAGATTGTTATCTACGTGATACCTAAGCCATGCGTGGGTGAAATGCCGGATTTCGACCACCCCAGACAGCAGCAAGCAGGTACGAGAAGGGTGTTACCGGGCGCGATCCACGCGCCAGCGGGATACCGGCCGCTGCCGGCCGCCTGTGGTAGATCAGCATCATGACCGCGGTATCGGCCCCACGGCCGGGCTGGGAGCTGCTGGCCGGGCAGGTGAACCAGCGCCGGTACGAGGCGCTGCGCGCCTACCTGTATGAGGGCGCCTCGCTGGCCCAGGCCGCCGGCCGCGCCGGCTACACCCGCGCCGCGCTGGCGTCACTGGTCCGCGACCTTCGGGCAGGCAAGCTCACCGTGTTCGCGCCGCCCGGCGTCCCCGGCCGCAAGAGCGCCCCGAAAAAAGATGCCGCCCGCGCCCGGGTCATCGAGCTGCGCCGCGACGGCCTGTCGGTCTACGAGATCAGCACCCGGCTCACCGGCGAAGGCATCCCGCTGGGCCGCACCGCCATCAGCGACATCCTGCGCGAGGAAGGATTCGGCCGGCTGCTGCGCGGCCCCGCGCCCGAGGCCAGCACCAGCCCGGCCACCTCCGGCCGCGACACCCGGCTGCCGGCCGCCGCCGTCACCGACTTCGCCGCGCTGCCCGCACGCGCCCACACCACCATGGCCGGGCTGCTGCTGGCCATCCCGGACCTGGTCGCCCTGGACCTGCCCGCGCTGGCCGCCGCGGCCGGCTACCCCGGGAGCAAGGCGATCCCCGCCACCGGCTACCTGCTGGCCCTGCTGGCCCTCAAGCTCACCGCCACCCGGCGCGTGTCCCACGTCGATGACCTGCTTACTGACCCGGCTCCCGCGCTGTTTGCGGGCCTGTCGATCCTGCCGAAGAAGACCGCCCTCACCGACTACTCCTACCGGCTATCTCACGACCACCAGCGGGCGTTCCTGGCCGCCCTGGACCAGAAGATGATCGCCAGCGGGCTCGCCACCAGCGGAGAGGCGATCTTCGACCTGGATTTTCACGCCGTGATGGCGTGGGGCCACGATCCCGCCCTGGAAAAGCACTACGTGCCCACCCGGTCTCAGCGTTCGCGCAGCGTGCTGACCTTCTTCGCGCAGGACACCGGCACGCACAACCTGGTCTACGCCAACGCCGACCTCACCAAGGCCAGCCAGAACCGGGAGGTCATCGCGTTCTGCGACCACTGGAAACAGGTATCAGGATCGGACCCGAAGATGCTGATCATGGACCAGAAGGTCACCACCCAGGCCATCCTCGGCGAGCTCGACGGCCGGGGCGTCAAGTTCGCCACCTTGCGGATGCGCTCACCCAGCCTGGTCAGGCGCATCAACGCCCTGGCCGGCAGCGACTACAAGACCGTGGCCCTGGACCGGCCCGGCCCCTACAACCGGCCCAAGGTCTGCGAGTCCGCCGCCGTGAAGCTGACCAGCTACCCGGGCGCCGTCCGCCAGCTCATCGTCACCGGCCTGGGCCGCGACGCCCCCACCGTCATCATCACCAACGACCAGCAGATCACCACCAGGGCCCTGATCGCGCACTACGCCCGCCGGATGACCATCGAGCAGCGCCTCGCCGAGATCATCCAGGCCTTCTGCGCCGACGCCCTGTCCAGCGCCGTCAACCTCAACGTCGACCTCGACGTCGTCCTGTGCGTCCTGGCCCAGGCCCTCACCGCCGCCTTCCGGCTCCGCCTGCCCGGCAACTACGCCCACGCCACCCCCGACACCCTCCAGCGCCGCTTCCTGGACACCCCCGGCGAGATCATCAGCACCAGCACCGGC
>Ga0335073_10013463_pt1 | contig 11463 bp, 13 predicted proteins | sample Lox_Sample_22_FD_207093 | JGI IMG/M metagenome (GOLD analysis project Ga0335073, IMG submission 207093) | Soil microbial communities from Loxahatchee National Wildlife Refuge, Florida, United States - Lox_Sample_2.2 | ecosystem: Environmental > Terrestrial > Soil > Wetlands | place: USA... | reverse complement strand
GCACGACCTGGTGCTGGACGCGGCCGGACTGCGGCGCCACATCGACCTGGCGCTCAGGGCCGATGACGTGGCCAGGGGCTTCCCCGCCCCCGACCTGGTGCTGACGGCAGTGCTGCGGAGCGGGACTGGCTCGGTCGGCGAAGTGGCGGTTGTCCACAGCACCGGGGCCGGTGTGGAAGCGGGCCGCCGGTCCGGCGCAGGCGTGGTGGCCGGCGTTCTGACCGGACCGCACGCTCTGCAGCGGCTGCAGTCAGCGGGCGCTACCCACATTCTCGACAGCGTCGCCGAGCTGCCTGACATCGTCTCGGCCGTTGCGGGTGCTGGCCGGCCCGCGCAGACCGCAAGCGAGAATGGCGATTCCGGCCGGGTCGAGGCGGGCGAAGCGGTTCACGCAGACCCGGCCAGCATCAGCATTCCCCCGCAGGTGCCGCTGGAGCGCCGCCGCTCTGGGCGATAGCTCAGCTTCAATCGCGCGGCCCGCTGGGCGAATGCTGGAGCTGCGGCTGACTGCTAAGATCGGGCGCGGTCGCGTGACCTGCGATCTCCTGGGGCTATAGCTCAGCTGGAAGAGCACCTGCTTTGCAAGCAGGGGGTCAGGGGTTCGAGTCCCCTTAGCTCCACCTGGGGTTTCTTTCGCCGGGTCGTGCCGGTCCTGGCCCTTGACCACCATTTCTGACCACAACGGGTCAGTCGCCGGGAGTAAGCAGATCGTTGAGACCTACCAGGGCCTCAGCACGCGCTTCCTCGTCGACATGCGTGTAGACCTGCATCGTCGTGGTGAACTGCGCATGGCCCAAGATCATCTGAGCATCCCTGGGCGGGACGTGAAGCTTCTCAGCAACGTCGCCGTTGTGTGCCGGAGATGGTGCACCGTGATCAGGCGGATCTTGTGATCGTCGCAGATCCGCCGGAAGGAGCGGACCAGGTTCCGGGGCTCGACCGGCAAACCGCTGCGAGTAGTGAAGACCAGGCCAGAGTCCTGCCAGGCTCGGCCGAAAACCGCACGGTCGGCCTGCCGTTTTTGCTGGCGGGCAACCAGGGCCTGGCGCGCGCGAGCGGCACGATCGGCAGGTCGCGGTTGCCAGCGCGAGTCTTGACCGGTCCAGTTCGCAGGCTGCCGTCAGCGCGCTGGAGTTGCTGCCGCACTCTGATCATGCTCGCGTCATGGTCCACATCGGTCCAGCGCAGACCCAGCACCTCTCCGCACCTCATTCCATAGACCAGCAGGAAGACGAACGCCGGGAAGAGCGGATCAGGCTGGGCTGCCCGGAGGAAGGCCAGCGCCTCGTCGGCCGACCACGACCGGACCTCGGCTGGCTGCCAGGAGGGCGGTTCCGCAAGCCGCGCCACGTTGCGGCTGATCAGTTCCTCACGGACAGCACGGATCAAGACTGCGCTAAGCACCTGGCGCATCATGTGCACGTTGCGGACCGACTGGCCTTCGGGGAGCTTGCCGTTGAGGAAGCGCTGCACATGCAACACCGATAGTTGGCGCTGCCGGCAACTGCCGAGCCCCGGCTTGAGGTACAGCCGGACGATCATTTCGTACAGCGCGTAAGTAGCTAGTCGCCGAGCTGGCCGGACTGCATGCTCCAGCCAGTGATCAAGGTAGGGTCCTAGTTTCCAGGACTCGGCCGCAACCGGGATGCCGCGGAGGATCTTGGCTTGCTCCTCGATGAGCCTGTCTCGGGCTTGTTCCCAGGTCTTGCCGTAGACGTAAACGCGTTTGTAGGTGCCAGCGCTGGTCGGGGCGTAGAACGCGCCGACATAGCGCCCGTCCTTACGCGGGCCCGAGATGGTCCCTTCTCCGTTGTGCCGTCGTCGGCCTTTCGCCTTGGCATGCTGTGCGGCCATCACACGACCTCGGCGGCTTCGGATTCGAGGCGGACAACGTACGCCGCGAGCGCATCGGCGGTGATGAAGCGGGCGCGGCCGTCCTTAACTCGCGTAATGCGACCGGCGCGGATCAGGTCATACAGTTTGTCTCGGCTGATGCCGAGCACTCCTGCTGCTTCCTTGGGCCGGTAGAGCAGCTTGTCCATCTGAATGTCTCCTTGGTGGCCGGTCGGGTTAGGTCGTCCAGGTCTCCTCTCGTGTGATGCGTTCTTGTTCTCGGGCACGGGCGGATGCCGCGAGGGCGAGAGCGCGTTCGGCAGTGGTGGCGTGCCCGGTTCCGGCATATTCCCAGGTGCTGACAGTCAGCACTACGCGGTCATCGAGCGCCCGGCCCCAGGGATCGCGCTCGCCGCCGGGATGGCGGGCGGCGCGGAGGTGGTTGATGCGGGCGCGGCGCAGGGCGGTGAAGGTGACCGAGTAGCGGTGGGATTTGGTCAGGAAGTGGCCGCGGCAGCCGAGGGTATGCGTCCACCGGTTGAGTCCTAATGCGGCGGCTGCGGGGTGCTTGCCTAACCTCCAGGCCGTGGCGGTGAGCTGCTTGTAGTGCTGGCTGGAGGCCAGGGCAGTGATGTCGGTGGTCGAGCGGACCGGCCGAGCGGGAAGGCCGGGCCTGGTGGTGGTCTTGGTGGCGTACTTGGCGACTCACCGGCTGAGGCCCTCGGTTCCGGCCCGTCGTCGCCGCGGCTCAGAGTGGTTGCGGGAACCGTCATGGAGCGGTGGCCAGCCGCGGCTTTGAGGCCACCCTGACGGCGCGGGCGGGTTCTTCACCTTCAGCTGACATGGCGCGATCTCCCTTCATGCGTGCAGCTTGTACGCGTGCCAGCAGCAATGAAGGGTGCCCAGGATGCAACGGGCACCGGACCGGCGCCTGCGCATGCTGCGCCGCAGGTCGGATAGCTCAGAACTCGCCGTCCCTGCCCGCCAGGGCGATCAGATTGCCGCCGCCATCAGTAGGGGCATCGGCCCGGCAGCCCGGCAAACAGCGCCAGATACAACCTTTTAGGAATGGCCCAGATCGGCCATGCGCTGAGCATACCTCGCCATATCGGCGAGCAAGCGCAGGCGCGCGGCTTAGGAGTCCTAGCCCGGCAGAAGGCTGAAAGCCTTGATGTGACTCGGCCGCACGACAGCAAAGTGGCGGTGATCAAGCGTCGCGATCTCGGTGAGGCGCAGCCGCTCGGCGATAGCGATCACCGCGGCGTCGACGATGCCAAGCGGCAGGTCCAGGTAAGACTGCACCAGCTGGGCCATACGGCGGAAGTCTTGCTCTTCCAGCTCGGCGATGTGAAAGCCGTCGTCGCCGAACGAATTGAGGAAGGTGACCTCCGCCTGCGGTCCCACGCGCGACTGCAGCAAGTAGCCGATCTCACCCAGCACAGGCGACGGCACCAGCAGCGGTCCCTCGGCTTTGCGCAGCAAGCCCACGCATGCCCGATGAGCCTGGTCCTTGACGTTGCCTGCGGCCAGCAGTACGCCGGTGTCGCACAGCAGCATGTCAGCGCCCGAGTTCGGCGCTCAGAATCTCTTCCGCCCGCTCAGCCAGGTCCGGGTCGGCCTCAAACGATGCGAAGAACGGCAGGTTCCGCCCCTGCTGACTGTGCTCCACAAGCCGGTCGCGGATCAGTTCCATGGCTGGCTGGACCTCAGCCTCTGGAAGCTGGTCCACCAGGTGATGGAGCTCGTCGCGCATCGCGCTCATGGACTAATTCTACCGGTCGCGCGCCTCAGAGCCCTCAGGCTGCGCATAGCGATGCCGTACCGGCCCCGCCGGCCGGCGCGGCCACCGCGCTCTCCGGCCGGGACCTCCGCGCTTGGCTCCACGCCACCAGTCTGCCAGCAACCATGACCGGCGAGGCGGTGCTTCACGAGCGGCGCGGGATTCACCCGGCACGACACACCGCCGGAGATTTGCTGCCCACCCTAGGCTATTCCCCTGCGGGATTAGCCTGCACTGCGCAGAACATCCAGGCACGTGCGCCTTAACGGAGATCGCGGGGAGGGCGCCGACCGTGCAGATCGGCGGATCTGGAGCGGGGCGAGCGCGCCGTCTCGTGGCGCTGCCACGTGCCGACATCGTCGGTCTCGTCGGTCCTGTGAGGACTTCCTCTACAGACAACTTCAAGGGCGCGCAGAGCGCGCCGGGCTCTGCTGGCCCAGTGATCTTGAAACGCACGACGGCCCGGGCGCGACTCAGCACGCGGAAGCGCTCGGCCTCGCGCTGGCGGGCGCCGGACCGGGGAACCATGACGCGCCGGGCGCCGCCTGCGGCTCTTAGTCCCTGACGGGCCACGGCGGCGTCGGCGCGCACTCCGTCCCCGGTACTGCCCGCGCTGGCTGAGCGCCGCTACGAGTCGCCGCAACCACGTTCGTCAACAACGGCCATGCGCTAACCACCAACCTGACCACAACATCATCCGACCCCGGCCGACAAGTAGCCGACCCGCTGATGAAAGTTGCCAGGTCAGCCACGGTAAGCCACTAGCCGTCTGGATTTTGCAAGCAGGGGTCAGGGGTTCGAGTCCCTTAGCTCCACCAAATTGGTCATTGCACGAACACTTGGCTCGCAGCTGCGGGCGCTTGTCGTCGTGTGCGCCGCAGCGTCCGTCTCCGGTGAGGCGTGCACAAGGGTAGAGGGGGTAACCCCGGCGAGCCGGGCGCAGTCACGGCAGAGGTGAGCGTGGTCGAAGTATCCGCATTCAGCGGCGGCCCGGCCGAGCGGAATCTGCGCCTGCCCGGATACCGCGAGCCATGCGCGGAACCGCTGGAAGCGCAGGATCGTCTGCAGTGTCTTGGGCGGCAGGCCGACATGATCCTCGAATAGCCGACGCATTTGCCTGGGGCTTAGCCCGACGCGGCGGGCGGCATCGCCAGCGGCGCTGGTCGGCTCGGCGAGGAGACTGACTGCGGCCAGCACAGCCGCGTGGGGGCCGTTCGAGTCGGCGAGCCGGCGCGCGACCGCTGCGGTAAGAACGTCGCGACATTCGGCCGGGGTGGCGGCTGCCGCCAGCGCAGTCTCGAGGCGCCCCGCAGACGCTGAGCCCCACATGTCGCCCAGGCCCGCGACGTAGGGAAGGTCACGGGCGGGCATGCCCAAGACCGCGGCCGCCCAGCCCGCACGGATCCGGATCCCTGTCACCATCGCGGTTTCACCCACCACACGGCGGACCGGCCGTGCTGCCGGGCGGACAGCCCGAGCATGCTGCCCGTCCCAGACCAGATCCAGGCAGCCATCCGGCAGCAGCCGTATGCTGCGGGGCCAGCCCGCGACGGCTTGCCATGTGCAGGCAACCGCTGCGGTGACCGTCGGGTCGGGCTGGTACTCGCGGTAGATCGAGAGCGCCGGTGGCTGGCCAGGCCGGGACCGGGCTGCCGCCGGCCGGAGAGGGACCGCCATGAGTCTCAGTATCGGCCCCTGACAGGCACGGTGTGATGGCCGGTTTGTGCAAGACAACGACGGCGGGCAAGGCCGATGCTGATATCTCGTGGCAGCCGATAATCAGGCATCAGGTCAGCGCGCAGGCCGTTTCCCGACAAGGACGATGGCGGTCTACCTCGCCCCGGCCGACTACATCGACAGCGACCAACCTGAGATCATTGCGCGGGCACGCCAGTTGTGCGGAGACGCTAGCGGCGGTCCGGAGGCCGCCAGGGCGGTCTACTACTTCGTCCGCGACCTGCGGTATGAGGGCGGCGACTTCGAGGACCTGGAGATCTACCGGGCCAGCAGCGTGCTCGCAGCCGGGCACGGCTACTGCGTCGGCAAAGCTGCGCTGTGCGCCGCGCTGGCCCGCGCCGCCGGGATCCCCGCCCGCCTAGGCTTTGCCGATGTCCGCAACCACCTGGCCTCGCCGCCGCTGCTAGCAGCGATGGGCACCGACGTGTTCGCCTGGCACGCCTACGCCCAGCTGTACCTCGGCGGCCGCTGGGTCAGCGTGAGCCCCACCTTCGACGCCGCCACCTGCCGCCGCGCCGATGTCCGGGCGCTGGCGTTCGACGGCGAGCACGACGCTCTCCTGCAGTCCTTCGATGGCAGCGGCGCGACGATGAGCTACATCAAGCGGCACGGCATCTTCCACGATGTCCCGGCGCGCTTCCTGGCCACCGAGATGCCCAGGCTCTATCCGTTCGCCCGCAACCACGGCATCACCCGCTTCCAAGCCACCGGCGGCACCGCCACGCGCACATCGGCGGCCGGGGCGCCGCGCGGGCTGGCCGAGGCCCGCGTTCACGCACAGGACAGCGTGAGGTGACGGCGCCTGCCGAACCGCATCCAGTCCGCGAGTTCCTGCTCGAACGCGGCGCCGACCGCCTTCAGCATCCCGGCGGCACGCTTTATGCGCACGTGAGGCGGGTCGCCGGGCTGCTCGCGAAGTGGGGAGCCAGCCAGGAGGTGCAGGCGGCCGGACTGTGCCACGCCTGCTACGGCACCGACGGCTACGCCCCAGCGTTGCTGAGCCTGGCGGAGCGGCCGGTCCTTTCCGATCTGATCGGACCACGAGCCGAGTCACTGGTGTACCTGTACGCCAGCTGCGACCGGGCCGCCGTATACCCGGCCCTTGGACAAGGCGGGCCCGTGCCGTTCCTGAACCGGTTCACCGGTGTCACGCGCACCCCGCCGGAGCGGGACATCCGCGCGTTCCTTGAGCTGACCGCCGCTAACGAGCTCGACGTGATCCGGCACAGTCCGGCGATGGCAGCCGAGCATGGCCCGCCGCTGCTGTGGCTGTTCGCCGCCGCCCGCCAGCGGCTGTCGGCAGCCGCCTGGCAGGCGTGGAGCCTGCAGCCCGCACACCAGACCGAGCCCGCGGACAGCGAGCCGATCCCATGGCCCGACAGCCAAGCCGGTTAGCGATGAGTCCCGTGGCGCGGAACATCGCAACCCGCCATGAAGGGCTCGCATGCCTAGCTCAGCCATCCTGCTCAGGATGGCCGGGTCACCGTTCCGCTGCATGCCGGGGAAACGATCGGACCTGGCCTCCTGCGGTCGATTCTGAGCCAGGCCGACGTCACCGCGGACGAGCTGCGGAGGGTGTTGTGAAATGATGAATCCGATGCGCACCTACACCATCGTGGTCGAGCCCGAGGAAGACGGCGGCTACTACGTCACCGTGCCGGCGCTGCCCGGGTGCTTCACCCGAGGCGCCACGATCGACGAATGCCGCAAGCGGGCAGTGGAGGCCATCGAGGTCCACATCGCCGGCCTGCAAGCCGACGGTGAGCCCGTCCCTGAGGAGACCGGAAAACCACAACTTCTGGCCGTCACCGTGGCCGCTTGAGCCCGCGCGTACGCACCAGACGGATCAACAATTCCGGCCCGGCGACGAGCAACGGCTGGTTCGGGTGCTGTCACGTTAGGCCCGCCCACATGGTCGTCCTCGGGTACTCCGCCAGCCTCGCCAGTGTGGACAACGCCGCCAGGCTCCAGACCTGGCCTAGTACGGCCTCCTGCACCGTCAGTTCGCGTGCGATGCGATCCAGAGATGGGGCGTACTGATGCTGGTGTTCGGGCTGATCCGCACCACTGCCAAGTCTGAGTCTGGACGTTCGGCTGGCCCGGGAGATCACCTATACGTCCGGGCAGCGGTTGCGTTCACGGAATCGATTTGGATACGTTGTCACCGCTATGTTCCCTGGCACGACTTGTGATGGAGAGCGGAATCAATGAGATCCGTCCGTAGTCGCGCGCTGGCGGTGGCGGTCACGACAGTCGTGGCGACGGGAGCAGTCGTGGCGACAGGAACATACGCGCTATCTGCTGCGGCGGCGAACACGGTACCGTGCCCGACCGTCGCTGCTGGCACTGGTGCTGTTACGCCGTCCCCTGCACCTCGCGTGGACTGGGGCGGCTGCAACCTCGCCGGCGCGGATCTCATGGGCGCCGACCTCGACCAGGCCGACCTGCAGGGCGCGAACCTGAGCGGTGCCGACTTCACCAACGCCAACCTGGCTGGTGCGGACCTGTTCGCCGCCGACCTGCGTACCGTCACATGGACCGGCGCGACCTGCCCGGACGGATCCAGCGCGAGCAGTCACGATGGCAGTTGCGCGAACTCACTGGCCTTCCGCGTCGTCATTTCAAGGCCTTCGCGAGGCGCCACGGTCCATCCCGTCGCCAAGCGCGTCACGATCACTTTTGATCTCTTCGCGGCTCGAGCGAGGATCTCGGCACCCGTCGCAGGCGCTATCGGTGCTGCGGAGCGGGTCCGCGCCACGCTCGCGGGACCCGGCATCAAGGCTGCCACGGCTTACTGCGCCTGGCGCCCCAAGCTCAAGTACTTCTCCTGCACGATCACCGATCCGCGCGGAATCGAGAAGCGCAAGTGGTACTCCCTCACCGTTGCTGAAGAGCCGCAGAGCAGCTTCCGGACCGCGCCGCACCTCGGCAAGCATCCTAACCCGGAGCACATCCGCTTCAGCTAACCGATTCTTCAGCCGGCCGGTGCTGTACTTGAGGTCGAAGCAGTCGGCCCTGACCGTGCGGAAGGAATCCGATGGCGCAGCTGAGTCCTGGCCGGTACTACACGCAGATCGAGTCCGGTGCCGCCGGGCTGGCGGATCTGCTGCACTCGCACGGAGCTGACCTGCACATCCCCACCTGCCCGGAGTGGAGCATGCGTCAGCTCATCACGCACGTCGGCCGTGCGCACCGGTGGGCCGCGCAGATCGTGGCGACGCGAGCAACCGAGGTGATCCCGTTCCGCGCGGTGAAGAACGGGGCGCTGCCGGCTGAGTTGCCGGAGCGCGCACGGTGGCTGCGTGGCGGCGCCTCGCTGCTTGTAGACGCCGCGCGTGACGCGCACGACGAGGTCGTGTGGTCGTTCATCGGGGCTGTACCGGCCAGCTTCTGGACCCGTCGGATGGCCGCGGAGACCCTGGTTCACCTAGCCGACGCGCAGCTGGCCGCCGGTCAGCAGCCCGTCATGGAACCGGATCTGGCGGCGGACGCGATCGATGAGTGGGTCGGCGTGATGAGCGGACCGAATCCCGGTCAGCCGGACGGACGAGCGGCTGCCATGCCGGCTGGCGCCGTACTGCACCTGCACGCCACCGATCCCGGCCTGGCAGCCGGCGAGTGGCTGATCCGCAACAGCCCGGAAGGCATCGTCGTCGAGCCGGGTCACGGCAAGGGCGACGCCGCCCTGACCGGGCCTGCCGGAAGCCTGCTGCTCGTACTCATGCGGCGGCTGCCGCCGAGCGACCCGTCAGTGAGTCTGTTCGGAGACCCGGCCATCCTGACCGCGTGGCTGGACAGCACTCCGTTCTGAGCCCCATGGTGTCCGGGTCCGAGCGCCTCGCGACACCACAACGTTTCCGGCGCTTGAACCTGTGGCGGCGGCCCGTCGCCCCGCACTCATTCCGTCGTCCCTCTCGCCGATTCGCCAAGTCCAGTAACCGTGCGATCACTATGCAGCGATGAGCGAATTTCATTATCAGATCTTGGCCGATCACCCTATTGCTAACAGATGCACCTGACGGCCAGTATGTCCTCTGGCGGCCGGGCCCCGGGCTGCCCGTTTCACGTACCAGAAGACCAGCCGACCTCCTACGGCAGCGTGCTTCGAGCGGCGGGGTCATCGCCGGGGGACGCATCAGAAGGGGAACCATGCCTGACTCTCGAACCAGAAGCTGGCGCAGTGCACGCAGGCGTGCTTATGTGGCCGCCGCGGCACTGGCCGCCGCAGTCGCCGCGGCAGCGCCGGCCGCCGCCGATGCAAGCACACTGCAGACTGCCCATCCGGCCAGCTCTCCGGACGTGCTCGCTCAGGTGAGCGCTGCGCCGAAGCTGCCGGGCGGAGCACGCGTTGTCGGGGCTGTCGCCACCTCAGCGCGGGTGTCGGCCGCGGTGGCGATGCGCCTGCCGGATCCGTCGGCTGTGACGGCCTTTATCGACGCGACAGCGAACCCGCGCTCCCGCCAGTACCACCACTACCTGTCCAAGGGACAGTTCACCAGCCGCTTCGGCCCCTCCAAGGAAGCTGTCGCGGGAGTGGAGCGCCAGCTCCGCTCCGAAGGCCTGACGGTAACCGGAGTGTCCGCGAACCGTCTGCTGGTGAACTTCACCGGCTCGGCCGCACGGGTCGCGGCTGAGTTCCACACCGGCCTGGAGCGCGTCCGCCTGGCCGGCGGCGCCATGGGCCGCGCTACCACCTCAGCCATCAGGCTGCCGTCCTCGATCGCTGGTTCGGTCCAGGCGGTTGTCGGGCTCGACCAGCTGGTGCATGAGAACGCGGGGGCCCTCCGCCCGGTCAAGGCGCTCGAGCATGGCAAAACCCGCGCGCCGGCCATCACGGCGACCGCCCCCGGCGGCCCGGTGGCGTGCAGCGACGCGCAGGCCGAGGAGGCCACCGGCGCACTGACCGACCAGCAGCTGGCGTCGGCCTACGGGCTTGACCCGCTCTACACCGCAGGTGATCTCGGCGCAGGTCAGACGGTCGACATCTACGAGCTCGAGCCGTACCTGACGTCCGACGTCGCCATATTCGACCAGTGCTACTTCGGCGCCGACCACACCAGCCAGATCACCGACACGCTGGTGGACGGCGGCCCGGGTACTGGCCCGGGCTCCGGTGAGGCGGCGCTCGACATCGACAACGTGTCCGCCCTGGCTCCGGCTGCGAAGATCCACGTCTTCAGCGCTCCGAACAACAATGGCGACATCGGCGAACTGGACAACTGGAACGCGATCGCGATGGCTGACGACGCCCGCCAGGTGTCGAGCAGCTGGGGACTTTGCGAGACGGCCGAGCAAGAGGGTATGCCCGGCATGCTGCAGGTCGAGAACGAGATCTTCGAACAGACCGCCGCGCAGGGGCAGACGATCTACTCCTCCGCCGGTGACGACGGATCGGACGACTGCGCCGGGCACGCCTCGACGCCGGTCGCGAGCAACCTATCGCTCGATGACCCGGCCAGCCAGCCGTACGTCACCTCGGTTGGCGGCACCACGATCACCGACGCCACCGAGCCACCGTCGGAGACGGTCTGGAACAACGGCAACGCTGGCGGCGCTGGCGGCGGCGGCATCTCCGAGGCCTGGGCTATGCCGCCGTGGCAGACCGCTACTGCAGTGGCGCAGACCTCGTCGGATGAGGCCTGCAGCAACGACCCATCGGGTACGGCGGATAACTTCCATCTGCAGGGCCTGGGCACCACGCTGCCGAGCGGAACGGAGTGCCGTGAGGCACCGGACGTGAGCGCGCTGGCTGACCCGCAAACCGGCTACACCATCGTGTACGACGGCGGGTGGTACCAGATCGGCGGCACGTCGGCGTCCACGCCGCTGTGGGCGGCGCTGACCGCGGAGATGAATGCCTCGAGCGTGTGCACCAGCGTGCCGGGCGGTCTGGGCCTGGGCTTCGCGACACCGCTGTTCTACCAAGTGGCGTCCAGTTCGGCGGCGAACTACGCGGCCGCCTTCAGTAACGTGACCATCGGCAACAACGACAACCTGGGCGTCGGCGGAGCCGTCGACTGGCAGGCAGGTCCCGGTTATAACCTCGCCAGCGGTCTCGGCACGCCGCGCGTGACCGATGCGAATGGCGCGCCAGGCCTGGACGCCCAGCTGTG
>Ga0335073_10013462_pt1 | contig 11464 bp, 8 predicted proteins | sample Lox_Sample_22_FD_207093 | JGI IMG/M metagenome (GOLD analysis project Ga0335073, IMG submission 207093) | Soil microbial communities from Loxahatchee National Wildlife Refuge, Florida, United States - Lox_Sample_2.2 | ecosystem: Environmental > Terrestrial > Soil > Wetlands | place: USA: Florida... | reverse complement strand
AAAGATCGGCTGCACCGCCTTCGCCGCCGGGCCGATCTCGTCGAGCGCCTCGACGATCGCGCTCAGCGCCGTCGGGCACTGGTCGGCGCAATGCGTGTAGCCGAAATAGATCAGCAGGAACTTGCCGGGAAAATCGCTCGCGTCGACCGGCTTGCTGTCGGCGTCGACCAGCGCGAACGGCCGGTCGACCGCGAAATGCACATCATCGGCCCGAGCGCCGACGACGCTCGCGCAAAGCACGACCAGAGCGAGCAAGAGTGGAGCGGGTGAAGGGAATCGAACCCTCGTCGTAAGCTTGGGAAGCCAATCTGAGGCTCTTGGAATCGTTTCTATTTCCAAATTCTCTATTATTTTCAATTTCTTATATGTTCCACATGATTCGCCCAGGTTCCCCGAGATTCGCGGCGAGTGTGCCAAATCGTGCCAAAAATTTCTACGCCCGACGCACTCCCATCTCAAATACCGATGCCGATCCCGCGTTGGCGTCCGATCTGCCAGTCGATCCCACCGCTGGGTGTGGCGATCGCGGAGACCTGTCGTCCGAGTTCTTTGTCGATCACCGGCCGCCACGGCACGAGGGTGAACTCGTGTGAGCGCTCGACCAGCGCGAACTTGCCGCTGGCGAGTTGGACGGCACCCTTGTAGGTGCCGCTGACGCGCTCACCCTCGGCCGGCGTATAGAAGGAAAGGCCACGCTCTCTTGCGAGTCTGCCGCCCGCTTGCTGCAATTCGCGCTGTGTGAGGGTCGCGAGCATATCGCGCTGATAGAAGGTTCGGCCGGCGTCCTGCCGCGCTAGATCCTGGTCGATCAGCCATTGCCGGCGACGCGCCTGCGCCTCACGAACCTCGGCGCCAAAGCCGTTGTCGTGGATCGGCGCGGAATAGCCGTTCAAGAGACCATGGTCGAGCCAGGTCGCGGCGTTGGCGTTGACCTGGGCGTCGAGATCGATGATCGACAGCACCCGCACCGTCAGCTGACGGGAGCGCTGGCTATCATATGCCTGCGCCCGCTCGGCATAGTCGTCTGGGATACGCCAATGATCGGCATCAATGCGTTCGACGATCCCGGCGCGGCGCAGCGCCTCCAGACGCCGGACATGAGCGTCGATAAATCCCTCCACCTTGCCTTCCCGGACGAGCCGGGTGTCTTCGAGCGCGACACGATGTTCGCTCGGGCGGTACACGCGATCCCTGGGATCGGTCATTGCCAGGATGTTGCGGTCGGCCGGGCGCAATTCGGCTGCGGCGCCGCCAATTTCGACGGTGCTGCCAATCTTGGTTTCGTCGGCCTGCGCGGCGTTGGCGATCTCGAGGTAATGCACCCGGCCATCGAGACCATCGATCACGAGGTGCACGTTGTCGCCGAGCTGGTCGCCGGCGAGTCCCTTCTCAATGACACGGCCGATGACCGGCCCGTCATCGATCCCGTCGCGGTGGATCGCATAATCGCCAGCCGCGCGTTCGGCGCCGCGATTGGCGAGCGCGCGGTGCATCGTCTTGATGATGTCGCCGCGTTCGCCCAACGCGCGCAACGTTGGCTCCAACCCGTCGGAGATCGTCCATACACCGGGTTCGATCTCGCGGGCGAGACCAAAGCGCTCCAGCGTCTGCACGCGGCCGAGCCGCAGCGTGCGATCGAAGTCGGCGTGGGTCTGTCCAGCGTCGGGGCGCAAGTCGAGTATTCCGTTGGATGCTTCTTCGATCATCGCCCGGTCGATGCGGGTAAAGCGTTCGGCGGTGATCTCGGCCCGCAGTTTCTCGCGCAGTTGGCGGTCGGTTTCGGGTCCGAGTTCCAAGGTCGCGCGCTCTTGGGCACGAAGACGCACCCCGTCGGTGATGTAGTCCTGGGCGATGATCAGGTCTTTGCCGAGATCATCCTTGCCTCTGATCACGACATGGCTGTGCGGGTGGCCGGTGTTGTAGTGGTCGACCGCAACCCAATCGAGCGGGGTGCCGAGGTCTTGCTCGATCTGGTGCATCACGTCGCGCGTGAAGCCGCGTAGGTCCGATAACCGGTCGCCGTCCTCCGGGGCGATGATGACCCGGAACGAATGACGGTCGCCGGCGCCGCGCTCGGCGAAGGCGCGACCCTCCTCGACATCGCGGTCCGGACCATAAAGCCGGCCACGTTCGCCGTCGCGGGTCGTGCCGTCGCGTTGCAGATAGCGCAGATGCGCGGCGGCGGCGCCGCTGCCGATTTTGTGGCGCACGATACGCGCCTTGACGACGACCCGCCGCCGCTGACGGTGCCGTTCCGCCGCCTGGCGCTTCAGCCGATCGGCGACGGCCTGGCCGCGCCCGATGCGCGAGCACTTTCCCTTCCCGGGCATCCCGCTGCGGCGCCGGCCGCCGGCAGACCGGGACGGAGGCAAGCGGCCGCCCTTTGCCTTCATTGCGGCGCGCATAACTTCGTCGGCAAAGGACAGCGAGCGGCGGGCAATGGGTCGGCTGTGATCGCGAATGCGACCGGGACGGGGGCGGAGGTCGAGGGCGTCGTCGTGGGTCATGACCGCAAGGTCGCGCCGCCATCGCCGCAAGACAAGCTCAGACCACCGGCTGTCGCCTGTTGGCGTACAAAAACAAGCAATTAGGATGGTCAGCGCCAGCCGCTCTCGGACTCAACCCAAAAATCAGTGTGCAGACAATATCTTAGAGGAAGCGTTGCTTCCTTTAATCTTGCCATCAACCGTCCTCTTCGCCCATCCGACGCTATATTATCCCACTCTACGATTTTTCTTCGTTATTCAATCTAGAGCCTCAGCGCTACAGCTATGCACCGAGCGCATTGTGGGCGCAACTCGACTGTCGCGTAGCCGCAGAATAAAGACATATTCACTGCGATCCGTTCATCGCGGAAAGTTGAGTGTGACATCACAGTAGGTCAAACCTCGCCACAGAGGCGATTCTGACTGATATCAAAAGTGCCGACACTTTTTGAACACAAGCTTGCCGAGGTCGGAGCATTCACATTGTCACCCGGACGCACATCGGATAGCGGCTTCCGCGGCAGCGCCCGTGGCGACTTGGGTGTCGTTGATTTGCGACTTGGATCGCACATTCCTTGTAGCAAAGTCGTCCGTAATGCACTGAGAGTGCGGCGCTGGCTCTCCCCGCTTTGAGCACCGCTTCGACCTAAACCAGCACCGTTGCCTCATCTCTACCATCGCCCAAGAGGCCAGCCCAAAACGTCAGACGGACAAATCGATGGCAGCGGCGGACGGCTTTCGAAAACCACGAACCACCTATTCGGCCCGCTCGATCGAGAAGTCATTCATGCATCACTCCGGGCGTCCATTGGACCAGGAGTTCGCGGCACTTGACGTTGGTTCGGCTTTTTCCGCACAATCTTAGCGATGGTTCCCTTCGGGGATCAAAAGGGAACGCAGTGAGGATGCAAGTCCGAAGCTGCGGCTGCCCCCGCAACTGTAAGCGGTGAGCCGCGCGCCATCAAAGCCACTGGAGACCCTCAGGTGTCTGGGAAGGCGGCGCAAGGCAACGACCCGTGAGCCAGGAGACCTGCCATCGGCCGTGGTCACGCGCGGACACGTTGGGCGGGGTGCACCAGCGGGGGCCAGAACCTGCCGGTGAGCTAATCGGCAAATTCGGGCTTTGGTTCGCGGTGACGTGTCACGTTGCCGCGAGGCTATTGTCATGCCTGGATTCGTGCGCGTTGTGGCGGCTCGCCGCCAGTTTGTCTTTGCCTCCTCCCTGCTTGCCTTGTCGTTTCACGGTCGCGCGGCCAAGGCCGACGACCCAAACCCGGCGCAACCTTTTCCGCCGACATCGGAGGCGACCGGACCAGAGCAGGTCCCGCTGCCGGCGGTGGTGGTCACCGCGACCAGGCTGCCGACGCCAGAAAGCGAGGTCGGCAGCAGCATCACCGTCATCACCAGTGAGGACATCCAGCAGAAGCAGGAACGCACCCTGCCCGAGGTGCTCAACGACGTGCCCGGCCTCAATGTCGTGCAGACAGGCAGTCCCGGCGGCACCACCTCAATCTTTATCCGCGGCACCAACGCGAACCATACCAAGGTGCTGATCGACGGGATCGATGTCAGCGACCCGAGCTCGCCAAACGATGCGTTCGACTTCTCGCAGATTCTTTCTTCGGACATCGCGCGGGTCGAGGTTTTGCGGGGGCCGGCGAGCGGCCTCTACGGCTCGGATGCGATCGGCGGCGTCATCAACATCATCACCAAGGCCGGCTCCGGTCCGCCGCATGTCTACGGCTCGCTCGAAGGCGGTTCGTTCGACACGTTCAATCAAAATACCGGCGCCAGCGGCTCGCTCGGCCGTTTCACCTACAATTTTGATTTTGCCCACTACCACTCGGGCGCGACCGATGTGACGCCATCCGGGCTGGTGCCGCCGGGGGGCACCTTCAACCCCGACTATTATGACAACCGGACCTTTTCGACAAAGCTCGGCGCCCAGCTCACCGATGATTTCGATGTCGGCGCCGTGCTGCGCTACGTCGATACCGACCTCAACTCGACCAGCGACGATTTTTCCGTCTTCCCGCCGGTGCCGGAAGCCGCACCGAGCTACAGCCGCAATCACGAGTTGTTCACTCGCGGTTTCGCGCATCTCGTGTCGGTTGACGGGCAGTTCGAGCAGACGATCGGCTTTGGCTATACCGGATATTGGCGTAATTTCCTCGACCCGAACCCCGATGCGATCGCTTTGGGCAACGACCCGTCCGACTTCCACGGAGTCCGCGAGAAGCTTGACTGGCAGGGCACCGTCAAGGTCGTGCCGGGCGAGACACTGGTGCTCGGCGCCGAGCACCAGATCGAGCGGCTCAACAACACCGGGCCGCTTTCCGCGCATGTCACCAACCATGCCGGCTATATCGAGCTGCAATCAAACGTTACGGACCGGATCTTCAACGCCGTCAGTGTTCGGTATGACGATAACGGCTCGTTCGGCGGCCACCCGACCTTCCGCGAAGCCCCGGCCTATCTGATCCCGGAGACCGGCACCAAGTTCAAAGGCAGCGTCGGCACCGGGTTCAAGGCGCCGACCCTCGACGAGCTTTACGACAACTACCCGTCCTTCGGCTTTTTCGCCAACCCGAACCTCAAGCCGGAAACCAGCCTCGGCTACGATTTCGGGTTCGAGCAGTCGCTATGGGACAAGCAGGTCGAATTCGGCAGCACCTATTTCCACAACGACATCAGTAATCTGATCCAGATCAACACCGCCGGAACGACATATGAGAATGTCGGTCAGGCGACGACCTACGGCGCGGAAAACTATATCGCCTACCACCCATGGGAGCCGCTGACCCTACGCGCCAACTACACCTATACGATGGCGAATGACGACGACACCCATACCGAGCTGCTGCGTCGCCCGAAGCACAAGGTGAGCTTTAACGCGAAGTGGCAGGCGACCGACGCGCTGTTGTTCACCGCGACCGCCGTCTATACGGGCAAGTGGGTCGATATCAACCGCGATGGGACCGCATCCGGACTGTTCGCGACGCCCTATACGCTGGTGAACCTCGCCGGAAACTACGATCTCGGCCACGGCGTCAGTTTCTTTGCCCGCATCAACAATTTGCTCGACCGGCGATACCAGGACCCGATCGGTTTCCAGCATCAACGGTTGGGCGTATTCGCGGGCGTCAAGGTTGCCTTTGACGTGCCGATGCCCGCCGGCGGGGTGCTGGCGCAATGACCGGGAGCCTGGGCTTACTGGCTTGCATCCGGCATCGCCGGGCTTATGCTTCGCGAACAGGCGATGCGTTCGGGCAATCCACCCGACTCGCCCAAGGTCCTTCCTCTCATGGTCAAGATAAACCGCGTGTACACCCGCACGGGTGACGACGGGCGCACCGTGCTCGGCGACGGCGCTCGTCACCCGAAGTTTCATATTCGGGTGGCGGCGACTGGTTCGGTCGATGAGGCCAACGCCTTCATCGGCTGGGCGGCCCGGCATGTCAGTGAGCGGCTTCGGCCGATCCTGCGCCGCATTCAGAACGACCTGTTCGACATCGGCGCCGATCTCTGCCGGCCGGAACGAACGGGCCTCAAGGTCGAGCCGTTGCGCCTGCAAGAGGCTCAGGTCGCGTGGCTGGAAGCCTGCATAGACGAACACAACGCCTCGCTTGCTCCGCTCACCTCGTTCGTGCTGCCCGGCGGCTCTGAAGGATCGTCGCTGCTCCATATCGCGCGAACAATCGTTCGCCGCGCCGAACGGGAAATCACCGAACTTGCCTTTCAGGAGCCGATCACCCCGGCGCTGATCCGCTACATGAACCGGCTCTCCGACCTGCTCTTCGTCCTGGCGCGTGCCGAGAACGAGGGGGGTGCGCGCGATGTTTTGTGGCATCCTGGCGCTCACGGCGATCCCGCGCCGATGCCCACCGGGTGACCATGAGCACGCCGATGCAGCCCGAACGCCAAATCGAACCAGACGGTGCGCCAACCGATGTCTTCACGCTGCCGCATGACGAAGCGAGCCTCGAAAAACTGCTGCGCGGGTTGTTCGTGGAGCATTGGCAGGACATCACCTTTGGCCCGCTGATCCAGGGTGCGGCGTGGGAAATGCGCGCCCCGCAAGCGCCCGATGTGATCGGCATGATGGACGGCTACCTGACGATCGGCTTTGGCGGGCCGCATTTCCACATCTGCATCGGCGAGCATCGCGGCACAGAACTCAGCCCTGTCTCGCCGCAACTGGCCCATCATCGCCGCACGTCGCGCGCCGAGCTTTACCGTCGCATCAGCCGCGATGGCACGCCCGTGTCGTGGGGCCTGCGCTTGTTCAACGGCAAGGGCGAGCAGCAAATCACCGTGCTGCTTCCCAACCCTTTCCTCGACCGCGACGACAAAATCCGCCCAACCCCGGACTGGTCGCGGCTCGAGCTTTGGGATCGGTTGCGCGCGGAATGGCTCGGCCTGCCTGAACCCGATCCACTCGACCGCGCCGGCAAAGGTTTTCGCCACGACTGACCACATCGCCAACGGAGCATCAACATGCCCTATCTGACATCTGCCTTTTTCGCCGGCTGGCGTCATCATCTCTGGCTGGCATTGCTGATCGCCGCGAGCTTGGCGTTCACTTTCGGCTTTGCGTGCGCGGTGCCGTTTGCCGCGTTCGGCGCCGTCGCCGCCATGACGCTGCCGCGACGTGACGCGCTGCTGCTGACGGTCGCGCTCTGGCTGGTCAACCAGATCATCGGCTTCGGCTTTCTGCACTATCCGTGGGACACGATGACCCTAACATGGGGTGCGATCCTTGGCATTGTGGCCGTGTTGAGCACCGTTGGGGCGCAGGCAGGGGTTCGCCGGCGGGGCATCATTGCGACGGCGGTCACGAGCTTCACGGCCGCGTTCGCGGTCTACGAAGGCGGACTCTATCTGATCTCCGCAATTGTGATGGGCGGTACAGAGGACTTCGCCTGGGCGATCATCGTCCGCATCCTCGAAATCAACGCCGCCGCTTTGGTCGGCTTGATGGCGGCCGCGTTCCTGATCCACGCCGCAGGTTCACGCGTCGTTGGCCTGCGTCGCATCGCGCCGTCTACATCACTGCGCTGATCGGCGACTGCGCCCCGCGCCTTTAACCAGCCTCGCGCACATGGGTATGCAGATGCGGTCGGCCACGCCCACCATGGGCGTGGCTCTCCGCTTCGACTTTGACGGGGACTGCGACGAGCCGCCCGTGCCGCACCCCGCGCTCGGAGATGACGTGCTCGGCAAAATGCCGAATGTCGCTCATGACGCCGCGCAAGATCGCAACTTCCATGCAGCTTTCGTGGTCGAGATGCACATGCATCGTCGCCAGCGACAAATCGTGATGGTCGTGGAATGAGCGGGTAAGCCGTTTCGCCAGCTCGCGCCCTTCGTGATCATAGACATAGACCAAAGCGGCGACGCCCTCGTGGTCCGCTGGTGAGCGCTCTTCCAATTCGGCCATGCCCGCGCGGGCGAGATCGCGAATCGCCTCCGAGCGGTTCTGGTAGCCGCGCGCCGCGATGACCCGATCAATCGCTTCGGCGAGCTCATCGTCAATCGCGACGGTTATGCGTTGCATTGCGAAACCTCCGGTCGGTATGATGATGTCAGGAAAACTTCATAACATCGAGTTTCGCTCGAGCCGATGCCCCAGGTTGTCTCATGATACGGCGTCTTGTCGCGGGTACGTTACCGCTCGTCGCCGCGGCAAGTGCCGCCATGGCGCAGACCCCGGTGCCGACCTCTGCAACGCCAAATGCGGGTCAGGCCGTGCCGTCCGCCGATCTCGGCGAGATCACCATCAGCGCGCCGCGTGAGGATTTGCTTGGGACGGCGACGACGGCGAGCCAGGGCGTCGTCGATGATCAGGAAATCCAGCTGACGCCGGCTTACCGCCCGGGCCAAATCCTGGAAACCGTGCCCGGTCTGACCGTGACGCTGCATAGCGGCGAGGGCAAGGCCAACCAGTTCCTCATGCGCGGTTATAACCTCGACCACGGCACCGATCTCGAAACCTATGTCGATGGGATGCCGATCAACCAGCCGACGCATGCGCACGGGCAGGGCTATACCGATCTCAACTTCATGATCCCGGAGCTCGCCGACCAGATCACCTACACCAAGGGGCCTTATTACGCGAATGTCGGCGATTTCGGCGCGGTCGGCTCGGTGCGCGTGGGCTATCGCGATGTGATCCCTGACCAGTTTACCGCGAGCGTCGGCACGCTGGGTTTCGAGCGGCTATTCGGAGCCGAGACGCAATTGCTTGGCGACGGGCATCTGCTCCAAGCGGTCGAGTTGCAGCACTACGACGGGCCGTCCGTCGTGCCCGACAACGCGCGCAAGGAAAACGTCGTGCTGCGCTACAGCCAGGATGAGAAGGACAGCGGTTTCTCGCTGACCGCGATGTTCTACCATCAGGACTGGACGAACACGACCGACATCCCGTTCCGCGCCGTATCCACTATCGGCTATTTCGGTTCGCTCGACCCGACCGATGGCGGACATGCGATGCGTGCCAGCCTCTCGGCCAATTACCACAATGCGCTCGGCGCCGGGCAGCTCCAGGCCAGTGCCTTTTACATCTACAACCAGCTCAACCTGTTCAACGACTTTACGCATTTCCTGGTCGATCCGGTCCACGGCGACCAGGAAGACCAGTTCGAGATCCGCAATGTGTTCGGTAATTCGGTCGATTACACTCTGCCGGGGACCATCGCTGGATTTCCCAACGAGTTTGCAATGGGGCAGTTGACGCGCTTTGATCTGCTCAACGTCGGGCGGCTGCCCAGCCAGGCGCAAACGCCGCTGACATCGGCCGAGACCGCGAGCGACCCGGCATCATTCTCCAACAACGACAACGTGAGCCTTTACGCCGGGGCGCTGTATTTGCAATCGACAACGCACTGGACGCCGTGGTTTCGCACCGTACTCGGCGTGCGCGACGACTATCAGCACGGCACCGACGACGACCTGCTTGCCGCGCTGCACGGGGCGGCTGGCTATACCAACAGCGGCGCGCGCGGTCAGAACCTGCCGCAGCCAAAGGCGAGCTTCATCGTCTCACCGTTTGAGAAAGTCGAATTCTACCTTTCGGCGGGCGAAGGCTTTCACAGTGCCGATCTGCGCGGGGTCAATCAAAGCCGCCAACCCGGTCTCGACGTCCCGTACTCGCCACTGTTAGCGAAGCAATGGGGCGAAGAAGTCGGCACGCGGGCCAACGTCACCAAGGATTTAACCTTCACCCTGGCGCTCTACAATTTGTGGCAGCGGTCGGAAACGATCATCGATCCGGATATCGGCATGGACTCGGCGGGACCACCGAGCCACCGTTATGGTCTGGAGATCAACACGACCTACGAGTTCACTGACTGGCTAGAATTCTACGGAAGCGTCTCGGTCAATCACGCACGCTTCACCTCGCCCTTTGACGATGGCACCGGGCATCTTGGCACCAATATCCAGGACGCGCCGGTCGATGCGGGATCGCTCGCGCTATACGCGCACGATCTCGGGCCATGGAGCGGCGGGCTCGTTTATCGTTTCATCGGGAACTATCCGCTCTCGTCGGGCCCTTGCAACGATGCCGCCGCCGTCCACGACTTCCCCGATGTGGCAACGTCGTGCGCGAATGCGCCGACGGCACAAGGCCAGATCAACGGCAAGGGCTATGGCCAGCTCAATCTCGATGTCCATTACGATCTAGGGAAGGGCTGGGACGCCGGTCTCGGCATCTACAATCTGCTCAACACCCACGCCCCGGCCGCCGAGTTCTGGTATGTCGACCGGCTGCAAAGCGAGATCAGCACATACCCTGACGGGCGCGCCGATATCCACGAGCACCCGCTCGAACCGCTGATGGCGCGGCTGTCGATCACCAAGCGGTTTTAAGGCCGCTCGCAATGAGCCAATCCCCTGCATCGTTCGCCAAGCTGTTAGCCCCGATGCAGAGCGACACGTTCTTCAAACGGCATTGGGAAAACGAACCGCTGCATATTTGCCGCTCGCAACCCGATTTCTACGCATCGCTCTTAACCAGCCACGATGTCGAGCAGGCGATCTCGTCGGGCGGGCTCAGATATCCCGCGATCCAAATCGCCCGCGGCGGACGCTTTTTCTCGCCCGAAGCCTTTACCCGGACCATCCGTTCAGGCGGCGATCTGTTCACGGGAATTCCGGACCTCGACCGCGTCCGCGCCGAATATGAAGGCGGAGCGACAATTTCGTTGCCCGGCTTTCATCGGGCGTGGAAGCCATTGGGCGCGCTTGCGCAAGCGGTCGAGAGGGAATTCAACCACCCGGTGCACACCAACGTTTATATCACGCCGGGCAAAGCCGCTGGTTTCACACCGCATTACGATACGCATGAAGTCTTCGTGCTGCAGATCGCCGGGACGAAACATTGGCGCATCGAAAATCCGCCATTACGGCTGCCGCATCGCAGCCAGCCCTTCGATTCGCGCGCGTATAAACCGTCGGCACCGCTTCTCGAACTCGATCTCGCGCCGGGCGACCTGCTCTACCTGCCACGCGGCTTCGTCCACTCGACGATGACGATCTCGGAGAGCGCCTCCATCCATGTGACGCTGGGCATTACCATGTACACCTGGGTGGAATTGCTCGCCGCGTGGGCGGAACTGAGCCGGCACACGCCAAGTTTGCGTCGCGCGTTGCCCCCAGGGTTCGCGGGGCGAAAGGATTTCGGGCGGTCCCTTGCTCACGGGCTGCGTCAGGCGATTACCGAGCTTCAGCAGATGACCGACTACGATACGTTCCTTGACAGTTTCTCGCAGCGAGTACGCTCCGCCGGATCACGAATACAGCAGCACTTCAGTGTTGACGCGAAGGTCTTCGGCGAGCCAGCGATCGGACGTGACCACCCTTAGAACGTCACGTGTAGGCCAGAGAAGACAGTGAACGGCTGACCAAACACCTGCGCCGAAGGGGCCGAAAAGCTCGTCGCGATATAGCGCCGATCGAATAGGTTCAGAATCTTTACG
>Ga0335073_10013460_pt1 | contig 11466 bp, 10 predicted proteins | sample Lox_Sample_22_FD_207093 | JGI IMG/M metagenome (GOLD analysis project Ga0335073, IMG submission 207093) | Soil microbial communities from Loxahatchee National Wildlife Refuge, Florida, United States - Lox_Sample_2.2 | ecosystem: Environmental > Terrestrial > Soil > Wetlands | place: USA... | reverse complement strand
GTGAGGCTGCTGAAGGATCAGACGCTGCGGCTGCTGCGGCTGGACGTGCCGGGGCGCATCCGCGCGTTTCACGTGCGCAAGGATCGCGCCGAGGTGATCGGAATCGCGGGGATCATCATCGGCACGGTGGCGAAGTGGCTCGACCTGCGGTCGATTCTGGTGCCGGGCGTGGGAGTGCGCGAGGGGCTGCTGCTCGATCTGGTGGCGGAACAGTATTCGGGCGGCGAAACGTCGGCGGAGGAAAAAGATCGCGCCGAAGAGCTGCTGGCGGGGGCGCGATGGTTCGCGCGGCGACTGAATTACGACGCGCAGCACGCCGAGCAGGTGTCGCGGCTGGCGCTCTCGCTTTTCGATCAGCTGCGGCCGATCCACGAGCTGGGCCCGGAGCATCGCGTGCTGCTGGAAGCGGCGGCGATCCTGCACGACGTGGGGCATTTCGTGAACCGCAAGTCGCACAACCGCCACGGCGAATATTTGATCCGCAACAGCGAAATTCCGGCGCTGCGCGGCTGGCGGCGCGACGTGGTGGGCGCGCTGGTGCGGTATCACAACTGCAAATCGGAGCCGCAGATCGAGCACGCGTCGTACGCAGCGCTCGACGGCTCGCAGCGGCGGGAGGTGCGGCTGCTGACGTCGCTCTTGCGCATCGCCGAAAAGCTGGAATCGGAGCACGCGCAGCGCGTGGAGGGAGTGGACGTGCAGATCGCCGGGCACCGAGCGATTTTCCTGGTGCGCGCGGCGGAAGGAACGCGACTCGACGTGGCCGGCCTCGATCGCAAAGCGGCGCTCTTCGAAAGGGAGTTTCACCTCAAGCCGGAGTTCCGGCGGGCGCAGCGAAAGGAAAAGGTGGCGTAAGGCATGATTCTCTACATCGTTCGCCACGGGATCGCGGTCGACCGGACCGATCCGAAATCGCCGGCCGAGGCGGAGCGTCCGCTGACGGCGCGGGGCGTACAGAAAACGCGCGAGGCCGCGCTCGGCTTTTGCGCGCTGGGAGCGAAGCCGGAGGTGCTGATCACGAGCCCGTACGTGCGCGCGGCGCAGACCGCGGAGATTTTCGCCGAGGCGCTGGGATTTTCGCCGGAAAAGATTCGCGTGAGCGAGGCGCTGAAACCGGCGCAGAATCCCGCCGAAATCCTGAAGGAAATCACGCACCTCAAGGCGAAGGAGATCGCGCTCTTCGGCCACGCGCCGCACGTCGATCTGCTGATCGCACAATTGGCCGGCGCGCGCGCGCCGCTGACCGAGATGAAGAAAGCGGGCGCGGCGTGTTTCGAGCAGGCGTCGCCGCACAGCCGCTGGATGCTGCGCTGGCTGCTGACCGCGAGGTTTGTGCGAAAGCTCGCAGGCTGAACGAGCGAGGCTGTCGCACCTACAGCGCTTGGATCGTTTTTTGTTTTCGCTTCCCCGCCCTTCCGGGCGGGGCTAACTTGTGCCGCGCGTCCCGCGCTGACTTAGCGAGCCATGGCCGGTTGTTGGTTGCTCGTTGCGAGGGGGTGCTCGCGCCTCCATTCGCACTGCACGTGGCGTGCGGGGGGGAGCACACCCGGGCAAGCTCGCGCGGCAAGCGGCGGGGGCGCTTCGAAGCTCAGGGCAGGCAAGCTCCCGCGCTCCACGAGGTAGCGCGAGTTTCTTTCCGCAGAATTGGGATCGGTAAGGGAAATGTCAGCGGCGAAGAGCCGGGCTGCGGGCCGGTTTCAAATCGCCTCGAGGCAGATTTCGTGCCAGGTTCCGACGCTTTGCTCGAGTTCGTAGAGCACGTCTCCGCCGTGGTAGAAGCCGACTTTACGGACGACGTCGGTCCGACCGGCCATAGCGATCTGATCGGCGGAAATGGGATGGTGAAATTCCCACTCCGCCTTGAACTTCTCGAGGTAGGCCTGATCCTTGATGCGAATCCAGGTGCCGACGGGAAATTTTTCTTTGTACGCCTTTGGGCGGGTTTCGCGAGGTTTGTCCGCCATAGCGCTCTCACGCGGTGCGGCGCTGCGGGAAGGATGCGGCGACGAGTGCGTGTCCCCACTGAAATCCGGCGCGCCAGACGAGCCACGGCGATTCGGGGCCGGAGGCTTTGGCGAGGAATTCGTCGAGACGCGTCTTGCGGGTGGCGGCGATATTTTCGAGCCACTTGGCGAGCGCGGCTGCGTCGAGTCTGGCCGATTCCTTGCGTAGGCGCCCGCGCAGCACGTCGAGATCGTGGACGTCGCCGAGCTGATCCTGCATCACCTTGAGGTCGGCGGCCCATACCGCGTAGCGCTCCGGCAGGAAATTTTCGACGATGTAGCGAAATTCCTTCAGGCCGATGCGCAGGCGATGCCAGGCCACGGCGCTGCGGCGTTTGCGAGCCTGCTGGTAGAGCTCGACGGCTTCATTGAGCTTTCCGAGCGCCAGCCGCTGGAACACGACGCTGCCCGAAGGGAAAAACTCGGCTTTCGCGGGCAGCTTGCGCGCGAGCCTCTTCCATTCCTTGCGGTCGAATGCGTCGAGCGCCTTTGCGGCGACTTCGCGCTGTTTTCTTTCTTCCGCGCCGAGGATGCGAAGCATGTGCCTGCGCACGGGATCGCCCGCCGAGCCGAGCTTCTTGAGCCACTCGCGCTGCACCTGCGTATCGCGAAGGTCGCCGAGCCCGTGAAAGATGGCGCGGCTGGCCTTCTTGAGCTTGCGCCAGCCGGAGCTGGGGCTCACTTCGCTCAACGCCTCGGCCATGGTGCGGCAGCGGCGCAGAGCCACGCGCAGGTCGTGGACCTCGTCGGCGTCCCAGTGCGGCTCGATCGCCGCCGATTTCTCGAGCACGCGCTGCATCCAGACGTCAAGGCCAGCACGTTTCTTGGAAATAGTTTGAGGTAAAGAAACTGTGACCGCCATGGAAAACGCCCAGTTGATTCGGTAGGCCCGCTGAAGCGCCAGTGTAGCGCCCCCGGGCCGATTTTTCCAGCAAGGTCCGGGTCGGATCCTCCGTTTGATTTTCCTGCGAGGCCGGGGGTAGCCTGCCGACTTGGGCGTTTTGGACTGGCGGCGCGATGGCTGGGCAAGGAGGCAAACATGCGTCTGATACCGGGAGAAATCGAGGCACACTACCGGCAAGCGGAGGAGTCGCAACGGCTCTCGAACGAGTGGGGCGAACTCGAGCGAGTAAGGACCGAGGCAATCCTCGCTCGACATCTGCCCCCGCCGCCTGCGGTGATTCTCGACGTCGGCGGAGCAGTGGGAGCCTACGCTTTCCCGCTGGCCAAACAGGGCTACGAGGTTCATCTGATTGATCCTGTGGATCTCCACCTGGAGCAGGCGCGGTCTTATGCGACATCGTCCGGAATTGCCCTGGCTTCGATCGCGCGGGGCGATGCGCGCCATTTGGATCGGCCGGCGAACAGCGCCGATGCCGTCCTGCTGCTGGGGCCGCTGTACCATCTCGTGGAACGCTCGGATCGTCTCAGAGCGCTTCTCGAGGCGCGGCGCGTCCTTCGGCCCGGCGGGGTTGTCCTAGCCGCTTCGATCTCTCGTTTCGCCTCGCTGATCGATGGGCTATCTCGCGGTTTCTTTCGGGATGCGGATTTCCGGAAGATCGTAGAAGCAGATCTGTCCCACGGTGTGCACCGTAACCCGACGAACGAGCTTGCGTATTTCACCACCGCTTACTTTCATCGCCCTGAAGAGCTGGCAACCGAAACCCGCGACGCCGGCTTTTCGAATGTGCAGATACAGGCGATCGAAGGTCCCGCGTGGAGCGCAGGCCGGTTCCGCGAGGTGTGGGAGGACCCGGAACAGCGGCGGAAACTACTTGAGTTCTTGTCGTTAGTTGAAGGCGAACCTTCGATACAGGGCGCAAGCGCGCATGTGATGGCCGTGGCCTTGCGGCCGACTTCGGGTCGAGACGCAGAGCGGGCTAAGAAACGAACGAGCAGCCGACGCGGACGTGGCCGTCGCTCCGCGGGAGCGTGTAGGTCTTGCGCAGGATCACGCGGACCGGCGGCAGGATCGGCACGTGAAGCACGGCGTTGAACTGGGTGGGAATTTCTTCCTCTTTTTCGAAGAGCAAAGCGACGCCGCCGTAACTCAAGTCGATCACCCTAGCGGTTTTCTGGCCGACATCGGTGAGCACGGCATGCGCCTTGGTGCCCGCGAGGGATACGCGCTCCCACTTTCGCCGCTCGGGGTGCGCCGCAGGCGCGGCAGCGGAAGCTGGCGGCGCGGTGGCCGGCGGCGACGGTGGGGAAAGCGGCGTGGGCGCAGGCACAGCGGCCGGCGTGGAAAGCGCGGTCGCGGGCGGCGCGATTTTGGGCGGCGCGGCGGCGCGTTCGCTTTCGCGGGCCGGATGCGACTCGATGGGAACCACGCGCGGCGCGCGGCCCGAACGCTTGAGTTCGTAGAGGCGTTCGTCGGCGATGCGCAGCAAGTCGGACTTTTGATCGCCGTCCTGCGGATGGACTGCGACGCCAAAATCGAGCGTCACGCCGACTTCGAGCTTGAGCGGCGCGACTTCATTTTCGTAAAGCGAGCGCACGCGGCGGCAGAGCGTGACAGCCTGCTCCATATCCGTTTGCGGCAGAAGCAGCGCGAATTCATCGCCGCCGATGCGAAAGGCGAAGTCGGAGGCGCGGAGCGTCTTGCGCAGCGTGGCGGCAGCGACCTCAAGAATATGGTCGCCGCGCAAGTGCCCGTAGCGGTCGTTCACCTCCTTGAGGCGGTGCAGATCGAGGATCACGATCGCCAGGTGCTGGCCGTAGCGCCTCGCGCGATTGAGCTCCTTGTCGCAGTATTCGTCGAAGAGTCGCCGGTTGTAGAGTCCCGTGAGCGGGTCGGTGGCGGCGTTGATCTGGAGCTTCTTCATCTCCTCGTATTCCATGACGATCGGTACGCGGATGAAATTCGTCGAGGAGAGCACGTCGACCAGAGCGGTGGCGAGGGCAACTTTTCGACCCAAACTTTGCGAAAGCTCGCGGCGCCGTTGCAGGATGCGCTGCCAGTAGTCGTTGCTTTGCGCTTCGGGAAGATCGACTTTCGCGATCGTATGGAAGAACTGCCGAAGGAACTGTCCACGCGCCCCATCGTCGAGCCCTTCCAAGGTCTCGACAAGGAGGTCCAGAAACGAGTCGTCGGCCATTGGCTGCGACGCAGGATCGTCGGCGGGCTGGGGCATCAATGAATTCCGAGTCAAAGCGAGCGAATTTCTAGCTTATCCTGGATTCAGGATACCTGCGGGGCGGCATCACTGTAGCACGGCACATTCCAATCTCTGACAAGGAATATAACCCGGGCTCCGGCCGTAAGTCTCTGCCAACACGAAGATTACTGGATATGTGGCGGCCCTTCAAGTTGGAGGGCAAACCGTTGCGGAAAAGGGCTTCCACTTTGTGCTCTTGAGGAGTGTCGGGAAGGGGCCGCGCAACCTGTGGAAAAAAACTCTATCCGATCGGCTTCAGAAACTCGACGCCCACAAGATGTGCTTCGCCGGCTTCCTGTTGCCGCTTCACCTTCGCCTGAATGGGCGGCATGCCGGCGGGAACCAGGCCGGAAGAGATGATCGAGGGAGCTGGGATCGTGAGAGTGATCACGTCGTTGATCGTGAGCGACCGAGGACAGATGAGAAATGCCCCTAGCCCACTGATATCAAGTGTCTTACCAAGCTCTACGAATTGCTCGCCGTGAGCATCGCGGCCGCGGATAAAGAGCGGAACCTGAAGTCGGATCCGGTGAAAACGCCGACGATCATCGTAGGACTGCGGCGAAGTTTTCTGCTGCACGAGGTTTTCTCGAACGCTCATTTGGTACCCGAGTATTAGTACTCAGTTGGACTGCCCGTTCCCTTGCAAGTTCTCGACCCCACCATTCCGCTTCCATAACATCCTCGTTTTCATTTGGATGCGAAGGCGGATCGAAAGGTCCGATCCGCTACGTCCTTTAAAATGTTCCGGTTTGATGCAATTCATTTCCAGGATTGTGCAAACCGTAGGACGCTTTTACCATTGACTCTCTTTTGCGCCTTTGCGAGCATACGAGCCTTCGAGTCCCATCCCACTCGAATCCCAAGAACAAAGGACTTGAGTGGTGTTGTCCGTTTTCGCGTTGCCAGTGGAGGACCGGTTGACCAAAGGCTCGACAGCGGAAAAGCAAGCGCTCGCGCAGCCGAGTTTTCAGCTGGTTGCGAGCTTGCTGGATGCCCTGGATCGACCGTTGCTCGTCTCAGACCGCGCGGGGCAGATTCTTTTTACCAATCTCCACGCCCGCGACGCGCTGGCTGCTCTTTCGTGGAACGCCGCCCCCGACCCCAATCTTTTTCGCGACGTCCTGAATATCGACGGCAAAGGTCTGCTCAGCCGGCTCGAACGCGGGGAGCAGGAGATCACTCTCCCGCTCGAATCGCTGCAGGGAAAAATGCGGGCGCGGGTCCGCTGGCTGCCCGAACCCGACTGGCTTTCGGTGTACCTCGAGCCGTGCCCCGAAGAAGTCTCGGCCGACGAAGCGCAGATGCGCCAGACGGTGCAGGAGCTTTTGCAGGAGCGCGAGATCACGTACCGCAATCTTCTGGCCGCGTACCTTCGATTGCAGGAAGCGAACCGACAGAAAACGGTGCTGCTCGGCTCCGCGGCCCACGAGCTGAAGACTCCGCTCGCCGTGATGAAGGGCTACTACGATCTGCTGCTTTCCGGCTCGCTCGGCAAGCTCAGTGAACGTCAACGGGAGATTTTGCGCGAATCGAAAGAGAGCTGCGACCGCCTGGTGCGTCTCGTTTCGATGTTCCTCAATTATTCGGCGCTCGAGAGCGGCAAGCTCGTCCTGCAGCTGTGCGAAAACGATCTTCGCGATTGCATCAACGATCTCGCCAGCCGCTGGCAGGACGCGTTCAAGCGGGCCGGGGTGCGTCTCGACGTGCAGGTCCATCCCGATCTTCCGGTGTTCAAGTTCGATTACCAGAAGGTGCAGCAGTGCATCTTCAACCTGATGGACAACGCCTTGAAACACACGCCGGAGTCGGGTTTGGTCACGCTCCGGGCCCAGCCCCATTTTTGGGAGCGGCGCGTTTCGGACACGTCTCCGGCCGAGGATCGGCGCCGCGGCGCCGGCATGAAGCAGAACAGCGTGCTCGTCTCGGTTACGGACACCGGCAACGGGATCGCCGCCGAATTCCATCAGGAGATCTTCGAGGAATTCGTCCGGGTCGATCCTTCGTCATCCGGCATGGGCCTGGGATTGGCGATCACGAAGCGGCTCATCCAGGCGCATCGCGGGAAAATCTGGGTGGATAGCGAAGCGGGCCGCGGAAGCTCTTTCTCCTTCCTGCTGCCCACGGATGTGGAATAGGAGGAGCGGGACAGACTCTCGCTCTCATAGGAATGCAGATGGCACAAAAAGAAAAGATCCTGATCGTCGATGACGAGCCAAGTATTCGCAAATACCTGCAGACGCTGCTGGAGGTGGACGGTTTCGAGGTAGAGGCCGTCACCAGCGGCAAGGAGGCGCTGACGCGCGTCGGCGAGGGCGAGCGCCCGGACCTGATCATCCTGGACGTGCTCATGCCCGAGATCGACGGTCTCGAGACGCTGCGGCAGCTTATGCAGATGGATCGCTCGCTTAACGTCCTGATGCTCTCGTGCTCGAATGAAGTGACGACGGTCGTCGAAGCCATCCGTTTGGGCGCGCTCGATTACCTGACGAAGCCCTTCGAAAAGCCCGAGCTCGACGCCGCATTTCTGAAGTGCCGCCAGAAGAAAGACCTGCGCAGCGAAAACAAGGCGTTGCGCGAGTATTGCGAAACACTCACCGAGGATATTTCGTTCCTCGCGGCCAGCCCGCAGATGCTGAAGATTCGGCAGCAAATTCTGCAGATCGCGCCCGTAGACGTGCCGGTTTTCATCAGCGGCGAAAGCGGCGTCGGCAAGGAAGTCGTCGCGCGAATGATTCACCTCCGCTCGCTGCGCCGCCAGCAGGCCTTTGTCAAGGTGAATTGCGCGGCTCTGCCCGGCGAGCTTCTCGAATCGGAGCTTTTCGGTTACGAGCAGGGAGCTTTCACCGGGGCGGTACGCTCCAAGCCCGGAAAATTCGAGTTGGCGAACAAGGGCACCATTTTCCTCGACGAAATCGCCGAGATGAGCCCGCACCTGCAGGCCAAACTGCTGCACGTGCTGCAGGATGGGCAGTATTCGCGTCTTGGCGCCCGCGCCGTCGTCAATGTCGACGTCCGCGTGCTCGCGGCCACCAACATGGACGTGAAGGAAGCCATGCGTTCCGGACGCTTCCGCGAGGATCTCTACTACCGCCTCAACGTGCTTTCGATTCACATTCCACCGCTGCGCGAGCGGACAGCGGAAATTCCGCTGCTCTTCCGCCATTTCCTGGCGAAGTACAGCGAGAAGTATCAGAAGGCCGCGCCCGAGCCCTCGAAGCACTTGCTCGAAGCGGCGCTGCGCTATCCGTGGCCGGGGAACCTGCGCGAGCTCGAGAACTTCGTCAAGCGCTACGTGATCCTCGAGGACGACGAAGGCAGCTTCCGCGAGCTGCTCGAGATGACCGGGCAGCAGCAGCGCGTGATTCCGCGCGAGGAGGCGGCTCCGCCGAAGGAACAGGGCCTCAAGGCACTCGTGCGCGGCTTGAAGGACGAAGCTGAAATGGAAGCGATCGCCGACGCGCTCGACAAAACAAACTGGTGCCGCAAGGATGCCGCGCGCATGCTCGGCATCAGCTACAAGGCGCTGCTCTACAAGATGCGGGCGTTCAATCTAGATTCAGGCCGAGGCTCGCGCCGCGCCGCCGCTGCCGCCAAGGATGCGGCAGCAAAAGGGAACGCTCCCAAAGAGGCGGTGCCAGCGGTGGTCCGCACGTCGTAGGACCGCCGCGGCCGGCAAGAGCTCTTTCCCGCAGCAAGACGTCGCCGCTTGTGAGTCGCTTCTGCAAATCACCGCTCGATTGCGTAACAGTCCTGGTACGCAGGCCAAGAGTTGCGGCAAATAGTTGCATATCTTGAGCACACACATTGAAATACCACTACACTTTTGCCCTTGCATTGTTCTAGTATTCCGCTCCGACACAGGCACCGTGCAGCCCTCTCCTTGGTGCGAATGGGGTCATGGTGGTTACATGACGCACGAAGGAGCCCGTTGTCGCGAAAGGGGTTGCTGCTCGGGTCTGTTCGGGCAGTAGGCACAGGCTTCCCAACGGCTGGCGCGAACTCTGGAATATGGCTTTGGTATAACGATTGCTCCCCCTTGACGGGGAGCTGTGTACCTCAATCTCAACTTCGAAGGAGCAGTACGGATGACGGAACGTCGTATGGCCCGCCGGTACGATCTGTCGCTTCCGGTCAACGTCCGCCTGCCAATCAATCGCGAGCCGAGGTCTCACAGCGGTCAGACGCGGGACATTTCCACTCGCGGTGTCTATTTCACCGTCGAAAAAGATCTCGCACCGGGAACGGAGCTGGATTTCACGCTCACGCTGCCGGCTGAGATCACGCGAGGCACGGAAGTTTTTGTCCGCGCCCACGGGCGAGTTGTCCGCGTCGACAAGCGCTCTTCGACTGATGACCAAGAGCCGATCGGCATCGCCGCCGTGATCGAACGGTACGACATCATCCGCGGCGAGGCTTCTTCGCGAAGCTGAACCCTCGGCGCGACGGCGGCCTCGGCTGGCCGCTCGGCCTTTCCCGGGTTTGTTTCCGTGTTTTTCCGCCGCTATTCTCGAGACCATTATCTAATGACCCACAGGCACTGAGATTTCGTCCGGGCCCCCAAGGCTGTCAGGTACCGGTACTAGAACGAAAGTTGGAAACGCCCTTCCCCAAAGTTCCAATGATTTTCAGCGTTCGACATGTATGAACCAGCTTGGACCATATTCCCGCCGTACCATAATTTGCTGGGCCTGCGCGTGGAAAGCCCTGTGAAATCGGGCGATTCGCGTGCTTCTCGGGAGGCGGTCTTGCACGCAGCCGCCCCGGACCTTTGGCGTCTCGTGTGCAACGTACTTCCCACCAAATGGCCTCTGCCGCTCCTATTCGAACCGAGACGGTTGCGCGTGCCCTGGAGGTCCCGCCGGAGCACATTTACTTCGGCCCCTCGGCGGCCATGCAGGCCGTCCGGCAAAGGGTCGAGCGGGCTGCGGGCCTGAACGTACCGATCCTCGTTCTCGGCGAGAGCGGTACGGGAAAAGAAGTTCTCGCGCGGTTCATACACGGTCAGTCGCCCTGGCGGAGCGGGCCGTTCATCAAAGTGAACTGCCCGGCAATCCCCGGTACGCTCATCGAAAGTGAGCTTTTCGGTTTTCAAAAGGGCGCGTTCACCGGCGCGCATGCGGATAAGCCCGGCCGCATGGAACTAGCACAGGGCGGCACGCTGTTCATGGACGAGATTGCTGAAATCGATGCGAGCCTGCAGGCGAAGCTGCTGCACGTCCTGCAGGACGGCCACTTCACGCGCATCGGCGGGCACGACGAGAAGCGCCTGGATGCGCGCGTGATCTGCGCCACCAACCGGCAACTGCACAAGGAAATCGAAATGGGCAGCTTCCGATCCGATCTCTTCTATCGCATCAACGTCATCAGCATTACGCTCCCGCCGCTTCGGGAGCGCCGCCAGGATATCCCGTACCTGGCCGAGTACCTTCGCGGAGTGTTCAATCGCCGCTTTCAGCGTGAAGCCACGTCGCTCTCGAAGGAAACGATCCATCTGCTCCAGCAGCGCGAGTGGCCGGGTAACGTTCGCGAGCTTGAAAACTGCATCGCGCGCTACGTCGTCTTGGGTTCGGAAGACTCGTTCTACGCCGAGCGCACCGAGCGTGCGCCGGCGCCCTACAGTTACGAAACGACGCCTGACGGCAATATCCCGCTTAAGCGTATCGCCCAGGAAGCGACGCGACGCATGGAGCGCGACCTGATCCTGAAGGTCCTACAGCAGAATCAGTGGAACCGCCGCAAGGCCGCCGAGATCCTGAAAATCAGTTACCGCGCGCTTCTCTACAAAGTTCGCCAGGCGGGGCTCCCGGCTAAGCGCCCGCGCCGCAATCTCGAGACCGAATCGAACTGATCCCGGACTCCGCCGCAAACTTTTCCCCGTAGCCTTCACGTAGATAGGACTGCACTTGCTCACCCGTGTCTGGTATGAAATTGTGCGTTGCGTCCGCCTTGCCCCTGCTTGCCAATTCCGTTAGCCTCATTTCAGGTACGGGGCAATGTCCAAGAACAACGGCAAGTCGAGCCTCAAGGTCTGCCTTCTTTCGCCGCACCCGATGGTGCTCGACGAATTCCAGCGCCTGCTTGAAGACTCCGGATTTCACATCACGTCGAAGCAACTCGATTCCATGCTGGCGCCTGACCTGCGGAACCTCGATCTGCCCAAGGCAGCCGTCTACGTCGTGGACGCGCACGCTGCCCGACAAGCCACCGGCGCCCTGCTCGGTAATATCCTCGATCAAAACGCTGGGGCGCGCCTGCTCGTCGTGGGCGACAAGCTAAAGGAAACCGAAAGCCACGCCCTGCTG
>Ga0335073_10013458_pt1 | contig 11467 bp, 7 predicted proteins | sample Lox_Sample_22_FD_207093 | JGI IMG/M metagenome (GOLD analysis project Ga0335073, IMG submission 207093) | Soil microbial communities from Loxahatchee National Wildlife Refuge, Florida, United States - Lox_Sample_2.2 | ecosystem: Environmental > Terrestrial > Soil > Wetlands | place: USA: Florida... | reverse complement strand
GTAGCCGCTCGCTGGGTGCTGGAGGCCCAGGCCGGCGCGCCTCCTGACACGGTCGCCGCGGAACTGGAGGTTGGTGCCGACTTCCACTTCGCGGTGCACAATGCGGCCGGCATCGTCTCGGTCCAGGAGGGGATCAGCGTGACCGAGGCGCTCGTCCGCTTGCGGGCGTTCGCGTTCGGCAGCGATCGCCTGCTCGCTGAAGTGGCGCGGGATGTCATCGCCCGCAGGCTCCGGATGCAATGACTCCCGCTCGCCCGCTACGCCGGCGGGACGGGTGGTTACTAGCATGGTGCTGCGGCCTGGGCCCAGGTCCGGTACTCGTCGGCCCTGACGGGCCGCCGGGCCTCGGGAAGGTGAGTGGAGATGACCCGGGAAGCCGACGTGGTCAAGTCACTGGTCGAGATGGCCGACACCCTGGTCGACGACTATGACGTTGTCGACATGCTGACCGGCCTCACAGGCCGGTGCGTCAGTCTCCTGGGCGTCTCCGCCGCCGGGGTGATGCTGGCTTCCCCGGCGGGCGGCCTGGGGCTGGTGGCCTCCTCCAGCGAGGCGATGCGCCTGCTGGAGCTGTTCGAGCTCCAGGCCCAGGAAGGCCCTTGCCTGGACGCCTTCCGCACTGGCGAGCCCGTCGAGCACGAGAACCTGCGGGCCGGGGCGGGCCGATGGCCGCTGTTCTCCGCCGCCGCCTGCCAGGCCGGCTTCGCCTCGGCGGTGGCCCTGCCGTTGCGGCTGCGGGAGGTAATCCTCGGCGCGCTGAACCTGCTCAGCGTCGCCGATGTCCCGATGGCCGAGGCGGACGTCATCGTCGTCCGGGCCTTCGCTGATCTCGCCGCCCTCAGCATCGCCCAGCATCGTGCTAGCGCCGAGGCCCAGCGCCTGAACGAGCAGCTGTCCGCTGCCCTGACCAGCCGCGTGGTGATAGAGCAGGCTAAGGGCGTGATCTCTGAACGCGCCGGCATCGATCTGGCCGAGGCCTTCTCCCGGCTTCGGGCCTACGCCCGCAACGGCAATCTCCGCCTCACCGATGTTGCCCGGGCCGCCGTCGACGGGACTCTCGACCCGTTCGCGTGGGCTCCCCGCCCGTCAACCCCCCCGTGACAGCACAAGCAGCTGACGGGCTTCCCTTGGACCCGGGCCGTCGCAGCTGACTAGCACGCCGGTGGCGATCTGCCGGGCGGCGTGCGGCTTGCGCATGACAGTGGCCACCCACGGGCTCAGGCGGGTGCGGCCTGCTGGTCGTCGCCCCCCGATGAAGCCGAAGAGCCAGGGTGAGCAGACTTGCCGACGCTGTTGAGGTGGCGCAGCGCGTCGGCATAGGAGCTGACCAGGCTGCTCTGGCAGTAGGGCAGGTCCCGCTGCAGGCAGAATTCCCTGACCAGGGGCTGGGCGTGCCGCAGGTTGGGCCTGGGCATGGAGGGGAACAGATGATGTTCGATCTGGTAGTTCAGGCTGCCTAGGGCGACGTCGGTGATCCGGCCGCCCCGCACGTTACGCGAGGTGAGTACCTGCCGGTCCAGGAAGCTGCTGCGGTCGGAGGCGCCCAGGATGGGCATGCCTTTGTGGTTGGGCGCGAACGAGGAGCCCAGATACAGACCGAACAGACCCTGCTGCGCCAGGATGAACACCACTGCCTTGACGGGCGAAAGGACCAGGAACACCGCGCTGAGGTAGCCCACCACGTGGACGGAGAGCAATCCGGTCTCCCATGCCCTGTAACGGGGGGCCCGGCCGGCCAGCGCGCGAATGCTCGCCACGTGCACGCTGAACGCCTCGCCGAGCAGCATCGGGAAGAACAGGTACGCCTGGAAGCGGATGGCCAGCCGGGACAGGCCCCAGCGGGCGCGCGCCTGGGATTCGGTGAAGGCCAGCACGCTGATCGTGATGTCGGGGTCCGCGCCTTGCTGGTTGGGGTGGGCGTGGTGCCGGTTGTGCTTGCCGACCCACCAGCCGTAACTCAGCCCGATGCCAAGGTTGCCGTGCAGGATGCCGACGATGTAGTTGGCCCGTCGGGAGCGGAGGATCTGCCGGTGCCCGGCGTCGTGGCCCAGGAAGCCAACCTGGGTGAACATGACCGCCAGGAACACCGCTACCGCAAGCTGCCACCACGAGTCGCCCACCACGACGAAAACGGCCCACCCGGCGGCGAACAGCACGGTGGTGACCGTGATCTTCCAGGCGTAGTACCACGGGCGCCGGTCCAGCAGCCCTGCCCGCCTGATCTGCCGGGACAACTCGGCATATTCGCTGCCCCGCGGCGGGGATGAGGATTGCGGTTCTCGCGCCTGCCGTGGCAGGGCAGCCCCCGCGTCGAGGGATCGCACCAGGAAACTCCTAGGAAGCACATCGGTCCGGTGATGCGCCGCCAGGGTCCTGAGCGGCGGTAACGGGCCCAGCGTTCGTGGGATGAGAACGCCGCTGGCCCGATGGATACCTGCGTTAACGATAACCCGGCTTGTGTGACGGCCGGGTGGAGGAGTGAGCCTGCCTGGCTCGTGGCCGCCGCTCCGTGGTCGCGGAGCCGGACCTGGTGGCCGAGCCCGGGCGAGCAGGCCTGGATATTCGTGCTCACCTGGTATTTCCCAGCGCCGGTTGCCCGGCCCGGCGCGAACTTCCACACGGTGACCCGGACACGTCCGGTGTCGATGAGAACTGCCGACTCGGCTTGCTCCACGCAGGCTCCTCCCAGGAGGCTGGCAGCGGCGGCTGGCTTCGCCTGTTGCCGTCGTCCTAGCACATAAAGCGGAGGTTACGGATGCACCTGACGCCTAGAGAACTGGATCGCCTCACGATTTTCAGTGCCGCCGAGTTGGCCAGGCGCCGCCGGTCGCGCGGGCGCCGGCTGAACGTCCCCGAGACGATCGCGGTCATCTGCGATGAGGTGCTCGAGGCGGCGTGGGATGGCGCGAGCCTGGCGGAAGTGATCGAGCACGGCCGATCGGTGCTGGGGCCAGGCGACGTGATGAACGGCGTGCGCGAGGTTGTCCGGCATGTGGAGATCGAGGCCTTGTTCCCGAGCGGCACCGCGCTGGTAGCGATCGATGATCCGGTGGGTGCGCCCTCGCCGGAACAGGGCGCTGCAGGGCCTGGCGCCGTGCGGACACTGGAGGGGAGTGTCGTGGTGAACCCGGGCCGGGCCACGGCGGAACTGGACGTGGCGAATGGCAGCGAGGAAACGGTGTTCGTGTCGTCGCACTACCACTTTTTCGAGGCCAATGCAGCGCTGAGGTTCGACCGTTCGCAGGCGCTTGGCATGCGACTGGATATCCCCGCGGGAACTGCGGTCGGGTGGGGTCCCGGGGAACGCCGCCGGGTACGCCTGGTGGCGCTGGCCGGACGCGGTGTGGCGTACGGGTTCCGCGGACTTGTCCAGGGAACTGCGAGCGGGGGCCGGGAAGCGACGAGCGGGGGCCGGGAAGGCACGACGGGCGGGGGACCGGGTCGTGCGTGAGATAGGGCGACGTGAGTACGCGGCTCTGTATGGCCCGACCGCGGGGGACCGGATGCGGCTGGGGGACACCGGCCTGGAAGTACAAATCCAGAGTGACGACACGTCGTACGGGGACGAGATCCTGTGCGGCTGCGGGAAAACTATGCGCGACGGCATGCTCGCGACCAGCAAGCCAGCCGCCGACAGCCGCCTGGACATGCTCGTCAGCAATGTCGTGGTCATCGACCCGGTGCTGGGGATGCGCAAGACCAACATCGGGATCAAGGACGGGAAGATCGTCGGGGTCGGCCGGGCTGGGAACCCTGACGTCGTCGACGACGTGGACCTGATCATCGACGCGCACACGGCCCTGGTCCCGGGGGAGGGCCTGATCGCGACGCCCGGCATCATCGACTCCCACGTGCACCTGTCGTCGCCGGCGCTCCTAGATGTGGCGCTGTCGACGGGCGTGACGACGGTGGTGGGGATGGGCCTGGGCGGGGTGTGGGACGTGGGGGTCAACCCCGAGCGCAACCTCGAAACCATGATGAAAGCCTGGCGGGACATCCCGCTGAACGTCGCCTTCCTGGCCCGAGGCAGCGCCAGCCACCCGGCGCTGCTCGAACGCGCACTGGCGGCCGGGGCGTCCGGGTTCAAGGTGCACGAGGACTTCGGCGCCTACCCCGCGATCGTGGACACCTGCCTTGGCGTCGCGGAGGACGCCGACGTTGCCGTCGCGCTGCACACCGACTCGCTGAACGAGGCGGGCATGCTCGCCGACACCCTGGCCGCCGTCGCGGGCCGCGCCGTGCACGCGTATCACATCGAGGGAAGCGGCGGCGGGCACCCGCGGCTGCTCGAGCTGGTGAGCCAGGCGCACGTGATCGGGTCCTCGACCACGCCCACCCTTCCCTTCGGCGTCAACACGCTCGGCGAGCTGGTCCCGATGACCATGACCGTGCACCGGCAGAATCCGGCGGTGGATGCCGACGTGGCGGTGTCCCGGGGCCGGGTCCGGTCGGCCACCATCGAGGCCGAGAACCTCCTGCACGACCTGGGGGCGATCCCCGTCATCAACTCCGACTCCATGGGCATGGGCCGGATCGGCGAGCTCGTGCGCCGCACCTGGCAGCTGGCCAGCCGCCGCCTGGACGACAACGGCGCGGCCGCGTCGGCCGGCGACCCGCCGCGGGAAAGCCGCGCAGCACAGGCGCCCGCCCTAGGCCAGCACGGCGCGGACAACGAACGGGTGCTGCGGTATCTGGCCAAGCTGACTATCAACCCCGCGCTGGCCCACGGCCTGGCTGACCACATCGGCTCCCTCGAGCCGGGCAAGCTGGCCGACGTGGTGCTGTGGCATCCGGCGTTCTTCGGCACCAAACCCGAACTCGTGCTGAAGTCCGGCTTCGTGGCCTGGGGAGTCAGCGGCGACGGAGCCGGATCAACCCGGCTCGGGCAGCCACGCAAGTACCGGCCTTATTTCGGAGGCCTCGGGGACGCACCCGCCAGCCTCGCAGCCGTCTTCGTCGCCGCGTCCGCGCTGGAGCACGGCCTCGCGCAAAAGCTTCCCGGCAGGCGGCTGCTCGCGGTGCGCGGAACCCGGCACATCCGGCGCACCGACATGCTGCACAACACCGCCACCCCGCGAGTGGAGGTGCCGGCAGACGGGAGCGCCGTCCGCGTCAACGGCGCCGCCGTGCATGTAGACCCGGTCACCTGGGTGCCGCTCGGGCAGCTGTACCACCTGGCATAGGACTGATGATCCGGCGGGACGGGAGCTGGAAGCCCTGGCCGGTGAGGTGTGACAAGTGTCCACTTCGACCCCGATGCCTGGGAGGACTTCCTCTTCTGGCTTGGCGCGGACAGGAAGATGGCCAGGCGGATCACCAGGTTAATCGGCGAGATCCAGCGCGACCCCTTCGCCGGTATTGGGAAGCCCGAACCGCTGAAGGGCGACCTGTCCGGATACTGGTCCCGCCGGATCGATGACGAGCACCGCTTGGTGTACGGGCTGACGACAAGGAAGTGAAGATCCTCAAGGCCCGCTACCAGTACGGCAACGATGAAAGCCTGGATGGCCAGCGAGCCGCCTGCTTTCTGTCGGTAGCGTCCGGCAGGATGTGACGGTGGCAATCGGAGCCCCTCGGCTGGTGCATGGCCAAGGCGAACCACAGCCGTTCACGCACCTGAGCGTCCGGAACGCCGACCTGTACCGGAGCGTGCTGCGTACCTTCGCGCGGGCGAAGGAGCGCTTCATCGTGCATCTGCGACCGGAGGACGTCGCCGCCGAACTGCGCATCGATGCCGACGAGCAGCTCACCCTGGCCCTGGAGCAGCTCGTGACGTGGGGAAACCTGCGCGCGGATGTGGATACCAGCCGGGTGACCACGGTGGAGGACTTCCACCGCAAGCGATGCCTTTACCAGCTCACCAGCGCCGGGCAGGCGGCCGAGCAGGCCATCGCCTTCTACGAGGAAGCCATCGGCCGGCGCGGGCAGCTCCAGTCCGTCGCTCTGGCCGACATCGCCGACCGGCTGCGGTCGCTGCGGGCCCTTGCCGCGGACCATGACCCCGATCCGGCCAAGGTTCACCTGCTGCTGCTGTCCGTGGCGGAGCGGTTCTCCTCCCTGGCCGACAACGCGCAGGCGTTCATGTCCGCGCTGCGGCGCGCGATCGACTTTTCCGACGGGGACGTCGACGGCTTCCTCGCGTACAAGGAACGGCTGATCGACTACATCAACAGGTTCATCGCGGACCTGGCTAACTCTGGCGCCCAGATCGCGGTGCTGCTCAGCGAGCTGGAAGCCATCGGTCACGACCGGCTGCTCGAGCTCGCCGCGCGGCGGGAGGCGGCTGACGCGGTCCCCGAGGGCACGGACGCCGCCGAGTCCCTGGCCAGGGCGGAAAAACAGGCGCTGGATGGGTGGCGGAACCGGTGGCGCGGGCTGGATGACTGGTTCACGTCACGGGACGCGGGGCACCCGTCGCAGGCCCGGCTGCTACGGCAGGCTGCCGTCACGGCGATCAAGCAGCTCATCGACATGGTGGGCTTGCTGAACGAGCGGCGCTCGGGGCGTTCAGACCGTTCGGCGGATTTCCGGGCGCTGGCCCGGTGGTTTGCCGAGGCGCCGGACGACGACGCGGCCCACCGACTGTGGCGGGCTGCATTCGGCCTGTGCCCGGCACGGCACCTGTCGGTTACCGGCGAGACCGCCGATGCCTGGCAGGACCTTCCGGCGGGGACGGCGTGGCGAGACGCGCCGCCCATTCACATATCCCCGCAGCTCAGGAGGACCGGGGCCTACGAGCGACGCGGCAAGCCCAGCCAGGTGCGGGACAGGTCAGCGGAGCGGGACTTGCTGCGCAGGCAGGCGGAGCGCGAGGCGGCCGAGACCGCCGCGGCCCGGCGGCGTCTGTGCACGGCCGGCCCGACGCTGCTGTCCGACCTCGGCATCCTGGACCCTCAGGCGTTCCGGCTCTTCCTGGCGCTGCTGGGCGACGCGCTGGCGGTCCGCACGCCAGGTGACACCGAAGTGAAGACCGTAACGAGCGACGGCACGCTGGAGATTCGGCTCTCGCTGGTCCCGGATGGCGGAACGGCGACGATCCACACCCTCGACGGCACGCTTACCGGCCCGGAGCACATCATCGAGATCTCGGACCTGGCGCCATGAGGGCGTCATGATCCCCGCTGAGGAGCAGGCACAGCGCCGGGCCGCGCTGCGCGCCTTGCTGGCCAGGCCCTTGCTGGCTGCCGACACCGACGGCGAAGCGCTGGTCCTGGTCCGGCGGCACCTGACCGAGCTGCGGGACTGGCTGAACCGGGAGACCGGATGGCGGCTCGTCGCGGACTCGGAGACGGCCCGGCTGTTCAAGACGGCCGCGACGCTGTCGGACGCGTCTCACCCCGCGCGGGGGCACAACAAGGAGCCGTTCGGCCGGCGCCGGTACGTCACCTTGTGCCTGGCCTTGTCGGCACTCGCCCGGGCCGACGCGCAGACCACGCTCGGCAGCCTCGCCGACGACGTGCTGACGGCCGCCGCCGAGCCCGAACTGGCCACCGCGGGGTTCACGCTGACCCTGGACAACCGGGCGGACCGGTCCGACCTGGTCGCGGTGGTCCGGCTGCTGCTTGGCTGGGGAGTCCTGAACCGGGTCGCCGGCGACGAGGACGCCTTCTTGTCCGCCGGGACCGATGTGCTGTACGACGTGCGCAGGCCGGTGCTGGGCGTGCTGCTGTCCGGCCTCCGCGGACCGTCCACGGTGACCGCCGGGACGTTCCCCGGGCGGCTCGCGGAGCTGACCGCGGAACCGGTCGCCGAGAGCGACGAACTGCGCAATCAGGCCCTGCGCAGGCGGCTCACCCGGCGGCTGCTTGACGACCCGGTCGTGTACTACGACGAGCTCGACGAGGACGAGCACGCGTACCTGCTGTCTCAGCGGCACGCGATCACGCGGCGGATAGCGGCGGCCACCGGGCTGATCCCCGAGATGCGCGCCGAGGGAATCGCCATGGTCGACCCCGAGGACGAGCTGACCGACGTGCGGATGCCCGAGCAGCGCACCGACGGGCACGTCACGCTGCTGGTGGCTGAGTACCTCGCGAACCGCGAGCAGGCCACGCTGGACGCGCTGCACGCCTTCGTCCGGCAGGCGGCCGCCGAGCATGCCGTTTACTGGCGCAAGGGCGTGACGGAGCCAGGCGCGGAAACCGAGCTGCTGGCCATCGCGCTGGAGAAGCTGTCGGCGCTCCGCCTCGTGGAACTGGACGGGCCGACGGTCCGCAGTCGGCCGGCGATCGCGCGCTTCGCCCTGGCCGAGCCGACCATCCGGGAGACGAGAAAGGCACCAGCCGATGCTGCCAGCGCCCTGTTCTGACCGGTGGAAGCCGCTGCGCGCGGGGCTGGTCGACCTGTTCTACTACGACGCCGAGGAGTTCTGGTTCCACGACGGTCGGCTGCTGCTCCGGGGCAACAACGGGACCGGCAAGTCCAAGGTGCTCGCGCTGACGCTGCCGTTCCTGCTGGACGGTGAGCTGGCCCCGCACCGGGTGGAGCCCGACGGCGACCGGCAGAAGAAGATGGAATGGAACCTGCTGCTCGGCGGCAAGCATCCCAATTCAGAGCGCCTCGGGTACACGTGGCTCGAATTCGGCCGCCGCACCGCCGATGGGAGCCCCGAGTTCCGCACCATCGGGTGCGGGCTGAAAGCCGTCGCGGGCCGCGGCATCGCGCGGCACTGGTTCTTCGTGACGACGCAGCGCATCGGCGAGCACTTCCACCTGCTGCCCGCCAGCCGCGTACCACTCACCCGGGAAAAGCTGCGCGAGGAAATCGACGGACACGGGCTGATCTACGACCGGGCCGGCGACTACCGGCGAGCCGTGGATGAGGCCTTGTTCGGGCTGGGCGAGCACCGCTACGAGTCCCTGATCAACCTGCTGATCCAGCTCCGGCAGCCGCAGCTCTCCAAGCGGCCGGACGAGAAGCTGCTGTCCCGCGCGCTCACTGAGGCGTTGCCGCCGCTCAGCCCGGGCCTGGTCACCACGGTGGCCGAGGCGTTCCGCGGTCTGGACGAGGAACGTAGCGCACTGCGGGGCCTGCAGGAGGCCCGCCAGGCGGCGGACGACTTCCTGCGCTACTACAGCAGGTACGCGATGGTCGCGGCCAAGCGGAAGGCCGCGGGACCGCGGCAGGCGCAGAGCCGCTACGAGCAGCTCGGCCGGGAACTGGCCGCGGCAGACGAGGCGTTCACGGCCGCGGACTCGCAGCTGCGGGCGGCGCGTGAAGATCTAGAGGGTCTCGAGCAGCGGCGGATTCAGCTAGACGCCCGGCGCGAGGCGCTGCAACAGGATCCCGCGATGCGGGACGCCGAGCGGCTTGAGCAGATGCTCGGCGAGGCCGAGCGCCGGGACAAGACGGCGCGGATCAGGGAGCACGACCGTGACCGGCTGGCCGCCGAGGTGCGGAGCCGCGGCGTCCGGGCCGACGAGGCGGCGGCACGGGGGCAGGCGGCCCAGGACATGCTGGAGGGCGCGCAGCGCCAGGCCGAGGCGAGCGCGGGCACAGCCAGGTGCGAGCAGGGTCACCGTGCGGCCGCTGACGGCTGGGAGCAGGATCTGCCGCGTGCCCGGCGACAGACCCAGCAGGTGGCCGACCGCCAGGCGGCTGCCGTGGGACAGCTTGAGGGGCTGCTCGCCGAAGCCGCGGACCGGCACCGGGAGCTGCAGAAGGCCCGGGCCGAGGAGGACCGGCTCACCGCTGAGCTGCAGGCCGCGGCGGAGCGGCTCGCCGGTGCCGAGCAGGAAGCCGCGCGACGAGCGCGCGGCCTGGCCAGCGCCTACCGGTCCTACCTGGCCGGGCTGACCGAGCTCAGGGTCGCCGACCCCGACGACCTGGTGAACGCCCTGGAAGCGTGGGCCGCGACCGGGGACGACGCCAACCCGGCGGTCGCCGTTATCGACGACGCGGCCCGCGCGGCGGGCGCCGAGCTCGGCCGCCTGGAGGCGGGCCTGTCGGCCCGCCGGGCTGCGCACGCCGGGCATGCCGCCGGCCTGGAAGCGGAAATCGAGCGGCTGCAGGCCGGCGGCCATGATGCCCCGCCGGTTCCGCACACGAGGGCGCCCGGCCTTCGGGACGACCGCCCGGGCGCGCCGTTGTGGAAGGTGACCGACTTCGCGCCGGGCGTCCCGGACGGGCACCGGGCCGGGCTCGAGGCCGCACTCGAGGCGGCCGGGATCCTCGACGCCTGGGTCACGCCCGACGGGAACCTCGTCGACGGCGATGTGACCGTGGTGTCCGGGCTCGCTCCGGTGCCCGGCCCGTCGTGCGTGAGCGTGCTGGTCCCGGCGATCGACTCCGGCGATCCCCGGGCGGGGGCCCTGCCGACGGAGGCTGTTGGCGCCGTCCTGGCCGCCATCGGGCTTGGCGGTACCGACGGGACGTGGGTAGCCGCGGACGGCCGCTGGGCGAACGGCGTGCTGAGCGGCGCCTGGCGGAAGGACAGCGCCGGCTACATCGGCGAGGGAGCGCGTGAGGGCGCGCGCCGCGCCAGGATCGCGCGGCTCTCCGAGGAGCTGGCGCAGGAGCGGACAGCGATCAGCGAGCTCGACACGGAGCTGGCCGAATTGGCCGTGCGCCGGGACCGGCTCGCGGGCGAGCATCGCGCGGTGCCGCCGGACGCAGGGGTACGCGAGGCGCACACCGTCGCCGCCGGGGAACGCCGGCGGCGCGGCGAGCTGCGCAACTACCACGCCGCGGCCGTTAGGGTCTCCGAGCAGCGGCAGGAGGAACTCGAGACCGCGCTCGCCCGGGCCGCGGAGTTCGCCCGGGATGTCGGGCTGCCCGCTGAGCCCGGGGAACTCGCCAAGGTCAGGGCCGGGGCGGACGCCTACCGGCTGGCGCTCGCCGGGCTATGGCCGGCCGCCGAGGCGTGGCAGGGGGCGGCCCGCGCTGCGGAAGAACTCGCGGCGGAGCTGGCCGAGAGCCGGGAGCGCCTGGCGGAGGCGACCGACGCCGCGACGACCGCTCGGACTGAGGCGTCGGCTGCTCAGGAGATGCACGAAGCACTTCGGCAGACCGCCGGTACGGCGGTCGACGAGCTGTACCGGCAGCTTGGGGAGGTCCGCCAGGAGATGGAACGGCGAGCCGCGGCCGAGAAGGCCGCGCGTGCCGTCGAGCAGCAGGCACTCGGCGACCGGGGCAAGGCCGAGGGTGCGCGGGACACGCTGCGCGAGCAGATCGACGAGGCAGGGCGGCTCCGGGACGCCGCCGTCGCGGAGTTCCAGTCGTTCGCCGCCACCGGGCTGCTGCGCGTCGCGCTCGAGTCGCTGGAGATTCCCGACCTCACGCAACCGTGGGCGGCCACGCCGGCCGTACTGCTCGCCCGCGCCGTGAACGCCGGGCTGGAATCGACCGACGACGGGGACAGCCCATGGGACCGGATACAGAAACGGGTGACCGAGGAACACAAGCTGCTCGCTGACGCGATGGCCCGGCACGGGCATTCGGCGGGGCTGACGCTGCGTGAGGGCGTCAT
>Ga0335073_10013457_pt1 | contig 11468 bp, 4 predicted proteins | sample Lox_Sample_22_FD_207093 | JGI IMG/M metagenome (GOLD analysis project Ga0335073, IMG submission 207093) | Soil microbial communities from Loxahatchee National Wildlife Refuge, Florida, United States - Lox_Sample_2.2 | ecosystem: Environmental > Terrestrial > Soil > Wetlands | place: USA: Florida... | reverse complement strand
GGGCGCGTAGGTGACCGTCAACCCGCGGATCTCCGCGAGCTTGCTAGACGAGCTCTGAGTCAAAGATGTAACCCCGTTCCATTCTCGCCGCAATGCAACAACGGGGAATCATTACTTCTGTGATTGGCTCACAGTCACTTCTTTGAGGTTCATCCGAACAGGTCAGGATTTTCGAAGGAGAGGAAAGGACTCGAAATAAAGGGAGCGGCTGAAACCATGCAGCCCGAGGGGGTAAAATCTCCAGCACCGCAGAAACGAGAAAATAGATGAATAATCGGTGGGGTGACGCACGGCAAACCTCGCTGCTGTAAATCTTAGATTCCAAATGACCTGGGTACCGCCCATTGACCTGCCGGATGAATTCAATGCCGCGGCATATTTTGTCGATCGGCACATGCGCGAGGGCCGGGGTGATAAGACCGCCATTGAATGCGGCACAGAAAAACTTACTTATGGGCAGCTCTTCGCCGGAGTAAACCAAGCTGGGAATGCATTAAAGAATCTCGGCGTTCGCATCGAAGATCGCGTTTTGCTGCTGATGCTCGATACGCCACGGTTCGCCAGCATCTTTTTTGGCGCGATCAAAATCGGAGCCATACCGGTTCCCGTCAACACCCTTCTCAAGCCTGCCGACTACAGGTATTTGCTCAACAATTCACGAGCGCGCGTAGCCATTGTGAGCCATGCGCTGCTCTCCCTCCTGCACGCCATCCCGCGAAATGAACTGCGTTATCTGGAAACGATTGTGGTGACAGATGGCGAAGCACCGACAGGAACGTTGTCGTTCGATGATCTGATCCGAAGTGTTTCTTCCGAACTTCTGCAGGCCTCGACCGAAAAGGATGACGCCGCCTTCTGGCTTTATTCTTCGGGCAGCACAGGAGCGCCAAAGGCGTGCGTTCATCTGCAGCATGACATGGTCGTTAGCGCGGAGCGTTACGCGAAAGGCATCTTGAGTATCACGGAACAAGATCGCTGTTTTAGCGTCGCCAAGCTTTTCTTTGCCTATGGACTGGGAAACGGGCTGTACTTCGCGCTCTCCGTCGGCGCCACGAGTATTCTGCTGCCTGGGCCACCGCGGCCAGAGAGCGTTTTCGAGATCATTGAAAAGCATCGGCCCACGCTGTTTTTCTCGGTTCCGTCCAACTACGTCAGACTGCTGGCTCACCCGGGGCAATCTGCGCGGGAGTTCGATCTCTCTTCGATCCGCTATGCTGTTTCCGCCGGGGAGGCGCTTCCGGCTTCCGTATTCCGCCGTTTTAAGGAGCGCTTCGGGGTCGATATCCTGGACGGGATCGGCTCAACCGAAGCGCTGCACATGATGATCAGCAATGCTCCCGGCTCGATACGGCCCGGTTCCAGCGGCAAGATTATTCCTGGGTTTGAAGCCAAGATCGTGGATGATAACGACCAAGCACTCGCCCATGGTGAAACTGGGAACCTGCTGGTCAAAGCCGATTCCACGTGCGCCTATTATTGGAATGAGCACGAGAAGACAAAAGCCACCATTGCGGGGCCGTGGCTTCGCACGGGCGACAAATATTACCAGGACGAGGACGGATATTTCTGGTACGCCGGGCGCTCTGACGACATGATGAAAGTCAGCGGCGTATGGCTCAGTCCCATCGAGATCGAGCGAGTGCTTATCGAGCACCCGTCAGTGCTCGAAGCCGCAGTCGTTTTCCGCTGGGACACCGACGAACTTGCCAAGCCGCTGGCTTGTGTTGTGCTGCGTGAGGGTATCGCGGGTAATCCTCAACTCGCGCGCGATCTGCAGGAGTTTGTCATTGACCGCCTGCCTGTTTTCAAACGTCCGCGTTGGGTAGAATTCCTGTCCGAACTCCCGAAAACCGCTACCGGGAAGGTGCAGCGTTATAAGCTGCGCGAGTTGTAGGCAGAGCCGCACCATTTCCAATTCGGCTTGGGATCACACATGAAGGTTGCAGCCTGCAAAAGAATCTCTTGACGACCACACCACCCCACCATCCATAATGAAACGTTTTAATGGGGCGTTTTCTGCGTCAGCCCTGTTGTGTCAGGCAAGCCGTGCGTAGCTGCATCATTCTCTGGCAGTCAAGGAGGGCAAATGCACTCACTCACTTCGTGTCTTCGCAGCAGTCGGCGAGTGGTTTTTCCAGCACTCATCCTCATGCTCGCGGTTATTCTGCTGCCGGGCACCTTTTTCGGTCAAGGCTATTTCGGAACCGTTAGCGGCATTCTGACCGACCCATCGGGCGCCATCATTCAAGGGGCAAAGATCACGCTTCTTGACGAGCAGAAGGGATACAAGTTCACCACGACTTCAAGCAATGAGGGGCGCTACCTGTTTGCTTCGATTCCTCCCGGATCGTACACCGTCACAGCCGAGATGGAAGGTTTCGAGAAGACGGTCCGTACCCACATTCGACTGAATGTCAGCGAGAATCCGACCGCCAACTTGACCATGAAGATTGCTGGCGGGTCGCAGACGGTGGAAGTGAAAGGTCAGTCGACGACCATCGCGACCGAGGATGCTGTGACCGGTCAGGTCGTCGATCGCCGGTTTATCAATGACCTGCCTCTGATCGACCGCTATGTCCTGGATTTGACCTACCTAGCGCCGGGCGTGACTGATCAGAGCGACGCAAACAGCATCGGCGACACTGGGACCAATTTCATTTCCAACGGCAGCCGCGGAGCCAGCGCCGACATTCTGGTGGATGGCGCCTCGATCACCAACTTCGAACCCAACGGCGGCATCACGGCGGTGACTTACGTTGAGTCGCCGGAGGCGGTGGAAGAGTTCAAGATACAGCAGTCGAACTTTAGCGCCGAATACGGCTTCTCGGGCGGGTCCATTATTGACATGGTCACGCGCTCGGGCTCGAACAAATTCCATGGTGAAGTGTACGATTTCATCCGCAACACGATCACCGACGCGAACAACTGGTTCAACGACAACCAGACCCCAATTGTTCCAATTCCTCCGGTTCACCGTCATGAATTTGGCGGCACGTTCGGCGGCCCGATCATCAAGAATAAAACGTTCTTCTTCTTCGATTGGGATGGCATATTGCAAACCTATGCGGAGACCTACCAGGGAGGCGTGCCGAGCTTAGCCGAGCAGACCGGAAATTTCTCAGAGCTTTGCGGCGGTGACGGTCCGAACGGGCCAGCACCAGGCGCCGCGTTTGTGAACGGTATATGCAACGATCCCGCTGGCCAGCTCTACGATCCTTATTCCGGCGTTTATAGCGGCACCGATGGTGGCCCCGTACGTCTTACTCCCATCCCAAACAACCGGGTTGACCTCTATACAAGCCCGGGCTGCATTCAGGCGAACCTTCCGGCCGGCGCTTCCTGTCCGCCAGCCCAGTACCAGCCAACCCCTGGAGCGGCGGGAAATCTTATCGATCCTGTCGCTGCGAAAATGATGGCTCTGTTCCCTTTGCCCAACATGAATAGTGGTAACCCGTACCTGAACTGGATCACTTCGGGAGCAGACCGCAGCAACAACCAGCAATTCGATATCAAGATCGATCATCGCTTCAGCCAAAAGAATCTGTTGAGTGGAAAGTACTCGCAACAGTGGAGTACCTTCACTCCTTTCGACTGCTACAAAACGTTCATCGACCCCTGTGGCAGCGGACCGAATACGGGCAACTCGCACCTGTTTGCCATCAATGATGTGCACACGTTCAGTCCTACGTTGCTCTTAACGACAACTCTCGGCTTCACCCGTGGCACAGAAAACATCCTTGCTTACAATTCGAGCCTGAATGCCAATCCTCTCAGCACACTGGGCTTCCCTTCCTATTTGGAAGAAAACGGCTTCAACGGCGTTCCCTCCATCTCTTTTCTCAACTATGCTGCAGATAACTTCTTCCCAAACGCCGGAAACGATCCGTATGGCAATTACAAGCAGGGCCAGGACACCGGGCAGCTCTCGGTGATGCTGACGAAGGTCTACGGCCCTCATGAATTGAAGTTTGGATTTGAAGGCCGATTGCACCAGCAAAATTACATTCAGACGAACGCTCCTCTGGGCTATTTCTATTTCGATAACCGGGGCAGTTCCCTTTGCCCATCGCCTGGATCGGGGGACGGAAACACCTGTGCCGATGGCAGCATCGCCGGCGGTGACGACTTGGCCAGCTTCCTGATGGGCCAGATTCAGGGCAATGGGGCCAGCAGCTACGAAATCCAGTTCCGGCCGGCGAGTGAAAACTATCAGTACGCCATATTCGCTCAAGACAATTGGAGAACAACCAGCAAGCTGACCTTGAACCTGGGATTGCGCTACGACGTTTCCCTGCCGCGTACCGAGCGCTTCAATCGCATGAACTGGTGGAATCCGAATGTGATTAACCCGTTAAATGGCGGCACGCTTTCGTACCTCGATCAGTTTAATGGCCCAACCACACTCACGCTGCATGGCGGCGAGTTCTTTAACAGCCCTAGCGTACGCTCCGACTGGCTCACAGACTGGACCGACATTCAGCCACGTTTTGGGCTGGCGTATCAGTTCGCTCCGAAAACCGTCCTGCGCGGCGGCTACGGCATTTTTTACAGTCAGACCCGTTCGGGAGCAAACGGCCTCCTAAGCTATGGCTCGCAGGGATTTAACCAGTACACCAGCGTGATCGGTACGTATTTAAATGAGGGAAACTCTGCCTGGTTACATCTGAGCAATCCTTTCCCGTATGGACTGATTCAGCCGCCAGGAAGTTCTCTCGGCCTATTGAATGACGTGGGTTATGGCGCCATTGGCCCGCTACGCACTCATGCGGCGGCGCTGACGCCATACGAGCAAAGCTGGACGTTTGGTATTGAGCACCAATTGCCGGCGAACGTGGTTCTTGACGCGACGTATGTTGGGAAGAAAGGGACGCACCTCTACTTTGCAGGCGATAACAATCGAAACATTCTTGGGCCGCAGATGGAGACCAACCCTACTCTGCTCAATAACTACCTGGCCCAGGTGAATAACCCATTCTCCTCGGCGAATGGCGGCCCGATTTCCGATCCAAACAGCGTTCTTTCCAGTCCGACCATCCAGGAGTTTCAGCTGCAGATGCCTTTTCCCGAATTTCCTGGGGGCGTCACGACTGATGAGCCACCGATCGCAAACTCAACCTATCACGCGTTGCAAATCACTGCGAATAAGGCCTACAGCAATGGCCTGGAACTGACTGCCAGCTTTACGTGGTCGAAGTCGATCGACGATTCTTCGATGTATGACACAAATGTGGCGTGGCTGGGAAACTACGGGCCGGAAGCGGGCTGGGCCATACAGGATCCGAATAACCCGAAATCGGAACGGGCGCTGTCGACATTCGACGTGCCCGCCATGCTGAAGTTCAGCTACAGTTACGATCTGCCTATCGGGCGAGGCAAGGCGCTGTTAGGCGACATGCCACGCTGGGCAGACTACATTATCGGAGGATGGAAAACCAACGGCATCTGGGAGGTTCATTCTGGACGGCCGCTGCAGTTCTTTGTATCCGGTGGCGGAGTTCCGTTGCCCACCTACGGTCCGCAGCGGCCGAATTTTGTTGGCATACCGAAGCGCAACTACGGACCTGAGAGTCTTTGGGTAAACAACTTCTTCGCTAACGCAAGCACCGCGATACAGGCTCCCCCCAACTACGCTCTGGGCAATGCCCCGCGGACGACAGGCGACATCCGAACCTCGCTTTTTTTCAACAACGATCTGTCGATTGGCAAAGAGTTCCTGCTGTCGAATGCACGTGAAGGAATTCATCTGGAGACGCGGCTGGAGTTCCAAAATGCATTCAACCATCCCGTCTTCGGCACGCCCGATACAGGCGTCGGTGACGGCAACTTCGGGGTGATTAGCTACATGGCGAATCCCGGGCCGCGTCAAGGGCAATTGGTGCTGAAGCTCACATTCTGATGCGTCAGCAAGAAGGGCGACAGCGATTTCCGCCATCGCGCCAGACCGCTTGTGTTAGAGCGCCATGTAGTATCTTACGGTTCGGCCTTGAACCCGACCGCTAACTTTCCTCTTAATACTGTGATCGACGCTTTCGGCAGCGTGAACACAGTTTGCGAATCGGCGGTCAGTGTCTTTCCAATGGGCGGATGATCTGGATCGGCATAGCTGTTGGGACCGTCGTCAATCCAAACGTATTGTTCGCTTCCAAACGTAACGAACTCGACTGGCCCCGAGAATCCGCCGGTATGTTTGCCGCTTCCATCCTCAAATTGTACTTTCACAGAATGCGGGCTGGTCTCATCGCGATTGACCAGCATCAGTGACCAGGTTCCATCAGGACGATAGATTGCATAGGAAGTAACCAAGACGTTTCCGTCAGCATCCTTGATGTCTGTATGGGATGGCACCATGCGATGCAAACCGGAATGATGCTGCACCCACTCCAGATTGATCATGTGCGCGGCAAAGTAAGGTGACGTGTAACCCTTGATCTCGTAGTTCTCGTCAGAAACAAAATTTGACCAAGACGACCAACCCAGACAACTCTTCCAAATGCCTTGAGGTTGGATTGGCGAGTGATAGAATGCGGCCCCGCCGCCCTCGAAGAAAGAGCCGACATTATCGGCGAGCCAAAGTGCAGCGAAGATCGTGGTCATCGGGCCCGTAAGTTCGGCCGACAAATGATTCTCGGTGACCATCAGTGGAACTTCCTTGGGCACGCCATCATCTCGCCATACCTGCAGAATGTGCTCCATCAGCTGTGGCTCTTTGTAGAGCGTCTTCCACGTGATATCGCACGGCTCGAAGGGATAGTGTTCGAACGAGACGAACGCCAGGTCGGAGATCCGCCCGTGTGCTTTCAGGTAGTCGACGAAGCGGCCCATCCATGAAGTGCGGCCTTGCGCGTCGGGCCAGACGCGAATATCTTCATTGACCCCCTCAAATATCGGTCCGCCCAGCTTGAGGTTTGGTTGAACTTTATGGATAGCGGTGGCCCACTGAATGTACAACGCAGCGTAATCTTCGGGCATGGCGTGCTTGCCATCCGGCTCTTCGCCCATCTCGACGTATCCGAGATTGTAGCCGCGTTTTTCGACGTAGGCGATCTGAGCAGCCGCATCGTCAGGCGTGCCGTAGAGCAGGGTGACAGGGATCATTGCCGGAAGATTGTTGGTGAGTCCGCTGGTGAAGAAAAGATCGAAGCCGGTGTGCTGATAGCCACCGGTGGCGTCCACATCGGCAGCGGAGTGCCAAGGATCAATCGACGAAGTGCAATACGTCGTTGGTCCCTCGTTGAAAGTCTTCTCTACTCCGGCAAAGGCGCCGCTGGAATCGATCGTGCCGAGACGAATTTTCTGAATCGCATATCCCACACAATTGCGGACATCGTCCGATCCATGAAGATCGCAGGTGTTCGAAGATTCCGTCATTAACACGCGCACGTACTGCGTGGACACAGGCGCATCGGCCAGCTTCAAGGTTGCGGTTCCACCCCGGCCATTCTTGATGATTCCGGCGGGAAATGTCTTCCACTCGCCTTTCGGACCGAGGTCGAAATCCAGAGCGAGCGTTCCGACCCAGTACTCCACTTGGTAAGTCGCCGCATACGGACTGGCCCACTCGATTTGTATGGCATCGACCGGTTTTGCCGCCTTCAGATCGACGACCACCCATTGCGGATGAAGAGAATCACTTTCTCCGGTGAACTTGCTGGTGAGGTACGGATTGCTCTTCCAATAAGAAAGGTTGGGACCGCGCAGGGGGGCGTCTCCGCTGGTTGAAAATCCGCGGTGCGGCAACGCATAAGAAAGAATGTAGCGGATCGGATCCTTCAGATCGGTGCTGCCGGTAAAATAACCGCTCTTGTGCGTCGCATCGCTCCACGTTCCGTTCTCGTTCCAATGCCAGGCGGCCATGCGCAGTTCAGAATTATTGCGATAGGTGATCGGCCCCCAACCGGCCGAGAGAGACTCCTGAATAATGTGCGGCGTGTAAACCATGTCGATGTCTCGATGAGAGAGCACATCGATCGAACTGCCGAGCGATTTGTCAGGATCGAACGAGTTGATGACATGGCCGGGAGTTACGTCGATGTGCACTGTTCCAACAGTTGCTGTCGAGCCCGCAGATTGAGCTGCAGCTTCAGGGCGCGGAATAAATAGAAACAGCAGCGCGATTGCAATCGCAGACCTTGCGATCAGCGCCAAAGTGTAATTCCCCCGCGGCATTCGGCTAAACATCCAAGTTCTCAGAAGACTGACACCCATGCGCTCCTCCAAAATCGCTGTTTGGCTCTAGAGAAACGTTTTAATAGAAGATTTCAGACAACGCGGATGCTACGCTGTTTGTCTTTGCAGATCAAGACCGAGAATTGTTTTGACTAAGGCTGATTGGGGTTACCGGATATTAATTCGCCGAACAGGCCGAACTTCCGCATTCATTGACTTCCCCTGCACGAGCACCTAAGATTTCAGCTCAATGATCGGGCAAACCATTTCTCATTACCGCATCATCGAGAAACTCGGCGGAGGCGGGATGGGCGTGGTTTACAAAGCCGAAGACACCCGCCTTCATCGCTTTGTGGCACTGAAATTTCTTCCTGATGAAGTCGCCCGCGATCCGCAGGCCCTTGCTCGCTTTGAGCGCGAAGCTCAGGCCGCATCCGCGCTGAATCACCCCAATATTTGCACGATTCACGATATCGGCGAGCAGGACAACCAGGCATTCATCGCCATGGAATTCCTGGAAGGCGTCACGCTGAAACACAAAATTGCCGGCCGGCCTTTGGAGACTGAGGCTATCGTGTCGCTCGCCATCGAGATCGCCGACGCCCTTGACGCCGCCCATTCGAAAGGCATCGTCCACCGGGATATTAAACCCGCGAATATCTTCGTCACTGAGCGCGGGCACGCCAAGATTCTCGACTTCGGCCTCGCGAAGGTGAATTCTGCCGCCACGTCTTCAAGTCAGATCGGATCGGCCAATACCATGACCGGTTCACTCGATGATCCGCACCTGACGAGCCCCGGCTCCACTCTCGGCACCGTCGCCTATATGTCGCCCGAGCAGACCAAGGGCAAGGATCTCGATGGCCGGAGCGATCTGTTCTCCTTCGGTGCCGTGCTGTATGAGATGGCCACGGGCACGCTGCCCTTCCGCGGAGAAACGTCCGCACTCATCTTTAACGCAATTCTCGAAAAAGCCCCGGTACCCCCGACGCGGCTCAACCCCGATCTACCGCCCAAGCTCGAGGACATTATCAATCGGGCTCTCGAAAAGGATCGCGAGCTGCGCTATCAGAGCGCGAAGGAAATGCGCTCGGAATTGATGCGCCTGAAGCGCGATACCGATTCCAGCCGGCAAATGCCCGTTGTCAACACGGACGCTTCGGCCCCGAGCTCTGCACAAGTCGCCAGCAGTTCCGCCGTAGTTGCCGTTGCCAAACAGCACAAACTCTCGATTGGCGTCATCAGCCTGATCGCGATTCTAGTGATCGCTGCCGCTGGCTACGGAGTCTACGCGCTTTTTTCCCGCACTCGCCCGGCTCCCTTTCAGAATTTTTCTGTTAGCAAAGTAACCGAGACTGGCAAAGCTCTGCGCGTGGCGATCTCTCCGGATGGAAAATACATTCTCAGCGTGGTGGCGGATGGAGCTCAGCAAAGCCTGTGGCTGCGCAACGTGCCCACCAGCAGCAATACGCAGGTCGTTGCGCCTGTTCCGGTCAACTACATCGGTCTGCATTTTTCTCCTGACGGCAACTACCTGTATTTTGTCCGCAATGAAGTCGGCAGTAATTCGCTGAGTGCCCTCTATCGGGCTCCCGTGCTGGGCGGTACTCCGGAGAAGCTCGTTACGAACATCGACAGCAACGTGTCGTTCTCCCCTGACGGCAAAAAGATCGTCTACGGAACGGCAAATTACCCCAAAACCGGGCAGTATGTGATCACCATTCGATCACTGGAGTCCGGCGAAGAAAAGACTCTGACCACCGGCCCGATGAACGAGCAGGCTAACGATCCCGCTTGGTCTCCCGATGGCAAGACCATTGTCTGCACGATTGCCCAGCCTGGGGATGCGCTCTCCGGCCTGGCTACCTTCGATGTCGAGACCGGCAAACGCAATTTGTTCATGACGGCGAAAACACTGTTCTTCGTTCGGCCCGCGTGGCTGCCCGATGGCAAGGGGCTACTCGTATTGGGCCAGCTAGCCTACGCGGCGCAATGGCAGATCTTTTTCGTTTCTTTCCCGGATGGGAAACTCACGCCGGTCACGCGTGACACCAACTCCTATGTCGATCTCAGCCTTTCCGCCGATGGCCGGGACGCAGCGACGGTCCTGCGGCAGGCGCACTTAACCGAATCTGTGCTAACGCTCAGCGGCGGTAGTTCTCAGGAGCGCCCATTTGGTACGGGATCGTTGGACGACATGGTGACCTGGACGCATGATGGCAAGCTTGTAGTGTCTGGTGCCGCGGGCGGTCTAACCTTGGTGAACCTCGAATCGGGCTCCCAAACTCCTTTTGCTTCGCAGGTTTCGGGACCCAATTTTGCCCGCGCCTGCGGTGATGGGCACGTGGTCTTCTCCGGCCTCAACTCGAGCCAAAACGGGCTAAGCCTCTTCCTGGCCAATGCCGACGGAGCTAATCCCAAGCAACTCACTACCGGCAGACTGGATGATTTCGCCGCGTGCACTCCCGATGGCAAGACCGTGTTTTACTCTGACGCAGACAACATCCTGGAAAAGGTTTCGACGGACGGTGGCGCGTCGCAAAAGGCGGCGGACCTTCCTGTGTTCAGCCGCATCACGATCTCTCCCGACGGGAAGCTGGCAGCATTCGTGACTTCGGTGCTCACCGAATCGAAGGAGAAGCTGGCGCTCCTTCCGCTCGATTCCAGCCAGCCAGTGCGCCTTCTTGATTTCGAAAAGCCTCGCGTGGAGTTTGCCTTCAGCTATTCGATCGGATCGATTGCTTTCAGCACCGACCGTAAAGGGATCGTTTATGCCATACGCAATGGCGACACCGATAATCTGTGGCTACAGAACCTTGACGGATCGCCGGGCAAGCAACTCACGGATTTCAAATCGGAGTTCATCCGTGATTTCGATTTTTCCTTCGACGGCAAACAACTCGCCATCATCCGCGGCCACCGCGAAGCCGATGTTGTGCTGATTCGCGAGTCAGAGAAATAGCCACTGTCGGTTTGTCAGTTAGCTTACGGCGCCGCGGGCTACAATTGGCCAAAGTGCCTCAACCCGATCACCACGGACAGCGACATACCAATCGTATAAGTTGACCGTTGGATCACAGTGGCCTGGAATGAGTTTGATCTTGCTCCCTAGCGAAAGCGTGACTTGAGCCTCTGTAAGGTCCAGGACTCCATGCTCGTCAGACGGTCGGCCGTATTGAACGCCTGGAAGATCCAAAGGAACTGGCATGCCTGAGTCGAAGGCGATCGCTTTAAGCCCGGCATCCACGACAGCGTAGTTCTTCCTGGCCATACTCATGACTTGCGTATACACAAAAAGGCTT